>OLFS01002249.1_pt1 | contig 12599 bp, 6 predicted proteins | sample 1605491 | NCBI WGS metagenome assembly OLFS01 (sample SAMEA3888921, study PRJEB22519) | human gut metagenome | biome: human gut; feature: human-associated habitat; material: faeces | place: Denmark | collected 2011 | reverse complement strand
ACGGTGAGGCATGCAAAGGCCGTAAATATAAAACACCAGCCGCCCACCAGGATACCGGCTGTTTTACCCTTCACAAACCGGTATTCACCGCAGAATGCATCTCCGGCCCGTTTCAAGGCAATATATGCCACAAAAACCCACAGATAACGCAGAGGCATGCACACGGAGTTCACCTTGACAAGCCAGCGCACCAGGGCGTCCACGTTCCGGATGCCAAAGGCAGGAACCACAATCAGTACGCAGACAATGAGCGTCACCAGCCGGTGGCCGTTCACATAGGTGCCGTGTTCATTTTTCTCAAACATCCTACTGGGGATGAAGCGGGAATCCGCACTGTCCAGAAGCATGCGCAGAGGCGCGTCCACGGACAGGACCATGACAGAGAACTGTCCAATCAGATTGGTCAGCGCATACACCACCACAAAGAAGTTGCCCGCATGGTAATATTCACCCAGCTTCTGAAAGGCGTAGTAAGCGCCGTTGGTCATCAGGTCCTGGGGGATATGGCCGGAGTCAAACATCATGCCCAGGGCAATGGTGCCAAGGATGGCTGTCACGGCCACCATGGCTGCAAGGGCTACCATGCCCTTTGCAAAGTCCCGGGAAGGGTCCTTCATCTTGTTTACATAGGGGGATATCTTCTCGCATCCTCCCACTGCAAAAACAAGGATGGAAAGGCTGAGAAAAAAATTGGCGTTAAAGTCCGGTATAAAGGAGGACGGGGACCAGTCAATGGCTAAAAAGGAGCCGTCTGTCAGAACCGGGGCAGCCACCATCATGACAATAAACAGCATGGACATGATAAACATGGCCGAGCCTGCCAATGTGGCAAGACGCTTTAACACGCTCATCCCCTTTCCGGACAGATACATGGCAAACAGGAAGATGACCAGGCACAAAATCTGCATCACCGTGGTGTTCATGCCGCTGGCCCTCTTGTCCTGAAACAGGGCCCAGCTGGCTGCAATCACTGTGGAATTGGGCTTCTGGGAGATATAGGGCATGTGGACCACCCAGTAGGTCCAGCCCGCGTAATAGGCCATCTTAGGCCCTATGGTCTCATGAATCCAGGAGCTGACCCCGCCTCCGGCATGCTTAAAGGTAGAGCCCAGTTCCCCCACCATAAGGGCATAAGGCACAAAATAAATGGCAAATATAAGAATCCAGGATACAATGGCCTTTAATCCGCCGTACTCAGAGAATCCGTTTATTACATTTCCAAATCCCCAGACCGTTGAAAAGGCCATGAAAGCCAGGGTATGCCAGAGAATCTTCTTATCATCTTTCTGCTGCATCACAATGTTTCTCCTTATCTCATTCAGAATGTACTGTCTGTGACATTTCTGTCCATGAAATACATTCTTCCCAAAATGAGGGAAAGATATGAGTGTGCAGTTTGAATCATGCCCTGGTTTCCTTCAGATGCTTCACTGCACCGGACAGCTTCATGCTGTTGGAGCCTTTAAACAGGACGCAGTCGCCCTCCTTAAGGTTCTCATCCAGCCACCCTTCTATCCGGGCCAGACTGTCCATTTTGAAATAGGGCGTCGCTGCATGGGATGCTTCCATTCCGCTGCCAATGGCGGCTGCCAGTTCTCCCAGCAAAAGTACCGTGTCCAAAGGATGCTCTCCTATGTACCCACCTATTTCCCGATGGAATCTGACCGCGTCAGGACCCAGCTCCTTCATGTCTGCCAGGACTGCAATCCTGCGGCCTTCTCCTGCCACGGAGGACAGCACCTCCAGTCCGGCCTTCATAGACACGGGGCTGGCATTGTAGCTGTCGTCAATAACCGTGACTCCGCCCCACTTAAATATCTGCTGGCGTCCCTTATAGCCCTTAAACTGCCCCAGGGCAAGGGCCGCCTTCTCCATGGAAAGCCCGTATGTATCCGCCACTGCCAGGGCTGCCATTGCATTGCTTACCATATGGCTTCCCATAACCTGAAGCCGCACCCGGGTCCTGCTGTTCCCGTGGACCGCTGTGAACACAGGATAGCCGTCTTCCAGGTGCAGGTCCTCTGCCCTGTAGTCACAGTCCTGTCCCAGTCCGTACAGCACCTTCCTCCTGCCTTCTCCGGGAACCACGGAGGCCAGAAGAGGGTCGTCGCCGTTTAAGAACAAGGTGCCCTCTGAGGGCATTCCGTCCTGGATGTGCAGCTTTTCCTCCAGGATGCGTTCCTGGGACCCAAGCTGTTCGATATGGGTCACCCCTATGTTGGTCATGACGGCGCAGTCCACCCTGGCCACCCTGGCAATGCGCTCCATCTCCCCGGGCTCGCTCATTCCCAGCTCAATGACGCCAATCTCAGCGGACTCCGGTATCTCTGCAATGGTAATGGGCACTCCCACCTGGCTGTTGCTGTTGCCCGGCGTCTTATACACCAGGAATCCGGCGCCCAGGGCCGCTGCTATCATCTCCCTGGTAGTGGTCTTTCCCACACTTCCCGTGATTCCCACCAGGGGCAGGATAAGGCGGTTCCTGCAAAAGCTTCCCAAATCCTGAAGCGCTCTTTTGGTATCAGGCACCTTAATCCAGGCCGCCCCAAGGGCTTTCTCCTCCTGCTCCCGGTTGCCCGCGCACTGCTGCCGCACAAAAGCCTCCACTGCCTCACTGCTGCAGTGTTCACTGGTAAATACAACTGCCGCCCCGCTCACGATTGCCTGGCAGAGAAAGCCGTGGGCATCTACCTTTTCACCGACAATGGGTACAAACAGGTCGTTCCCTTCCATTTTTCTGGAATCCAGACTGATGTGTTCTGCCTCAATATCCTCCTGGCCCAGCAAAAGGATTCCTCCTGTGGCCTCAAGGAGCTCCTTAACCGTTATTCCTGTCATACTATGCCTCGTCTCCCAACTCTTTTATGGTTTCTTCAATGACTTCCCTGTCCAGGAAGTGATGGCGCACGCCGTTGATTTCCTGATAATCCTCATGGCCCTTGCCGATGACAGCTACCATATCCCCCGGCACTGCGTGCAGGATGCTGTGGCGGATGGCATCCCGCCTGTCGGGAATCTCAATAAAGGCCCCGCCTGTTTTCTCTATGCTTCCCCGGATATCCGCCATGATATCCTCCACCTTTTCATATCTGGAGTTGTCTGCCGTGATTATGCTTAAATCGGCCAGCCTGCCTCCAATCTTACCCATAGAATACCGTCTGTCCTTGGAACGGTTGCCGCCGCATCCGAACACCACCACCAGCCGTTTGGGATGGTACCTGCGCAGGGTGGTGAGAAGACTCTCCATGCTCACCGCATTATGGGCGTAATCCACCAGAACCGTACACCTGGATGAGGTGTGGACAATTTCCATGCGTCCATTGACCCGTATATGCTCCAGGGCGTGTACTATCCTCTCCTTTGGAAGTCCCAGAAAGCTGCACACGCACAGGGCTGCCAGGGCATTATCCACATTGAAGAGGCCCGGGATTCCCAGGCGCACATCCAGGTCCAGTTTTCCCGTAACGTCAAACTCCGTGCCCACAAAATCCGGCTGTGACACATACCGGATATTGGAAGCTTCAAAATCAGCTTTCTTTTCCCCGTCTTCCTTTACGCGGTAGGTATAAAGCCTGCAGGACGCATCCCGGACAATTTCTGCAAAATGTCCGTCGTTTAAGTTCACCAGGCCTATCCTGCACATGCTCAGAAGCCGGGATTTGCAGAAAAGATATTCCGCAAAATCAGCGTGTTCATCCGGCCCAATGTGGTCCGGGGAAATATTGGTAAAAATACCGTAGTCAAAGGCAATGCCATCCACCCGGTGCATCTTGATTCCCTGGGACGACACCTCCATAATCATATACCGGCAGCCTGCCTCCGCCATTTTGGCAAAGGACTGGTGCAGTTCATAGGATTCCGGAGTGGTGTTCATGGTAGGCGTCACCTGGCCGTCAATGACTGTTCCCGTGGTGCCTATCATCCCCACCTTTTTTCCTGCTGCCTCAAGAATGGCTTTTATCATATGGGTGGTGGTGGTCTTTCCCTTTGTCCCGGTCACGCCAATGGTAATCATTCTGGAGGCCGGATGGCCGAACCTGGCTGCTGAGAGAAGGGCCAGGCTTCTCCTGCCCTCCGCTGTCTTAAGTATTGTCACCTGTCCCATTTCCTCCTCCGTAAGTCCGGAGGCCGCCAGTTCTTCCTCAACATCCCGTTCCGTCACAAGCACGCGGACGCCTGCCCGCAGCACATCCGGGACAAAACGGTGGGAGTCCACGCGGGTCCCCGCCATACACACAAACACAGCGCCGGGCGCTGCCTTCCTGGAGTCATAGACCACCTCCGTAACTTCCACGTCCAGGCTTCCCCTGACAAGTTCATAATCCAGCTCATTTACCCAGGTTCTAAGTATCATATAAATTCCTCATTTCTTTTTCATGCAACTTATTTTATGCCCAAACCTATCCTGGCCCGGCGCTCCTTTCTTGGATGCGCCGGGCCAGGCCGATTTCCTAGAAGAGTCCGGTAATCTTACCGTTCTCATCCACATCAATGCTGTCTGCCGCCGGTTTCTTTGGAAGTCCCGGCATGGTCATGATGGAACCTGTCAGCGCCACCACAAAGCCTGCGCCTGCTGACACATAGGCATCCCTTACATTGATGGTAAATCCTGTGGGACGGCCCAGCTTGGTCTGGTCATCCGACAGGGAATACTGGGTCTTGGCCATGCACACCGGCAGGTTTCCAAAGCCCATATCCTCAATGAGCTTTAACGCCTTGGCTGCGGCCGGTGCAAAGGATGCGCCGTCTGCCCCGTAAATCTCCCTGGCAATGGTATTAATCTTATCCTTAAGGCCCATCTCATCCGGATAGAGCACATGGTACTGGGTGGGCTTGTTCTCCAGGGTCTCCATTACCTTTTCAGCCAGGGCAATACCGCCCTCGCCGCCCTTTGCCCATACCTCGGACAGGGCGAATTCACATCCTCTGTCCTCGCAGAACTTCTTGATATAAGCATATTCTGCCTCTGTGTCTGATATGAAGGAATTGAGCGTAACCACCACGGGTACTCCGAACTTCTGGAGATTCTCAATGTGCTTCTCCAGATTGACGATACCCTTCTCCAGAGCTTCCAGGTTCTCAGTTGAAAGCTGGTCCTTGGGCACGCCGCCGTTGTACTTAAGGGCCCTGACTGTTGCCACCAGAACCACTGCGTCAGGCCTCAGTCCTGCCTTGCGGCACTTGATGTCAAGGAACTTCTCCGCCCCCAGGTCAGCGCCGAATCCAGCCTCTGTCACCACCACGTCAGCCAGCTTCAGGGCTGTCTTGGTAGCCCTTACGCTGTTGCATCCATGGGCAATGTTGGCAAACGGACCGCCGTGTACCAGGGCGCCTGTGTGCTCCAGTGTCTGAATCAGGTTAGGCTTTAAGGCATCCTTCAGAAGGGCTGCCATGGAGCCTACTGCATGAAGCTGCTCAGCAGTCACAGGCTCTCCCGCAAAATTGTAAGCCACGATAATCTTGCCCAGGCGGTTCTTTAAATCTTCCATGTTGTCAGCCAGGCAAAGGATTGCCATGATTTCGGAAGCCACTGTAATAACAAAGTGGTCCTCCCTGACCATACCGTCTCCCTTGGCTCCCAGGCCTACCACGATATTTCGCAGTACACGGTCATTCATGTCCACGCAGCGTTTCCACTGTATCTGCCTTGGGTCAATCCCCAGGACGTTGCCCTGCTGGATATGGTTGTCTAACAGTGCTGCCAGCAGGTTATTGGCGGATGTGATGGCGTGGAAATCACCTGTAAAGTGCAGGTTTAAATCCTCCATAGGCACAACCTGGGCATAACCGCCGCCGGCTGCACCGCCCTTAACGCCAAAGCAGGGACCCAGGGACGGTTCCCTGAGCGCTATGATGGCCTTTTTGCCCATCTTCCCAAATGCCTCGCCCAGACCAACCGTGGTGGTGGTCTTTCCCTCTCCTGCCGGAGTGGGGTTAATGGCTGTCACCAGCACCAGCTTTCCGTCGGGACGGTCCTTTACCTGCTCCCAGAGTTCATCTGTCAGCTTTGCCTTGTATTTACCGTAAAGCTCCAGGTCATCCTCCCCGATTCCGTAAGCAGCAGCCACTTCTTTGATGGGCTGCATCACGGCCTCCTGTGCAATTTCAATATCTGATTTCATGTTTTTGTTCCTCCTCTTATATTACGCCCCGCGGTTCCCTGCCTTTGCAGGTCCGTCAACGTTTTATTCAAAAGCACCGGCCGCTGCTGCCCTTGCCGGCAGCCGCTGCTCTTGTTTCCCCATACACTCCTGTTTCCCGGTCAGGCCATCTGTACCGCCCTGCCGGGCAGCAGGCTTTAATATCCCTGCTCCAGCAGTTCCTCGAATTCTTCCATGCTCATAAGCACCTTCCTGGGCTTTGTCCCCTCTTCCTCGCCCACCACGCCGGCTTCGGCCAGCTGGTCCATGATTCGGGCCGCCCGGTTAAAGCCAATCTTAAACATCCTCTGGAGCATTCCGATGGATGCCTTTTCCTTCTCAATGATGAACCTGCCCGCCTGGACAAAGTATTCATCCCGTTCAGCTGCCCCGCTGCCCCCATCCATGGACGGGGATGAAACGCGGCTCTCCACTTCCGGATTATATTCAGCCACCATGCCCTGTTCTGTCAGGAACTCCACTACGCGGCCCACTTCCTCATCGGACACAAAGGCGCCCTGCACACGCTGGGGCTTGGGGAATCCCGCCGGATAAAAGAGCATATCGCCCTTTCCCAGCAGCTTCTCAGCCCCGTTCATATCAATAATAGTCCTGGAATCCACTCCCGAGGACACTGCAAAAGCAATTCTGGACGGCACATTGGCCTTAATCAGACCTGTGATGACGTTAACCGACGGCCTCTGGGTGGCAATAACCAGATGGATTCCCGCTGCACGGGCCAGCTGGGCCAGGCGGCAGATGGAATCCTCCACTTCTCCCGGGGCAACCATCATAAGGTCTGCCAGCTCGTCGATGATTATGACAATCTGAGGCATCTTTGCCGGCTTCTTGTCATCCTCAATATCCTTTATCTTCTCAACTCTTTCATTGTAGCCCTTTAAATCCCTGACATTGCACTCCGCAAACTTCTTATAGCGGTCCGTCATCTCAGCCACTGCCCAGTTCAGGGCCCCTGATGCCTTCTTGGGGTCTGTCACCACAGGGATGAGCAGATGGGGAATTCCGTTATATACACTGAGTTCCACCACCTTGGGGTCCACCATAATCATCTTCACGTCCTCTGGTTTGGACTTGAAAATAATGCTCATAATCAGGGTGTTGATACACACCGACTTACCGGAACCGGTGGCGCCCGCAATGAGCAGATGGGGCATCTTTCCGATATCCGTCACCACCACCTGGCCGCCGATATCCTTGCCCACGGCAAAGGCCAGACGGGACTTGTGGTTTTTAAAAGCCTCCGCCTCCAGCAAATCCCTCAGGTACACCATATTATTCTCTTTGTTCGGCACCTCGATTCCCACTGCCGACTTGCCGGGAATGGGTGCTTCTATACGGATGTCCGCAGCAGCCAGGCTCAGCTTGATATCATCGGTCAGTCCCACTATCTTGCTGACCTTCACGCCCTGTTCCGGCAAAAGCTCATACCGGGTCACGGCAGGGCCGCAGCTGATGTTGGTGACCGTCACGCCCACCCCGAAATTGTGCAGGGTCTGCTGCAGCTTGATGGCAGTGGCCTTGTACTCATCCCCAGAGAAGGCTCCGGCATTCTTGGCCCCCTTCTTAAGCAGGGTGGTGGGCGGGAACACGTATTCCTTCTTGACCGCCTCTTCCTTTTCCTTGATTTCCTGGGCCACCGCCAGATTTGAATCTGACTGTTTAGCCTCCTCCCGCTTCTTCTCAATCTTTTTCTGGAGAAGCTCTGTCTCAGTCTCTATGACCTTGCCTGAAGCCGTAACCACCCGCTTAGGCTCCTCCGGCACAAATACGCTGTCATAATTGATACCCTGCTCCGACCTGTCTGTCTCGTAGATATCTGTTTCCCGGCCATCCGCTTCAGGAATTCCCGCTTCGCGAATTCCTGCTTCAGAAACTTCCGCCTCACGGCCCGGGGCTTCGGGCCGTCCTGACCCATAAACGCCGGCGCCTTCAGAAGATATGGCATCCCCGTCCCCGGCGGACCTGACATCAAACTCCATCTCCTCCAGGGTCTTTAAATCCTTTTTCACATGGATGGTATCATAATCATATGCATCGTGTGTCCCATACTCGTCCTCCACCCGGATACCGGTAACCACCGGCGCATCATCCCTGGGCCCGGTACGGCTGTGTCCCTCTATGGACCTGGCCAGGGCTCCCACATCGTCCGTGTCATAGGAGTCCCCGTCATCCATAGCCGCAGGCTCCAAAGGCGGGTCAAACCTGCCCACAAACTCATCCGGCGGAAGGATATCCTTTGCGCCGGCTGTCTGGGCCGTTCCCCAGTCCTCCTGGTATGTATCGGGCATTTCCGGCATTTCCTCCAAATCCGCGCCGAACTCCCGGTCAAATGCTTCCTCGTCGTAATCCTCTTCCTCAGGCGTCATCAGCCTTGTGGCATTCAGGTTCACGCCCCGCACCCTCTGTTCCTCGCGGATGCGCCTGCGTTCCTCCTCCCGTATGGCATGGAGCTCCCTGCGCCTGTCCATATCCTCCCTGGCATACTGATAGGCCTTGTCCCCTCCCCGCTTCACAGCAGACACAAAGGAGCGCTCCGTGATGCATACCATACAGATGATAAACAGGACCACCAGAATCAGGAATGCCCCCGGCTTTCCCAGTCCGATGGTGAGAAAGGAGGTAAGAACACCCCCAAGCCATCCTCCCCCCGTACCGGTCAGGGTGGACTGTTTGTAGTACTCCATCCACTTTGCGCCGGCAGGCACTGTTCCAAAAGCCAGCTGCAGCAGTCCGCAGACCGTAATCACAGCCCCCACCACGGCCGCCAGCTTCATGGCGGCATGGATGTTGCCCTGGTTGGACAGATGAAAACAGGTCCCCACAAATATCAGGATGGGAAACAGGTATCCCACCATTCCGAACACTCCCAGCTGCACACCGCGGAGCACATCGCCCACCACGCCGCACAGCTTAAAATTGCTGAGAAATAAAAGAATGGCAACAGCAAAAGAGCAGATGATGACCACTTCTGCTCTCATGAATTCCGTATTATCCTGTTCATAGGCCTTTTTCCCGGTTGTCCCACGGCTCTTGGCGGAAGTGCTTGTCTTCTTGGACGTACTTCCCTTTGGCCTTCCCGGCTTTCTGTTCCCACTCTGCTGTCGTTTTGTTGTTTCAGCCACTTGATACAGCCTCCCGTCATTCTCTTACAAGTTATCGTACCGTATCAGCCTCCCATTCCCACAGCAGGCTGTCTTATTTATACAGTTAACTTATATTATGCTATATTTGAGGTCAAAATTCAAGTGGATTGTTCCAAAAGCCTCCAAAACCCATAGCGCATGTCTGCGAAAAAGGGCCTGAATACAGATTTTAAACGGTTATTTCTGCTGCCCGCGCTCCCGCCCGTCAATCATGGCGTAGAGCTTTCCCAGTGCTTCCTTGATGCCGCCCACCTGGTTGATAAGGCCTGCCTCCACTGCCTGGGAGCCAACCAGCACAGTGCCCAGGTCCCTGGTGAGCATCTTTGTATTATGCATCAGCTCCCTCAGCTGGTCATAGGCAATATCGGCATGGTTTGACACAAAGGTCAGGATGCGGTCCTGTATCATTTCGAAATATTCGTAGGTCTGGGAGGTGCCTATGACCATGCCTGTCATCCGCACCGGATGAATCATCATGGTCCCGGAGGGCACGATGAAGGAATAGTCCGTGGACACGGCCAGAGGAACTCCGATGGAATGGCTCCCCCCCAGCACCAGGGATACGGTGGGAAGGCTGAGGGACGCTATCATTTCAGCGATGGCAAGACCTGCGTCCACGTCCCCTCCCGATGTATTGAGCAGAACCAGAAGTCCGTCCACACTGTCATCATCCTCTATTTCGGCCAGCTTCGGCAATATGTGGTCGTATTTCGTGGTTTTGCTGCTGCCGGAGGAATTCTCATGTCCCTCCACCTCCCCAATAATGGTAATGAGATGGATTTTCCTCTGCCTGCGGTTGTCCTCCAGGATAACCTGGCCGTATTCTTCCAGCTTATTGTCTTCTTTTTCCTCTATTTCCTTTTCAAGCTTCTTGGCCTCGTCGTCCTGCTGGCGTACCTGGCCGTTTCCGTCCTCCACCTGATTGTCTCTCTTTTTTCTGTTATTTTTTCCTTGTCCCATAATCAAACCACCCTTTCGTGAACATTCTTCAATTAAGGATAGTCTGCTCCGGGAACCATAAAATATGCGCTGTCTTTCGCACAGTTTCAGCACAAAATAACCGGCCAGCATAGACTGCTGACCGGCTTTTTAAATAAATATAATGTTTTAAGTCTGACTGTCCGTAACATCCCCGGCCTGAAATCCAGTTTCGTCCTAGTCGCCCAGCACATTCCTGATAGCCACCGGCGACCTGTAATTCCAGGTGGAAATCTTGATGCCGCTCTTCCGGCTGGCTGCGTGGACTACCTGGCCGTTGCCGATGTAGATGGCCACATGGTTCACCTGGCCGCCGCTGCCTGCGTAGAATATCAAATCGCCCGGACGCATGTTGCCGGAGGTTACCGCCTTGCCCATCTTGGCCTGGGAGCCGGAATAATGGGGCAGGGATACGCCGAACTGCCTCATGACCTGCATGGTGAATCCGGAACAATCCACGCCCTTTGTCAGGCTGGTTCCGCCCCATACATATGGATTGCCCACAAACTGAAGGGCATAGTTCACTACCTTGGAACGCCTGGAGGCAGCATTGTTGGCCGCCACTTCGGCAGGTGAGAACTTGATGGCCTCGTTCAGTGCATAGCGCACCTCCACGTTGTTATCCCTGGTGGAAATAAATGCCTTGTCCACCTTGCTTCCGTCCTCTTCATCCACGGAATCCAAATCAATCTCCACCCAGCCGTCCAGCTGAGCCACAACCGGATAACGTTCATCCTTCACAATCTGGGTCCAAATCTTGGCATCGGTGTTGGGCTCTGTGCGGACGTTCAGCACATCCGTGTTGATAACCGCCTTAAGGGTGGCATTCTGCATGGCTATGTCCTTTGCCTCCTGGCCTGTGGCCGTGTACTGGGGGTCTGCGGAAATATAGCCGATAATGGGTCCTGATTTAATCTTATACCAGCCGTCCAGGGTCTCCAGTATCTCGCCCGCCGCCTTGCTGGTCATCTTACCGATAATCTTGCCGTCTGCCTTCGGCTCCTGGCGCACATTCAGGTAGTTGTTCACCTTGGATATGACCAGGTTGTCATACTGGTTAATAGCCATGGCCTTCATATCCAGCTTGCGTCCTTCGTTCAGGGAATAGGCCACCTCAGCATATTCAGAGGAAATATATCCCTCCTCAATCTGAATCCAGCCGTCCTCCAGTCCCTTGACCACGTAGCGCTCGCCCTTTAGTGCCTGTCCGATGACATTGCCCGGGTCCAGGGCAGGAGCCTGGCGTATGTTCAGGTTGTCGGCCGTCACCGTTGCCCGCAGCTTCACAAGCTCCCTGGCCTTTTCCCTGGCTTCATCCCCGGTCAGAAGGTACTGGTTGCTGATATAACCCTCCACTCCGCCGGACGTAATGTGGGACCAGTCCCCCTCCGTGGCCAGAATCTCACAGGCTCCGTCCCCTGACAGCTTTCCTATAATCTTGCCGTCGGTGCTGGGAGCCTCCCTTATGTTCAGATAGCCGGACACCTGCACGATTCCCAGATTGCTGTAGGAATCAATTACATGGTCAATCTCCTGGGCTTCCTTACGGGCAGCTTCCTCCTCAGGAGAAACACTGGCCGGAACAGCCTGGGCCGGGGTGGCGTTTTGCACCTGTCCCGTGGGGGCCGGTCCCGCTGCTTTGCCGGAAACCGGCTTTTTGACTGCCTTTACTCCGAACACGATGATTCCCACTGCCACAATGGCAGCCAGCAGGAGCACCAGGTATCTGGGGTCCAGCTGTTGATTCCGTTTTTTTCTGGCCTTATTCAGGCTCGATAGATAATCCTTATGTTCAAGCATGATTATAATAGTCTCCAACTCATTTTTCGCCATAAAAGCTCATATAGCGTAAAGTATATCATAAAAACAGACTCGAAAATGTGAAAAATTTCTTAAATTTTGCCGGTCCCCGAAGCATTTACATGAAATGCCCCGGAAACCGGTAATGTCAGCGGCTGATATGGATTACTTTGAGAGCAGCATGCGGTCATTGGCAAACTGTCCTCCGCTGGCCTCCGCAAACTTGGCCAGAAGGTCATCTACGGTCAGGTTCTGTTTTTCACTGCCGGACACGTCATAGATAATACGGCCGTCATTCATCATGATAAGCCGGTTTCCTATCTGGATGGCGTCCTTCATGTTATGGGTCACCATGAGGGCTGTGAGATTCTGTTCCGTCACCATCTCATTTGTCAGGTCCAGCACCTTTCTGGCCGTCTGGGGATCCAAAGCCGCCGTGTGCTCGTCCAGCAGGAGAAGCTTCGGCTTCTGCAGCGTTGCCATGAGAAGGGTAAGCGCCTGTCTCTGGCCGCCTGAG
>OLFS01002246.1_pt1 | contig 12618 bp, 13 predicted proteins | sample 1605491 | NCBI WGS metagenome assembly OLFS01 (sample SAMEA3888921, study PRJEB22519) | human gut metagenome | biome: human gut; feature: human-associated habitat; material: faeces | place: Denmark | collected 2011 | reverse complement strand
TTACTCTTACCATTTTTCTGGGTTATAATAATAAAACATGATGTCGTTAAAGAATTCATTTACTGTAAATCTGTCATTTTTATAAAGGATTATGCCATGAAGAAAATACTTGTCCTGATTATCGCCCTTGCGGCAGCTATCGCAGGCGGCTATTTTGCAGCCACCTCATTTTTTACCAGCTCCTGGGAAGGCACCTGGTGGGGTGTCCAGGATGCAGGACTGAACTGGTCAGGTGACAATATTAAGATTCTGGAAACCTTTACCTTTACTTCCAACGGTGACTCTATTATTGTAGATCAGAAGGTGCAGCGTGGAGCACGGGAACTGACAGGTGATCTGTCTGGTACCGCAGTACGTGATGGCGGACGTCTGACCATCACGCCAGCAGATGGCTCTTCCCCGGTATCCTTTTCCTTCAACCGCATGAATCATACCATTGAAACTTCTCTTACCAATGCCGATGGCACTCCGGTGGTATTAAAGAAAGTTTCCGACAGCGATTCCGCAGAAATCGAAAAGATTCGTTCTGAAATTGTCCGCACAGCGCAGAACCCGGCCAATGCCATTGACACAACCATCAGCAATGACAGTAATGAATAACTGATTAATGAAAAACACCGCATTCACAAAGATATGCGGTGTTTTTTATTGCACGACTTCAGACCTGGGCAGGTTATCGGATAAAGCAATAGAGCCCTTTCCATAGCCTGTAATCAAAATCCCCTGTATGAACTTCCAGCAATTTTTGGGTAAAGCCACAACATATATCCTATTACCAGCATTCAGAATATCAGCCAGGCCTCCAGCAGCAGGCAGACCAAAAACAGAATATTCCACCCAGTAAAGATTACCAGATATTCCCTTACGCTTCTTCCTGTATATTGCTTATATGCCCTGTAGGAAATAAGGCTGGCCATGGAAGCAATAAGCGTTCCCAGCCCGCCTATATCGGTTCCGGCCACCAGCATTTCTCCCTGCGTATTTACAGAGGAAAGAAGAACCGCTGCCGGAACGTTGCTTATAATCTGACTCCAGAAAACGCCCTGCATCAGCGGATTCCCCTTCAGATGACGGATCACCCATGGCATATGCGACATATTTCCAGCAAATACAAACAGACAGATAAACAGAAGCAAAAGCTTCCAGTCCACTTTTTTCATGAGCCGGTAATCAGAAAGTATCGCCAGCGGGATGACCACAATAGCGGCCATCCACCACACCAATATTTTAAGCAGTACCAGGAAAATAGCTCCCAGCAGGAAGGTAAACAGCGCCGCCTGTCTGCCACGGACAGCCGGAGCCTTCTGCTGTGGAAGCGCCATAGCTTCATTTCTCCTTCCCCACAGGATTCCCAGGAGTAGCAGTCCGGACAGCGCGGTAATAGGGACGGTAATTTTCAGAAAATCAGAGAATTTCATTCCATACATAAAGTAAAGATACAGGTTCTGCGGATTTCCTGAAGGAAGCAGCGTACTCCCCATATTAGCCGCAATAGTCTCCAGCACCACCAGAAATGGAAGCCAGTCATCTTTCTTCAGTTTACGAAACAACCATATACTTTCCGGTACAAACAGCAGCAGGGACGCGTCATTGGTAATCCCCATGGAACTGATGAAGCAGGAAAAAATGAAAAACGCGCATACGGCCTTTACGGAATGGCAGCGCCGGAGCAGATGATAGCACACCCATTGAATACCGCCTGCCTGGCGCAATCCTCCTAGAATCAGCATGAGGCACATCAGTATGGCCAGTACATTCCACTGGATGGCCGGCCAGATTACCGCCTGATTCCCCGCTGCCAGGAGTATTCCAATCATTCCTGTAAATGCCAGAAACAGTTCCACATTTCCTTTTAACCAGTTTTTTTCCATGGCAGTAAATATAAGACCACACCTCGATATCCTCCCGCGTTATTGTATTTCTCTTATTATATTGACCCGATTTCCGTCCGTAATAATACATACCGTGCCATCCCTGTCTGTCCGGAAGATTCGGCTCCCGGCTTTTTTCAGCTTATGTATCGTCACATCATGAGGCAGATGATAGGAGTTGCCCGGTCCTGCAGAAATAACGGCAACACGGGGATGGACCGCATGCAGGAACTGCGCACAAGTACTTGTCCTGCTCCCATGATGTCCTACCTTCAGTATAGTACTGTGGAGAGATTCCCTTCTCTGCAGCACAGCCAGTTCTTCTTCTTTCTCCGCGTCGCCGGTAAAGAACATGGAAAAACAACCATATTCCAATCTGCCCGTAAGGGATGTATTATTCAGATTTCTTTTCCCATCTGCCGGTTCCACGCTCTTCGCATCGCTCAGCACATGGAATATCACCCCGGGAAGTATATCTATGTCTTCTCCGGCATGGGCAGTCTGCCTTGGAATCCAGTGGCGCTGCATTTCTTTCTGATATTCCAGGTAACTGTTTTCCCCAGTAGTCACTCCATTATCATAAACTTTCTGTACCCGGAAATCCTTACATACGGTATACATGCCTCCCAGATGATCGGCATGAGGATGTGTTATCATTACGGCTCGCAAAGTATGCACACCCCTGTCACTAAGATATTGTTTTAACACCGCCCGGTGTTCTATGTCCCCCGTATCAATCAGCGCAAATTCCCCTTCCCGCTGCAGTAATATGGCATCTCCCTGACCAATAGCCAGTACATGGATGGAAAGCTTTGAATCATTCCGACCGAAATGACATCCGGTTAAACAGATAATGAAAACAAAAAGAAGCAGAACGAAAATACATCCTGCTGCCTTTCTTACTATATGTCCCCTCATATTTTCCCCTTATAATTGGTTAACTCCCCTGAAATTAATCCGCTCCCAGCAATCTCTCCCGGGCTGTTGGAACGGTTCGCGCAACATCTGATGCAGTGAATCCCACCGTATGTCTTTCTGCCTGTATATCCCCAGCCAGACCATGGAGATATACGCCAAGAACGGCGCTTTCCCATACGTCCAGGCCCTGTCCGCACAGGGCAGCAATGATGCCGGTCAGTGTGTCCCCCATACCACCACTGGCCATTCCCGGATTGCCTGTGCTGTTTACCGCAATTCGGCCGTCAGGTGCCGCCGTAACGGTCGGTGCTCCCTTGAGAACGAGAATCACCTGATTTTCTCTGGCATAGCTGGCCGCCATATCTATACGGTGCTGTTCTATCTCTGCCGCGCTTTTCCCGGTCAGCCGGGCAAATTCGCCTACATGAGGCGTAAGTATCAGACGTCCGCCGCAGGACCGAAGAGGAAATTTCTTTGCCGCCACAGCATACAGGGCGTCAGCATCCACAATAATCGGGCCTTCACTTTCTTCCAGTACCTTGCATACAAAATCCTGAGTTTCCTGCTTTCTCCCCAGTCCCGGCCCAATAGCCAGCACATCGCAGGCATCTGTCCCGGAAAGAATGTCTACCACGTTCTCCCCCCTGAACTCCCCATAGGCCGAAGCCGGTCGCACCATAATCTCTGGTAGCAGTCTGATCAGCTCCTCAGCCGGACTCTGCGGAGTAAATAAACTGATTTTTCCTGCACCGGCATACAGCGCCCCCTGTGCTGCCAGGAGTCCAGCTCCGGCCATCCCCTGAGATCCGGCGATGATTCCCAGATATCCATTGGATCCCTTATGGCTTATTCTTGTTCTTGCCGGAATCAGCGGTTTTACATCGGATGCTGTTACCCATTCCGCAGGAAATTCATCAGCAGCACCCCCGGGAATGCCGATAGGGCTTACTTTTACGCTGCCGCAGTACTCATTTCCAGGATAAAGGATATGCGCCCGCTTCAATGTTCCCATAGTCACCGTATAATCCGCATGGATTACCGCCCCTTCCGCCTGTCCGCTGTCACAGATGAGACCGCTGGGAATATCCACGGCAATACGTACCGCACGGCTAGCATTAGCCCGGTCAATAAGATCGGCCTTTTCCCCAGAAACGCCCTGACGGAGTCCTGTTCCAATCAGCGCGTCCACAATAATATCCGCGTCATCGAGGAAAGGCTGCGCCTCTTCGGCTTTTTTTATTTTCCTGACCGGAATCACCATTTTCTCGCATACCTGATAATACAGGAGGGAGGCATCACTCATGTGTGACTCATCCCCCATGAGAAAAACCACTACGTCAGCTTCGGCCAGCGACGCATAGCGGGCGGTAACAAAGCCGTCGCCGCCATTGTTGCCGCTTCCACAGAGAATGACCACTCTGGCGTCTTTCCAGGATACATCCCCTTCGGTAAGAGCAACGACAGAAGCTCCCGCGTTTTCCATAAGGACAGCCTCCGGCAGCCCATAGGTATTCATTGCCAGAGTATCCAGTTTTCTCGCTTCATCTCTGTTCAGCAGCTTCATTTGTACCTCCTGTCATGATCACCACGGCGGCAGCCATCCCATCTTCGTGGGTAATGGATACCGCCATATCGGTTATCCCAAGTTCATCAGCCCTCTTTTTAAAGTTTCCTTTGAGGTGGAGGATGGGAGCCCCATATTCTGACCAGCTGACATAGGCATCCTGCCATCCGGAGCGGAAAAAACCAATGCCCAGCGCTTTGCCAGCGGCTTCACGTACTGCCCAGAGAGCCGCCATGGACTCATACGCATGCAGTCCCTTTTTCCTGCAATGAGCCAGTTCCTCTTCTGTAAAGATGGTACTGACCCGCTGTGGATGCTTCTTCACCAGGGCTTCCCATCGTTTTGTCTTTGCCAGATCAATGCCTACCCGCATAGTCTTCCTCCTGTCTCTTCATCTTCTTAATATTGTACAAAAAGAAACGGCACTTGTAAAAACAGGCAATAAAAAAAGCAAAGATCAACGGACCTTTGCTTTCATTATGTTGTACAATTACTTGTCTGCTTTAGCAGCAGCCTGTACACGTGCGCTCAGACGGGATTTCTTGCGCGCTGCAGTGTTCTTATGAAGAATACCTTTTGCAGCGGCGGAATCGATTACGCTTACAGCATTGCGGAATGCAGCGTCCTGGTTTTCAGTAGCTGCTGCAGCAACTGCCTTCTTTACTGCGGTGTGGATCTGGGATCTAACTGCAGCGTTAGCAGCTCTCTTAACTGCGTCGGTCTTTACACTCTTGATACTAGCTTTGATCTGTGGCAATGTTTTCACCTCCCGTCGGTTTAATTCATACCATGTAATTTTATCATGTTTTCCATCCATTAGCAAGAAATAATCGTGTTATTTTCGGCTCATAACCGCCGTGGAATTAATATTTTTTATTTAATCCTCTGTACGGACGGTAAATGTGGCTATCTCTTCCGGTGATATCGGGCGGGAGTAGTAATATCCCTGAATGATATCGCAGCCGAAAGCCTTAAGCCGCTTAGCCTGCCAAGCGGTTTCCACCCCTTCTACCACAATCTTCTTTCCCAGGTCATGGGCAAGAGAAATGATATCCCGGATGAAGTACTCCTTCTCATGAGCCTCTTCTGTCAGATACGTATCTATAATGCTCTTGTCCAGCTTCAGATAATCCACAGGAATATAAGTCAGATATTTTAATGAGGAATACCCCGTGCCGAAATCATCCAGGCTGAGAGATATGCCGGCGTCCTGCAGTTTCTTCAGCAGCTGCTTAGTCACATGATTATTATTAAAGAACATGCTTTCTGTAAATTCCAGCTTAATCAGTGATGAAGGAATGTGGTTCTTTTTCATCAATCCCAGCAGATAATCCACATAACCGGCATCTCCCAGCTGACTACTGGAATAATTGATGGACACCGGATACAAAGGCTCCCCAGCTTCCCGCCACCTGACAATCTGTTCGATAACCAGTCGTGTGGTAATCCGCCCAATTCTCCGGATAAATCCTTCTTTCTCGGCTACCGGAATAAACAGTCCCGGAGAAATCTGTTCCGTTTTCAGTCGAACCAACGCCTCTGTACCGGAAACAGTCCCCCTCTGTATATCAACCTGCGGCTGATATACCATGTAGAATCCATCATTTTTCATCGCATCAAGGAGAAAATCTCGAATCCGGTTATTCCTATGTACATCTTCCTGCATAGCTTCTTCATACACACAGACAGAGTTGCTGCCTGCCTTTTTTGCTGTGTTAATGGCCACTACCGCATTTTGTACCAGCCTGCGGAACGATGATTTTCCATCAGATACCGCAATCCCAACTCCGAGATACGTAACAAGTGATTCTACCTTATCCCCAGGAAGAGTGTTTTCTGCCTTCATAAGCTCTTTCAGTGGAATTGGCTGATTACAGGAGGCCACCACTTCACGTATCAATGCATCAGCTGCAGTAAGTTTCCTGTTATTTACAACCAGAAGGAATTCATCCCCGCTGTACCTGGCTACAAATCGATTCATGGCATCCTGCTGACAGATGTTCCTGATGCGACCGGAGATAACCTTTAATACTACATCCCCGGTTTCATGCCCATAGGATTCATTGATAATTCGAAAATTATCCAGATCAATAATAACCACGGAATAAGCGGGCGAGTCCAAAAGAATCTTTTCAAACCTGGACATTGCCGTATCCCGGTTAAGAAGCCCGGTAAGTCCATCGTATTCATAGGCATAAATGACCCGGCGCTGTGAGTTGATAAGCATTTCATTGCGTTTCTGCACTTCCTGACCGCGGATATTCCGGATAATGAGAAAAGCACCCCCGCACACGCCTGTCATCAAAAGGGCCGCTATGATAAGCATGGATTCCGGTGACATTCGCTGCAGAAACGTTGCAAAATCAGATTGCGGCGCTATATTTTTCTGGACGATTGAAAGAAGATCCGTGCCTGTACTGTCAGCTGTTTCAGACAGAATATCTGCAAGTATCCAGTTCTTCTCACTCACGCCTCCGCATAGGGAAATATTCTGCGTACTGGGGATAATATCGATAATAAACCGTCCGTTGCGATGCTGATTCATCAGCCAGGTTGCCTGTGCCATGGTAGCTACAACATAATCAGCCTCCCGGTTTATCAGCGCCTGATAGGCCTCTTCATAGTTTGGATAAGTCTTTATTTCATTTTTTCTGCCAGCATAAGCATAGACTGCATTTAAATCTTCTTCCGTCACTGCAATAACCGGCGCCTTTCGATCATATTGGAAATCTTTTTCTCCGACAGGTTCTTCCTGTGAAAGAATAGCCAGATTTTCTACCATAAATGGAGTGGACAGATGAATATCCTCTGCTGATGCATGAAGCACATCCATGGAGGTCATCCCCAGAATATCGGCTTCCCCCTTCCGTACAGCATCCACGGCCGTACCAGTAGAGGAATATTCTTTATACGTAAAAGAAATCCCTGGAACCTGTTCACGAAGCGACATCTCAATTTCCCGATAAAATTCCGGAATAATTCCAGAATCGACTCCATAGTCCCGATAGTAGAATGGGTAATCGCCATGCACAACAGCAACAATAAAAGGCTTATCCCGATGTGCCATAAGGTATGCCTTCTCTGACTGGGTCAACGAAAGAGCATGATTCTCTTCCTGATTATATTTCCCATAGAGCTGAAGCTGCAACAGTGGATAATGTGCTGCAGTCATCCACATGGCATAATTAAATTGCCGCGCAAGCTGCTGGCCATCCGCAGGAAACACAGCAAACAGCATCTTAGGAAGACCAGCAACGATTCGACGATACCCAGTCCTTGGCAGTTTATCAAAAATAGCAGCATCTACTTTATGATCAGCCATGGCAATCCGTAATGTTCGGTCATCTGGAAATGAAACAAGGTGCAGATTCAGGTTATTTCTCTTTCCCCAGGCTTTAATAAAGCGAATGTACCCTTCATTCCCTGATACACCTATCCGCATTCTTTCCACTAAACGGAAATCCGACGCATCCAGTCGTTTCTCTGTATCGGGTACCACAATCTGAGATGTACCAACGAAATATGGGCCATCAGAATAAATCAGCTGATCCTCATTCCCCCATTGCTTGTCCACTCCCAGTGCTATCTGTATTTTCCCTGTCTTTAATGCATTCAGCAGCTCCGTACGATTAGAATAAAAAACAAACCGGGGATCCCATTTAGCAAATTGAGAAACTCTCCCCATAAATTCCGTATCATAGTTATACAGAAACTGTCCTGGCACGTAGACGTCATCCGGATAATGGATAACTCCGACGCGGACAGGCGTAAATTCAGAAGTCCCACTACTATAGGCTTCTGATGCAGAGCCCATTACACAAAATAAGGACAGAAATATAAAAATATGCAGAAACATAAGGGCCAGGAAACTGATTTTTCCCTCTGTTCCAATGGTTTTAAATTTACAGACCATGTGTTATTATTTGCTCCCACATTGAAAATCGCCGCATTCAGAGTCCGGCAATCAAAGTCACGATATAAGTATACTGTAAAGCATAATTATACCGTAAACTGTAAATATGTAAAAGGGGAGATAATAATAACCTATATCCGGCCAGAATTTCAAGGAAACATATTCAACTGCCGAAGCAGGGATATAGGACAAAAAGTGTTGTTCCATAAATCAATAATAATCCTCAATCAAGGTCCGCAAGCCTTTGGCTCGAAACAACAAATCCCTCTGGGATTCGAGAAGGCACCTTAACATCAAAAAGCGGGATGGCAAAAGCTTTTAATGGAGGTCCTCGGATGAAGGACGTTGCACATGGAATGACGAGATGCCCTTCTTTTGCCCCTCAAAAATCATCTCAATCTTTAAAGCAGACCTGGTTGCCTTTAATAAGGAAATTCTTCGAATTTCTAAACTGGAAGATTTGCCACCCCCCCCCGCAATAACAATCCCTTGTTGTTGCGCCAATGAAGCTCGATGAATACTAGCTTCATTGGCATAAAAAAACACAAAATGTCCTATAACCCAGATACCAATGGAGAAGCATAAAAAAAGAGCCGGGATAATCCCAGCTCTTTTTATTTACTGTAACAGAAGTAATTAAAATTACTTGAGTTCTACAGTTGCGCCAGCTTCTTCGAGCTTAGCCTTCATAGCTTCAGCATCAGCCTTAGCTACGCCAGTCTTAACTTCCTTCGGAGCGCCGTCAACGAGAGCCTTAGCGTCCTTCAGGCCGAGGCCGGTCAGTTCACGAACAGCCTTGATAACCTTGATCTTGGTTGCGCCAGCATCCTTGAGGATTACGTCGAATTCAGTCTTTTCTTCAGCTGCTGCTGCTGCCGGAGCTGCTGCTGCTGCTGCAACTGCTACTGGTGCTGCTGCGGATACGCCGAATTTGTCTTCAATTGCTTTTACGAGTTCGCTCAGTTCGAGAACGGACATGCTGCTAATGGCTTCAAGAATTTCTTCGTTTGTCATTTTTTAGATTCCTCCAAATAAATAAGTTGCGTTTAAATTACGCGGTTTCTTTCTGTTTACGCACAGCTTCGAGAGCATATGCCAGATTCTGAATGTTGCCGTTGAGGGCACGAGCCAGTCCGGTAATTGGTGCCTGCAGTGCAGAAGCAACCATAGCCAGGAGCTGTTCTCTGGACGGAAGGTCTGCAAGGGCCTTCATTTCTTCCAGGCCGATAAGCTTGCCATCAAGCAGTCCTGCTTTAATGGTAATGCTTTCGGTCTTGTTTTTCTTCATGAATTCCTTCAGTGCTGCTGCCGGAGCAACTGGATCGTCCTTGCTTACAGCAAGACCGTTAGCACCTGTCAGAAGATCATCAAGTCCGTTATAACCAAGTTCGTCTGCAGCGATGCGGGTAAGGGTATTCTTGATAACCTTATATTCTACACCGTGTGCTCTGAAGATACGACGAAGCTGGGTAGCGTCCTTTACTGTCAGTTTGTTGAAGCTTACGAGGGCAACGCCTTTGCTGGACAGTTTTTCCTTCATTTCTTCAACTACTGCCGCCTTTTCAGGGCGGATCTTAAGTTTGTATTCGCTCATAGTACACCTCCTCTGCTTGTAAGATATATATTTATCACGTTAGCTAAAACAACCTCGCGCGTCCGGCGAGGTTGTGGTACTGCTGTATTAGTCAGTACTCAGCCTCGGGAGGCGGGCTTAATGCCCATTATAACATACCGCCGGTCTTAAGCTAAGCGTAAATAAACAAAAATTATTCAGCCTTTGGAGCTGCAATCTTAGTCAGGTCGAGGTGAACGCCTGGTCCCATGGTAGAGCAAATGGTAGCGCTCTTCATGTATACACCCTTAACGGATGCCGGGCGAGCTTTCACGATCTGATCAAACAATGCACGGATATTTCCCTTCAGCTTTTCTTCATCAAAGGAAGCCTTGCCTACGAGAGCCTGTACATTGCCAGCCTTGTCGGCGCGGTATTCAACCTTGCCAGCCTTGATTTCATTGATAGCCTTGGTTACGTCCATGGTTACGGTTCCGACCTTCGGATTTGGCATCAAACCCTTCGGTCCGAGAATACGGCCGAGACGACCAACAACAGCCATCATGTTCGGGGTAGCTACAACTACATCAAAGTCGAGCCAACCCTGCATAATCTTATCTGCGTATTCCTTGCCGCCTACATAGTCAGCACCTGCAGCCTTAGCTTCTTCTTCCTGATGATCCTTTGCAAATACAAGAACCTTCTTGGACTTGCCGGTACCAAATGGAAGAACAGTTGCGCCACGGATCTGCTGATCAGCGAACTTCGGATTAACATTTAAGTGGAAAGAGAGTTCAACAGATTCGTCGAACTTCGCAGTTGCTGCCTTCTTGAGCAGGCTTACAGCTTCGTCGAGGTCATAGAGCTTATGACTGTCAACGATGGCTGCTACTGCCTTCTGTTTCTTTGTCAGTTTTGCCATTATTTTCTCCTTTGTGGTCAACGGGTTTCCCCTGCCACGAATGATTCAGTCTTAGTCTACAACTTCGATACCCATGCTGCGAGCTGTGCCTTCTACCATGCGCATTGCTGCTTCAACGGTATTAGCGTTCAGGTCAGGCATCTTGGTTTCAGCGATTTCCTTAACCTGTGCCTTGGTGACCTTGCCGACCTTGGTCTTGTTCGGTTCACCAGAAGCTATTTCAATCCCTGCAGCCTTCTTCAGCAGTACTGCTGCTGGCGGAGTCTTGCAGATGAATGTGAAGCTTCTATCTTCAAATACGGTAATTTCAACAGGAATAATCAGGCCCATCTGCTTTGCAGTACGGTCATTGAAATCCTTAACGAAAGCCATAATGTTGACACCTGCCTGGCCCAGTGCTGGACCTACTGGCGGTGCTGGAGTGGCTTTGCCTGCAGCTACCTGCAGTTTAACTACCTTAGAAATTTTCTTTGCCATTTTGTATGTTACACCTCCTTCTCCTTATTGGGAATGTGGTTGTTACGGGCTGTAACGGGCCCTCCCACAGCGGGCAGGTCAAGTACAAGGCCTGCCCGCATCAGGCTGACGCCTGAATGTATAATTAGTTCAGTGGTTCAAAGAACCCTGCTTCTAATTCAATAGTACTTGTATTGCCAAAAGCGCTGATTTCTGCATGAATACTCTTGCGATCTTCAGCTACTTCTGTAACGGTAGCCACATTATCCGCAAATGCCCCCTGGGTAATACGGATCTTGTCTCCCACCTTGACGCGGGTATGTACAGCCACCTTTTTCTGGTTAGCGTTGAGAATACGCTGAGCTTCTTCATCTGTAAGCGGAATCGGCTTGGTGGTTGTACCAACAAAACCGGTAACGCCTGGCGTATTTCTGACAACGTACCAGCTGTGATCACTTACTTCCATATGAATCAGAAGGTATCCTGGGAAAATCTTGCGGGAAACCACTTTCTTTTCCCCATCCTTTACTTCTTCTTTATCATGCATTGGGAGCAGAATTTCCTTAATGGTATCTTCCATTCCCATGGAATGAACCTTACGGGTCAGAGTATCCAATACCTTGTTTTCATATCCGGAATAGGTATGAATCACATACCAGCGGATATCCTTTTTCGGGCTTTCTGCCTTCTGTTCATCTACCGTATTCAGTTCGTCATTTTTAATCTCAGTCATGCTATCCTCCTCCCTTAGCCAATGGTTCCTACCAACAGCTTGGAGAGCTGCATAAACACGAAATCAACGATAACGATCAGGAAGGAAACAAGTACTACGGACGAAACAACGGCTACCGTATACTGCGTTAACTGTTTCTTCGTCGGCCAGATGACCTTTTTCATTTCCATTTTTGTTTCACGGAAGAATCGGGTCCATGCATTACTTTTTTCTTCTACAGATGATACTCGACGTTTCGCCATGCTTACACCCCAGTTCACTAAACAGATATATTACTTGGTTTCCTTGTGCAGGGTGTGCTTCTTGCACCATTTGCAATACTTCATCATTTCGATACGTTCCGCATTATTCTTCTTGTTCTTGTTTGTGCGATAATTGCGGCGCTTGCATTCTGTGCAAGCAAGAGTAATTCCATCACGCATTGTTTACACCTCACTTGAATCTTTCCGGTCAATCCTATTACAACATGCCTAGTAAGTATATCATACGCATGATTGCGAGTCAATTGGATTTTTCATTTAAAAAAGCCGGGGTTTTCCCAGCAGAATCATTCTAACATAAGAAACTCTACTAAGCAAGCTGTAAAATGCTCTTTTTTCACTTTTTTCATATATTTTCTGTCTTTACTGTATCTGCTGGCTTTCCCCCTGCCCTTCCCTTTATTTATATTATTGTAGTAACCATATATA
>OLFS01002242.1_pt1 | contig 12638 bp, 7 predicted proteins | sample 1605491 | NCBI WGS metagenome assembly OLFS01 (sample SAMEA3888921, study PRJEB22519) | human gut metagenome | biome: human gut; feature: human-associated habitat; material: faeces | place: Denmark | collected 2011 | reverse complement strand
CAGGTCTTAGCTATAAAGTGACATCTAGTGATGACAACTATTACAATGCAGACGTATTTTACGATAATAATAAACTCGTATCAGATAATGGCCAATCCGTCTGGAAGTCGCCAGGCATGATGGCAGCCATGCGCGTGGCTCGTAGATAAACAAAAAAGGCGGGAATTATTGATATGTCCTCCATTACTGAACATCTAGTAATGGAGGACATGTTACATAATCTCTGCCTCCTCTTTTGCTTTGGGAAAAGACAAATAGCCCTTCGTTACCAGTAACTGGATAACTGAAAGGCCATTTCATCATGTTTTTTATCCTTTTGAGATGAGCCCGACGGTTCTACTCGTTTGGCTATCTGTTTATATTATAGGGTTTATATCATATATCGTCAAATACGGATAAACAAGTTTATATTAAACAACTTTATATGGCTATTATTTACCATGAGGCAGCGAGTCAATCGTTGCCTCTTTTGGTATATTTTTATCTAATACATATCAAATCTTAATTATCTCTAAAATAAATGAGTATAATTCATTTACAATTCACTAAAAATGATGTAATATTTTAAATATATTTTAAAAAGTGTTAGAAAAAAGTTTCTTTATTATGAGAGTGTATATCTGTCTTTTACCGTATATAAAGGCTAATAAATCAACTCATAGATATATATTCAAGTATGAAGGAGCTTTCACAAATGTGATTGTATTGTAAGTGAAATATTGATTGAGGTATAAGAGGATGAAAGGTAGTAATAAGATTTTATTGTCTGCTGTTATGATGACCTTATTGTCATCTACGATGGCTATGCCTAGCACATGGGCTGCAGCAGGTCTTAATTCTGATGGACGTATTTTTGCAACTACTGCAGATAGCAAATTTGAAAGTACAGGTAATACGACTGCAAATGGTGTAGTCGCATCTGATGGTGGTCAAGTTACCATTGGATCTTTGGATACTCCTGATGCATCTCAATTGCCTAAACGCTATCGTCAACCAGCTTTCATTACAGGCATGCTAAATAACAGTTCCATTCAAGTGGATGGCGGGGTTATGGACGTGACTACTGCACCATGGAAGTCTCCATATCCAGTAGCGTTTGCATATAATAGTAAAATTAATCTCGGCATTGATGATGCGGGTACTGTAAAACACAAAGTGTTTAATATGCAAGGTGATGTGCTGGTATCTGATAAAATGATGCCTCCTCATCAAGAACAGCAACCATCTGTTATTAATATTGGCCTAGGCCGCGCACACAATAGTCCTAACCAATTTTCTGGTAAGGCAGTGAACACCTTAGAGGATAAGGGTGGCGAAATTAACATGACCTTTGATGGTGGCATGTGGAGCCATGATTACATGGGTGGCTTGGAATCTTTCAAAATTGATGGTAAAACGGAACGCAGTAGTATTAATAACCTCACAGGTACTCGTACGCGTGAAGGTTTCAGCCGTATTGCGCAAGATTCTCGCAGCGACATTCATGTAAATAAATTGGACGGTCATATTAATGTTATTTATGACATGACTAGTGGTACTGGCTTAAATTATGCTAAACCAGGTTCTAAGAAAGACGGCCTTGATCCGGCTGACATCGAGGGCGGTAACTTCATCGTAAAATCCGCTGCAGCTGGCTCTGGCGTACATGGCTATGTAACAGGTGATCATCTCGATACTTCTTCTGAAAGTAATGTAAATAAGATTTTAGATAACTTAGCCCACAAATTCTATTATGAAAACTATGTAAACGGTGAAAGAAATCTTTCTGGTACTGTATCCATCGCTTCTAAAGGCATCGTGTCTAGTTACAAAAAAGCGTTGACTACAGATCAAAAAGAAGGGGATATTACTTGGAAAGATGGTAATGGCCAAGGCTCCTATGTGGTGCCAGAACCAAAACCAACACCAACACCAACTCCAGACCCTAAACCAGTTACACCTGTAACTCCGGATCCTAAGCCAGTTACACCGGTAACTCCAGATCCTAAACCAGTTACACCAGTAACTCCGGATCCTAAACCAGTTACACCAGTGACTCCGGATCCTAAACCAGTTACACCTGTAACTCCGGATCCAAAACCAGTTACGCCTGTAACTCCAGATCCAAAACCAGTTACGCCAGTGACTCCGAATCCAAAACCAGTTACACCAGTGACTCCGGATCCAAAACCAGTTACACCAGTAACTCCGGATCCTAAACCGGTTACACCTGTAACACCAGCACCTAAACCAGTAAATCCTAATCCTGTTATTCGTGGTGCTTATGATACACCTCATATGCGTGGTATTCGTTCTGCTGTAGTAGGTAATATCAACGCATGGCGTACATTAGCTGACGATATGTATCGTCCTCGTGTATTGCAACAAGGTGAACCAACTGGTATTTGGGCTCGCATCGGTGGCGGTAAATACAGCTACTCTGGCAGTGGTATCGACACAGCTACAGATTATACACGCATTCAAGGCGGTTATGATGCTAAAATCAGCCGTGGCTGGACTGTAGGTGGTCAAGTATCCTACCTTCGCGGTTCTGAAGACTATGTATTCGATGGTTCCGGCAAGGTTAAATCCTTCTCCGTTGGTGCTTATGGTTTGAAAGACCTTGGCAAAGATCAATATGTACATGTAGAAACTCAAGTAGGTCGCGTATCTAATGACTTCACAGCTCGCAATGAAATCGGTGAAGCTATGTCTGGTGATACAAAATCCAATGCGTACAGCATCGGTGTTCGCTATGGTAAAACATTGAAATACGATAACGGTTTCTATGTAGAACCACAAGCACAATTGAACTTTACACACTTCGGTGGCCGTAACTTTAATGTAGGTAATGTATTTGTTAACCAATCTAGTGTAAACAGCACTTCTGGTAAAATCGGCCTTGAATTGGGTAAACAATTTGGCAATGGTAACCTTTATACACGTTTTGCAGCAGGTCATGCTTTCACAGGCAATGTAAAAACCGCATTCTCTAGTGGCAGTGTTGCGAAATTAACAGAGCAAGACCTTAAAGGTACTTGGACTGAACTTGCTTTCGGCGGCCGTTATGGCTTTAATAGCAACAATAGCGTATTTGCTGACGTTGCCACAGGTTTGTCTGGTGACTACCAAGCAGACTGGGGCGTAAACGCAGGTTTCACACATAAGTTCTAAGTGTAGATTTATTAAATAATCTTTTGTACAATAGCTAACATATATAGCCTCCTAATAATAGAGTCATGACTTTATTATTAGGAGGCTTTTATTGTATGGAGTATAGAACTAACTATATAGCCACCTATGCATTTTTCTTCTAACCTTAATGAAAAACTATATAGACGAAATACGATATATCGTGTATACTAATGAAAATGTAAGCTACTAGAATCATTATTGATTGAAGCACACTGTATTAATAAATTTACCATGCTTAGTATGGGGGTCTCTATGGGGATAAAAGTTCCTCAAGAGATAATATCTATTACATGATAAATGAAGTAGCTCTGGGGAGGGCACTTCGAGAGAGGAGACTTATGAAACTAATTAAATTATTACCAGTTATGGCAATTGCTTCTGTATGTGTTGCTGGCCAAGTACATGCGGCACAAGATCCTTTGATGATGCCTGAACAACCTGCGGCTCCTTTGACTGCAGAACAACAAGAAATCTCTCTTGCTGTTCCTAGTGAAGAGGTAAAAGCTGTAGTATCTGAATTTGCAGCATTCCAATTGGGGATGAGCAATGCTTTAATCCAAGACGACAATCGCGTAATGTCTGGTCAACAACGTTATACTAATAACGTGTTGTACTACATGAATGTTCGTCGTGACTGGTACATTACAAGCCATCGCTATAAAAAAGATAGCTATGCTCGCGTAGCATTAGATCGCTTGTACTTAGATTACAAAGAATTCTTCACGAATAACACTACAGTGTCTGAAATGAATCAAGCTGAATATGAACGCCAAATCTTAGCTATTCTTGAAAAGAATACAGCTAACATGTCTAATGATGAATTGCGTTTCTACATGAACGAAATGGTAATCTACAGCTTGAAAGAAGCTATGCGTGACGGTAACAACCGCGTTAAACGCATCCGCTAATCGGTATATATAACTGAATATCTATGAAAGAGGTAACGGCATAGGCCGTTACCTCTTTTGTTTTCAAAACAAATGCCCTCGTAGGAACAAATTCCATGGGGGTTTGTTTATTCATTAATTATATTATCTGATTTATTCTTTATGAATTATTATTTATGTTATTTACATATTTTTTCGATGGCAGTATAATCTACTTGTAGAATTATGAGGAAAGTATGAAGGAGAAGTGTTTTGTAGTGTAACAAGGGAGGCGTATGATTATGAATCACGCAAAGAAACTACAATTATTAGCAGTACTCGGAGTTTTGACTATATCTTCGGCAAGCTTGGTTCAAGCTGCAGATATTCCTGTTGTTTCTAGTGGTGGTGCCACTTATAACATTGGCTTACAAGGCTGGTCATCTTTCACTAACTCAGATAATGTACATCTTGGTGGTCAAACTGGGGCGGCTAACAGCGATCCCTATGCCCATGCAGGGGATCCAAATGCAAAGGGTAATAATATTGCCATCGGTCGTCTTGCCTTGAATGGTTCTCAAGGTGGTGGTAACGTAGCGCTTAGCTCTAAGACATTTGTAGGCGGTAAAGGTGATTATAACTTCTTAGGTAACTTTGCAGCAGGATATAATTCAACCATTTCCGATACAATTGCTATAGGCTACTTTACAGGTTCCTACTCTCAAGGTAATAAAAATGTATGGCTCGGCGCTTCTCAAGCTGCCGCTAGTAAGGGTAACAATACAGTATTAATCGGTTCTAACTCCACTGTAAATGGTAATTTTAACTATGGCATGGGTCATGGTGTTATCTTTAAAGGCGATAAGAACTCCGCTATTGGCGCATATAACAAAATTGAAGGTAACCAATCTGGTGCCTTTGGTGTAGGTACGTATAATGTGGATACTGTTAAGGGCGATAATTCCTACAGTGTTGGTAACAAGAACCAAGTGAGTGCTAATAATACATTCGTAGTGGGTAATAATGTGAAAACATCTCTAGACAATGCAGTTGTATTAGGTAATAATTCTACTGCTGAAAGTAGTGATGTAGTGAGCACTCCTAGTTATACCTACAATAATGGTGTTACTGAAAGCTTCGCCGGTACTGCTCCTGTGTCTACTGTATCTGTTGGTGCGGCAGGTCAAGAACGCACTATCACTCATGTTGCAGCAGGTCGTATTACAGCGGATTCTACAGATGCAGTTAACGGCTCCCAGTTATATGGTACAAACCAACAAATTGATATATTGCATCGCGATGTACGCCACGTGGAAAAAGAATCCAACCGCGGTGATGCTCGCGCCGCAGCACTAGCTGCATTACATCCACTACAATTTGATCCTGACCACAAGGTTCAAGTTATGGGTGGCTATGGTCACTACAAGGGCGAAAATGCATTGGCTCTTGGCGTAGGTTACTATCCGAAAGAAAACCTACTCCTTACAGCAGGTACAACTGTAAGTGGTGATTTGATGACTAATGTAGGCGTATCCTATAAATTTGGTGAAAATAAAACATTGCCTAAGATCTCCCCTGCATCCTATAACGCATTGGAACAACGGGTAGATACATTAGAAGCACAAAACAAAAAACTACAAGAAACAGTAGATATGCTTGTGCAAAAACTTAATGAAAAATAGAATCTAATATCTAATATTTAATATTCAGTGTAGTAATATAGAATAAGCTTTAATATTGATAAAGGATATGAAAGAGGTAATAACATGGTTATTACCTCTTTTTATATACATATAATAGTAAACTAATACGTTTCTAGTGACTACCTATCTTGACATACATAAACATTATTCGATACACTAGTATATATTTCATTTGTTGTTCATGAATTTTAAATGTAGAGAGTAATGAAACGTATTGTGTGTATCGCCTTGAGCGCCCTATTGTGTTGTGTGGGTACAGCTGAGGCAGAAAAACAACAATTACATAATGATAAGGGCGTAGTGTCTGTAAAAACTGATGCTCAAACAGAGCGCATGAAGGCCGCATCAGAGGGCTTTCACATTACGCCTGCTGCTACACCGGACCATGTGATTGGCCAAGGTGGGCCGCTCATCATGGATCGGCAAGATACTAAGACCGTGCAGTATAGTAATGTGGATGCAGTGAACCGCGCCATTAATGCGGTGGCTATGTCCAATGTATCTAATGCTATGTATGGTGTCAAAGGTAAGCCGTGGATGCGCCGCACTACGCTGAGCTTTCAGTTCCAAGAAGGATGGAAGCCGCTGTATTCTGCGGAGACTATTCAGCCTCTAGGTCATTACGATCACACCTCTCGTGATGTGTGGTTTACGCAGCAGCGTATTTCTCGTACCTCTGATACGGGTACTACCCTTAACGTAGGCATTGGGTACCGTCGTATTTCCAAGGACGACCGTCGTCTCTATGGGGCTCATGTATTCTATGACCATCGCTTCTTAAATCGTCACGATCGACTCAGTGCTGGTCTTGAATATATGTCTGGTGAAAGCGAGTTTCGTTTTAACTGGTATGGTTCTGCTTCCGATGAACGTGTTTTGGATGCGAACCTGCATACCTTAGAGCGAGTCTCTAATGGTTATACCTTAGAATATGGTAAAACCTTTAAAAATGCGCGTTGGGCTAGAGTCTATGTTGAAGGCTATCACTGGAACCAGGATCGACAAGCTGATAAGAATGGTTTGCGCATAGGATCTGAGCTGCAACTTACGCCGCGTGTATCTGTAGATATGGGATACAATAAACCGGAACATAGCTCTGGCGGTGCATATGGTAAAATTACGTTCCGTTTAGCGGGAGCTCCGATGGCTTGGTATGGTGGCAAGCATCGTTTAGAACAATCTGCAACGGTTCGCGATAAAATGCTCAACATCGTAAGACGAACTAATACGGTTTTTGTTGAACAATAATTTTGATAACTGAATAGACAAATTGAATGGTCATGCCATTTCCTGCATTCATTTTATTTTAATGAAAATTAAATGAAAAATAACCTACTATTGTTCCTATATAAGTGATATACTCTAGGTAAGGGAAACGTTAGTGTTCATATCAATTGTTCTTTAAGATAATGGCTTTTTATAAAAGCCATTATCTTATTATTGATGCCGTGTGATCGCCCGTTCATCTTAGTTACTCTCCAACTATTTAATAATCTTTGTGTTGTGTTTACTTCAAAATCTCTCTCTTAATAACAAACCTATATCATACGGCACCGGTAAGGGGTTCGCCTTCCTCTTACCAAAAAGGGTAGTTAATCATCATCGATTAACTATCCTTTTTTATATTCTCTTAATAGATATATAAATTACTGTTTACAAAATTCGTATACGTGCTACAATATTCATATAAGACTCATGAATAAAGCATGAATTTTAAAGTACGAGAGAATGATAGGTTTTGTAGTTTGTAAATGGAGGTTCTAATTATGAACAAACGGAGACGTTTATTAACCTTGTTAATTAACGGTGTGTTGTTATCCAGTTTATGTATGGTAGCTAATGCTGCAGATAATGTAGCTGGTGCAGGTAGTGGCGTAGCTATTGGCACAGGGTCTAGTGCTCAAAAAGATGGAGTAGTTGCTATTGGTAAAGGTGCACATACCAATTATGCTGGCGGATCTGGCTATGCTAATATTAATGGCGATGTAGTTATCGGTGAAAATGCAACAACCCATAGCTACTATGACCAATCTGGCTCAGTAGCTATCGGTAAAAATGCATATGTAGAAAATACAATTGGTCAACAAGACAAATTCTTTGCGTTTGATCAAACTACTTTTAATCGTTGGGGTTTTGGAAGCCTTCCACAAAAACCAGATAAAGTTGTTACTGGTGTAGCAATAGGGGATAATACGTATGTTCGTAGTGGTGGTACCATGATTGGATCTCATAACTATCGTGGTAAAATTGGTGATATTACTGTCAACACCGATACTTACACAGAAAAACGTAAAGCTGGATTAGGTGTATATTCAACAACAATTGGTACAAATAGTTTTACCAATGGTACCGTTGCAACCACTACAGGTGCTTTAAATGTTATTTCCAGTAATTATGATGGCACTAATTCTGATACTGCAGGAGTTAAAAATTTTGGGGCTACTATTAATGGCTCTTTAAACTCTATTGAATCTGCTACAGCTGCTAATAGCTATTCAGGGATAGGTAATGCTGTTGTTGGTACCGCTAATAGAACTTACAACTCTAATGGTTCTTTGATTTTTGGTGCAGGTAATGAAATTACTAACTCTATTACTGATATAGATGCGGATGCAATAACACCAAGTGCTTTTGGAGGACCTTCCTCGGTAACTAAATTATCAGAAACTGTGCGTAATTTAGTAAAAGATAATAAATCTGGTGGTTCTACCTTAGCTATTGGTGGTGGTAATAAAGCTGATTATACGCAATTAACATCAATGACAGGTGTTAATAATACTATTACAGGGACTGCTGGTAATGTTGCAAAATTGAATAATGTAACTGGGTACAATAATACAATTACTAATGCGTCTAATAATATTGTAATGGGTAATGATCATGTAATAACTGCTGATAATACAATTGCTATAGGTGGACTTTCTTCTAGTGAAACACGCTCTGTTGCCAATACAACAACTATTGGTTATGATGCAAAAGCTTCTGTTGAAGGTGGTGTCGCTCTTGGTTATAAATCTAATGCGACCGTAGATAAAGGCGCAGCTGGTTATGATATCAGCACTAAAGCAGCATCTACTGATACAAGCTCCACATGGAAAGCGACAGCATCTGCTGTATCTGTTGGCGACGTTGCAAATGATGTAACACGTCAAATTACATCTGTTGCAGCTGGTACAAATGATACTGATGCGGTAAACGTAGCACAACTTAAAAAGGTAGAAACTAAAATCTCTACTGTTGAGGCAGATGCTAAAAAACATACTACTGTAGTAGCAGGCGATAATACAACTGTTACATCTGGCACTAATGCTAATGGCGGTGCTGAATACAAAGTATCTGTAAATAAAGACTTAGTAGAAATGAGCTCTGCTAACTTCGGCAAGGCAACTGACGACGTTCGTGCTCGTATCGATAAAGACAGCGCTCGCTTCTTTAACGGTAGCGAAAATATCGGTGTTACACCTAAAGGTATCCAAATCGAAAACACAGATACATTAGAACAAGCGAACTTCACTAAATACGGTATGTATGCAAGTGAAGGTAGTAAAACTATTTACTATACTACAAATGGTATCAGCGCAGGCGACCAAATTATTAATAATGTGAAAGCTGGTGTAGCAGATACTGATGCGGTTAACGTATCTCAACTTAAACGCGTACAAGATCAAATCGCAGCATCCACTCAAGTTACAACTGTAACAGCTGGTGACCACATTAAGGTAACACCAACTGTAAATGGTAATACTCACGACTATAAAGTATCTCTTGCTGATGATATTGCTGGCCAAATTACAAATAACACAACAAATATCAACAAAAACACAAATGATATCAAAAATATCAAAGGTGATTTATCTAAAATCGATAAACGTGTTGATAAATCTGTAGCAGGTGCAGCAGCGTTGGCAGCATTGCATCCACTTGATTTCGATCCAGATGCTAAATGGGACTTTGCTGCAGGCTATGGCCATTACCGCAGTGGTGATGCAGCAGCTATCGGCGCTTTCTACCGTCCTAATGAAGACGTACAACTTAGTGTAGGGTCTACTGTTGGCAGTGATGAAACAGTATTTAATGCTGGTTTATCTGTAAAAGTAGGCGCTCATAGCGGTGTATCTCGCTCTCGTGTAGCAATTGGTAAAGAAGTATTAGCTCTTAAGAAAACAGTAGCTGAACAAAATGCTCAAATTCAAAAATTGACTACATTGTTGAATGGTGTTGCTGGTACTAAGATGAAAGCCGATCACACAACATTGTTCCCAGATATCCCTACAAACCATTGGGCATATGAAGCTGTAAGCGATTTATCTCGCCGTGGTTTAGTAGAAGGCTATCCAGATGGCACATTCGGTGGTGACCGTATGTTAACACGTTATGAATTTGCTCAAATCGTATACCGTGCAATTCAAGATGGCGTAACAGTTAACGATCGCCTTGTAACAGAATTCAGCCCTGAAATGGCTTTATTCCGTGTTGACACTGTAGCTAAAAATGCTAAAGGTGAACCAACAATTGAACGCGTTCGTGTTAATAAAAAATAAGGATACTATTAGTTTATAGTGTTCACACAACTTAATAAGTAGCTACTATGCCATACCTCAACTCCACCCCGAGGTCGCATAGTAGTGAATATAAAAAGCGTAACTGATGAGACGGCACTCTTATCAGTTACGCTTTTATTATGTGCAGATATAAATATGAATCAATATATCAATCTATATCTGTATTTGTATTTATATTTATATTTATATTTATATTTATATAAAGGTATATCTATTGTCTGAAGTATCCTAAAGCAGTGATATGTTGAATTGATTCGTCTAGATATTGTTCACTAGGCACCGTAAATGTTTCACCATTTCGAGTGCGTGTAATCGTTAGTGTTTCATCTAGAATTGCAATGAGCTCTGCTCGAGAGATTGGTTTTGCCATTTGCTTCATTACATATAGTAAGCCTTCATCTACACTAGCGTCCTCTTGGTTAAACATATTACCTAACGTCATGTACTGTTTGCCATTACCTTCAATTAGTGTGGAAACATAATTAATAAATCGCTCAGGAATATAGCTCACATTTTCTACAAATGGTAAGCATTCATAATTCTCACCATATGCATTGAGGTGATTGAGGATAGAGAGGTGGAATAGGCGCACATATAGCTTATTCATATCAAAGGTTTCGTTTGGATAATGTTCTTCTATATATTTTTGAATATCCTTTATAGTAAATAGTTGTTTTGTATTCATAAAATACTTGATAGTTTGATGCAAAGGATCTGTCCAACCATTTGGTGTACCAAGTCTATCCTCTGCAAGCCCGCAATAGTAAATGCTTTCAAGAATATCTTTCTCTACTGTTTCATTACGCACGATTGCATCTGCATTGCATTGTTTAGTTAATAAGGCCATGCGGAATTGTGTATCGTAAACAAAATCGTAGTATTGCTCTTTGGCCTTGTAATCATTATTAGAGAGGACCTTAATATTATCTACGATGCTGTCATCTAACCAAGTAATAAAGGATTTTTCTAATCGGGCATCACCAATATATACGCAGCCTTGATGCTCTGCACGCTCAATGAATTGAGCCACATAAACAGGATCATTAAAGGTTTCTAAATATTCATGGGCTACATAATAGTTATTGGATTGCAACACGCGATTGATATTATCGATTTTATAACCAGACTGTTTTTGAATTTCATCGTCCATCTTCATGGTTTCCGCAATTAGCTTTAGCACATTCTTTGTGTAAATCGTACGTTCTTGCAAGCTATCTTTTTTAGCCTGTGTTTCGGAATAGAGCATAATGTCGCGAATTTGTTCTAATCGTTTCCAACCAGGATATGTATTGTACGATACATAGGCGATACCGCGGTCTGATAAATTGCGATTACAAATAGATAAGATTTTATCTTTTACAATATCTGGCACCCAAGACCAGATGCCATGGACGATGATGTAATCGAAGGTGCCGAAATCATCATCAATGTCCATAATATCCTTTTCTAGCAGCGTGATATTAGTGAGGCCAATAGATTTGATTAACTCGTTACCATGCTTAATTTGGACAGGGGATAGGTCTATGCCTGTGAAAGTTGCTTCTGGATAGTACAGCGCTTGAGGGATGATATTGCCACCACAAGAGGAGCCAAGCTCGAGGACACGGGCACCATTAATTGGCGCTGGATTGAGACCGTATAGACGTGCTTTGGCGATTAAAGAGTTGATAGCACAGTTAGAAAATGCTTTTGATACATAAAGAAAATCATCGTAAGAGTCCTTCAATGCATCAATCTCTTCTTGATCCGCAGACTTTTGATGCGGTGGAGCACTAATTATTTGTTGTGATTCATTATGATTGTTTCCTTTATTTTCTTTATATACTTCATTAGAAGTGTTTTTTGATGGCTCTTTAGTTTGTGTATCCATAACGAGTCCTTTCTTATTATTTATGGGGAAATACCAACTTATATATCTATAACTATATTTATAACTATAACTATAACTATAACTATATTTATATCTCTATCTCTATCTCTATCTATATCTCTATTTATATCTATATCTATATGAACTACCTATTTATATAGTTTCTAAAATGGTTAGTATCATCTTCTATGGGATGACCCAATTATACCGCATTATGATTTAGTATATCATAATTTTTATCAAAATCGGCCGAAAAATTCATAGTTATTTCATTTGTGAGCTTGTATATGAAAAAAATATGAAAGTACCTTTAAAAGGTTGTTAGATTATTATATTCATATTTTTCTATGATCCATATTTTATAGATAATATATAAATAGATGACAAAATCGAGAAAAATCAATGAGATTAAATCAATTAATCGTTTATTTATAACTTACATTAATATTATTATCGAAAAAAC
>OLFS01002236.1_pt1 | contig 12678 bp, 10 predicted proteins | sample 1605491 | NCBI WGS metagenome assembly OLFS01 (sample SAMEA3888921, study PRJEB22519) | human gut metagenome | biome: human gut; feature: human-associated habitat; material: faeces | place: Denmark | collected 2011 | reverse complement strand
GAGAGGGGAGGCGTTTGAGGAGGGGGAGAGGGGGCCTTTGTCCAGAAAGGTCCCCTCTCCCCTCCTCAAGGCTTAATTCTTTCCAGCCATATCCACGACCCACTGATGAAGACGCAGGTCATCGGTCAACTCGGGATGGAAGGAGGTGGCGAGGACGTTCCCCTGCCGCACGGCAACGGGGAACCCGTTGACCCGGGCGAGTACCTCCACGCCGGGGCCGATCTTTTCAATGAGCGGCGCTCGGATGAACACGGCTTCGAGGGGAGGCTGATCCGTTGGATTGCCGTTCGCTGTGGGGAACGGGCACAGCTCCAGCGGAGTCGTGAAGCTGTCGATCTGCCGCCCGAAGGCGTTCCGGCGCACGGAAGCGTTCAAGAGGCCGATGCGCGGCTGCCCGGGATGATCGAGGATGTCCGAGCAGAGCAGGATAAGCCCCGCACACGTGCCGAATACGGGCATCCCGCTCCGGATCAGCTCGCGCACACGGTCCATCATGCCCCATTCGATAAGGAACTTGCCCATGACCGTGCTTTCGCCGCCGGGAAACACGAGGCCGGAGAGACCTTCGAGGTCTTCCCGCGTGCGGATTTCCACGGTTTCGGCTCCGCAGAGACAGAGAGAGCGGACGTGTTCTCGGAAGGCCCCCTGAATGGCCAACACGCCGATGCGCGGAGCGGACGTTGCGGCCATCGGTTTACCAGCCCCGTTCCTGCATACGCTGTTCGGGCGCGATGGTCGAGATTTCCAGGCCGGGCATGGCTTCGCCGAGATCGCGGGAGACTTCGGCAAGAATCTTGTAATCATTGTAGTGGGTCACGGCTGCGACAATGGCCTTGGCGCGCTTGGCCGGATCTGTGGACTTGAAGATGCCGGAGCCCACGAACACGCCATCAAGGCCGAGCTGCATCATGAGAGCGGCGTCGGCGGGCGTGGCGATGCCCCCAGCGGCGAAGTTCACCACGGGCAGACGGCCTTCGGCGCGGATCTTGAGCACGAGTTCGAGCGGCGCGCCGTTTTCCTTGGCGAAGTTGGCGACTTCCTCTTCGGGCAGGGCGCACAGGGCGCGGACTTCGCCGAGGACCATGCGGCAGTGGCGCACGGCTTCGACGACGTTGCCGGTTCCGGGCTCGCCCTTGGTACGGATCATGGAAGCGCCCTCGGCGATGCGGCGCAGGGCTTCCCCGAGGTTGCGGGCTCCGCACACGAAAGGCACGGTGTAGTCGCGCTTGTCGATATGGAAGCGGTCGTCGGCGGGGGTCAGCACTTCGCTTTCGTCGATGTAGTCGACGCCGAGGGATTCGAGGATACGGGCTTCGACGATGTGGCCGATGCGCGCCTTGGCCATGACCGGGATGGTCACGGCGTCCATGATGCGGAGGACGATGGTCGGATCGGCCATGCGGGCGACGCCCCCGGCCTTGCGGATATCGGCGGGGACGCGCTCAAGCGCCATGACGGCGCACGCGCCCGCTTCCTGTGCGATTTTTGCCTGTTCGGGGGTGGTGACGTCCATGATGACGCCGCCCTTCAACATTTCGGCCAGGCCGGACTTGAGCTGGAACGTTCCTTTTTCCATGATCTATCTCCTTGAGAAGCTGCTGATTGCGTTGATGATGGACGCAACTTAACAGCGCTCCGGAGAACCGGGGGAGCGATCCGGCTGGTCATGGATCAATCTTTTTGGCGAGCGGGACAATGTGGATTGTCATGGTGACAATGCATGGAGGTAAAAAAGAATGTAAATACAGCTTGATGAAGTGTGACGGATAGTGTGTCACCTCAATGTGTGTCTTTTTAAAAGAGAACCTGTGCTCCCAAAAGGCCTGCGAACAGGGATTCAATAAGCACAAAGCTCTTTGGAAAGAGTGGGGTGGGGTTTGGGGAGGGGAGGGAAAAGCGTGGGGTTCCCCCTTTCTTCAGAAAAGTTTTCCCTCCCCAATGGCTCTACTTGTCTTCGGCCTTGCCTTCCAGTTCGGCAATGCGGAACTCGACATCCTCCCAGCGCTGGAGAGCGGCGGTCTGCTCGTCGTCAAGCTCGGAGATGCGCTTGGCGGTAGCGTTGAATCCGTCGGGATCGCGCGCGAAGAAGCCGGGATCGTTAAGCCGGTCTTCCAGCGTATGCTGTTCGTCTTCCAGCGCCGCCATCTTGCCGGGCAGGGCTTCCAATTCGTCCTTGAGCATTTGAAGCTCGCGCTGTTCCTTGAAGGTCAGCTTGCGCGGGCCGATCTTGGCCGGAGGGGCCAGCGGCTTGGGTTTCGGCTTGTCGGTGTGGGCAGCCACAGGCTCGGGGCGCTGGCGCAGCCAGTCCGTATACCCGCCCACGTACTCGCGCACCTGCCCGTCGCCTTCGAGCGCCAGTGTGGTGGTGACGAGGTTGTCGAGGAACTCGCGGTCGTGGCTGACCATGAGCACCGTCCCTGAATAGCTGGCGAGCAGCTCTTCAAGCAGTTCCAGCGTTTCCACATCCAGATCGTTGGTGGGTTCGTCGAGAACCAGCAGGTTGGAGGGCATGGTGAACAGCTTGGCGAGGAGCAGGCGGTTACGCTCGCCGCCGGAAAGCGTGTGTACCGGAACCCTGAGCCGGTCCGATTCAAAGAGGAAATCCATGAGGTAACTGGCCACATGTCGCTGCTGCCCGTTGATGGTCACGGTGTCGTTGCCGTTCGCCACGTTGTCCATGACCGATTTTTCAGGATCGAGCGAGGAGCGGAGCTGATCGAAATAGCTGACTTCGAGCCGCGTCCCGTGCCGGATGGAGCCTTCCGTGGGTTCGAGTTCGCCGAGAAGGAGGCGGAGCAGGGTGGTCTTGCCCACGCCGTTGTTGCCGATGAGCCCGATGCGGTCCCCGCGCTGGATGATGGTCGAAAAGGCGTTGAATACGCGGTAGCCGTCTGGGTAGGCGAATCCCGCCTGTTTCGCCTCGATAACCAGCTTGCCGGAGCGTTCCGCCTCCTGCGCGAGCATGGAAACGACGCCCTGACGCGACACGCGGGCCATCCGTTCGGAACGCATGGCCTGCAACGCGCGGACGCGGCCCATGTTGCGGGTGCGGCGGGCCTTGATGCCTTGCCGTATCCACGCTTCTTCCTGCGCGAGTTTCTTGTCGAAGGCCGCGGCCTGTTTTTCCTCGGCGTCGAGGCGTTCCTCCCGGCGTTCGAGGAACTGGTCGAACGTGCAGGCATAACTGTAGAGCTGGGAGCGGTCCACCTCTACGATCCGCGTGGCGAGGCGGCGGACAAAAGCACGGTCATGGCTGATGAAGACGAAGGTTTTGACCCGCCGGACGAGGAAATCTTCCAGCCACGCGATGGTCTTGATGTCCAGATGGTTGGTGGGCTCGTCGAGCAGCAGGTTTTCGGAGGCGACGAGGGCGCGGGCCAGCGCCACGCGGCGCTTGTTCCCTCCGGAAAGTGTGGCGAAGTCCGCCTCGGGATCGAGCCCGAGCTGGTTGATCGCCTCAAGGATGTCGCCGTGGCGTTCCCAGCCTTCCCCGCTCTGGAGGAGGTCGCGGGCCAGCGCCAGTTTGGCGGCGGAGAGCTGATCCTCGCGGCCCGTGGCAATGAGATGGGCGGCGGCCAGCGCTTCGCCTTCCTTGCCGAGCCCTGAGGCCACCACGCCGAAGACCGGGCCGCTCCAATGATCGGGCACGGCCTGCGGCATATGTCCGAACGTGACGCCCGGCGTGCGGACGATGGTGCCGCCGTCGGGCGTGAGGTCGCCGGACAGCAGGGCCATCAGGGACGACTTGCCGACGCCGTTGCGCCCGACGAGACAAACCCGCTCACCCTGCTCCACATGCAGGTCGGCGGTATCGAGAAGCGTCTTGCCGCCCAGATTGAGCGTGACGCCCTGTAAACTCAAAAGTGCCATGAACTCCCTCGCAGGATACGCGAAAACGGATCGCGGGAACGTTTGTTGCGTAAGAAAGAGCGCGGCGGGAACGCTTGGGGGCCTTTCCGGTCGGCCCGGAGCGCGCCGCGCGGCGCTGACGGTACGGATTCTGCCCCGAAAGATATGCCGCTTCCTTAAAAGAAGCAAGGGAATGGCCCTGATGCCGTTCCTGCCGCCATGTCGGGCGTGATGATGCGGCGCTTGTTCATGATTCTTTTGACACCGAAAAACTCTGAAGAGCGCCCCGCGTTGCCACTGCCTTTTTTTTGAGGTATGGTCATGGCAAATGTCCTTGGCTGTTCTGTGGGGAGTGGCTCTGTTCGGAAGCCGGGGAAACGAACGTTCTCATGGGTGGATGAGGAAATCATGAAAGTGCGCAATCCCTTTGCTGGTCTGTTGGCCCTGTTTTTTGTGGTCGCGTGGTGCCTGAGCGGCTCCGCAGCGTTCGCCAAGCCCCTTGTGCCTCTTCGCACGGCATGGCTCGGCGAGCATGAAACGTTTTTGGTCTGGTACGCCAGAGAAAAGGGATGGGACAAGGCTGAAGGGCTGGATCTCGAATTGCTGCCCTTTGAATCCGGTAAAAACGTCATTGACGAAATGCAGTCGTCCAATTGGGCCATTGCCGGCGTTGGCGCCATGCCCGCGCTGACCGCTTCGTTGAGCAGCCGCCTGTACATCGTCGGCATCGGCAACGACGAATCCGCTTCCAACGCTATTTTCACGCGTGCCGACAGCCCCATCCTCAAAATGAAGGGGTTTAACCCCAACTGCCCGGAAGTGTACGGCAATCCCGGATCCGTGCGCGGGAAGACCTTCATCGTCCCCAAGGGCACGTCCGCTCACTACATGTTGAGCCGCTGGCTGCACGTCCTTGGCCTGAACGAGCGTGACGTCAACATCGTCGACATGCAGCCGTCCGAAGCCATGAAGGCGTTTGCCGACGGCCAGGGCGACGCCATCGCGCTGTGGGCCCCCCAGACCTTTGAAGCCGAAAAGCTCGGCCTGAAGACTGTAGCGCACTCCAGCGACTGCAATGCCCGCCAGCCCATCCTGCTCGTCGCCAATATGGATTATGCCAACAAGCACAAGGGCGACATCGTGGCCTTCCTCCGCGTGTATCTCCGCAGCGTGGACATGATGAAGAAGACCCCCGCCGAGGACCTTGCCGACGACTACATGCGTTTCTACAATGCGTGGACCGGCAAGACCATGACCCGTGAGGAAGCCATCCGCGACATCAAGGATCACCCGGTATACGCTCTCGACCAGCAGCTTGATATGTTCAAGCAGAGCTATGGGACCAGCGAACTGCGTGAATGGCTGCACGATATCGTTTCCTTCCAGAACGAGACCGGCGAACTGGATCGGCGTGACTTGGCCCGCCTTGAGCGCCTCCATTACGTCACCGACATTTATCTGAAGGCTGTGAAGGCACCCGCCAAAAAGTAGTTTTTCGCACCGAAAAATGTTTTTGAAGGTGGTTCCGGGATGTTGCGTTCCGGAACCACTCTTGTTTGAGAAAGAGGAGGCGATTTTTGTGAAGTTCTGTTTGACTTTTTCCGTTTGTTTGAGAAAAATCGCCTTCCGTCTTGTTTCTTCCCGGAAAAACGCAGGCTGCCCGTGTTCTTTTCGCGCGGCCCGTTTTTGTGTGTCCGTTTAACCGGAGCGGCTCCGTGGCCGTTCCGGTTTCATCTGTGTGCCATACGGGTAACAGGTCGGTATCAAAGTATGTTTTTGAAAAATGAAGGGATCTTGAGCTTTTTCAAGCCGTGTAGAAATACGGTTGTGGAAAAGTTTTTCACAAGACAGTGCATAACAAGGGCCCCTCATATGAAAACCCTTGTCTCCCAAGGGTAAAGAAAACATCGGAGAAGTGGCGGTATTGCAAAAAGGCCTGTCATTACGGGTAACTTTTTTATCCTCCTTTGTGGGAAGCCTTTTGCGCCCCGACGGGCAGAAACTCCGCGAATCTGCTTTGTCACAGGACAAGTCAAACGCTACAAGAATCGGATATGAAAACTCAGTGGCTCAAAATCTGTGAAGATCTGCAAAACAGGCTCAATCCCGGCACCTACAAGGTTTGGGTTGCGCCTCTCACCGCCGACCTTGAAGGGGAGGGGAAGATCCGTCTGTCCGCCCCCAATGGATTTGTGGCGACGTGGGTACGCGATCGCCTGCTGAACGACATTTCCGATGCGGCTTCCGCCATTTTCGGGCGGACGATGGAGATCAGCGTGGTTGCGGGCAATCCTCCCGCCAAGCCGAGCCGTTCCGTTCCGGGGCGTCCTGCCGTCTCCGTTGAGGGTGAGCCCGCTCCGGCCCGTCGTCCCCGTACGGCTCCCGCGCCCCGTCCGGTGGCCGCTCCGTCCCTGCTTTCTTCCGCTGCCGAGCAGCTTTCCCTGCCCATCACCATGCCCGTGAACCAGTCCGTCCCGCACAACTGGCGGTACGCGTTCGACAGCTTTGTGGTCGGCCCCACCAATGACATGGCCTATGCCGCGGCGCGCAACATGGCGCGTTCCGGTGCCGCCGTGGATACCTTGTTCCTCAGCTCCGGGCCGGGGCTCGGCAAGACGCACCTCACGCAGGCCGTGGGGCAGGCTCTGTGCGAGGCCAGCAACCGCTCCAATCCCAAGGTCGAATATCTGACCGCCGAAGAGTTTTCGAGCTGTTTCGTGCAGGCCCTCCAGTCGAGGACTGTGGATCGCTTCAAGGGGCGTTTCCGCGATGTGGATTTGCTGCTCCTTGAGGACGTGCACTTCCTCCAGGGCAAGGAAAAGATGCAGGATGAGGTGCTTTCCACCATCAAGTCCCTGCAGGAAAAGGGGAGCCGCGTCGTCCTGACGAGTTCCTTTGCGCCCTGCGAGCTGCGGAACGTGGACAACAGCCTCGTGTCGCGTTTCTGTTCGGGGTTCCTCGCCGGTATTGAAAAGCCCGACGCCAGCACGCGCCGCCGCATCCTTCAGGAGAAGGCCCGCCAGAACAACGCGCTGTTGTCCGATACGGTGGTGGATGTGCTGACCGAGCGCCTCACCGGGGATATCCGGCAGTTGGAAAGCTGCGTGCATAACCTGCTGCTCAAGGCCAAGCTGCTTGGCTGTACCATTTCCGTGGAAATGGCGCAGGAAATTCTGGCGCAGTACAGCCTTGACGATCCTTTTGTGGATGTGGATTCCATTATCCGCAAGGTGTGCGAAGGTTTTGGGCTCTCGCCCGAGCAGTTGGCCTCCCGCAGCCGCAAGCAGAATCTGGTGGTGGCCCGCAACACGATTTTCTATCTCGCCCGCAAGCACACCGAGTTGTCCTTGCAGGACATCGGCGACAAATTTTCCCGCCGGCATTCCACGGTGCTCAAGGGCATTGCTTCGGTTGAGCGCGAGCTGCGCCGCGAGTCGCCCCTTGGGCGTCAGATTGCCGGCACGCTGGCTTTGCTGGAGCGGCGTTAGGTTGTATTGGGAAGCCGGGGAAGGGGAAAGTCTTTCTGAAGAAAGGCTTCCCCTTCCCTTGTCCGGCTTCCTCCCCCCCTTTCCAAAGGATTTTGACTTTATCGAATCCCTCATTGAGGGGGTCGGGTTTCGTGAATGTTTTTTTGAAAAGACAAGGGCATCCCGTTGGATGCCCTTTTGCGTTACGGCGTTAGTCGATTAAGGGAGCGAAACGACCGAAACATGCAACCACTCGCTTGCGGGTAGCTGCTGATTGGAAAACGGAGGAACTCCCTTCAGCCTTGCCTCCCCATTTTGTAAAAAAGCCTTGGGAAGGAGAGAAGAGGGGGGAGGAAAACCCTTCTCCAGGAGGCTTTCCTCTCCCCTCTCCCGATTTTCCTCTTTCTTTTTTCACTCCACAGGCGGATTCCAGCCGCTGTCTCCGCCCGCGCCGGTGGTGGTAATGAAGCGGACTGCGGAGACCCTGCCATCCGGGGCGACGCGGGCCATGATGCGGAAGGTCGTGGGCTTGCCGTGCCGCCGTACCTGAATATCGTCAACCCAGCCGATGGTCGAGCCGAAGCGCAGATCGCTGAATACGTATTCTGTATATCCCTCAAGGGGCCCCTCCAGCGGAATTTCAGCCTCAAGGGCGGGGTAGAGGGCAAAGCGCTCGTACGCGCGGAACATGCGGTCCTTTGCGGCAAGCTCGGCCCAGAGCGGCTGCGGCGGCTTGGCGTAGGCAATGAACGTCTGAGGCTCCTCCGTGAATACCGTATAGCCCGCCACGTCCCAGACGCTCCCGCGATCCAGAATGAGCTTCCAGTGGAAAGGCGTGAAGGCGTCGGGTACGAGATGCACGGCGCGCACATCATCCCAGAGGCCCTTTCCACGCTGCCCGGGAGCCAAATCCTCACTGAGAAGCTCTTGGGTGAAAACGTCGGGCGTGTAATGGCTGTCCTTGAGATGCGCTTCAAGGCCCACCCGTGTGGCCAGCGAGCCGAGCGGATAGAGGATGGTCCAGAGCAGCAGGCCTATCATGACGGCGCGCCGCTTCCGCCAGAATATGAGCCCAAGGGCCAACGGCAGGAGAAGCAACGGGTCTACGATAAACAGCGCATTCAAACGTACCCTGTAGTCGCTGAACGGCAGAAAGACCTGCGTGCCGTACGAATTCATGCAGTCCAAAAAAATGTGATGCAGAATGAGCAGGTAGGCTGTGAGCCATGCCAGCGGCAGCGGCCAGCCGAATGGCGGAGAGTCGTCGGGGACTTTTGGGACGCGCCAGCGGTTCATCAGCCAGGGGATGAGGGCAAGGAGCAAAGCGAGCCCCAAACCGCCGACGAACGAATGGGTGATCCCCCGGTGGTATTCAATGTATTGCAGCGGGGTGCGGGTAAAAAAGACATCCATATCGGGAGAAGCCGCTACCAGCGCCGCCCATGCCGGAAGCCACCAGCGGCGTTTTCCCGGCAGGGCGTAGCCAATGACGGCTCCGCTCAAGGCATGTGTGATCGGTTCCATAGCGTTCCTTATCTTGCAAAAAAGAAGGGGAAGGGCTTTTTCCGTGAAAAGCCCTTCCCCGGTGTCTCGCCAAATGGTGCGGCGTATCACAGCGTTTTGTGCCGAGCGCACGTGCCGCATCCAACAGGAAAATAGGCTCGGATTGCCCTTGCGCAAGCCGCTACCCCCAGAGAGCCTGCCAGCGTCAAAAGCGACTAAGGGAGTACGGGGGATGCGTTGTGGGCGGCGTTGTGGGAATACGGTTTTTCTAGAAAACAAGCGCCATTGCGGACATCAATGTTGCGAAAAGGCAACGCTGCCCTGACCAAGCAGGTCGTGCATGTGGACCATGCCGAGCAGGCGGCGCTCTTCGTCGGCGATGGGCAATACCGTGATCGCTTTGCTTTCCATGAGTTCAAGAAGCGTGGCGACCGTATCGCTTTGGGTCCCGCAGCGGGGAGAAGGCGTCATGACGGTGCTGACCGGGGCCTCGGGATTGAGCGTCCCACGGCAGACGGCCCGCCTGACGTCGCCGTCGGTCAGGATGCCGCTGATCCTGTGTTCGTTATCGAGCAGAAGCACGGCTCCGAGCTTGCCTTGATCCAGTTGGCGCAGGGCTTCCGACAAGAGGCTTGTTTCGGAAAGCTGAGGAAGGCCCTCGGTCCGCATGACTTCGCTGACGTTGAGCTTCAGGCGTTGCCCTAGGCTGCCTCCGGGATGGTAGCGCAGGAAATCTTTTTCCGTAAATGATTTTAGCTGCATCAGACAAACGGCCAGCGCATCGCCGAGGGCGAGGACCGCAGTGGTCGAGGCTGTGGGGGCAAGCCCGTGCGGGCAGGCTTCACGGGGGACGCCCGAATGCAGCGTCACGTCGGCAAGACGCCCAAGGGTGGAGTCCTCCCGCCCCGTCATGGCGATCAGGCTGGTGCCGAGCGATTTCAGCGCGGGCAGGATGGCGTTCAGCTCCGCCGTTTCACCGGAATTGGAGATGGCAATGATGACGTCGTCTTTGCGGAGGCTCCCCAGATCTCCGTGGGCTCCTTCCACGGGATGGAGAAAGAAGGCCGGCGTACCGGTCGAGGAAAAGGTGGCGGCAAGCTTGCGGCCGACCAAGCCGGATTTGCCGATGCCGGTCACGACCACACGCCCGGTGCACGCCGCCAGAAGCCCCAGCGCAAGGACGAGGGGGGCTTTTTCCGGCGTCCGGGCGTTGAGCCGGTCCCGCACGGCGGCGAGCCCGGCGATTTCGGTATTCAGAACGTCCTGTGCGAGCTTGATGAGCGCGGCGGGTCCGGTATGGGAACGTACGGATTGTATCATGGGAAAACGTCCTTGAAGCGGCATGGCGTGCCGCCGTTACAAGAGAAAAAGAGGGCGAACAGGAAGCATAGAAAAAGAATGGTCCGCAGGCAAGCTGGCGGGGGGCGGCCATCTCTCATGCGGAGAACAATATTTCTCAGCCTGTTGACGATATAAGTCGGTTCACGTACTCACGAAAGAGGCTGTTCCGTCCGTTTTTCCCCTCCTCGCATCCTTCTTTTACGATATGGAAGCCTTTCACAATATTGCAAGGCGAAGCCCGTTCGGGTATCCACCTCTCTCTACCATTTCATTTGGGAGTCCCCTATTATGGATATTAAGGAAGTCCGCGCCAACGCCAAAGAGCGCATGAAGGGTTTTTGCCGTGTTTGTCCCGTGTGCGATGGGCGCGCCTGCGCAGGCGAAACGCCCGGTATGGGCGGCATCGGAACCGGGAGCGCGTTCAAGAACAATGTGGCCGCGCTTGCCGGCGTCCGTCTGAACATGCGTCTGATTCATGAGGTCAAGAAGCCCGTCACGGAAACGGAGGTGCTCGGATTCAGGTTGCGCCTGCCCGTGCTGGCCGCTCCCATAGGGGGGACCTCCTTCAATATGGGCGGGGCCCTTTCCGAGGCGGAATATGCGCGGGCCATCGTATCCGGCTGCCGCGAAGCGGGCATTGTCGGCTGCGTCGGCGACGGCGCGCCGGATGAACTGCACGAAGCGGGGAATGCCGCCATCACTGCCGAAGGCGGCTGGGGGATTCCGTTCATCAAGCCGTGGGAAGGCGAGGAACTGGAGCGCAAGATGTGCAGGGCCGCAGCCACCGGAACCCGTGTGCTCGGTATGGACATCGACGCAGCCGGGCTGATTGCCCTGGCCCGCATGGGACGCCCCGTGTCTCCGAAAACGTGCGCCGAATTGGCTGCCATCGTGGATCGTTCGCATGAGCTTGGTATGAAATTCGTACTCAAGGGCATCATGACGGTCGAAGATGCCATCGCCGCCGAGCGCGCCGGATGCGACGGCATCGTGGTTTCCAACCACGGCGGGCGGGCTCTGGATCATACGCCGGGGACCATCGAGGTCCTTCCCGCCATCGCCGCGCAGGTCAAGGGCCGCATGGCCGTTTTGATGGATGGCGGCATCCGTGACGGGCTCGACGTGCTCAAGGCGTTGGCCTTCGGCGCGGACGCCGTGCTGATTGGCCGTCCCTTCTGTCTCGCCGCCGTGGGGGGCGGTTCCGAAGGCGTGAAGCTGACGGCGGATCATCTTTACAATCAGCTTGTGCGCAGCATGGTGTTGACAGGCTGCCCGTCCGTCCGCGAAGCCGGGCGCCACCTCGTCAGTACGGCCCATCTCGCCTAATCCATACGGAGTTTTCATGAAAGTCAGTTTGCCTCAAAGAAACAAGCTCGCTCAGTCCATGTTGTGGAACCTGTTCCTGCTGACTGTCGGCGCTGTTTTCTTTTCTCTCGGCGCGCAGGCTGTGGCTGCGCATCACGGCTTCCTTACCGGGGGGATTTTCGGTGCCGGTCTGCTCGGCTGGTATACGACCGGGCTGTTTACGCCCGCGATCTGGTACCTGTTGATCAATATACCGTTGTTCTTCGTGTCGTGGTTCCAAATCGGGCGCCAATTTTTCTTCTACAGCCTGTACGGAAGCCTTGCGACCACGATCATCAGTGAACTTATCACGTTTCAGGTCCCGATTCAGGATCACTTCTACGCGGCGATTACGGCGGGCGTCCTTTGCGGTACGGGTACCGGGCTCATGCTGCGGACGCTGGGGTCCGGCGGCGGCCTGGATCTCATCGGTGTTATCCTGAACAAGCGCTGGAACATCGGCATCGGGCGGTTTAATTTCTGCTTCAACGCGGTGATGTTCCTCGCTTCTATGGCGACCATTTCCCTTGATATGGTCATCGTGTCGTTCATTCAGGTTTTCGTGGCTTCCGCGACTATCGAATACGCGCTCCGTATGGGCAGCCAGAGGAAGATGGTCTACGTGGTCACCGATCGGGGCGAGGCGCTGTGCGAGGCGATCATCGCCGAAGGCTACGGCGGCGCGACCGTGCTCAAGGGCAAGGGCGCGTACAGCGGCGGCGACCGCGAGATCATCCTTACCGTAACCAACAACATCATGTTGCGGCGTTTGGAGAACCTTGTTTTCGCCATTGACGACAAGGCCCTCTTCATCGTGGAGAATACCTTCTACGTTTCCGGCACCCGGTATCCGCGGAAGTCGATTATTTAGGAGAACCCGCCTTGGGAAGGAAGATGCCTTTTTTCAAAAGGGGCCCTTCCTCCTCCCCAAACCACACCTCCATCCTCCTCAACCTTTTGTAATGGCAGATGATGGTTGCTGTGACGCGGATGGCGGCTTTACCGGAGAGAAGAGAACCATTTTCCGGATGCCATAAACAAAAGAGCCCTTCAGGAAGCATCCTGAAGGGCTCTTTTCATAAACACAAAGACGTGTTCCCCACTTCCCCCGAAATCGCCATGAGGGATTCGATAAAGAGGAAAGTCTTTGAAGGGAAGGGGTGGGGTTTGGGGA
>OLFS01002228.1_pt1 | contig 12698 bp, 10 predicted proteins | sample 1605491 | NCBI WGS metagenome assembly OLFS01 (sample SAMEA3888921, study PRJEB22519) | human gut metagenome | biome: human gut; feature: human-associated habitat; material: faeces | place: Denmark | collected 2011 | reverse complement strand
ATAGCGGGTGGTTTTATGATTCGCGACTACGTCGCGAACCAGTCTAAAGACAATAACAAAAAAGACCACTCATTAGAGTGGTCTTTGATATCCTTAGAAGGAGTAGCCTACACCAGCGTGTAAACCTTTTGCAGTTTTATCGTTGCTATTTACGCTATATTTATCATAGCCATAGTATACGTTCAAGTCTACATCAGGGCGAACTTCATATTGAGCACCTACTTGGTAAGTTTGTTTAATATCGTTACCCCAACCAGCTTTAGCAAAGCCGTTTACTTTTTCTGTCAATGGCACATGACCAATAACACCAGCTTGGAAACCTAATTCTGTATCATTTGTACGAATTGCAGTACCAGCACCATATACGTTTACGTTTGGATGCACTTTATAAACTAATGCTAATTGATGATCTTTAATGTCGCCATTTTTTGCATTCAATTTATCATAAGAATATTGAACAGCAGTTTTATTGGAAAGATCGTGTTGCAAAGAAACACCGAAACCGTCGTTGCTATTGCCGCCACCTTTAGATACATGTTGTTTAAATGCATAATCAGCTTGTACTTTAGTGGAACCGTCGCTAATTTTTGTTACAGGTGCCGCTGCAAATGCACTACCTGCCACAACTGTAGCTGCTAGAGTTAATAATACTAATTTCTTCATTTGTACCTCCTATACACATATCTCAAGATATGTCTTACTAAGTTACTTATTTACGAATGTTTTGATTATACACTCTATAAATTAACGTTTCATGAATACAGGGATATCTGGGATACCGCTGTTAGTTGTTGTTGTAGTGGATGCTGGACGAGATGTAGTAGTTGTTTTACCGAATTCTGGTACACTTTTTGTATTAGAATTAAAGCCAGTAGCCACAACTGTAATTTGAACTTTATCGCCCAAGCTTTCATCGATAACAGAACCGAAGATGATATTTGCATCAGGGTCTGCTGCATCAGAAATAATTTGAGCAGCTTCGTTTACTTCAAAAATACCCAATTCGGAGCTACCAGAAATATTAAGCAAGATGCCTTTTGCACCATCGATGGAAGTTTCCAATAATGGGCTATTGATAGCCATTTTTGCAGCGTCTGCAGCACGGTTTTCACCTGTACCTTCACCAATACCCATCAAAGCTTCGCCTTGATTAGTCATGATAGTTTTAACGTCTGCAAAGTCAAGATTGATTAAACCAGGAATTTGGATCAAATCGGAAATACCTTTGATACCTTGACGAAGAACTTCATCAGCTTTGCTGAATGCATCAGATACGGAACATTTTTTATCTACAACTTGTAACAATTTGTCATTAGGAATAACAATAATTGTATCAACTTTTTGAGTCAAGAACTCAATGCCTTTTTCTGCCGCAGCACGACGACGTTTGCCTTCGAATGCGAAAGGTTTAGTTACAACGCCAACTGTTAATGCACCAACTTCTTTAGCACATTCAGCTACGATTGGAGCAGCACCAGTACCAGTACCACCGCCCATACCAGCAGTTACGAATACCATATCAGCACCTTCAAGAGCTTTAGTAATTTCTTCACGGCTTTCTTGAGCTGCTTCTTCACCGATTTGTGGGTTAGCACCAGCACCAAGGCCTTTAGTAACTTTTTCACCGATTTGAATTGTTACATCCGCTTTAGACAATTCAAGAACTTGGCTCTCTGTATTAGCAGACAAAAATTGAACACCTTTAAGATCGCTATCTACCATGCGATTAACAGCGTTATTACCGCCGCCACCAACACCGATAACTTTAATATTTGCAAAATCAGACATTGAACTTCCTCCTCTTATCGTTATCTATCGTATCAATATACGTCCCAATGTATCGATTTATATACTGACAATCTTATAACAATTACATTTATTTTACACTAAAATTTAAAAACTTTCCACTATATAGAATGGGATTTATTAGAACCGCTTAGTCATAATTATTTTGCGTATAGCGCCTACATTAATAAATACACGTAGCCCAAATCCAATAAGGGCCACATAGTATAGGTTAATGCCTATTAAATCACCAACATATACAAGAATAACAGCTAATACCATATTTGAAAAGAACCCAATGACAAAGTTACTAAGATCAAAGGTTCTTTCCAATGCTGCTCGACTGCCACCAAATACTGCATCTAAAGCAGCTAGAACAGCTACCGAAGTATAATTCGAATAACTAGCGGGGATATGAAGTGGTGTTACCCATCCTAAGATAGCCCCTATAATTAGGCCAATGATGGCAAAGATATAGATATTCATTCTTTACCTCCTAACTCATTAGGCTTCATATGTTCTTCTCTAAAAGTACCTGTGAAAGCAGGAATCGCTACATCCTCTTCTTGCTTTATAGTTACCTTTATTCCCCAATGTTTAAGTGAATCTACTACACCACCGCGCATAGTGAGCGCAGAATTTAATGTCTTTGGATCTCCAATAGCTTTCACCGTAAAGGGAGCTCCAAAGACCTTCCCATTTACAGTAATAGTTGGTCCTGAACATCGTATTTCAGACGTTCCTATGAGGCGTTGATCATTAATAGCTATCGCTTCAGCCCCTCCAGCACGTAATTCATTAACAATTCTTAGAATATCTTCATCATGAATTACATATAAATTGGGATTTTCCCCACTTTGTACAGGCTTTAAGCTATCTTCAATCAACACACTAACGCCCGGCCCTTTAACATTTGTTAAAGCCGCTTTCATCATGAGCTGTTCATCAGCTTTACCACCGCCATTGGCACCAGATTTTTTTAGTGACTCAATTTGCTTTAACAAAGCATCACGTTCACTCTGGGCCTCTCTCAATTGTACCGCCAAATCTCCAGTCCGTTGTAAGCGAATATTTTCTTCTATATTATCTTGAGTCATCTTATATTGGGTAACAACCATGAACCCTAATATACAGCTGACTATGGCAATTGCCCACCGTTCGTGTCTCACGACAATCATCTACCTTTATATTCAACATGACCTTATCTATCTTGTTTTTTATCATCCTTCTTAGTAGATGAATTTTCTGTAGTCGGTGCTCCATTCTGATGCTTTTTAACTTCAGGCATCACATCGGTTTTAATGTACGGTGATGAAACATTAACATCTATATACTGTACATTACCATGTGTCTTTTTAATATCTTGTAACATCGACTGAGTTAGCTCTGCTTTTTTAGCTAAGTCTTTGCCATCCCCCAGTCGAATCTGTACACCTGAAACAGTATATGCCATTATCGCATCAGGATCTCCAATATTAACCTCTGCAATATTCTTGAATGTCTCCTCATCGAGTGAGTTCAAATATTCAAGAGCCGCCAATATCGGTTTATCTACTACCGTATCACCTAATAGTATATTTCCAGCTTTCACACCAGAAATCATAGGAACAGATGTGTCTTGTATAGCTGGCTCAGATGCGATCACTTGTCCCTTACTATCAAGGGTTAAGTATCCAAACTGAGCCGGTACAACTGCAACTGCCTTGCGTTCTACTACATTTACCACCATTGTCAGTGGCAACTGATAGCTAATTTGAGCCTCTTCGACACGTAAATCTTTCGATAATCTAGTTTTTAATTTTTCTGTACTAATCTGCAATATATTAACAGGTTCATGAATATCACCAGCTACCATTACATCTTGTACAGTTACCTTATCCGATCCAGTAACTTTTAAGGATCCAAAAGGAATAGGTAGTGTAAACAACCCCACCAACACGAGAGTAACTGCACCACCGATTTTTAACACTCGTTTTCTAAATACAGCCCGTTCATCACGAACAGGTGTAGAAGACTGCATCTCCCCAGAGTTGGATGGATGGTTTTGCTTATCATCCATAGTTAACTCCTTATCTTCTATTAGCCCTTAAAATTTGCCTATACTAGCTGTTAATAGAATTTTTTCACATAATGTTGGGAAGTCAATTCCCATTTCTTTTGCTGCTTTTGGTACTAAAGATGTTGCTGTCATACCAGGCACTGTATTGTATTCAAGAACATACATATTATCTGCATGGTCTGTCATAACATCAACACGAATTACCCCACTGCCTTGTACTTCACGATACACAAGTTCCCCAATGCGTTGCATTTCAGCAGTCATTTCTGCACTAATAGGCGCTGGCACTAAATACTCAGTAGCACCTACAGTGTACTTACTCTTGTAATCATATTCACCAGAATGTGGACGAATTTCAATAACAGACAATGCTTTACCATCTAATACAGATACTGTAAATTCACGACCATCAAGAAATTGTTCTACCACAAGAATAGGGTCATATTTTAGAGCTTCCGTTACAGCCTCTTCTAACTGAGCTTCATCGCGAACAATAGTAACCCCAATGCTAGAACCTTGCGTAGCAGACTTCACAACTACTGGAATTGTAAAATCCTTACGAATATGTTCAATAATAGCTTCTGCAGATTCAAGATTACCAGTAAAGGACTCGGATGCCGCAGTAGGAATATTGGCACCTTTAAATACATCTTTACTTACTTTTTTATTCATACCTACTGCATGAGCCATAATACCTGACCCAGTGTATGGAATTTCAGCCATTTCTAATAGGCCTTGCAACGCACCATCTTCGCCGTAACGACCATGAATTGCATTAAATACAACCTCGCCACCTAAGTCTTCAATATCTTTTAATACAGTGCGCGGATTGAGTTCTAAAGTTTGGGCATTATAACCTTTGCTTTCAAGTGCTTCTGCAATAGCAGCGCCAGTACGACGAGATACTTCAGCCTCTTTGGAAGGACCACCCATTAATACGATTATTTTTTTATCTTTCATTGTAAGCCTTCCTCCAATATAGCTAATAATTTTGGCCCATATTGATTAATAGAACCTGCACCCATGGTGATAACTAGATCATTAGGTCTTACTATTTTCGCTAATACCTCAGGCAAATCGTCAACAGATGGTACATAATTTACATCTTGACCTGTGGCCGCTTTAATAGCATTTGGAATCGTATTGCCATCAATACCAGGGATTGGATCTTCACCAGAGCTATAAATATCTGTCATATATACTTCATCAGCGCTTGTGAAAGCAGTAGCAAATTCATCCTTTAACAAGCTTGTGCGAGTAAAGCGATGTGGCTGGAATACACAGATAACACGATGCTTTTCCAACTCTTTTGCTGCTTTCAATGTTGCTTTAATTTCTGTAGGATGATGAGCATAGTCATCAACAACCCATACACCTGCTACGTGACCTTTTGTTTCGAAACGACGTTTTGCACCGATAAACTTACCTAAACCTTTTGTAATAATGCGCGTTTCTACACCACAGCAATCATGAGCAACAACAAAGGCAGCCAACGAATTCAATACATTATGTTCACCAGGAACTCGTAAGCGAATGCGCTCAACATTCACACCATTATGGTATACATCATATACCAAAGTAGAGTCTACATAGTGAATATTTTTTGCTACATAGTCATTATTATCACTTAAGCCATATGTAATGAAATTACGATTTACACGGCTCATAACATAACGAATATTCTCATTATCTCCACATACGATTGCTTTGCCAGATTCTGGTAAGGTTTCGACAAACTCACAAAATGCATTTAACAAATTATCCATTGTTTTGTAGTGATCCATGTGATCATCTTCAATGTTAGTAATAACAATAGTGTGTGGACGTAGTTTCAAGAAAGAACCATCACTTTCATCTGCTTCAACTACAGAGAAATGCCCCTTACCTAGACAACTACTACCTTTTAAATAATCTACTTCACCACCGATAATAACTGTTGGATCAGCTTCTGCTTCTACTAAAATTTGACCAATCATGGATGTAGTGGAAGTTTTACCGTGAGCACCAGCTACTGCAATGCCATCTGTTACGTCTAACACAGCTTTTACAATATCGGAACGGTGTAAAATTGTAATACCTTGCTCTTTAGCAGCTACAATTTCAGGGTTATCTTCGCGAATAGCCGTAGAACGAACTACAGCATCAACGCCTTTTACATAATCTTTATTATGGCCAATATGAACTGTAGCGCCCATATTTCTGAACTTTTCAATAACTGCAGAGTCAGCTACATCTGAACCAGATACGTCATAACCTTTTTGAATTAAAATATTCGCTATAGCACGCATGCCAGACCCACCTATACCAATAAGATGAATCTTATGAATACCGTCTAACATAAAACCTCTCCTTGTTACTTTGCAATAGATAATGCTAACTTTGCAATATCATGAGCCGCATTAGGTTTACCTAACTGCAACGCTCGTTCTCCCATTTGTGACAATAAATCACGATTGGCCATAAACATTTCAATTTCCCCTATCAAATCATGGGCACTTAACATTTGATCAACGATCATATGCGCTGCCCCTTCTTGAACAAAAATACGGGCATTATAGGTTTGATGATCTTCCGCTGCATATGGATATGGTACCAATACAGACGGAATACCTCGAACTGCTAGTTCAGCAAGACCGATAGCACCAGATCTAAAGACTGCTAAATCAGCTGCCGCTAATGCTTTTGGCATATCGTGTAAATATGGCAAGATCAATGAGGAATTACCTAAACCATCACCATCAGTAATACCAAGCTGAGATAACACAGATTGATATTCCCCATCCCCTGTAATATGGATTAATTTAATTCCTTCTGTTCCTTGAAAATGCTTATGTACATCAATCATAGCATTATTGATAGTTCTCGCCCCACGAGAACCACCGGCTATAAGAACAGTGAACGTGTCATCACTTAAATTAAAATAATTACGTCCATCTTCCCTAGTATCAACTAATACATCAGGACGTACTGGATTACCAGTATATACTACGCGTTTTGCCTTTGAAAAAGATGATTCTGCATCCTTGTAACCCATAGCGACTACATCAACAAAACGGCTTAGAATTTTATTTGTAATGCCTGCAATGACATTTTGTTCCTGTATCAACGTTGGAATATTGCGCAATGCTGCGGCCATAAGAATAGGACCACAAACATAACCGCCCGTACCAATAACTACATCAGGCTTAAAGTTGGAAATGATTGTATTAGCTTTCACAAGAGAAAAAGCAGTCTTGCCTAACGTCACCAACGTACCAAAAGATAATTTACGTTGCAAACCTTGTACAGGTAATGTAGTAAATTCAATGCCTTCTTTAGGCACTAAGGTAGCCTCTAAGCCCCTTTCCGTTCCTACATATAAAACCTGTGCATCAGGGTTCTGTTTCATAATTTCCTTATATATAGTTATTGCTGGGTATATATGTCCACCAGTGCCACCACCTGAAATAATGATACGTTTCATTAATGGTGTCTCCCTTCTTGCAACATATGAACACAGTTTTTAAAATCATCGCCACGTTCTTCAAAACAGCTATACCAATCAAAACTTGAACAAGCTGGCGATAATAATACAATATCACCTTGGACAGCCAATTTATAACCCTGTTCTACAGCATCTTTCATAGATGAAGCTCTATAAATAGGCTGAACACCAGCCTCTTTTGCAGCAGCTTCAAATCGATCCGCCGCTTCCCCCATAAAGATAACAGCTTTTGTGTGATGTTTAACAAGCTGCATAAAGTCTTCTAACGGAGTCATTTTATCATGACCACCAGCTAATAAAATAACGGATTGATCAAAGGATTCCAATGCTTTTACAACAGAGTCAACATTAGTAGCTTTAGAATCATTATAGAATGTAATTCCATCAAGAGTTTTAACTCGTTCTAATCGGTGTTCAACACCATGGAACTCGCTTATAATACGATGAATAGTTTCTATCGGCACACTTAACGCATAAGCTAAAGCGATAACAGTTAAAATATTTTCAATATTATGGCTACCTGGAATGTGGATATCAGCACTACCAATAACAGGTGTTGCTATACCATTCTTTGTTACATAACATTGTCCTTTATCATAGTAAGCACCATTTGAAACCACTTGATGTTGACTAATTTCAAGGATATGGCTAGGTGCACGATGTTTCATGTCTGCTACAATAGGATCATCAATATTAAGCACCATAAAATCTGTACTCAATTGATTTTCAAAGATGCGTTCCTTCACAGCAATATAATTTTCCATTGTCTTATGACGAGCTAAATGATCTGGTGTAATGTTGAGCATAATAGCACCAATCGGTCTAAAATGCTTAATTGTTTCTAATTGATAGCTAGATAACTCAGCTACCAAAAAACCATCTGCTGGCATGGAATAAGCTACTTCACTAAGAGAATCGCCGATATTACCACCAACGCGAACTGGCTTTCCAGTTCCTTCCAATACCTTAGTTAATAATGTTGTAGTAGTGGTCTTACCATTTGTACCTGTAACGGCTACAATTGGCGATTTAGATAACTCATAAGCTACTTCTACTTCACTAACCACATCAATACCACGAGCTTGAGCGGCTTTTACAATGGGAATATCTAGAGAAATACCTGGAGAAATAACAATGCGATCCACGCCATCAAGTAAGGATTCATCTTGTCTACCGGTAATAATATCTACACCTGCTGATACAAGTCTTTTTTCCTCATCTGCAGGCAGTGTAACAGGCTTATAATCATTTAACACTACATGGGCCCCAACTTGAGCTAATACCCAAGATGCGCCTATACCGCTGGCACCAGCACCAAGAACAAGTATATGTTTATCTCCGTATTCCATCTATATCACCTAAATTATCAACAAAAATAATGTATTCCTATCTTATAAGCATACCATTATTTGCGTGTTCCGTTAAGTATTATCTTACAAAGTTATAGTCGCTAAAACGACGCCAATAACAGCTAATACAGCGCCACCAAACCAGAAGCGATTAACAACAGTTTGCTCAGCCCAACCAGATAACTCAAAATGATGGTGAATTGGGCTCATTTTAAATACGCGTACACCACGAGTTTTAAAGGATATAACTTGAATAATAACGGACAATGCTTCCATAACAAAAATGCCACCAATTACAACGAGTAGCAATTCTGTTTTAGTCAAAATTGCCATAGCCGCAAAAGCACCACCTAAAGCTAAGGATCCAGTATCCCCCATGAACACCTTCGCAGGGTTTACATTGTATACCAAGAAACCAAGGCAAACAGCGGCTACAATAGCGCCAAAGTAAGCAACGCTTTCAGCACCAATAGAATTTGTTGTAGATGCAGCCATAAGACCAATCACGGAGAAAGCAATCGCAGCTACAGCAGAGGTACCACTAGCTAATCCATCAAGACCATCTGTAAGGTTTACTGCGTTCGTAGCACCTACGATAATTAAAAACGCCAAAACATAATAAGCCCAACCTAATTGAAGATGTATATCTGCTACAGGAATCCACAATGTGGTAGGAATAACCATAATTTCAGTAATACAGTAACAGAATATGGCCGCCAAAATAAATTGACCTAGCAATTTTTGCTTAGCTGTTAAGCCAAGATTACGTTTTTTAACGGCTTTTACAAAATCATCAAAAAAGCCCAATAAACAATGACCCAATGTTAAAAACAATAACATGCCTGTACCTACATTCCATGGTGCGAAAATAGCAACACCAAGAACAAGGGCGATCATCATGAAGGCACCACCCATTGTTGGCGTACCCGCTTTCGCCTGATGACTTTCTGGACCTTCTTCACGAATACTTTGTTGTGCGTGTAAAGAACGCAACATAGGAATAGCAATTTTACCTAGCACTACTGTAATGATAAAGGTCACTACAAAGGCTAATAGAATATGATATATCATATGAACCCTCTACTCATTAATAAACAGATGACGGCTAGATATAACTAGCCGTAACCATTTATTCTCGATCTTTTAATTCTTCAACAACCCGTTCCATTCGCAAGCCTCGGGAACCTTTGACAAGGATAACATCCCCTTTTTCACGAATATCGCTATAGGCATTAGCCATTTCCAAATGGCTATTACAACGGAATGCAGTTAAACCTGCTTTTTTTGTTTCCTTAGCGATGAAGGCCGCAGCATCACCAAATGTGAATACTACACTATAGCCTTCTTCAGCAAGCAATTGACCAATTTCACGATGCGCCTGTTCAGTATAATCACCAAGCTCAAGCATATCACCAAGCATAGCGATTTTACGTTTACCTTCTAGTTGACCTAATGCTTTAATCGCTTCAGCCATAGAGGAAGGATTTGCATTATATGCATCATTTAAGATAACAATATCTTCAAATGGTACGATTTCTTGGCGCATAGGAGTGCCAGTAAACTCGCTTAAGCCTTTACGAATGGTGTTGGATTTAATCCCCAAAACACGACCAGCTACAATTGCTGCCAATGCATCATATACATTGTGTTCACCAATCATAGGTAAGAAGATATCGAAGACTTCGTCATAACATTTGCAAGTAAACTTAATACCGTCTTTTTTATAACGCAAATGGCTACCAATACAAGTAGCGTTGCGTTCAATACCATAGGTAATAGTTTTACCCTTAGCAAGGCTATCCATAGCCTTAACATATGGATCATCTTCATTGAGAATAGCCACACTATTTTCAGGCAAACAACGAATTAATTCACCTTTAGCTTGTGCAATGGCTTCACGAGAGCCTAACAACTCAATATGGCTAGTACCAACATTGGTAATAATGCCCATAGTTGGTTCCGCAATCAATGCAAGCTCTTCAATTTGACCAAGGCCACGCATGCCCATCTCTACGACACATGCTTGATGTTCTGCAGTTAAGCGCAACAATGTTTTTGGCAAACCAATTTCATTATTAAAGTTTTTTTCAGTTTTCAAAACATTAAATTCTGTACCAAGTACAGCGGCCACCATTTCCTTTGTCGTAGTTTTACCAGAGGAACCAGTAATAGCCACTACAGGAATATCGAAACGGCGACGATGGTAACGTGCCAAGTTTTGATATGCTACCAAGGTATTTTCTACCTCAATACAAACAATACCTTCTACGGCACGACCTTTTTCTACGATTGCACCTGTAGCACCCTTTTCAATGGCCGTGTTGATGAAATCATGACCATCAAAGGTATCACCTTTTAAGGCTACAAACAAAAAGCCTGATTCAATCGTTCTTGTATCAGTAGATACATCTAAGAACTTAATATTTTCGGTATGTGTACTCGTCCCTTCTGTGGCTTCTACCACTTGAGACAATGTAAATTCTGCCATATTAGATCTCCTTGAGGGCTGCTCGCGCCTCTTCACGATCATCAAAATGAATCGTTTTATCCTTTAAGATTTGGTAATCCTCATGCCCCTTACCAGCAATTAGTACAATATCCCCAGGTTTTGCATTTTTTATTGCATGTTGAATCGCTTCCCGACGATCAACGATTACTTCATAATGAGAGCCTTCACGAAGGCCTTCTTTAACGCCTACTTCTACATCTTTCACAATTTGTACAGGATCCTCTGTACGAGGATTATCAGATGTTACATATACTACATCACCATATTGTGCAGCAATACGACCCATGATAGGGCGTTTTGTCGCATCTCGGTCACCACCACAACCAAAGACTACAATAATGCGATTTTCTTGAATAGCCTTTGCAGTTTGTAGAATGTTTTCTAGCCCATCTGGTGTATGTGCATAATCTACAACCACAGCAAATGGTTGACCTTCTTCAATGAGCTCAAAACGGCCAGGCACAGCGCTAAATGTTTTCAATGCTTTATCGATATCTTCCATGGAGATACCTTCTAACAAACAAGCACCGATAGCTGCTAATGTGTTATACACATTAAATAGACCTGTGGTATTCATAGCTACTGTATAGTCATGGCCATCATAAGAGACAGTATAACGGCTAGACTTAGGTGTCATTTCTACATCATGAGCATTCAACGTACCTTTACCATCAATACTGTAAGTAATGATAGGTGCCGTTGTTTTCTCAATTACACGATGACCATATTCGTCATCGATATTAATTATAGCCCCTTTACCAGATTTAGTTTGATTAGGTGCGCTAACTTGTTCAAATAATTTACACTTAGCTGCCAAATAATTTTCAAAGGTCTTGTGAAAGTCCAAATGATCTTGTGTTAAGTTTGTAAATACCGCTGTATCATATTCAACACCAGAAACTCGCCCCAATGCCAATGCGTGTGAAGAAACCTCCATTACGCAATGTGTAACACCTTCCTCTACCATTTGATGAAGAATATGTTGCAAATCCACTACATCAGGTGTCGTATTATGAATTGGATATGTTGTATCACCAATCATAATATGAACAGTACCAATAACGCCCACTTTATGACCTTGAGCTTTCAAAATATGACGAATCATATGCGTTGTAGTCGTTTTACCATTCGTACCAGTAACGCCAATCATACGCATGGAATTTGCTGGGTAATCAAAGAAATACGGCACGCATGCCATCATAGCTTTACGAGTGTCTTCTACAGTGATAACACAAACATCACCGCTTACCTCTACTGGTTTAGATACAAGTACTGCTACTGCGCCAGCTTCAACAGCTTTATTTACATAATTATGACCATCTACAGTGGCACCATCTAAAGCAATAAATAAACTGCCTACTTTTACAGCCCGAGAATCAGCTGTAATATCTAGTACTTTAACAGCTGTATTACCTTCTACATGCGTTGTTTGCAAGGTTTTTACTATATCTTGTAATTGTTTCATATACAATCTCCTTTACACGCAAAGGAAAGCAGCCCAATACGAGCTGC
>OLFS01002222.1_pt1 | contig 12752 bp, 10 predicted proteins | sample 1605491 | NCBI WGS metagenome assembly OLFS01 (sample SAMEA3888921, study PRJEB22519) | human gut metagenome | biome: human gut; feature: human-associated habitat; material: faeces | place: Denmark | collected 2011 | reverse complement strand
CCAATATTTATGTATAAATTATATTAGTATTATGCACAAATGTCAATACCTCTCATCACATTTTTACAGCGAATCTCACAATTCCCTGTTATTCCTCATACTTAGACAGTGTATCCCTCAGACTCCGCATCATATGGTCATGCATCTTTTGTCTGGCTTCCTCTTTATTTCTCATCTCAATCGCCTTCACAATTTCCTTGTGCTCCCCAAATGACACTAAAGCATTATCCTTAAGGCTGGTATTTCTGGCCAGAGAATTAGATATGAAAAGCGTCTTCAGGATTCCTTCCATTCTCTCATTATCAGCCAAAATCCAGATTGCTTCATGTAAATCGTAATTTGAATCGGCGTAATCCTGATAGCGCTCCTCTTCAATGACCTGCTCCATTTTTTTTAAATGGCCGCTCAGGGCGGTCATATCCTCTGCCTCACAGGCCATGGCAGCTGCTTCGCTTTCCAGTATTGCACGCGTCACATAATAATCAGTGACATATTTACGGTCAATCCCCACCACAACTGCCTCCTTATGAGGCATCAGCTGCACCAGGCCTTCCCGTTCCAGGCTCTGTAGGGCCTCCCTGATTGGGGTAACGGAAACTCCCAACCGGGCTGACAAATCGCTTAAAACCAGCCTCTCTCCTGCCTTTAACTCGCTTGTAAGTATTGCCTCCCTGAGAGAATTAACCACCTGCTCCCTGGCAGACCACATTTTGATAGGACTTATATTTTTCATATATACTGTATACAGGTCTCCCTGCATACCTCCTTTCAGGTTCTTATATAGATAGGATTATTTTGTATCCATTATTTGATGATTATAACAGTTATACGTGAATAACGCAACCTTCTGCTCCCCTCCCCCTAGGGATGTTCTCCGCTGCAGTGTTTTCCGTTCATCTTCAGAAACTCCTCCATCCCATCCGCCGGCAGGGGCTTCGAATAATAATATCCCTGTATCTGCTCCACCCCAATATCCTCCACCAGCTGTCTCTGGCTTTCCGTCTCCACTCCCTCGGCAATCACGGTCATTCCAAGGTCCCTGAAGGCATGCACCAGATGCTTTATGGTCATGGCTGAAGTGGGGTTGTCTATGGAAGCCCATACCAGACTTTTATCCAGTTTGATGGTGCCGAACGGGATGCGGATGACGGTGGCGATATTGGAATACCCGGTCCCAAAATCATCCAGTCCCATTTCAATCCCGTGCTTCCTCATCTCAAGGGCAAAATCCGTTACCACCTGCGGATTCTCAGCAAGCGTACTTTCCGTGAATTCAATTTTAATGGCAGACATGGGTGTGCCGTTGCGCTGGATGATTTCCAGTACCTTCCGGGCCAAATCCGGCTGTGAAAACTGGATAGCGGAAAAATTCACATGGATGGCCTCCATGGGCAGTCCTTTTTCTATGAGCCGGTTAATGTATTTACAGACCTGGTCAAGAATCACATATGTAAGTTCAATAATAAGACCTGTCTCCTCTGCAATGGGTATAAATTCATTGGGATAGACCGGTCCTATGGACGTGTGGTTCATACGCATCAGAGATTCCGCATACCGGAACTCCCTGGTCCCCACAGAATAGATGGGCTGGTAATACATTTCCACGATGTGATTGGCAAGCTGCCCCTTCAGTATTCTGATGATTTTCTTTCTACGCTCCAGTTTTTCCAGCATATCCTGGTCACAGTAACAAACCTGTCCATATCTGCCCGTCTTTGCCTGTGACACCGCATATTCAATGGAACTGACCGCTGCCTCCAATGTCTTCACATACTCTGAACGGCGGATAACTCCCATGACGGTCGGAAGCTTAAACTGGTAGTCCTGGTTCTGCCACGGCTGTTTCATACGGGCCCCTATGTCATGGACACACTGACGTATACGTTCCCCGCCCTCATTAATGAATAAAAGCGCAAACTCATCACCGCTGTACCGGTAGACATTTTCCTTTGGCCCCACACTGCACAAAAAGGCACATACCTGCCTTAAGAAGGCATCTCCTCCATGCTGGCCGCATACATTGTTAATCTGCCTGAAATCCCGTATGGATACCACCAGCAGCGTAAAGTCTTTATCCGGATACCTTCTCAGAAGGAGGTCCAGCATGTTGAGCAGTTCCTGACGGTTGGGCACATTGGTGAGATAATCCAGGGATATCTGACGGTTCTGAAGATGCAGGTAGATAATCAGCAATGCGCAGGTGGCAGCAGAACCGGACAATATAATATCCGGATACATCTGCTGAAAAAGAATTACCAGGACAGCCAATACAGGAAATGCAGCCAATATATGATAAATATGGCTGTCTATGGAACGCCGGTTCCTGACGGCAACAACAATGCAGCCAGCGCAATACGCATAAAAAATAAGATAGGTCAAAAAAATCAGGCTGCCCTGTTCATACCCCTGATTCACAGTGATATCGAAGAGACATTTTGTGAAACAATTGGACAGCACCAGCAAGGTATAGATGGCCCCGGGGATTCCGCCCAACAGAAGCATGCGGTAAAGCTGGGGCTTTTCTTCGTATATAATGGAAATCACATAAAGATAATACACCAGTCCCATGAGAGGCGTCAGTATGAAATACACGGTAGTGACTGACCAGGTGACCCAGACCGGCACCGGTATATAGCCGCACAGCATAAAGGTGGACAGAATGTTGCTAAACATGGCTGCAAAGGTAACGGTCAGGCACCCCTGGAACATTCTGTTCTTCAGGCTTGGCAGATGGCTGCCCTTCCTGGAATACACCCATATGATTCCCAGGATAACCAATGATATTGTTTCCGGAGCTATGTTCCACCTCACCCTTATATACCTGCCGTTTCCCACCTTTCCCCCGCTGTATAAAGCTCCTCTTCCATTTCCCTTTTCTCAACGTATACAAGGTGTCATCATTTCTTAATCATATACCATATTCCTGTTTACATCAATAACTTATATGGAAAATATTTCTTTATTCTTCAGCTTTTGGTTTCCGCCTCTGTGTCCGGGTTGCCGGATTTCATACCGGCCTTCCATCATCCGGCCGGGTGCAAAACATATGGATACCGTGGGAAGCCTTCACTTCTTCTCCCATGCCTGACAACGGAAAAAAGTTCCCGTCTGACATTGCTGCCGGGAACTTTTTCATGACTTTATGTACTGTTCTTAACTTACCTATTATTATCCTGTCTTTGGTTTAATCTTGACGTTTTATTCATCTGTCTTTCATTTTACCTTTAAAATTCGTAAGGCGGATTTCCGGAAAAATCAGCAATCACACCATGGGGATTCTCCAGATAAAATACCACAAAAATCAGATTGTCGGCCGTATTATACTGGCCCTTAACAATTGGATTGGCCATGCAGGCTTCCTTTACCTCCATATTGTTTTCAAAGACAGCCTTACCGTGAAGACGCAGCCACGCATAGGAGGCATCCGAAACAGATATCTCTACTTCCGGGTTGGCCTGCATGTCCTTGTATACTTCCTTCTGATTATTGGTGCAGAACCACAGCTTTCCATCCTTTTCAAAACAGAACATGAACGGACGGCACTTTGCCTTTCCATCCCTTCCCACGGTTCCCAGATACTGCACAGGGTTTGCCTGTAAAAAATCAACTACTTTATTCATGATAAGTTCCACCCTTCCTCTTATTTGTTTATACCTGTATTATAAAATACAGACTGCATGCTCACAAGAACGCACTTTAAAGTGGGATAGGTACCTTACAGTGCCATAGTATAATAAAGATACTGTCATTTTACAATTTTTTTAAGGTATTCTAATACTTTTTGTTGAAAAATCCCAATAACTCTGCTACAATCCCATTAAGAAGAACTTATCTTAACCAAATTTAGGAGGGTATTATGGAACAAATGTTATTCTTAGTCCCGGTAGTGGGGCTGCTGGGACTCCTGTTTGCCATCATTTTAAGGCAGCAGGTCATCAAGGAGGACCCGGGTACGGACAAGATGCGTGAGATTGCCGACGCAATCGCAGAGGGCGCCAACGCGTTTCTGGCATCCGAATACCGTATTCTTGTCATCTTTGTAGCTGTGTTATTCTTTGTTATTGGTCTTGGAACACGGAACTGGATTACAGCCGGATGTTTCCTTGTGGGAAGCGGATTTTCCACCATGGCCGGATATCTGGGCATGAACGCCGCCATCCGTGCCAACAGCCGTACGGCTAACGCCGCCCGCACATCCGGTATGCACCGGGCGCTGGCCCTTGCATTCTCCGGCGGAAGCGTTATGGGAATGGCCGTGGTAGGCTTAGGCCTGCTGGGCGTAGGTGTGCTCTACATACTTACAAGGGACGTATCTGTTTTATCCGGATTCAGCCTGGGTGCTTCTTCCATCGCACTTTTTGCCCGTGTGGGAGGAGGCATTTACACCAAGGCAGCCGATGTTGGCGCTGACCTGGTAGGTAAGGTTGAGGCCGGCATCCCCGAGGACGACCCACGTAACCCTGCTGTTATTGCAGACAACGTAGGCGATAATGTAGGCGATGTGGCCGGCATGGGAGCCGACCTGTTTGAATCCTATGTAGGTTCCCTGATTTCAGCCCTGACACTGGGCCTTGTGTTCTATCAGGAAGCCGGCATTGTTTTCCCGCTGATGCTTTCAGCATGCGGTATTATTGCCGCCATCATAGGCGCTCTGTTAGTCAAGAGCATCGGTAACTCCGACCCGCACAAGGCATTAAAAACCGGCGAGTACAGCGCAACCGCACTGGTAGTGGTCTGCTCCCTTGTCCTCAGCCGTATGTTTTTCGGCAACTTCATGGCAGCCTTTACCATCATTACCGGCTTATTGGTGGGCGTGCTGATTGGTGCCGTCACCGAAGTATATACATCCGGCGACTACCGCTTTGTGAAGAAGATTGCCAAGCAGTCTGAAACCGGCTCCGCCACCACCATTATCAGCGGCCTTGCAGTGGGAATGCAGTCAACAGCCATCCCCATCCTGCTGGTATGCGTAGGTGTTCTGATTTCCAACAAGCTTATGGGACTCTACGGAATTGCCCTGGCAGCCGTAGGCATGCTGTCCACCACTGGAATCACCGTTGCCATTGACGCTTACGGTCCTATCGCTGACAACGCAGGCGGAATCGCTGAGATGGCTGGTCTGGACAAAAACGTCAGGGATATAACTGACAAGCTGGACTCTGTGGGCAATACAACTGCTGCTATCGGCAAAGGCTTTGCCATCGGCTCCGCAGCCCTTACAGCACTGGCTCTGTTCGTCTCCTACGCCGAGGCTGTAAAGCTCACTACCATTGACATCCTCAATGCCCATGTCATTGTAGGACTTTTCATTGGCGGTATGCTCACCTTCCTCTTCTCAGCCATGACCATGGAATCCGTATCCAAGGCAGCGCATCAGATGATTGAGGAAGTACGCCGTCAGTTCAGGGAAAAACCCGGCATCCTTAAGGGAACAGACCGCCCTGACTACGCTTCCTGTGTATCCATCTCCACCAAAGCAGCCCTTCGCGAGATGTTCCTGCCGGGTCTGATGGCAGTACTGGCGCCTCTGGCAACCGGCCTTATACTGGGTCCGTCCGCTCTTGGCGGACTTCTGACCGGAGCCCTTGTAACCGGCGTATTGATGGCCATCTTCATGTCCAACTCCGGCGGAGCCTGGGATAACGCAAAGAAATACATCGAAGAAGGAAATCACGGCGGCAAAGGCAGTGATTCACACAAAGCCGCTGTAGTGGGCGATACCGTAGGCGACCCGTTTAAAGATACCTCAGGTCCTTCCATCAATATTCTTATTAAGCTGATGACCATTGTATCTCTGGTGTTTGCTCCTCTGTTCCTGCAGTTTGGAGGATTGATTTAACCAAAAAAATAACCGTTTTACGGCTGTATAAACAGTTAATGGGAAGGAAAATCCATGTTCTGGATTGTCCTTCCCATTGTTTTGCTTATAAAATATTGCTGAAAGGCCGCACCAGGCGAAAACCTCCCCTCAATCCACTCCCATCACTCATCAAAAATACTCACGATTTCCCCATCCAAAATCCGGTTCATGTTCTTTACAGCACAGAAATTACCGCACATGGAACAGGTGTCCTCCTTTTCCGGCTTGGCTGATTCCCGGTATCTCCTGGCTTTTTCCGGGTCAATGGCCAGCTCAAACATGCGCTCCCAATCCAGATTCTTCCGGGCTGTGCTCATTTCGCGGTCCCACTGTGCCGCCCCTCTGATACCCTTTGCAATATCCGCTGCATGGGCAGCAATCTTGGATGCCATGATGCCCTCCCTGACATCGTCCAGGTCCGGCAGCCTCAGATGTTCAGCCGGCGTCACATAACAGAGAAAGGATGCACCGGCAGCAGCAGCCAGAGCACCGCCTATAGCCGCAGTGATATGGTCATATCCCGGCGCAATATCTGTCACCAGAGGACCGAGGACATAAAAGGGGGCACCCTGACAGATGGTCTGCTGTATTTTCATATTGGCCTGAATCTGGTCCAGGGGCATGTGTCCCGGTCCTTCTATAATGACCTGCACATTTTTCTCCCATGCCCTTCTGGTCAGCTCTCCCAGAGTTACCAGTTCCTCAATCTGGGAAATATCCGAGGCATCCTCAATACAACCGGGCCGGCAGGCATCTCCCAGGCTCAGGGTCACGTCATAAGCCTGGCAGATATCCAGTATCTCGTCAAAATGCTCATAAAAAGGATTTTCCTCCCCTGTCATTTCCATCCAGGCAAATATAATGGAACCGCCCCTGGAAACAATGTTGGTAAGACGCCGCGCCCTCTTGAAGCGCTCTGATGTCTGCCGGTTGATTCCCACATGGATGGTCATAAAATCCACCCCATCCTCCGCATGCATCTTTACAATGTCCAGCCACTCCTGGGATGTAATCTCCTTCAGCGGCTTGTGGTAATAGACCACTGCATCGTAGATGGGAACCGTGCCGATGATTGCAGGGCACTGGGAAGTCAGCATTCTCCTGAATGTGCGGGTATCCCCCCATGAGCTCAGGTCCATGATGGACTCAGCCCCCATTTTTACTGCGTTGTTTACCTTCTGTAATTCCATGTCCAGGTCTTTGCAGTCCCTTGACGTGCCAAGGTTCACGTTGATTTTTGTCTTAAGCCCGGACCCGATTCCGTTTGGCTCCAGACAGGTATGTAGCCGGTTGGCAGGTACAGCCGCCTTGCCCTCTGCCACCAGCTGCATCAGCTCTGCAGGCTCAAACCGTTCTTTTTCCGCCACCTTTTTCAGTTCTTCTGTCAAAATCCCTTTCCTGGCCGCGTCCATCTGCGTGGTATAATCCATCTCTTCCTCCTCTTTGCCCTGGCAGGCAGGCGGATAAAATAAGGTTCAAACATGTCCCATTAAACATTGATTCGCTTCCCGCTGTATGTCCGGCCCGGTTCCCGTGTGCATGTACACTCCTGCAATGTGCCGCCGGACCGTATATCCCCCGGAGCGTGTACCGCCGGACATGCTTCAGGCTGCAAAAAAGGCCCATACCCGTAAGGAATGGACCAATCATATTATGCAGACTTATGCATACTCCATATTTCCCTACGTTGGCATTATCCAAATCAGGTTTAATAGGTCGAAGTTCGATTACTTCCTCTCAGCCTGCTCCACAAGCTCCCTGTTGTAATATATTGAATACAGCAGCTTCCCTACTCTATCCGAAAGACATTTCTGCCTTACTCTGTAAGTTTATACGGAAAACAACGGCTTGTCAACCATTATTCCCAAATGCATCCGGGAGAGCGCCCATACCGGACAGGAAACTGATGCCGGCAATGACTCCCCTCCCCCAGCCTGCCACAAACCGGTAACGCTACTGCTAACATCCTGCGAATCCCGTCATGCCAAGCCCTGACACAATCTCATCCGCCAGTCCGTCCAGGGCCTTCACCACCTCGTCTATCTGTTCCGGCTTCATGTTGTCAATATGGAACCCTCCGGTACAGACCACCACCCTGCCGGTTGCCCTGCACAGTTTCTCTGCCAGCCTCCGGCACAGGGCCTCATCCTTGTGGCCTGTCAGGTTCAGTATGGATGACGTTGCGCTTATGGTTCCGTCGCCTGTCAGGGACGGCCTTGGCACTGCCTGGACCGTGCATCCGATATGGGGCTTATCCCCGCCCTGGATGCATGCCAGGATATCCTCCCCTAAAAAAGCAGCGCCTGCCTCCATATAAGAACAGGACAATTCCTTTCGTCCCACTATAATCCACTCCATCTGCGGTACTCCTTTCCCTCTATTCCAAACGGCTCCAGCAGCTTGGAGGCAATATGATAAATCATCTGGTCCATATGTTCCGGCCTGTGATAAAAGGTCATCATAGGAGGAATGATTCTCACGCCGGGCATCAAGGAAAGCTCATACATATTCCTTAAATGAATGGGACTTAACGGAGTCTCCCTGGCTGCCAGAACCAGTGTCCTCTGCTCCTTGATGGTTACGTCCGCTGCACGCAGAATCAGGTTCTCCGCATATCCTGCGCGGATTCCGGCAATGGTTTTCATGCTGCACGGCACAACCAGCATTCCTGCTGTGGCAAAGGAACCGCTGGCGGGCCCGGCTCCAATCTGGTCCGGTTGCAGCACATGGTCCGCCAGTGCCTCCACCTGCTCCACGGACAGATTCGTTTCCTGGCCCAGCGTAAGCACAGCACTGTCACTCATAATCAGATAGGACTCATATTCCGGCTGTTCCCCTATAAGCTCCAGGCATTTCACCAGGACGGGCATTCCGCTTGCGCCTGTGGCCCCGACTATAATCCTCTTTCCCATATGCGTCTCCTGTTATCTCCCCGGCTGCTTCACCCATGCAGACGGGTCTAATTCCATAAACCTGGCCCTCACAAATCGGTCCTTCTGGTCAAAGGGGACCGTACAGTCAAAAATGGTCTTGCATGCAATGCCATGATCCCTTATGCTTGGGGAAAACCTGGGGTCATTGGACGGGTCCAGAGGATGGCATCTCACCCCCGGAATGGTGATGGTATCCACATCTCCCTGGAACCGTGTATTCATGGCCCAGAGTACGTCGTTCATATCAAAACAGTCCACATCCTCATCCACCAGGAAAATATGCTTAAGTTCGCTGAAAGCGGAAAACGCCAGAAGAGCTGCCTGCCTCTGTCTGCCTTCATCACTGGCTACAGATTTTTTAAACTGGAGCACTGCCATGTATTTCCCTCCCCCGGCGGAACAGCAGTATACATTCTGAAGCCTTCCCGGCATGGCCTTTTCCACCATACCAAATATGCTGGCCTCCGTTGGTATGCCGGCCATGGACACATGCTCCTCGCTGGGTCCTATACAGGTCTGCATGATGGGGCGCTCCCTGTGGGTGACGGCCTTGACCTTGATAAGCCAGCACTGGTCGCTGGCCGGTCCCGTGTAACCGGGAAACTCCGGCATGGCAAAGCCTGTATGGCTGTTCTGGTCCTCCTTAATTCTCACACCAGGAATGACCTCGCCCTCAATAACATATTCTGCATTAGCTATGGCCATCTCATCCACGGTCAGGCATCTGCACAGTTCCACCGGCTCTCCCCGCAGCGCTCCTGCCACTGACAATTCATCATACCCCAAAGGCGTGGTGGGCGGCTCAAAACAGGAACCAATCTCAATGGCCGGGTCCACGCCAATGCTGATGGAAATAGGCAGCCTGCGTCCCAGCTCCTCCGCTCTCTCCGCCATGGCGCCGATATGCCTGGCGCCCGGTGTAAAGAAAATAGACAGCTCATCCTTTCCCTGGATACAGAGCCTGTGGATGGTAACATCATGGGCGCCGGTATCCGGGTGGGCTGCATAACACATTCCAAGCGTAATATACGGGCCTGCGTCATAGGGCGTATTGGTTGGCGCCGGAACCAGCTTATACAGGTCAAACCCAGGTTCATCCGCCCGGTGCACCACCTGCTGGCAGACAGGCTCACTCTGACACATCACAGGCGGAACCGGCTTCTCCACACTGCGGCACAGCATCTTTCCCAAATCCTCCGGCTTGCAGTCCAAAAGGGCTGCCACACGTTTCCTGCTGGCCAGCACACCAATGGCAACGCTGGCATCCGGATGTCCCTTTACATTGTGAAAAATCATGGCAGGGCCTTCCCTGGTAGGCCGTTTTACCGTACCTCCTGCTCCTACATACCGGTACACACCTGATAATTGAGCCATGGGCTCTACTTCCACATCTGTCTCCAGAAGCTGCCCCGGCAGCTCTGCCAATAATTCCAGCGCGCTTCTTAAATCCCTGACTTTCTTTGACATATCAAAATCCCCTCTCCGGCTTATCCTGTCATCCGCCTTTTTTATTTTTTCTGCATTGGCTGGGATATTTCATGCATTGATAATCCATCCATGTCATTCCACCCCTGCGGTTCTGCTGTTACTCTATTTCACATCTTACTTGAAAAAGCCTGGAGAATCAATTCATCTTATGGTATAATTGTTTCCAAAATGGAATGAATCAACAAGCCAGCCGGAACATAAGGGAAACAGGTGCAAACCTTAATATGCCGTCCCCTATGTACCAGAAAGGAACGGACGACAGATATGACCTTTGAACAACTGGATTATTTTATTGCGGCCGCCCAGTGCGGCACCTTTTTAGACGCCGCGGAAACACTGCACATCAGCCAGTCCGCCCTGTCCAAACAAATCATGAAGCTGGAAAAGGAGCTGGATATCCAGCTTTGGGACAGAAGCCGGCGCTCCGCTGTCCTGACAGAGGCAGGGCGCATGTTTTACCAGGAAGCCCTGAACCTGTCAGGGGAATACAAAAAAGCCCTCCTTCGAATCAGTGAATTCAAGGAACAATCAAGTCAGAAGCTGTCCATCGGTACTCTTCCTATCCTGTCCCAGTACCATCTCACAGCCATGCTGAAGGATTTTGCAGACAGTCATCCACAAATCCATCTCATGCTGGAGGAAGTTGAGGAACATGACCTGCTCAGGGGATTTTCCAACAATGCCTATGACTTCATCATCACCCGCAGCAATATGCTGGACAACAAAAACCATACCTTCCGGACGCTGGCAGAAGACAGGCTGGTTGCAATCCTTCCCGAAAACCACAGACTGGCCGGAAGGCCTGTCATTTCCCTGGATGATATTGCAGGGGAGGGCTTCATACTAATGCATACCTACACGTCCATCTATGATTTCTGCATGGACCTGTTCCGTGAAGCAGGAATCCGGCCTCATCTGCTCCGCACGGCACGCATGGAATCCATCATCAGCGCCGTGGCTGTCCGTGAAGGCATCAGCCTGCTGCCGGAAGAAAATTTCAGGCTGTTCCAGTACCGGGACATTGTCTCTGTTCCCATTGATACTCCCCGCACGCTGTCCATCGGCATAGCCGGCAAAAAGCAGGGCCGGATATCATCCGCCATGGCCGAATTCCTCCGTTACGCCGACGGATATATACGATAATCCTGAGCCCTGCCAGTACCCTGCGCATCTGCCCTGCCGGTACCCTGCGCATCTGACCTTCCGCTGTCTATCTGTCTACTCCTGAACTACGGCCCACATGCGGACAGGCAGCCCTGTTGCCCCCTCAATGGGAGGAAATACGGCAAACACAATGGCTCCGGCCGCAGGCACCTGGTCCAGATTGCACATAACCTCCACCTGCAGCTTGCCCTTGTCCAGCAGATAGCGCTCGCAGGCCAGGTCCCCTGACCGGGCTGCCAGCACCGAGGCATCGGTGTCCAGGGTTTCATGCCCATTGGCGGCCGCATTCCGCACCTCATAGATATATCTCAGCGCCTCCATGGACCACCCCGGAAAATGCTCTCCGCCCTCCTGGTCATAATTGGAGATGGCATCCATATCCGGCCAGCGTCCGCTCCATCCGGTATACAGGGCCACAAACGCTCCATCCGGTATATCCCCGTACTCAGCCTCAAATTTCTTGATGTCCTCCACGGACACGGCGTATTCCACATTTTCCTTCACCTTTTCAGAGATATCAATGACTACCAGCGGGAAAACCATGTCCCTGACGCCGTACTGCTCCGATAATGCCTTCCCTTTGATAAAATGTCCCGGAAAATCAATGTGTGTACCGAACTGCCCGGGAAATTTGAAGGTCTGAATCAGGCATTCCAGTTCATTTCCCCAGTCATATACGGTTTTTGACAGTTCCACTGCCCCCTCCGGAATCCCTCCCCAGTACGGGCTGTCGTTGTTAAGCGGATGGGACAGCTCGACCCAGCGGTATGTTTTTAGCCTCTTTAAATCTTCCCATAACTGATACATATTCCGGTTCCTCCTGTGGTATTTTGTAATTCCAATGATTTCATTATAACCTGTACCCCGGGTCATTACAAGAAAAACAGGGTTCCGGATTGGAGTATATGATTCCCGCACAGGGTTATGCCAACCTATTGCTCCAATCTCATAATCAGCCGTTCCAGCACGGTTCTGACAGCCGCCGGGTCCTTCCGCCCCGGCGGCACTCTGCGCCATCCCTGTTCCAGGGTGGTATAGGCTGCACCGCAGAGTGTGGGTTCCCGGCACAGTCTAAACCCCTCACAATCCATCTGCACCATCCAGGACGTTCCCCTGCACCAACAGTTCATGGCAGGAAGACGGATGTCGTCAGCATCTGCGGCCAGAAACAGACGGTAGGCCGGAAACGCTTCCAGGCGCAGGGCCAGTTCCCTGAGCCCTCTGGCATAATGAGCCGGTGAAACCACCACCTTTCTTTTCCCCAGAAGGGATAGGCTGGTACTGATAAAACAGGTGTCTGCCCTGTG
>OLFS01002220.1_pt1 | contig 12753 bp, 9 predicted proteins | sample 1605491 | NCBI WGS metagenome assembly OLFS01 (sample SAMEA3888921, study PRJEB22519) | human gut metagenome | biome: human gut; feature: human-associated habitat; material: faeces | place: Denmark | collected 2011 | reverse complement strand
TTCGAATCCTTGATGATCCACCAGACCAAAGGAGATGCGTTGCATCTCCTTTTTTTATTGCCCTTTTTTCCGAGCGGCCTGCCCCGCCCCTCTCACTGCCTCCGCTCCCCCCATGAGATTTTCTTATGTAAGAGAAAATCTCCTTGACGTTGCTTCCCGGCCGTGGTAATATAATCCCATCAGCTTATGGATCATTAGCTCAGCTGGTTAGAGCACCTGACTCTTAATCAGGGTGTCTGAGGTTCGAATCCTTGATGATCCACCAGACCAAAGGAGATGCGTTGCATCTCCTTTTTTACTGCTCTTTTTCTTCTTCTTTATAAAGAACATTAAAAATCGCCAGCCCACAATGAGCTGGCGATTTTTTTCTGTCTTTTGAAACCATTCCCCTCAAACATTAATCTTCCCCTGTCTGTAAGATATCCCCCGCAAGGATATCCAGATGGAATATATTATTTTTCTCCGTATCAGATTCCTCCCGGATTATCTCAGGTGAGTAAGAACTGTTCGAACACATAATTCCCTATAGCTGCCCCATGGGGTGTCATATGGATCATTCCCTCATCTTCCCTGAGCAGCTTCTGTCTTTTCAGTACTTCCACTGTATCCTTATAATAAGTTTCCAGCGGATTTCCGTACCTTTCCTCAAAAGCCTTCCGGCTGAATCCTTCCCGCATGCGAAGATGCATAAAGCAATATTCTTCAATTTCTTCATAAACAGAAAGCTCTGTCTTTTCTTCCGGCGGAAGCTGCCCTGAAAGCAAAGCGCGTATATATTGCCTTATTCCGGGAACATCTTCAAAACGCATATGTCCAATGCGCGAACAGGCGGCCGGCCCCAGCCCCAGATAATCGTCAAGACGCCAGTATTTCATATTATGCCGGGAACGATATCCCTTTCTGGCAAAGCTGGAAATTTCATATCTTTCCAGTCCGTAATGAGGAAGAATTCTGCACATGGCCTGATACATCTGCCAGCTTTCCAGTTCATCCGGGCGCTGCAGCAGACCTTTTCTCATAAGCTGTCCAAAACGTGTTCCCTCTTCAATAATCAGACTATATACTGACATATGATTGACCGGGAGATGCACAGCCCAGAGCAATGATTTTTCAAAATCCTTTACTGTCTGCCCAGGGAGTTCATACATCAGATCCAGACTGATATTATGAATTCCTGCCCGATAAGCACTGCGAATGGCCGCCGCTGCCTCACTGGCCGTATGTCTCCGCCCCAAAGAAGAGAGCAGAGTGTCATTATTCGTCTGCACTCCTGCGGAAACCCGGTTAATTCCCATCCCCTTTACAGCGGACAGGTAATCCGCTGTCATATCGCACGGATTCATTTCCATCGTAATTTCTGCCTGTCTGTCTATGGAAAAGCACTGATGCAGTGTATCCATGATGACCCACAAGGACTCCGGAGAAAGCATAGAAGGGGTTCCCCCTCCAAAATAGACAGAATCACATATACGGTTTCTGAATTGCGGGCTTCTCAGTCTTATTTCCTCGCAGAGGGCCTGTACATACCGCTCATCAGTTTTCCCTGCCAGGGAATAAAAATCACAGTATCCACATTTTGACCGGCAGAAAGGAATATGGATATAAAGCCCAAGTGTCTTATTATTCGTCATTCTGAAGAACCGCCATGAACGCTTCCTGCGGAATCTCGATACTTCCTACCTGTTTCATACGCTTCTTGCCTTCCTTCTGCTTTTCCAGAAGTTTCTTCTTACGGCTTACATCCCCGCCATAGCACTTAGCCAGCACGTCCTTGCGATAGACCTTTACTGTTTCTCTGGCTACAATCTTACTGCCAATGGCTGCCTGAATCGGTACCTCAAACTGCTGTCTCGGAATAATGTCCTTCAGTTTCCGTGCCAGGGAGCGCCCTCTCGATGCCGCATTACTTCTGTGAACAATCACAGACAGCGCATCCACAAGATCTCCGTTCAGGAGAATATCCAGTTTGACTGCATCCGTATCCTGATAACCATCCAGCTGATAGTCCAGTGATGCGTAGCCTCTGGTGGATGATTTAAGTTTATCAAAGAAATCAAAGATAATTTCTGACAGCGGAATTCGATAAGTCAATGTGACACGGGTCGTATCCAGATAAGTCATGGTAATAAATTCACCGCGACGGCTCTGCGCCAGTTCCATAACTGCGCCCACCATATCCGATGGCACCAGAATATCCACTTTAGCTATTGGTTCCTCAATATGTTCAATGTTGTTCTGTGGTGGCAATGCCGATGGATTATCTACCATAACCACTTCCCCATCAGTCCTGTACACTTTATAAATAACAGATGGTGCCGTAGTAATAAGTTTAAGATGATATTCACGTTCAAGGCGTTCCTGTACCACATCCATGTGGAGCAGCCCCAGAAATCCGCATCGGAATCCGAATCCCAACGCTGTTGACGTTTCCGGTTCAAATTCCAGAGCCGCATCATTAAGACTCAGTTTTTCCAGTGCGTCCTTCAGCTGGTCATAATCCTTGCTGTCGATAGGATAGAGCCCGCAGAATACCATGGGCAACGCCTTTCTGTATCCCGACAAGGCTTCCGTCGCCCCGTTTTCTGCGGTAGTAATGGTATCTCCCACTTCACAGTCATGTACATTCTTAATGCTTGCGCAGATAAACCCTACAGACCCGCAGGGCAATTCCGTATCGGCCTTAGGCAGCAGCGAAAAGTATCCTACTTCCGTTACCTTATACACCTTGCCAGAAGCCATCATACGGATGTCCATTCCAGGACGCACAGAACCACTTACAACTCTTACGTAGGCAATGGCCCCCTGATAAGAATCAAAAATGGAGTCAAAAATCAGACACTGCAGAGGTTCTTTACTCTTATCTTCCGGAGCCGGAATCTGTTCTACAATCCGTTCAAGGACCTTATCCACCCCAAAGCCGGTCTTAGCACTGACTTCGATAGCATCTGACATATCCAGCCCGATGATATCTTCTACTTCCTTTTTCACACGTTCCGGATCCGCGCTCGGCAGATCTATCTTATTGATTACCGGAATGATCTCCAGATTATTATCCAGTGCCAGATATACATTAGCCAGTGTCTGTGCCTGCACCCCCTGGGTAGCATCTACAATCAGAATCGCCCCTTCACAGGCAGAAAGGCTGCGGGATACTTCATAGTTAAAGTCAACATGCCCTGGTGTATCTATCAGATTCAGTTCATACACATCTCCATCTTTGTACTTATACATCAGACGGGCCGACTGTTCCTTGATTGTAATTCCACGCTCACGTTCCAGATCCATGGTATCCAGAATCTGAGCTTCCATATCTCTTTTCTTTACTGTGCCCGTCAGTTCAATCAGACGGTCGGCCAGTGTAGATTTTCCGTGGTCGATATGCGCGATAATTGAAAAGTTTCTAATATGTTTCGTATCCATAACTCATATTCTCCATCAAAGGAAATCGGCCGAATTTATTATTTCAGCCGATGTCCATAAATAACTATTTAAATTGTAATGCATTTCACGCCATGTGACCAGTACTTATCCCATGATTTATTGATTCTGTACGCTTCTGTCTCTGCGAAGATAGAGATATACGCCAAAAAGAAGCCATCCACTCAGGATAATCCACTCTCTTAAGTCAAGGGATACCGGGCTGGCCGGAATCAATAACAGCCCGGTGAGGAAGCTGCCGGTTATGATACCCAGCCATATTCCCAGTTTACCGCCTGGAACATGGTATGGTCTCTTCAGATCCGGATACATGGTTCTGAACTTAAGGCAGGCTGCCGCAACCATGGTACAGGGGAGAATAAAGGCAAGTCCTGCTATTTCCGTCAGCGGAAGGAGCATATGATATCCAAGGAATGGACCAATGATGGTAAGTACCGCCAGCAGGATATTGGCCGCTTTAGGTGTCCCTCTCTTATCTACCCTGGAAAAGGCAGCCGGAAGCTGTCCTTTTCTTCCCATAGCCAGAATGATACGGGACGTTGCGGAAAACAGTGAATTCATCGGTCCCAGCGGGCTCAGGGTAGCGATAATCAGCATGAATATAGCCAGATATCCGTTAATATCCCTTAATACGGACAATGCAGGAATTGGACGGGATGCAAAATCAGTCCACGGAACAATCGTGCTGAACGAATAGATACAGATACAGTAGAAAACAGCCGATGCCAGTACCGTAAGTCCAATCACACGTCCATAATTCTTCCAGTTGATATCCGGTCTGGCTTCTTCTGCCTGATCCGGAATGGTATCAAGCCCTGTATAGAAATAAGGTGTAAGCACAAGAACAGAAATCAATGCCGTGCAGAAATCCCTGCCGCCGGTTTCAGACGCCGGTCCATGCACGAACTGGAAAAGCGGATAAAAATTGGAAGTTCCTCCGCGCCAGAAGGAAATGACCATAGCAATGAACATCCCGAGGAAAAGCATCCTCGTGAGGAATTTCTGCAGTTTGGCCATAGAAGACGCCCCACGGAAATTCTGCAGAATAACATAGCCTGCTGCAGCCAGACCAAACAGCAGCGGATAAAGATATACATCCGACCCAAAAATAGTATACAGCTTGACCGAACGGAGCCATGGCCAGTAAGCGGAAACCAGTTCCGTCATTATCGTGGTAATGGCCAGTGCTTCCCATGGACAGACTATGCCATCCCCAAAGGCCAGAAGCCATCCGGCCAGGAAAGACGCCTTTTGTCCAAAAGCGCGTTCCACATATTCAACAATACCCCCGGAAATCGGAAGGGCTGTCGCCAGTTCACCAAAGCAGGCTGCAATAGGAAGAAGAGCTATCCCGCCCAGGAAAAAGGCAATCATAGCCGCCAGCGGCCCGCCTCCCAGTACGACCCAATCCCCTACCATCAGAATCCAGCCAATGCCTACTATAGCGCCAAATCCAACGTTAAAATAATCAAAATTCGATAATGTTTTGTGCACCTGTCCTGCTGGTGCCTTCTCGTTATCCACTACACTGCATCCCCTTCTTGTTATAATTTTGTTATATATTATCATATCATTTTTGCCATTTATTTTCATATGCAGGTATTTCCACCAACGCGAAAAAGACAGATGTGAGAATTGAAGGAGGCAGAGAATTGAAAGCATGGAGAAGAATTACCATGAGACACGAAAATCATAAAAAATTTTCTTCAGACTTCAGGCCACCTGCCTTGCCAGCTTGCAGTTTTATTCGTCACTTGCACACTCAATTTTCGCATCTGTGGTTTCTCCACCATGCAAAAAGGACGGTTTGCTTCAACCGTCCTTTTTACTGTCATACTTTACAGCAATCTGTTATGCATTTTTAATGGATTCGCTGTAATCTGCAATAAACTGTGTCAGCGAATGCAGTGCTCTTTCTGCCAGCTTCTGATTCTTTTCCTTCTTTGGTACCCGTTTAGCCAGCGAAGGAATCAGTCCGAAATTCACATTCATGGGCTGGAAGTTCTTTCCATCATAATGGCTGATATACCACATGAGGGCTCCCATAGCTGTTTCTTTAGGAAATGCCTCAGGTTCCACCCCATGAATTCTGGCCATGACACTCCATGCCGCTACAATCCCTGATGCTGCAGATTCCACATAACCTTCTACCCCGGTCATCTGTCCGGCAAAGAACAGCCCCTGACGCTTTCGCGCTTCCAGTGTGGCATTCAGCAAATCCGGAGAATCGATATAGGTATTTCTGTGCATGACCCCATAGCGTACAAATTCTGCATTCTTAAGCCCCGGTATCATACCAAACACCCGGCGCTGCTCTCCCCATTTCAAATGAGTCTGGAATCCAACAATATTGTACTGTGTCCCCTCTTCATTATCCTGACGAAGCTGAACAACCGCATAAGGTTCCTTATCGGTCCCGGGAAGTGGAAGTCCTACCGGCTTCAGCGGACCAAACCGCATGGTATCTTCTCCGCGCGCTGCCATAACTTCAATAGGCATGCAGCCTTCAAAAACCTTTCCGTTTTCAAAACCATGCACTTCTGCGGTTTCCGCATGAATCAGCGCTTCCCTGAACGCATGATATTCTTCTTCGTTCATCGGGCAGTTGAGATATGCAGCTTCCCCCTTGCCATATCGGGATGCCTTATATACTACGGAGAGATCCATGGATTCTTCTGTAACAATAGGAGCGGCCGCATCATAGAAATGGAACCCTTCTCCACCGCAGAACTGCTGGATGTCTTCGCCCAGCTTTCCTTCTGTCAGCGGCCCTGTGGCAATGATTACCAGTCCTTCACGGGGAATCTCTGTCAGTTCCTCGTGTACCACTTCAACCAGTGGATGCTCTGAAACCAGGCGGGTCACTTCTCTGGCATATCCTTCTCTGTCCACAGCCAGCGCACCGCCAGCCGGAACCTGATGGGTATCCGCTGCCCGCATAATCACAGAATCCATCCGTCTCATTTCTTCTTTAAGCAGTCCTACCGCATTGGTTATGGCTGCTGCCCGGAGAGAATTACTGCACACCAGCTCTGCAAACAGCTCTGTGTGATGTGCCGGTGTCTGCTTTACCGGGCGCATTTCCACCAGACGGACAGGAATGCCATGCTGCGCCAGCTGCCATGCCGCTTCGCTCCCTGCAAGTCCTGCACCAACCACAATTACTTTCTCGGTCATTATTTACTCCTTTTACCTTTATTCACTGGCTTTCTTTGTCTTTCTTCTTGGATGTTCTGTACATTCCTGATTGGAACAGAAAACTTTTTCCGTCCCGTTCTTATATACTCGTTTTACCATAATATGGCCGCAAACCGGGCAGAATTTATCCACCGGCTCATTCCAAAGCGCCATATCACATGCGGGGTAGGTGCTGCAGCCATAGAAATAACGTCCTCTGCGGGATTTTCTCTTTACCAGATGTCCCTTTCCACATTTCGGACAGGTAATTCCCGTGTCAATAACAATGGATTTGTTGGTTCCGCATTCCGGACAATGGAGATACCGTCCATACGGCCCATTCTTGTACACCATAAGTGCTCCGCATTTTTCACACGGCTTATCCGATTTCTCTTCCGGCTGATTATTCACATTAAGTGATTTGGTATTATGGCATGCCGGATAATTAGAGCAGGCCAGATATTTCCCAAAACGACCAAACTTAATAATCATAGGTGAGCCGCACTTTTCACATACCTGGTCAGACACCTCTTCATTGTTTTTCCGTTCTTCTTCCGCATGCGCATCAGCTTCTTTCAGCTCTTTCCTGAAAATACCGTAGAAGTCGGTGAGTACCTGAAGGTATGTAGCATCACCTTCCGCAATCTTATCCAGCCATTGTTCCATATCTGCAGTAAAGCCGATATCCACAATACGGCCAAAGTATTTCTTCAGCAGTTCAGTTACCTTGAATCCAATTTCTGTCGGAATAAACTGCTTCCCATCTTTTTCCACATACTTTCTTCTCTGGATAGCATCCAGAATAGCTGCATAAGTAGAAGGACGGCCAATCCCCTTTTCTTCCAGCGTCTTGATGAGGCTGGCTTCGGTAAATCTTGGCGGCGGTGTTGTAAAATGCTGTTCGCCTTCGCTGGATATCGGGAATACGGTCTCGCCCTTTTCAAGTGGCGGCAGATATTTCTCCGTTTCCCCCTCTGCCTTTTTACGGGACGCCGCCTTCATAACGGTGGTAAACCCGTCAAACACCACATGAGAGCCGCTGGCTCGCAGCCGGGCCTCTCCGCAGGATAAGACAGCCGTAGTATTCTGAAGAATCTGCGGAGCCATCTGGCTGGCAATGAACCGATTCCAGATCAGTGTATACAGTTTAAGCTGATCCCGGCTCAGTGAGGAAGCCACCACATCCGGAGAAAACTCAAGGGATGTCGGACGAATGGCTTCATGGGCATCCTGAGCATCTTTGGCTTTGTGATAAATATTCGGGGTTTCCGGTACATATTCCTTCCCATAGACACTTTCAATATAGGGAATGACCTGTTTTATCATTTCCTGAGAAATGCGAGTGGAATCGGTACGCATGTAGGTGATGAGCCCAACATGTCCATGACCAGCCAGTTCAATGCCTTCATACAGCATCTGTGCCAGCATCATAGTCTTCTTTGAGCTGAATCCCAAACGGTTTACTGCATCCTGCTGCATCGTGGATGTAGTATACGGAGCACGTGCCCTTCTCTGCTGTTTTCTCTTGGTAACAGAAACAACTTCTGCCTCTTTCCCCTGAATGAGAGCCAGCGCTGCATCCGCTTCCTCTTTGTTGGCAAGACGAGCCTGCTTCCCCTTATCGTCCAGATACTGGGCAGAGAACACTTCGCCCTTCAGCGTCTTGAATTTTGCGTTTACAAACCAGTATTCTTCAGGAACAAAAGCACGTATTTCCTGTTCTCGTTCACAGATAATCCGCACAGCCACGGACTGCACACGACCGGCAGAAAGTCCTTTATACAACTGCCTCCACAGCCAGGGAGACAGCTTATAGCCTACCAGACGGTCCAGCACACGCCTTGCCTGCTGTGCATCCACCCTGTGCATATCTACCGGTCCTGGATGCTTGATGGCTTCCTTAATAGCCGGTGGCGTAATTTCATGAAAGGCAATACGGACATTATCCTCCGGATTTACATCCAGCAGTTTGGATAAGTGCCAGGAAATTGCCTCCCCTTCACGATCAGGGTCCGTTGCCAGCATGACATCGGAACACTTGTTGGCTCCCTTCTGCAAAGCATGAATAACATCCGCCTTATCTTTGGAATTTACATATTCCGGTTTAAACTGATTTTCAATATCTACCCCCAGTGAGCTGGCCGGTAAATCCCGAAGGTGCCCCATAGATGCCAGCACCTTATAATTCGATCCGAGAATTTTTTCTATAGTCTTAGCCTTTGCCGGAGATTCCACGACGACCAGATGTTTTCCACCTGCAGTCGGTTTCCTTTTAAAAACCGGATCTGCTACTTTTGCTTTTCTGGTTCGGCTCTTTTTCTTTGTTCCAATGGTAATTGTTCTTTTGATAGACACGTCCATCCCCCTCTTACTCAATAAGAAATGCCTGTGACATGATATATCGGTATTGGTAATAATGAATTCTATTGTACAACAGGACGTCAATTTTTGAAAAACAGAACTGAGGCGGTATCCTTCCTGCCGGAAAACAGTTCATAACCTGGCTTTTGGCTCACAAAGCAGATTCATGAGTCACATGATATGAATCATACGCTCTGTTTTCCTGATTCATCCTGATGCTTTTAATTTCCATTTCATTCTGTCTGTATGAAGCAAGCCCGCATGGCATCCACAATAACAGATGCATGCAGGCTTAGGCAAGAACACAATCATTATATCATATGTCCCTCACCAGAGCCGATTATATCAGTATATTCAGCTTTTCATTTTCTTCTTCCCTGTTTTGCTTCGTACTTCATCTTTATTTCCAACGCATATATCATACTTCCGCCTGCCCCTCTTGCAGGAACTCCCCTCCGTAAATTCTCCCCCTGCCATTAAATCATCTGTTGCACCATTTGCATCAGCGTGCTTCATTGAAATAAGCATCCTCATACTATATGCCCCTGCTGTTCAAAATAAAAAGAAGACCATGTGAAATGGCCTTCTTCCTATGCATGCGTATCCTGTTATCCCCTGATAAGATGGATTGTGCCCCCTGGGTCCCCCTGACGGTATATTGGCACATTCAAACAATATATTATCCGTCGTACCCTCACATATCCTCTCTCATGGGGCCCGGAAATTCATATCGCCACAAAAACCCCGTTCCTCACTTCTCTTATCTTCCCTTTACATTGCAATTTAACCAGCAGCAGTTTCAAACGTGGGATTGAAAACCCAGATTGCTCCAGAATTTCTTCCTCCGTCACCATACTGCCGGTACTGCAAAAACGATACACCCACTCTTCATCCGGATCAAGCACATCTGCATGACCGGGCTGTGGTATTTCTGTTATTTCCCAGTTATATTCCTGCAGTATTTCCACCGAACATGTTACACATATAGCTCCCTTTCGCAAAAGCCGATTTGTCCCCTTATTCAGGGAGGAGAAGATGCTGCCCGGAACAGCGAATACATCACGTCCTTCTTCTAACGCAAAATCAGAAGTTATCAGTGAGCCGCTTCTTTCCGCCGCCTCTACAACAATAACGCCACAACTCATTCCGGCAATGATGCGATTTCTTGCAGGGAACTGCCGTCCGCAGGGGCGCACCCCCAGCGGATACTCAGACACCACGGCACCACCATGTTCACAGACCGCTTTAAACAGCTTTCTGTTTTCCTGTGGATACACGTAATCCAACCCGGATGCCGCCACCACTATGGTAGCTCCACCACTGGCCAGCGCCCCATTATGAGCTGCCGTATCAATCCCCCTGGCGCCTCCCGACACAATGGTTACCCCATGCGCAGCAAGCTCTTTTGCCAGCTGGTATGACACATTCACTCCATAAGGTGTTGCCTTTCGTGAACCAACAATGGAAACTATCCGGTTCCCCTCCGGCAGATGCCCCTTATAAAAAAGAACTGCCAGTGGATTATTCGTCTGACCAAGTAACATTGGATAATTGCTTTCAAAACAGGTTACGCACTGTACCCCCACCCTCCTCATATCCTCCTGAATCCTTGCTATATCCGTCTTTCTCCGGTAAGAGATTAACTTCTGTATCACTGATTCCGGCAGGGTATGTGATGCGTACAGCTCTTTTTCTGTTGCCCGCCAGACTTGTTCAGCCGACTGAAAACAGGTAAGAAGTGCACGCAATCGTCTTGCTCCCACCCCGGGTACACCAGTAAGTGCAGCCGCAAAATAATCCATTATTATCTCCTTGTTACACGACTGCGATAACTGATTGCCTCTATAATATGTTCAGGTTCTATCTGTTCAGCTCCTTCCAGATCCGCGATTGTGCGGGAAACCTTAATGATTCGATCATAATTTCGCGCTGAGAGATGCAGCTTATCAAATATATCCTTCAGGATTTTTTTACCTTCTTCCTGTAATATACAGGTCTCTTTGATTTGCCGGTGCCCCATCTGTGCATTATTCTGCATATGCCATTTTCGCAGCCGTTCACGCTGTATCTTCCTGGCTGCCGCTACCCGGGCCGCAATTTCCCGAGATGTCTCTCCCTTTTTCTGTGAAGTCAGCTCCTGATAACGAGGTCTGGCCACAGATACGTGCAGATCTATACGATCCAGAAGCGGACCGGAAATCTTTCTTGCATATCTTCGGATTTCCCCGTCCGTACAGTTGCAGGCATGATCCGGATCTCCCAGATATCCGCAGGGACATGGATTCATCGCTGCTACCAGCATAAAATCCGCCGGATAGGTAAATGCCGCATTCACTCTGGCTATATGTACTTCCCCATCTTCCATTGGCTGCCTGAGCCCTTCAAGAACCGAACGGGGAAACTCCGGCAGCTCATCCAGAAAAAGTACTCCGTAATGAGCCAGCGTAACTTCTCCCGGTCTGGGTATGGAGCCGCCTCCCGTGAGACCAGCCATGGATATGGTATGATGCGGACTCCTGAATGGTCTTTCCCGTATGATATGTTCAGCCTTAAACAGACCAGCCACACTGTAAATCTTAGTTACTTCCAGCGCTTCTTCCCGGTTCATCGGCGGAAGTATGGTGGTAATACGGCGGGCCAGCATGGTCTTCCCGGACCCGGGAGGACCTATCATCAGCAGGTTATGAGCCCCTGCCGCAGCAATTTCCATGGCCCGCTTTGCCAGCTGCTGTCCCTGTACTTCAGAAAAATCAACCGCATAAGTCACGGACTTCTTTTCTTCCCGTCTTATTTCCGGATGCAATGCAGCGTGTTCCAGCATCGCCTCCACCAGTTCACGCAGTGTCTGTGGTGCAAATACCTGGATTTGTTCACACAGCAGGGCTTCCGGTGCACTGCTGGGCGCCATAATGAATATGGAAAATCCTGCCTGCCGTTCCGCCAGTACCATGGATAATACCCCGGGAACCGGCCGTATACGCCCCTGTAAGGAAAGTTCACCTATAAAAATCCTTCCCTGCAGACATTGCCCTGAAATCTGTCCACTCGCCGCCAGAAGTCCTATAGCTATAGGCAGATCCAGACCAGAACCATCCTTCTTCAAATCAGCCGGTGCCAGGTTCACTGTTACCTTTCCCAGTGGAAACTGGTACCCGGAATTCTGAATCGCTGCACGAACCCGTTCCTTGGCCTCCTTTACCGACGCCGCTGCCAGTCCTACGATGTTAAAACCCGTGACCCCTCTGGAAATATCCACTTCCACCGTAATCACATGCCCGTTAATCCCCAACGTGGTTGCCCCTGATACCTGTGAAAACATATGCCCCCTCTGATTAATCAAAATGCATTTTTCACGTGATGAATCTTCACTGCCTGTTTCGCCGTATCTCCCCATAAGATTTCAACGATATCAAACCGCACATTCACATGACACAGCTCCCGTTCCGCCATATACTGCCGGGCCATAAACTGAAGCCGTTTCTGCTTTACCGGATTTACTGCATCTATGGGATTGCCAAAGGCCCTGTTCTTTCTGGATTTCACCTCAACAAAGACCAGTGTCTCTCCATCTTTTGCAATAATATCCACTTCCCCATGGGTTCGTCTGTAATTATTTGCAATAACCGCATACCCTTTGCGCTTAAGATACGACGCTGCCAGCTGTTCTCCCTTTCTCCCTGAGCTGGTAGTTCCCATTATCCCCCTCCCATGCTTTCATCAATAAGTATGTTACTTGTATATTATTACATTTTTATATATAAAAAATCAAGTACTGTA
>OLFS01002209.1_pt1 | contig 12828 bp, 10 predicted proteins | sample 1605491 | NCBI WGS metagenome assembly OLFS01 (sample SAMEA3888921, study PRJEB22519) | human gut metagenome | biome: human gut; feature: human-associated habitat; material: faeces | place: Denmark | collected 2011 | reverse complement strand
CCGGGGCCGGAGCGGATGATGTCCCTGTGGTAGTTGACCGCGCGATCCACGTAGCGAATGTTGGCCCCCAGCAGCTTGTTGCCGGTCTGGGTGGCAAAGACGCAGAGGGCAAAGAAGGCAACGGTGGCCGCGGCTGTGCGCAACACCCAGCGTGACAGGGCAAAGCGCCAGCAGAGAAACAGTGCCAGCAACACGGTGAAGATGGGCAGGATGGGGTGCTGGTCGAGCAGGATCCGCAGTAGCGCCAGCAGGTTGCCAAAATCATCCCCGCCGAGCGGCACGCCGTAGATGGCGATCTTCATAAAGTTGGCCAGCAGACCTATGCCAGAAAGCGCGGTAAAGACCAGCCCCATATAGAGGTTGAAGCCCGCCAGCGCGCAGAGGCTCCAGCCCAGCACCATGCTGCCCCAGGCGAGATAGTAGTGCTCCGGCCGAAAGCCTGACCAGAGCAGAAACTCCCCCAGCTTGAACACCACGAAGCCGTGCAGCAGCACGAAGGTGAGGTTGCCGAGCAGCAGGCTGCCGATGATCCGCCAGCGCAGGCTGCGGCGCAGCTTTGGCAGCACCGTCTTGAGCACGGCGGCGCTCAGGGCCAGCACCAGGGTCAGGCTCACCACCAGATAGGTGAGGTTGAAGCCCTGCTCCGGCAGGGTTTGCAGGATCTGGCTGAAGTCGCCGCTCTCGGGGCGATCCTTGAGCAGCAGCCCGATGCGCAACTGATAGCGGCTATCAAGGGCATCGTCCGGGGCCCGCAGGGTGCTGTTGAGATCCAGAGTGCAGCGGTTATTGCGGCATACCTGACGCTTATCCACCGCTTGACTGAGCTGGTCAATCCGCTCCCCCTTGTCGTTGAGAAGCTCCACTCGCACCTTGTCCCCTGCTTGCAATGGCCCTCGCAACTGCCACTGACTGCGTACCACCAGATAGAGGCCGCGGCTGTCGCTTTTATAGAGCAGGGCGTGGCGGGTGAGGGTGGCCAGTGGATTGTCGGCGGGGCCCAGCACCAGCGGCTGGGCACGGCCCAGCCAACTGCCGGGATTGATCAGTGGCAACAACAGGGTCAGCAGCAGCAATCCGCCCAGCAGGGCAAGCAGTAGAGAAGGCAGACTCAGGACGCGGGGGCGGCCTGAGGAGGGGCGATTCATATAAGCTCATCCTTTGAGCGAGTGAGGGAGAGATCGTTCATCCGCATAGAGTTTGACCCGATGGTGCGGGCCTTGTTTCAGCTTGTCAATTTAATGACCACTTAATGAATATTTGGTTACAGCTCAACCTTGCAAATTGTGATCCCGATCGAGGGGTTGTTCGGAATATGTGATGAAAGCGTCATCATGGGGTTTTGCCACTGGCTTGGGAGGGAGCTGCTGTTTAGTCTCTCGATAGCGACTGGAGGTACATGTATGAATCCCAAAGTGATGGCACGTCAGGCCAGATTGCTGCGCATGCTGGAGAGCAAGGAAGAGATCCGGATCGGACGCGAGCGCGACTGCCCGCTGCCGCTGGCCCAACTGGTCAAGCTGAAGGATAGCCATCCGGCTGTGGTCAAGGTCTATCGCCACGGTCTCACCGCCGAGGTGTTTCACCTCAAGGTGGAGGGGCATCACTGGTGCCTCAAGCGGCGCCGTCAGGATTCACTGGTGGCCAACCTCGATGGCAAGACCGCCTTTCTGACCGAGCTGGAGCGGCGGCGTGAAATCGAGGCGCTGCGCGAGCTGCACCCTACTGTCCTCTCCCACGTGGTCTGCACCAGCTTTGGCTCGGCGCGGGCCGGGGTGCTGGTCTCCCCTTGGTTGCGGGGTGTGCCGGTCCATCAGCTCAACGAACGCAATCTGGCCCAGATGCTGGAGGTGCAGGGGGAGCTGGCCCGCTGGGGCTGGTTTGACTGGGACCCGAGCCCGGGCAACCTGCTTGATGACGGCGAGCAGATCTGCGTGTTCGACTTTGGCTATATGTGGACCTTCGATCCCCGCTTTGAATACAACTCCAACGGTCTGGTCGACCCGCAGTTCCATGTACCGGAGAGGTTGGAGACCCGTACCCTCTCCGGACTCTGGCTCGATGAGGCCGATCCTCTGCCGCAATTTCGCTACTGGCGCGAGCTTTGTCTGAAATGGGTGAAACGGGAGATCCACCACCTGATCCGCGAAGGGGCCAGCGCGCCCGTGCTGGCCCGCCTGCACGCCCTGCAAGGGGAGTGGAGCGCCGCGCTGGCGAGCGACGAGGCGCTGGTCGCCAACTGGTGGCGGGACATGTATCGCAGCCACCGGCTCGATGTGGCCGATGATCTGAGCGGCCAGAGCTGCGGCCCGCTCACCCTGCGTCGCCTCGACTGGTTGATGCAGGCGGTGACGGATCACTATCCGCTGCTGGTGGACAATCTCTCGCCTCAGGAGACGGAGCTGGGCCAGACCGGGCTGCTGGCCCGCTTGCAGCAGCTGCGCCGGGAAGCCTTGGCCTGTCAGCTGCCTGCCACCAGCCTTGCCTGAGCCAATACCTTTGCGGAGTACAAATAAACAGGGCGCCTTGCGGGCGCCCTGTTGCATGGTCTGGTTCGCCTCGCGGTGAGGATCAGTCCAGCAGCTCCTGATGGAGGCGGTTGACGATATTGCCCGCCTCGCTTTCTTTGACCAGGAAGCAGAGGTTGTGGGCGCTGGCGCCGTAGCAGATCATCCGGATGTTGTGCTCGCGCAGGGCGTCGAAGACCTGACTGCCCACCCCGTTCACTTCGCTCATCCGGTTGCCGATGAGCGCCACCAGTGCCAGACCGGTTTCCACCTCCACCTTGCAGAGTTGCCCCAGTTCGGCCAGTACCTTGTCGCTCAGGATCGGCTCGCCGTTGCTCTGGCTGCCGGTGTGATCCAGCGTCAGTGACACGCTCACTTCCGAGGTAGTGATGAGGTCGACCGAGATGCGGTGACGGGCCAGAATGCCGAACACTTCGGCCAGGAAGCCGTAGGCGTGGAACATGTTGAGGCTGTGCAGGGTCACCAGCACCTGCTGGCGGCGCAGGGCGACGGCGCGAAACAGCGGGCTTGAATCTGTGCTGGCGCGGATCCAGGTACCACCGGCGGCAGGATCCTTGGCGGAGCCGACAAACACCGGAATATTCTGGCGCACAGCCGGTTGCAGGGTGGCGGGGTGCAGCACTTTGGCGCCGAAGGTGGCCATCTCGGCCGCTTCGACAAAGCTGATTTCGGGAATGGGGCGGGCGCGGGTGACGAGGCGCGGATCTGTAGTGTAGATGCCGGGCACATCGGTCCAGATCTCGATACTGGCGGCATCGAGCGCTTCGGCGAGCAGGGCCGCGCTGTAGTCAGAGCCGCCGCGCCCCAGCGTGGTGGTGCGGCCATCGCCATCGGCACCGATAAAGCCCTGGGTGATGATGAGGCTGTCGCCAAGCTGCGGGCCCAGCGTCTGCTGGCAGAGGGTTCGGGTGGTGGCCAGATCGACGGTGGCCTTGCCAAAGCGGCTGTCGGTGCGCATCAGCTGGCGCACATCCTGCCAGTGGGCCTTGACGCCGCGCTGGCGCAGCAGTTCGGTAAAGAGGCGGGTAGACATCAGCTCGCCGCAGGCGATGAGGCGGTCGGCCAGCTCCGCATCGGTATGCTGGTGAGCTTGCTGGGCCATGAGGCGAATTTCGTCTAGCTGGCCATGAATGAGGGCGCTCACATCAACAGGGTTGCCGAGATCGGTCAGAATGGCCTGCTGGATCCCGGCCAGTTTGGCCAGCTGCTCGTCGCGGCCCGCTTCGTCCAGCTCCCCTTGTGCCAGAGCGACCAGCAGGTTGGTGACACCGGCGCTGGCGCTCAGCACCACCACCCGGGTGGCGGGATTGGCCAGCACGATGTCGGCGCAGTGATTCATGGCCGGGAAGTTGGCGACACTGGTTCCGCCAAACTTGGCGACATTGATCGGGCTCATTGCTTACTCCTGTCTTATTTTAAGATTCCGGTTCCATCGGGCAAAAAAGAGAGGAGGAGGCTGAAAATGGCAGGAATGAACGAAGCTATCCCGGCCAGAAGCACTCCACCTGCAGAGCCCATCCCGTACCGCCCCTGACAGGGCGCGGTGGGGGATGATCACTACCGATGACAACCCGGGGGATTCAGCCCCCGCAGCCGACGTTGAGGTCACCAGTCTCCTCACTCGTCTCGGCGCTGCTCCCCCTGACCCAAGTTCACCGGACGCTGGCGTCCTCCCTTGGGCTGCCTGGGCAGCGCTCCTCTTCTGGCTCCACCAGGGCGGTGGAGTGCATTTAGAAATACCCTGCGTTGGATTGCACTGTCAATCGAGTTTGTGAAAAAGTTCAAATTGTCAGCTAACTCAACGCAGGATCAATGACTTAGGCAATGGTCTTTGACAAAACCTTGGAACGGCGCTGCCAGTTGTAGAGACGCTGGCGCGCCACCGGCAGATCTTCCACTTCCAGCGGATCGAAGCCCCGCTCCCGGAACCAGTGGATGGAGCGGGTGGTAAGCACGAACAGGCGGCGAATGCCGAGCCGCTTGGCCCGCTCGGCCACCTTGGCCACCAGCTGATCCCCCCGGTTGGAGTTGCGATAGTCGGGGTGGATGGCGACGCAGGCCATCTCCGCCATCGCCTCTTCCATAAAGCAGTAGAGGGCCGCGCAGCCGATGATGAGGCCATCGCGCTCGATGATGGTGAACTTGTCGATCTCCATCTCCAGCTGCTCGCGGGAGCGGCGCACCAGAATGCCTTCCTCCTCCAGCGGGCGAATGAGATCCAGAATGCCACCGATATCCTCGATGGTGGCGGCGCGAGCCTGCTCGGCACTTTCCCGCACTATCTGGGTGCCGAGGCCGTCGCGGCTGAAAAGCTCCTGCAACATGGCGCCATCATCCTGATAGCTCACCAGATGGGAGCGGGGCACGCCGCCACGGCAGGAGGCGATCGCCGCACGCAGGTAACGGGCGGTGCCGGACATCTCTTCGCCCGCCTGCTCCAGCTCCACCAGCAGCTCTTCGGCCTGCTCGGGGAAGAGCTCGGAGATGGCTTCGCCGCGTCTGTCCATCACCCCCTGGGTGCTGCTAAAGCAGATAAGCTTGTCCGCCTTGAGGTCGACCGCCACCCGGCGGGCCACCTCTTCGGAGCTGAGGTTAAAGCTCTCGCCGGTGACCGAGCAGCCGATGGGGGAGATGAGCACCAGACTCTTCTGATCGAGCTGGCGGGTGATCCCCTCAACGTCGATGCGGCGCACCCGGCCGCTGTGGCAAAAGTCGATGCCATCATCCACCCCCAGCGGCTGGGCGGTGACGAAGTTGCCGCTCACCACGCTGATCCGCGCCCCCTGCATTGGGGTGTTGGCGAGCCCCATGGAGAGCTGGGCGGTGATGTCGTATTGCAGGCCGCCACACACCTGCTTGATGATGGTGAAACTCTCGTCATCGGTGACCCGGATCCGCTTGTGATACTGGGCCTCGATACCGGCGCGGGCCAGCGCCTCATCGTTTTGCGGACGTGAACCAAACACCAGCACCAGGCGTATGCCCAGTGTCTGCAGCAGGGCGATATCGCTGACGATATTGGCGAAATTGGGGTGGCAGATGGCTTCTCCCCCCATCATCAGCACAAAGGTGGCACCCCGATGCACATTGACATAGGGGGTGGATTGCCGGAAGGCATTGACCAGACTGGGTTCGCGTTCACGCACTTGATATTTCTTCCATAAAAAAACAGCGATTGGCTCAATATATGAAAATTAATTCACAAATCAAGACTAAATATTGATTTTGGCCGTTTCTGGTCTACGAGGGGCGGCTTGGCCGTGCGGATCGGGAAAGAGGGACGGACGGTGCAGACGGCCGCCGGAGCGAGCGGGGAGGGGCCCGCCGGTTGATCCGGCGCGATAAACTGCTATCTTCGATGCTCCTTTTCGTCAGCTGTGTGATTTCACAGGGTTTTATACAAGGACAGAATTCATGGAACAGATTATTTCACCGGCAGATGCCCTGCCGGGACGACGCGAAGCGATGGTGATTGGTCAGCAGCATGCGGTGAATGGCAACCCGACCCAGGGCCCCTGGCCCGAGAACATGGAGATCGCCTGGTTTGGTATGGGCTGTTTCTGGGGCGTGGAGCGCCTGTTCTGGCAGCAATCTGGCGTCTACTCCACCGCGGCCGGATATCAGGGCGGCGTGACCCAGAATCCCACCTACAAAGAGGTGTGCAGCGGCCTGACCGGTCATGCCGAGACGGTGCAGGTGGTGTTTGATCCGGCGGTGATCAGCTATGGCGATCTGCTCAGACTATTCTGGGAGCAGCACGATCCGGCGCAGGGGATGCGTCAGGGCGGGGACATTGGCACCCAGTATCGCTCGGTGATCTTCTATGGCGATGAGAGCCAGCAGATCATTGCCCAGCAGAGCATGGCGGCCTATCAGCAGGCTATGGCGGCAAGCGGCGACAGCCGTGCCATCACCACCCGCATTCTGCCGCTGGCGCCCTTCTACTATGCCGAGGATTACCATCAGCAATATCTGGAGAAAAATCCGGATGGCTACTGCGGATTGGGTGGCATTGGAGTCTGTTTGCCGCCCAGCCTGAACCGCTGAACAGGTTTGTAGTCGATTTCTTAATAAAAGTGAAAATAAATGGTCGGAGGAGGGAACTTATTGCGACCAGTCGGGACTAACTAGGTAGCGTCCAGGGATCGGATGCAAAGTCCAGACACATTTCTTGCCTTGATAACCGCCTGATGAATGAACGCACTGGCGGGTTGAAAATGATAGCAAGCAGGGCTGCCCACCAAGGCGGCCCTTTTCCTTATCTGCTGCTTTGAAATCTTGCGTTGGGCGGGAGAGCCGGACGGCAGATCAGCCGATGGCGCTGTCGAACAGGTTCTTGATGAGATCGATAAACTCGATGAGGAAGGTTTTCTGTTCCGGGGTCGGGGCGCGCAGCCAGACGGCGGAGAGCACCTCTTCCAGGTCGGCGACCACGGCGTCGGCCTCCTGCATGATGGCGAAACGTACCTTGGGATCGAGCTGGGGGTTTTGCTCGCAAATGGCCATCAGGTTGCTGGCAACACGGCCACTGACCAGATCTTCGATGGTCTCTTCACCATCGTTCTGCTGCTGGGATTCAAACAATCCCAAACTCTCCACCAGATACTCGATCAGCGAGATATAGCCTTCACTTTCTACCACCATGGTTGCTGCCTCAATACAGTAACAATACGAAAATTAAGCGTATTTTAGTGGCTTGCCCTAGCTTGGCAAGCAGCAGTGCAGGCGATGGCGAGTAAAACTGACTCCGCCCCGCTCCACGCACTCCAGCCCGGTCAACGTAAAGCCATGTCGTAAAAATAGCTCATAACTGAAGGCGCTGGCCTCGGTGGTGATGAGCGTCATACCGAGCCCTCTGGCCCCCGCGAGCGCCGTGGTGAGCAGCAGATTGCCCAGCCCCTGGCGCTGATGGTCGGCGCTGACATAGAGCAGACTGAGGTGGCCATCTGGGCTCAGGGTGACAAACCCGAGGGGCACATTTGCCTGCTCCGCCACCCAGCCGTGGTGCTCGCGCAGCTGACTGACAAAGCCCGGATGTTGTGAACCGAGGGCCCACTGCTCCACCTGCTCGGCGCTGTAGTGCTCGGGGCCGCTGCGTCGCACCGCCTGCTCAAACAGGGTTACGAGAGCGGGGATATGGGCCTCGCCAAGGGGGACAATGCAAAGTGCTGGACTAAGTGCTGGGGTCATAAGGTTGGGTCGTCAGTGGGGGAGAGGGGGCGCGGCGCCTGTGGCCGTTTGGCTTTGGGCAGACCCGCGACAACCCGCTCATAGGAGTGGTGTACCCAGCCTTGCCACAGATCATCCGGCAAGGTGCTGTTCAGGGTTACTGTGTTCCAGTGTTGCTTGTTCATATGCCAGCCCGGTCTGACCTCTGGGTGGATCTCGCGCAGCAGCAACGCCAGCTCGGGCTCGCATTTGAGGTTGATGGTAAGCGGCTCGGCCTGCCAATCCACCAGCGCGAACATCTTGCCCGCGATGCGGTAGACCAGGATCTCCGGGCCAAACGGGGTATCTTCGGTGGCGCCCGGCAGGGTCAGCAGAAAGTGGCGCAAACGGGTCAAATCCATGGAAAGTTCTCGCGCAAGGGGTGATCCGGGTCATGTCAGGCGCATATCTATCGGCGGGCCTGTTCTGTTAATATGCGCGCAGCCGAGTATACCCCCCATCACCAAGGGAGCCTATTGGATGTTGTATCACAAGACTTTCGAACTGGGTCCCGAGCGGGATTGGGTGGTGTTTGTCCACGGCGCCGGTGGCAGCTCCTCCATCTGGTTCAAGCAGCTGCGCGCCTATCGTGAGCACTTCAACGTGCTGCTGCTGGACTTGCGCGGCCACGGCCAGTCCCACCAGCTGCAACAGGTGGTCAAGGGCCACTACAGCTTTCGGGAAGTGACCGAAGATATCGTTCGGCTGCTCGATCATCTCGATATCCGCCGCGCCCACTTTGTCGGCATCTCCCTTGGCACCATCCTTATTCGCCATCTGGCCGAGCTCTGCCCGGAGCGGGTCAAGAGCATGGTACTGGGAGGCGCCATCCTGCGGCTAGATATCCGCTCGCGGGTGCTGGTGCAGCTGGGCCGACTCGGCCAGCACTTCCTGCCCTATATGTGGCTCTACCGGCTGTTTGCTTTCATCATCATGCCGCGCCAGCACCATCAGGAGTCGCGCAACCTCTTTGTGCGCGAAGCCCGCAAGCTCTGCCAGAAAGAGTTCAAACGCTGGTTCCGCCTCGCCACCGAGGTTAACCCGCTGATGCGTTACTTCCGCGAACGCTCCCTGCCCATTCCCACCCTCTATGTGATGGGGGAGGAGGATCATATGTTTCTGGCACCGGTGCGCGAGCAGGTGGCCTGCGACCCCTACAGCCGACTCGAGATCATCGAAAACTGCGGCCATGTCTGCAACGTGGAGCAGCCTGAGCACTTTAATAGAAAGTCGTTGGCGTTTTTGTCTGGTCAGATAAATGCTGCCTATTCTGCTTAAATTTGTGACATTGCAAGTTATAGCCCAACCTTTTCCAAGACATAAGTATGAAAGCCATGCTTTTATTCCTTAGTTTATGTTGGGCTTATTAAATCTAGAAGCATCTACGATGTTTAATATTGCTTCTAACTCTCTACAACATATGGGAAGTACTTAGAAATCGAACGAAGTATGAGTATTGGTAGCTTGTTCTCAAATGCTGAGAGATATTTCCTTATAATCAGAGACTGGTCTGAACTTGTTTCATTGAGAAGAACACTACCCCAGTGATCTGGTGAGTAACGCATTAGATTGCTCAACGTACTTGTAAGCATGAAATGTATGCATACCTCAGGAAAAACAACTGGATAGAAAGGGTTTTCTACATACCATAAATTACCACGTGCATCACATGAAATAGATGCTTGTATTTTTGAAGCATCTGAAGCTGGAACTGACACAATATACTTTCCATAGCGTTCAGATATTTGAAAGCCTTTGAATGAGTTTTCTATATCTCCTGAGGTTGGACGCCTTTCACCATCGCCTATTTGAAATTCCCAAACAACATTCCTATCATTTTTCCCCATGGAGACCGAAAGTGGATGTGTTCGTCCAATTTTTCCAGTCGCAATTCTATAATATTCACGTATTTCTGGAATCATACTTAAAAGCATTCCAACACCTACAGTGTGGCGATTTTTAAAAAATGCTAATAACGAAGAGGAAGCATCTTGCTGGATAGCAAAATCTGCATTCCGTACACTGAATGTTGGGAAGGAACAAAGTAAGTCACTGAAGGTCCCTTGTGGCATATCACCACCTACCTGGCTTTTCATCCCATCAGGAATGTAATTTAAACCATGTGATCCTGGTAGGGAGTCTAGAGAGAATCGAATTGGATTATTAAGGATTATAAATGCATAGGCATATGCTGTGAGAGAGTAAAAGAAGTTAAGTGGCTTTACCATCAGCGACCCTGATTTACCCGCAAGATATAACTCACGCCCTTGTCTCATACAGTTTCTCACTCGCGCAGCTTCATCAGCACTAATACCAGCATTCCTTGTATCACCGACAGCACGTTTTCTGAGCCTATAAAGCTCTCTTACGTGCTCGGTATTTTCCATGTTTTCAACAAGTTCTAAGATTGATTGCTCAAAATGGAGGTCATTTATTGGTAGTAAACGTGATGGCTCATGGGTCGAAATCCGAGCGTCAATTTCCTTCTTAAGGAGATGGAAATTTCTTGATGAATAGAAGGAGGCGTCTTGGCCATCATTCAGCCCCTCTGATTTATAATATTGCTTGATATTATCATTATATTGGCTACGTTCATTTTTGCTAAATAATTTCCAATTGTTAACAAGCTCTTGTTTTTTCGTAAATATAGCTTCATATGCTCCATCATCTACGAAGGGGGGATTATTCTCTGCTGGCACTATTTCTAACAGTTCTGACAATAAATTATCTAACATGAGTAATTTCTCAATAATAGGTACCGTAGGGTGCAATGAACGAAGTGAATTGCACCTCTATGCGATGTGGGCTTGATTGCGGAGCAACAGGTTGGCGGATTTCGCCATACGCCTCACCCGCAAGAAAAGAGTGATGGCTGCAGTTGACGATTCGCTAATCAATCTTACTTTAGAGTCGCTACCGCCCCTGACTGTCACTACCAGATTGCGCCGTTGACCATTGATCAGCAAAAGGGGTCAGCAGACGCTCGTCGCCATCTTACGGAGTCAGAGTGGTCTGAGTCATCACTTTTAGTGGGCTAACTATCAGAAAAGAGTGATTTTTTGCGCTGACGCAAACTTTTATTCCGTCGTGATGGATTAATGATAGTGACGCCCCGACGCGGGCGGATGGCAAGGGGCCTAGGGGCGATGAGCGAAGCTAAATCGGGCGTTCGAAAGGTCGGGGGCCATCGAGGCGCTGAATTGCCCCCTTGTCTCGAGGCTGGTTTTAGCGCGTAGCAACCGGCGTCGCCTGTTGCATCATCGGCGAGAGGAAGTGTGTAGCGGCCTAATCATCTCGCTCACCTTAGTAACCGGTCATCTCCAGATAGCCGACCCCTTTAGCATCCCCCGAGACAGAGACAGCTCCCTCCCAGTAGTCAAAGCGACCTGTCATGGCCTGATTGGGCTGACGAGCTTTGATGGTGAGGCTCATTCCGGCGGCGTTTAGCTGCCACTCGACGGGGTAGGCTTGCCCCTTGGGGCCGCGCCAGGTGTTGCCCGGCGTAAGGTGAATCGCGTCGGGGGCGAGCACCCGGCTGCTGCCATCCCGCTCAATCAAGATGCCGTAGCGGTTCTCGGGCTCTGCGCGGCCCGATTTGGTGCGCAGGCGAAACAGCATCAGCTCACGGCCATCGGCCAGTTGCAGCGAAAACCAGTCCCAGCCCGATTGCCACTCGGCCAATACCGAACTGCTCCACTCGTGATCAAACCACCCTTGTCCGGTGACGGTGCGGGTCTCGCCATCGCTGATCAGGGTGCCGCTCAGCTGCAGGCGTGGGTAGGAGTAGTAAAAGGAGGCGTTGCCCGGGCTCTTCTCGCTGTAGCCGGCCTTGCCTTGCAGCACCAGCGGCTTGGCGGCAGTGACGGTGAGGTTCAGCTCGCCAATCTTGCTCTGCACCTTGAGGGTGGCGGGGAAGAGCGCCGCCCCTTGCGAGGCAAGCCGCCACTCCCTGAGCCAATATTGGCCGCCGCTGGCTCCCGCCAGTCCCGGCCCCTGCCGACTGGCCCGTTCATCTTGCTGGTGGCTGCCACGGTCGAGATCCGTGATGGCAAATTGGGCCAGCCAGAGCTGGGGGGTGAGCCAGGGGTTGCCGGTGCGGAGTCCTTGTTCGATACCCTGCCTAAACAGGGTCCACTGCATGCCATATTCACGCCCCTGTTCATCCTTGAGGTTGCCGGTGAGATACCACCACTCGGAGCGGTAATCGGGGTGGGCGGCGTGATCCTCCGGCAGTGTGATGGTTTGCCCCGGCTGCACCTTTTTAAAGCTGTCGTTGCCACCGCCGAGCAGGGCGCCCAGATCGCTGGCCTGCGCGCTGTCGATCATGGCAATCAGCGGGATCAAGAGGGCGGCGAGCCACAGGGGCCGTAAGGAGGACAAGCTCCCCCTCACCCTGGCCCTCTCCCGAAGGGAGAGGGAACTGTCCGGCTGGCGTTTAGGCCCGTGCAAGCGCGCCGCCGGGCAACAGTATCCGGCCCCCTCCCCTACTTCGCCAGGCTGGCAAAGCGAGCAAAGACCGCATCAAAAATCGCCAGTCCTTGCGCCACCTGCTCAGCAGTAATGGTGCACGGCGGAACCACGTGAATGCGGTTCTCCACCACAAAGGCCAACAGCCCGGCCTCGGTTAAGGCCCCTTTGATCGCGGCCATGTCGGCGGCAGTCAGCGGCGTTTTTTGTTCACGGCTGCTCACCAGCTCCAGCGCCTGGAACAGGCCGCGACCACGCACCTCGCCGATAATGGCGTGCTTCTCCGCCAGCGCCTCGAGACCGGGGCGCAGCACCTCGTTGCCGATATAGGCCGCGTTCTCAACCACCTTCTCCTCTTTCATCGCGTCGATGGTGGCGACAATCGCCGCCATCGCCAGCGGATGGCCGGAGTAGGTCAGCCCGCCGGCAAAAAAGTGGTCGTCAAAATAGCGGGCAATCGGCTCGCTAATCAGCACCCCGCCCGCCGGCACGTAGCCCGCGTTAACCCCTTTGGCAAAGGTCACCAGATCCGGCACCACGCCATCCTGCTCGAAGGCGAACCAGCTGCCGGTACGGCCAAAGCCGGCCATCACCTCATCGAGGATCAGCACGATGCCAAACTCGTCGG
>OLFS01002203.1_pt1 | contig 12855 bp, 9 predicted proteins | sample 1605491 | NCBI WGS metagenome assembly OLFS01 (sample SAMEA3888921, study PRJEB22519) | human gut metagenome | biome: human gut; feature: human-associated habitat; material: faeces | place: Denmark | collected 2011 | reverse complement strand
TGCATAGGCGCTTACCCCAGCCCCGGCTATGTTTGTCAGATACTGGTTACAGGGCATTCTCTCCCCCTCCCAGTCAATGGCTTTCTCCCTGGTCACCACCCGGAACCCTGTATATAAAGGCTCTGTCCTCTGATTCCAATCCACAGAATTCTCCACATGAATCATATAGTTCCCGGTGTCTGAATCATAGACAGCCGCAACAGGTTCCAGCTTATCAACGTCATATGTTTCTGTCCTGTCTTCGTATTCATAGACCCGCTCAAGAAGAGGGATGGGATTCCCCTCTCTGTCAAGGAGCATTTCCCCCTCTTTGTAAGTCTCATACACCGGCTGGTACAGGATTCCGGCCGCTGCTTCTATGTCGCTTCCATAAGGAATGGATGCGGTTATCTCCCGCTTTTCCCGGATTGAAACAACTCCGCTTTTCAGGCTGAATTCACCCTTCTGATACTGAATCCAGTAACCTGCCCTGCCGGTCGGACCTCCTGACACATCTGCTGTCTTGCGTACATAAAGATTCCGGTTCACGGAGTCATAGACCGCCGGGAAGGCAGCGTCACCCAATGAATAATCATGGCGCAGCAAGGCAAACCAATTGCCTTCCTTCTCATAAATATCTTCCACTGAACCGCAGTCATAAAAGTTATGGACCGTGTACCAATCCATGATTTCTTCTGCAGCCTGCACGTTGGTCCGGCCTGAAAGTTTGATTACAGTCCAGGGCGAGTCGTCTGCAACCCTTCTGTATCCAATCTGGACCAACATGCCGTTAACCTGGTCTGACAAATATTGGGGTTCTATGGCCTGTCCCCATTTACTCATGTCAGCCGGTACTGCCGTACCGCCGGGATATGGAGCTGTCCTGAAACGGTAGGGCAGAGTCTCCCCATAGGGTATCCGTTTTCCTGTATCGCTGTCCGTAGCGGTATCCTCCCGGGGAATCGGGTTTCCGTCAGAGCCAATCTTATACTCCCCTCCTTTTGCCGTCTGGCAGACAGGGTTCCCCTGCTGGTCCGTTTTGGGCTGTAGGGAGCTTCCCAAAACCACCTTATACGTCTTTGTCTCTGTTCCGGTTTTTATGGCGTAAAATTCCGCCCCCTGCGGATATCCGGTCAGGGTGATATCATATCCATTTTCGGTTTTATAACTCTCCACTATAAAATCATTCCAGGAACCATCTGCATCCATGGAATTATAATCGGATAAACCACCCGATATACGTGCCTGTCCGGCCTCATGTATCCTGCTGATTGTATCCTGGGTCCGGTTGCTTTCCTTTAAGGAAATGCCGCTGACAGACAATTCGTATCCCTCTGACCGGCTGAGCTCCATAATATAATAGCTTCCCATTATCAGAGGACGGCCAATCCACTGGTCCCCATTGGAGGACAGGTAATCAGGATATACATCTGTGCCAAATCCTTCGGAAGATGAGGTGATAGATGAACCATTATAAAGGTTCTCCGGTCCGGTAATGTTTTCCAGTGCAATTATGTTTCCTTCATGGTTCAGCCCGGTGCCTGGCTTTTCCGTATATGCCAGGAAAGAGGCATTGCCCTGTTTATCGGTAGCGGCTATGGCTGTCAAATCGTTCTGGTTAAACACAATACCGGATTTTCCATCCGGGTGAATGATATCCTGGGCCGCAAACAATCCATAGACAGCCCCCTCCAGTGTGGCATCTCCCTGGGTCAGTCCATGACTTTGGTCCCCTGCCCCATTGTACAGCTCTAAATCCTTTTTATTGATGTGAAGCCGTCCTTCTGTCCGGTGGTTCCACACCTTAAATGTATAAAGGATGGTATCCGGCTCCCCATAAACCGATACATCCATGGAACCCAGGTCATCATCCATAAAAGCCGGCAGAGATACTGTTATGGTATCGTCATCGTCCTTTTCCCTGAAAAACAGGGATTTGATGAACTGTGCAGCACGGTTCCCCTCTTTCTGAGTTTCCCCGTTGTCTTCGTCCGTGTCTTCCTGGAAGTATGCCTCTGTATCAAAGGATGGTGAGATGGGATTTCTGGTATATTCGTACTCCTCAAACATTACACTTTGGATGCTGTCCTCATCGTCTGCATTGCTTTGGTCTGTTGCGACGCTTTGGTCCTTTGGGTCGCTTTGGCCCATTCCATCACTTTGACCCATATCGTTCTGATGATGTTTAGTGGCATTACCTGCATAGGAATTCTGTATATCTGTCACTTTTATGGTACTGCCATCTATATCCTGACTGCCTTTAACTGTCTCAGCTTTTGTATTTATTTCTGTTGTATCTATGCCTGTTGTATCTTCTATCTCCTCATCAGCTTCATCTTTCTGATTTTCTGTCTCTTTTGGTCTTTTCTTGGATTGATGCTTAGAATTATCTATGTGTTTCTCTTCTGAAATGCTGGAAAATAGAATTGTTCTTTCATGACTGGATTTTAATAAGCCGGATGATACGGATAGTGCAGATGCCTTGACCTGCCGTTTTTCGCTTTCTTGATTATAGTCCTCTGCATTCTTCCCCCCATGATTTACTTCTCCTGAATTTTTGTTATCTGAATTTCCACCTCCTACACCTGCACTGTCCGGTTTCCCATTCTCCGAATCCCCGTTTCCCGAAGCCTCATTGTCCGGCGTTCCATTCCCCGAATCCCTATTTCCTGAATTCCCATTCTCTGAATCCTCATTTCCTCCATCCATATTCCCTGCATCCGCATTCCCTGATTCCTCATTCCCTGTGTTCCCATTCCCTGATTCCCCATCCTCTAAATTCCCATTCCCTGTATCCGCATTCCCTGTATCCCCATTCCCTGCATCCCCATTCCCTGTATCTTCATTCCCCGATTCCTCATTCCCTGGATTTTCACCTTCCGGATTTCCATCTTCCCCGTCCCCACTCTCCGGGCTGCCGTCTGTCTGTTCCCCGCCTTTATCCTCCCCGCTGCCCGGATTATCATTACCTCCATCACCTTGCACTCCATTTCCAGAAAGATTATCACCCTTCCCCTGTTCACCGTCCTCCACCGTCTCCTGCTCTCCTGTACCGCTGGCGGCATTTTCCTGTTCCTGAAACATGTTTCCGCCGGCCAGGCCATTTACCGGCACCTCCGCCCTCTTCTTTTCCTTCTCTTCTTCCAATAAGCTGAATATACTGCGCTGTTCCCCAATCTCCATCTCCTGACCATCGGGAACCGGATATTTATAAGACCTTCTCTTCCTCATTTCCACCACATAAGTATATATGGGTTCCACTGCCTTACCTGCAAGGGATTGGGGCCTATACCCGGCTGACCGTACAGCAGCTCCCGCCTGGGCAGACATCAGTATGACATTCTCCACTTCCTTGTCATCGTTGTGCAGTCCGTGAAGAATATAGCCGGTCCGTGCTGTCTTTTCCTGCAAATGATAACTGTATTCTAATTCGATAAATCCTTCGTAGGTTTCATCCCGGTCCGCCAGCAAGGCTTCCATGGCCGAAGTATCCCGTTCACGGTTATTCTCATCTTGATTCGGAGCGTGGAAATCACATGTGGCAGCACACAGTTCCTGTTCAGTCATCCATTGTCCGCGAAGCCGGTCATTTTCCTCATCACAGCTGCATTCCTCCTCATCTTCATGGTCACACTCAATCCATTCCGGAGCAGGATGTCCCATGCAGTAGGTTTTGCTGTAATTATAATATCTGGTATCACTGTGCCTGGCATACCCATCTGCATCCGTGGTCATGATATCACAGATATAATCGGCCTCCGGTTCCGGCGACATACAATTCAGATAGACCTGTCCGCTGGTCCCATCCGGATTCCCCTCCTCATAGCCATGTTCATTTACCTGGGAAAAATCAAAATCCTCCCACACATTGAATACAGTTCCCTCCAATGGCTGATTGGTCTCAGCGCAGTATTTTTCTAAATCAATATTATAATTGCTCTCAAATGTTTCAGAATGCCGGTATAATTCCAACCCGCTGCTCCCGGACAAAACCGCATCCGCGCCAACGGAAAAGGAAACAGCTGCCATGGGCCGTTGGAAATCCAGCCATCCCAACTGTTTTTGAAGGTTATCAGATGCAGCCGGGGTAAATATATAGGCGTAAAAACGGCTCTCGATTCCCTGGATTTCCGCTGACGTAACCGTTCCCATAGGCTCCTGGCTTCCATTGTACTGAAACGTTATGCTTCTTCCATCCGGCGCCAGATTATATGACCACTGATTATCCGGAAAGGACCAGGATGTGCCCTGAAGCTGCGGGCAGCCGCTGATATCCAGTGTAAGCTCATAATGTCCGTCCTTTAGGACCATTTTCTGGACAGAACCAGTCCAGACAGGCAGAGAAGAACTGCCGGTTCCATTATACTCGTTTTCCCCCTGTAGGATATGCGCCTTCATTTCCTCAAAGTAAACCATGACCATGGGGTCTCCGTTCATCACTGCCTGGAATTTTTCCATGGCCTGCCTCTGTAACGCCCAGTTATGTTCATATCCATTCATACATCCCCAATAATAGACCTGAACCACCCCATAGCGGGCCGGAATATAGTAGTTGTCTGAAACCAGCCACTCATAGGCAAGCACCATAGGCAGATAACGCTCAAATGGTCCGATGACAGGAACCGGTTTTCCCGGCTCTACATTATATTGTTCGTATTTCGCCGGACTGCCGTCCGGCAGCTTGTGCCCTTCCTGTATACATAAAGCAGGCAGGGCACCTGCCCCTTCCCCTACCTGGTAGATATTCATATCCCGGTGCGTCTTTCCAAACGCATTTAAATCTTTCCCCCGGAACACCTGACGGTATGGATTCAAATTAATTAAATCTCCGGCCCCGCTGGTTGTCCGGATTGTTGTACATACCAATACTGTTACAAGAAATAATGCCATCATACGTTTCAGTGTCTTCGTTATTCCCATTTCTCCTCCTCTGATAAAAAGCATTTGCGCTATATGCCTTTGATGAATATCTGTGATATGAAAATATATCCATCCCTCTCACAGACACCTGCTCCTGTCTTTCCATTTATACGGTTCGCCATATCCATGAACCAGACATACTCTGCTTCCGACATGTTTATGTTCCATACCTGGTTGTCCGCTTCGCTCATTTCCTCCCTTTGGACTATCCCGTCTATTATCCAGGCACCCTCTTCATTCACCTGCTGCCCGTCCGGTGCCGTGGTATTTGAAATCATGTATCCGTCCGGACCAAAATAATAATGCTCCGCCAAACCATCCTGATTGCCGCCCAGCCACAGCCAACGGTTCTCAGGTTGATTTCCATTTTCATCCTGCCACCGCCAGCCGGTATTATCATACATCCACTGGCCCCCATGAACCGGCAGCGCAATCATAACTGACATTAGCACTGACAATACAGATGCCATGATACCTGTTCTGAATTTACTTTTGGTTATCTCACGTTCTCTTCCAGCCATTTTCCTTTACCCGCCTCTCTTCCCCTGATTTTTCCAACATCCCTGCTCCAAATATCGTCCTTTTTATGATTACCTTTTCCCCTTCTCCAGGCAGTCAGTTTATCAGGTAATCGGTCAGTTTATCAGGCAATGCTGCACTTATCACACATCCCACCGCACCGCACGCCCCCCACCGCAACAAATTTCGTCAGCAAATAAACGCCGTTAAAACAATGATTTTTAAGACGCGCAAAACATACCATTCAATTTTAATGTTCAAACAATCCCATCTGATTTTTCAAGAATATTGATTTACGAATATAACCGATTACTGATAAACAGCACTGACTCACAGATACTTATAGATATTGATTCAAAAACACCGCTGCATCCTGCAGAACACAATGAATCTTGCATCACCACCTTTTTTCAAACATCCATACGAGAAAACGGCTGAACCAGCCAAATGACCACGAAACTGCAACTAAGAATCCGGCACAGAGATTTCCATGCGATTTTTTATAGAATACCACATATACCCATAAAGCGTCAATACCTAACTCATTTTTCTTTTCCCCTCCTGCCTCTGCTGCCCCATCATCTTTTGCCGCCTCATTCTCTGCCGCCTCATTCTCTGCCTCCTCATCTTCTGCCGCCTCATCCTCTGCCGCCTCATCCTCTGCCGCCTCATCCTCTGCCCTCTCACCCTCCCCTTCCCATCCCTCACACAAAAACCGGCATCCAGGTTCCCCTGTCCATTCAGACAGACTCCCCCGGATACCGGCTCCTTATATCCCAGATTACATATTTACTTATTTATTTCCATTAAGGTACTCGTCAATTCCTCTTGCACCTGCACGGCCTGCCTCCATGGCAAGGATTACGGTTGCAGCGCCTGTTACGGCATCGCCGCCTGCGTATACGCCTTCCTTGGTGGTCTTTCCGTTGCTCTCATCCGCAATGATGCATTTCCACTTGTTGGTCTCCAGACCTTCTGTGGTGGATGAAATAAGTGGGTTTGGTGATGTTCCCAGGGACATGATGACAGCGTCCACGTCGATGGTGTAATCAGAACCAGCAACCTCTACCGGTCTGCGGCGGCCTGATGCATCCGGCTCGCCCAATTCCATCTTGCGCACTACCATTCCCTTAACCCAGCCGTTGTCGTCGGTCAGAATCTCTACCGGATTGGTCAGCAGGTTGAAGATGATTCCCTCTTCCTTAGCATGATGTACTTCCTCCACACGGGCAGGCAGCTCGGCTTCGCTTCTTCTGTACACTACATGTACCTCTGCTCCCAGACGGAGTGCTGTTCTGGCAGCATCCATGGCCACGTTTCCGCCGCCTACTACTGCTACCTTCTTGCCCAGGTAGATTGGCGTATCGTAATCATCGCGGAAGGCCTTCATCAGGTTGCTTCTGGTCAGATACTCGTTGGCGGAGAATACGCCGTTGGCGTTCTCGCCTGGAATTCCCATGAACTTGGGAAGTCCTGCGCCGGAACCGATGAATACAGCCTTAAAGCCTTCCTCATCCATCAGCTCGTCTATGGTCACGGATTTTCCGATGATAACATTAGTCTCAATCTTAACGCCCAGTTTCCTTACGTTATCGATTTCAGGCTGTACCACGCCTGACTTGGGAAGACGGAATTCAGGAATTCCGTATGTAAGCACGCCGCCTGGCTCATGAAGGGCTTCGAAAATGGTTACTTCGTATCCCATCTTTGCAAGGTCGCCTGCACAGGTAAGTCCTGCAGGGCCGGAACCGATTACAGCCACCTTGATGCCGTTGGTCTTCTCCGGTTTAGCCGGTACAAACCCATTTTCCCTGGACCAGTCTGCCACAAAACGCTCCAGCTTTCCGATGGAGATTGGCTCGCCTTTGATACCGCGGATACATTTACCTTCGCACTGGCTCTCCTGTGGGCATACACGTCCGCATACTGCAGGCAGGGCGCTGGATTCCGCTATGGTATTGGCTGCATCCTCAAATTTTCCTTCTTTTACTTCTGCAATGAACTTTGGTATATTAATGGCAACCGGGCATCCCTGGATACATTTGGCATTCTTACAGTTAATGCAGCGCATTGCCTCTTCCTGGGCCTCTTCCTGGTTGTATCCCAGACATACTTCCTTAAAATTGGTTGCCCTTTCCTTTGGGTCCTGCTCCCTTACGGGTATCTTCTTTAATACGTCCATTATTCCTCACCTCCGCAGTTTCCGCATCCGCCGTGATGGGTAGCTCCCTCACGCAGCCTTAAGATGGCCCTGCCTTCCTCTGTCTTGTACATCTGCTGGCGTTTCATAGCCTGGTCGAAATCTACCAGATGGCCGTCGAACTCAGGTCCGTCCACACATGCGAACTTCACTTCCCCGCCAACGCTTACACGGCAGGCGCCGCACATTCCTGTGCCGTCCACCATGATTGGGTTCATGCTGACGATGGTTGGGATTCCCAGCTCCTTGGTGAGCTTGCATACAAATTTCATCATAATCATAGGTCCGATGGCAACGCAGACATCATACTTCTTTCCCTGGTTCTCCACCAAATCCTTAACAACATCCGTTACCATGCCCTTGCGTACATAGGAACCATCGTCCGTGGTGATATAGAGGTTTCCTGCAACTGACCTCATTTCCTCTTCCAGAATCAGCATATCCTTGGTCTTGGCGCCTTCCACCACATCCACATCAATACCGCGCTCTTTCAGCCATTTTACCTGTGGGTAAACAGGTGCGGAACCAACGCCGCCGGCTACAAAGAGATAGCGTCTCTTCTTCACTTCCTCCAGGTCGTCCTTCACGAATTCGGAAGGCTGCCCAAGGGGGCCTACGAAATCTGCAAAGCTGTCTCCGGCCTTCAGTCCGGCCATACGCTCTGTGGATGCTCCCACAATCTGGAATACTATGGTTATCAGGCCCTTCTCACGGTCGTAGTCACAGATGGTTAACGGAATTCTCTCTCCTACTTCGTCCATCTTGACAATTACAAATTCGCCTGGTTGACAGGCCCTGGCTATACGCGGTGCTTCCACGTCCATCAGATATATCTTATCTGCCAGGCATTCTGATTTTACAATCTTATACATGGTTCTCCTCCTAGTAATATATACTCGCGTCCTCAGCTGGTTTTCCGCCGCGCGTCCGGACGTGACATTCATTCGTTATTCCACCCTTATCTGGTAACTCTTCTGCCAGGTTTCCCAACCGGGCAATGATATGACTCCCCTTCTGTCCTTCAATTCCCCCTTATATCCATCTGATGCGCAGATACCGTACCATGGTTCCAGACATACAAAGGGATGGGTGGCCTCCATTGTCCATATTCCCAAATATGGGAAATCGTCGCATTCCAACGTCACATAGGGGCTTCCATCCAATATCAGGCTTACGCTGCTGACCTGTGCTTCATCAAACATATATGTAAGAGCTGTATCGAAAAATCCTTTTGTCAGAGGCACACGGCCCTCGGACAGCTTTAAATCTCCCTGTAGTTCTTCCTTCTCGTAACCATCTGCATTGGGCGCAAGATAATGGAGACAATCCGTAAACTGTCCCTTGCGGCACCCCTTTTGGTTAAACTCAAAGGTGAAATCGTATATGTTCTTTCCTTCCGGCACCTGGAATGCAGGGTGTCCGCCCATCATGAACAGCATCTCACCCGAATCCGTGTTGGTGACCTTCCACATGACCTGGATGGTCCTGCCCTCCAGCCTGTGTCCAATCTCCACTTCAAAATGGAACGGATACTTCCCATATGTCTCCGGCGTGTCCTTCAAACGGAACCAGCACTCATCCATATCGCAGAGCAGGGGCTCAAAATCCATATCCCTTGCAAAGCCGTGGGGCGTCATGCTGTATTCTTTCCCGTCATGGATATACGCTCCCTCATAACATTTTCCCACAAATGGGAAAAGCACAGGGGCGTGTCTGTTCCACACAGACGGTTTTGCGCACCAAAGCACTTCACGGTCCGCCTTCTTGTCATAAATCCTGGTAAGTTCTGCACCGCGGCGGGCAACAGTAACTAGAAGTTCATCATTTTCAAGTGTAAATAATGTTCCATCCTGTTTCATTATACATTCCCCCGTTCTCCTGTTTTTTAGAAGCTTGTGAGAATTTACCCTCGCACAAGCTTTATATTAACATTTTCTGCTTCATGTTACAACCGGTTTTTATATTTTTTCAAAAATTATTTTCTTTTTTTCAGCGTGTTGAACAATTTTTTTATTGCTCCTTTCTCTGGAACCTCCGGAAGGTATAACAGAGGTCAAAATAGGTCTGTTCATCCCCCTCTTCCGCCAGATACCAGCCCTCATCCTCTTCCAAATCAGGAAAATACGCATCCCCGTCATAGGAATAGTCAATGCTGGTCACATGGGCCTGCGTACAGTAGGGAAGAAACTGCCGGTAAATACTCTCCCCTCCTATGATATAGATATCATTTTCATCGTAGTTCTCCAGGGCCTCCAGCGCCTCTTCCAGGCTGTGGCAGACAGCCGCGCCCTTTACCTTATACTGCATATCATGGGTCAGGACAATGTTTACCCTGTTTCCAAAGGGCTGTCCTCCCGGCAGTCCCTCCAGTGTCTTCCTTCCCATGACCACCACCTTGCCGGCTGTCTCCTTAATGAACATCTGTCGGTCCGCGGGAATGGTCACCAATGGCCTGCCATCCTTACCGATGGCCCAATGCCTGTCCGCTGTCACACAAAGATTCAATGTAATATCACCTTACCCTTCCGTATATTCTGAATTCGAAGGATATGCCTTCATGCTCCTTTGCATCACTGACCGACTCCAGCTCCCAGTCCCCATTCCGGTCCAGATTTTCAAAATCCGTGTCCACATCAAAGGTGCGGCGGATATAAGTCACATATGCCTTGGTGCAATACGGCAGAAACTCCCTGTATATCATGCCTCCGCCGATAACAAACACGTCATCCTCACCGCAGCCCTTTAATGCCTCCAGCACATCCTCCACCCTCTGGTACACCCGGACGCCCTCAGGGGCATATTGTTCATTTCTGGATAAAACAATGTTCACACGGTTTTTGAGGGGCTTTCCTCCCGGAAAGCTCTCCAGGGTCTTACGGCCCATAACCACTGTCTTGCCCCTGGTGGTCTCCCTGAAATACTTCATGTCTTCCGGAAGATGCGCAAGGAGTCCGCCGTCCCTGCCAATCCCCCATTTTTCATCCACTGCAACGATTAAATTCATGCGCAAGTACCTCCCATATTTTTCCAACAATGATTCATCCCTGCCGCCTGCTTTTACACAGGCCTGCCCTGACACTGGTCTTGACAGATTATATCACGAAACCCTTTGAAAGAAAAGGTGATAGAAAGGCTTAACCTGAACTTACTCCACAAATGTCTTCCTAAACAGCCTGTCCTCTGTTATAATGATTCCATATTTAAAATGGAGGACAATAAACATGAGCTACGCAGACCAGATATTCATACAAAACTGCAACGATATATTGGAACACGGCGTCTGGGATACGGACTATGACGTGCGTCCCGTATGGGAGGACGGCACTCCGGCCCACACCATTAAACGCTTCGGCATCGTGAACCGCTACGACCTCACCAGGGAATTTCCCGTCATCACCCTGCGGCGTACTGCCTTTAAGTCAGCGGTGGACGAGCTGCTGTGGATATGGCAGAAAAAGTCCAACAACATCCACCACCTGAACAGCCACATCTGGGATTCCTGGGCAGATGAAGACGGCAGTATCGGCAAGGCTTACGGTTACCAGCTGGGCGTAAAGCATCATTATAAGGAAGGGGATTTTGACCAGGTGGACCGCATCCTGTACGACTTAAAGCACAATCCCTTAAGCCGCCGAATCATGTCCAACATCTATAACCACCATGATTTATGTGAGATGAACCTTTATCCATGCGCTTACAGCATGACCTTCAATGTCTCCGGCAATACCCTGAACGGCATCTTAAACCAGCGTTCCCAGGACATGCTGACAGCCAACAGCTGGAATGTATGCCAGTACGCTGTCCTGCTTCACATGCTGGCACAGGTAAGCGGCCTGAAGCCCGGTGAACTGGTTCATGTCATTGCGGACGCTCATATCTACGACCGCCACATTCCCATGGTTCAGGAGCTTTTGAAACGCGAGCCCTATCCCGGCCCCACCCTGTCCATGGATACCTCCATCCAGGACTTTTATAAGTTCACCACAGACAGCTTCCGGCTGGAAAATTATCAGTATCACACCTTTAGCGGGAAGATTCCTGTGGCTATATAGGCAGGACACACAAGCGAATAAACGTGAAACAAAAGACGGATGGCTGCCTTACGGTTCATCCGTCTTTCGTTCCGCACCTAAGTCTATTTCTTTTAAAAAAGTCCCTCATTCTTCTGTTCCAGCACCTTGATTCCATGGTAAAACATTTCATTATAAGGCGTAGGCACTCCCAGCTCACGGCCCATGCGGATGATGGTGCCGCCGAACATCTCCACCTCTGTCTTGCGGCCTGCCTCAATGTCCTGAAGGGTGGAGGGCTTATTTTTAGGGGGCACATCCTTAAGCACGCCGGCCTGTTTTTCCATATCCTTCTCCGACAGGTCGATTCCCTTTTTTCCGGCAATGGCTATGACCTCACGCATCAGTTTTTCCCGGATAAAATTGGCATGGCTGCTGACGCTCCAGGCTCCAAAGGGAATTCCCAGGACAGCAGCGCTCTGGTTCTCACTGACATTGCACATGTATTTATACCAGATGGCCCGCTCCATATCCTTAGGAACAACAGTACGGATGCCTGCCCGCTCAAACAGTTCCTTCACGGCCTGAACCCTGGGGGACACTGTCTCATTGTACTTTTCCCCCATTTCAATCCTGGCAGCCTTGGGATTAAAGGAGGCGCAGCCGTCCTTCATGACAACGCTCACCTTTGCCAGGGAATAGAGCAGATTGTCCCAGCCAAATACCTCCGCCACCTTATCCTCTGCCTCCACCCCGTTCAGGGGAGCCATAATAAGGGTATCCGGGCCAATCTGGTTTCTTATGTCCTCCAGCGCCTGGGGCAGGGCGGGAAACTTGGTGATGATAATAGCTAAATCCGGATAATCCTGACCGCAGGTTTCCTCCGGGGACATGGTGCGGAAACGGTAATTAACCCCGTTGACCGTGACTCCCTCCTGTTCCAGGCGCTGGCGACGGCTGCCCCCTGCAATCACCCGAAAATCATTTCCCATCATCGGGCCAAGATGGCTTGCCAGGAAACAGCCGATGGCTCCCAGTCCTATGAGGGACACAGTCCTTATTTCTCTCTTCTGATTCATCCTTATTCCTTCTTTCATACGTTTATACTCATCTGAAGCGCAAGAGAATAGATGATGCGCTCTTTTACATGCTTCTCAGTGAGCTGCGTCAGTGCGCGCTCATAATAGTCCAGCTGGACCCTGTAGCGCTCTGCCAGCATCTTTGCTC
>OLFS01002202.1_pt1 | contig 12863 bp, 7 predicted proteins | sample 1605491 | NCBI WGS metagenome assembly OLFS01 (sample SAMEA3888921, study PRJEB22519) | human gut metagenome | biome: human gut; feature: human-associated habitat; material: faeces | place: Denmark | collected 2011 | reverse complement strand
TCCGTACCGGATGGGTGGCAGCAGCCAGCGCGGTATCGACTGTTCCGCTTTTGCCCGTGAAGTGTTCCGCAATGCCGTCGGTATCGAATTACCCCGCGATACCCGCTCTCAAGTCCATGAAGGGACGCGCGTTTCCAAGCAGGATCTGGTCGAGGGTGACCTAGTCTTCTTCAAAATCAATCGTCGTCTCAACCACGTTGGCATCTATGTCGGCAATGGCGAATTCATCCACGCCTCGACTCGAGCCGGTGTGACGCGCTCCAAGTTGGATAGCCAATATTGGCGCAACAAGTTCTGGCAAGCTCGCCGGATCGATATCTGAGTCAGGCTGGACAAACGGCTCGCAGTACGGACTGTTTTTCCAACCTCACTTGAACCGGGCTCGATAGCCCGGTTTTTTATTGCCGTCGTTTAGACTTTCCCGAGTCAAATCACTATAGTGTGGGCCCGTTTTCTTCGGCAGGCTCAGCATGAAACCCCGCATCCCATCAGCCGGTGGCCCCAAGTCGGGCGACCGTAAATCCGGACTTCACTCCCGTAATCGCCATCAGACGGGTTACGACTTTGAGGCGCTCTGCCTGCGAACTCCCGAGTTGGCTGCCCACGTCTTTATCAATGACTACGGCACCCGCACCATCGATTTTTCCAATCCCGATTCAGTGAAGTCCCTCAATCGCGCCCTGCTGGCCCATCACTACGGGATTGCCCACTGGGACTTGCCTGCTGGTTACCTCTGCCCGCCTATCCCGGGACGGGTGGATTACCTGCACTGGGCGGCCGATCTGTTGGCCGAGAGCGCAGGCCAGCTCCCTACCGGCAAGGGGGTGAGGGTGCTGGATATCGGGGTGGGGGCAAACTGCATCTATCCGTTGCTGGGGGCCCGCGAATATGGCTGGCGTTTTGTGGGATCGGATATCGATCCGGTCTCGGTCAAGGCGGCCACCCTGCTGGCCAAAAGCAACGGGCTGGGCAACCAGATTGAGTGTCGTCTGCAGGGTAACCCCAACCATGTGTTTCGCGGCATCATAGGGCCGAAGGAGCGCTTCGCCCTGACGCTGTGCAATCCGCCGTTCCACGCGTCGCTGGAAGAGGCGAGCAAGGGGACGGAGCGCAAGCTGCGCAATCTGGGCAAGGAGGTGACAGGCGCCCCTGTGCTCAACTTCGGCGGCCAGAAGGCCGAGCTCTGGTGCGAAGGGGGCGAGGCGGCGTTTCTGGCCAACATGATTGCCCAGAGCAAGGAGTTTGCCACTCAGTGCCTCTGGTTCAGCTCGCTGGTGTCGAAAAAAGAGAACCTGCCGGGGGCGAAAAAGGCGTTGAGCCGGGTGGGGGCGCGTCAGGTACGGGTGATCGACATGGCGCAGGGCAACAAGGTGAGCCGGATCCTCGCCTGGTCCTTCCTGGATGAAGAGGGATTGCGTCGCGGCTGGTCGAGCGCGCGCTGAGTCCCCACCACAAGGCCCGATGAGGGCCTTTTTTCATGATGAGCCCCGCGAGTTTCCCCTGCTGGCGGCATCTTTGGCAATCGATTTCCTCATTGGCAGATCGTGCTGGTTTACATGGTGTAAGTAGTTACTTCCGCCTTGGTACAGGTGTACGCCGAGATTTTTTTGCACTTACAGCTGAAACTTTAATAAAATAGGACTGGTTAGACCTCTTTACAGGCATTGAATCAAATAGGGATCGGTAGATGAAAGTTGTCGATTTTCTGAAGCGCAAGCGTGAAATTCTGGCGCAGCACCCCTTTGAGCTCAAGGATTGGCTCTCTCCGGCGATCCGCGACTACTGGCGTGAGTTTCAGCAAAAGGCACATCTTCACCCTTTGCTGGGTCGTGTGCTGGACTTGCAAGCCGAGTCCCAGAACGAGCAGCAACAGGATGCAGCAACCGTGGCACAAGTAGTCAACGGTCAGCCTGCCGTGGCTCAGGAACCCGCAGTTGAGCTGGGGGCCGAGGCGGCCGAGCTCTATGCCGCCCTGCAGGCTCGCATTGGTGAAGAGACTCATGTCGGCGAGTGGCTGCACGTCAGCCAGCAGATGATCGATCAGTTTGCTGCCGTGACCGGGGATCATCAGTGGATCCACACCGATCCGGAGCGCGCGGCCGCCGAGTCGCCTTTCAAGACCACCATCGCCCACGGCTTCCTGACCCTGGCGCTGCTGCCGCAGTTGACCGGCTCGGTCGATGAGGCCACCCCCGAGTTCCCGACCGCCCGCATGGTGGTGAACTTCGGGCTGGATCAGGTACGTTTCCCGTACCCCATCAAGGTGGACAGCAACATCCGCGCCCGCACCAAGCTGGCCCGGGTCACCCCCATCAAGGGTGGGCTGGAGTTGCTCAAAGAGATTAAGGTTGAGATCGAAGGGATCCGCCGCCCGGGTTGCGTCATCGAGTCGGTGACCCGCATCTACTTCTGAGCTCTCTCATCGGCATGAATGGTGAAACGGGCCCGCTGTCGTGTGCAACGAACAGCGGGCCCGTTTTTTTGCCTGTTTGTTGCAAGGGCTGAGCCGTCAGCCATAGCGCGCCGACCCCAGCTTGATATGACTCACAAAACGGTGCGCCGTGCAGTTAGCCAGCTCTCATTTTGGCGAGTTGGCCGCGTGAGGCGATAGCATGTTATGCCACTATTGGCTTCTTACTCCCGATCCTGGAGACAATAGTGCCCATCAATAACAAGATTATTCTGCCACTGCTGCTGAGCCTCACCATCCTGCTGATCCCGACCCACTGGATCCCGCTGGAGGGGAGCACCGTCATCGAGCAGCGGGTCGTGGCCATTTTCGTGCTGGCCGCTCTCTGCTGGATCCTGGAGCCCATCCCTATCTTTGCTACCTCGGTGCTGATCATCGTGCTGGAGCTGCTGCTGCTCTCCGACAAGGGGCTCTGGTTCATGACTGCCGACAAGGCCGAACCGGGGTTTGGTGAGCTGCTCAAGTCCACCGAGGTGATGGCGACCTTTGCCTCGCCGGTTATCATGCTGTTTCTCGGTGGTTTTTTCCTCGCCATTGCGGCGACCAAGTACCATCTGGACGTCAATCTGGCGCGGGTGCTGCTGCGCCCGTTCGGTCAGGATCCCCGGATCGTCATGCTGGGGCTGATGTTGATCACCGCCACCTTCTCCATGTTTATGAGCAATACCGCCACCACCGCCATGATGCTGGCCATCCTTACCCCGGTGCTGGCGGCGTTTCCCGACAAGGACCCGGCCAAAATCGGCTTTGTGCTGGCCATTCCGCTGGCGGCCAACCTCGGCGGGATCGGCACTCCCATCGGCACTCCGCCCAACGCAGTGGCCCTCAAATACCTGACCGGCGAGCATGCCATCTCGTTCGGCCAGTGGATGGGGTTTGCGGTGCCCTTTGTGGTGCTGCTGTTGCTGCTCGGCTGGTTTCTGTTGGGGCGCTTTTTTCCGAGCACCCTCAAGCGGATGGATCTCAAGATTGAGGGGCGCTTTATGCAGACCCCTCGCGCCTGGGTGGTCTACCTCACCTTTATCACCACCATAGTGCTCTGGCTGCTGGGGGATCTGCACGGCATGAGCTCCTACGTGGTCGCCATGATCCCGGTGGCGGTGTTCCTGACCACCGGCATCATCACCAAGGACGATCTGCACAAGATCTCCCTCGACGTGCTCTGGCTGGTATCGGGCGGTATCGCGCTGGGGCTGGCGCTGGAGGACTCCGGGTTGGCCGAGCGGCTCATCACCCATATTCCGTTCCACGAGTACTCCACGCTGGCGGTGCTGATCGGCGCCTGTCTGCTGGCAGTGGTGATGGCCAACTTTATGTCCAACACCGCGACCGCCAATCTGCTGCTGCCACTGGTGGCGGCACTGGCAGTCAGCATGCCGGAGCTGGCCGAGTGGGGAGGCAGCCACACCCTGATCCTGGCGGTCACCATCTCGGTCTCGCTCGGGATGTCGCTGCCCATCAGTACCCCGCCCAATGCGCTGGCCCACGCCACCGGTCTGGTGGAGAGTCACCAGATGGTGCGCATCGGCGTCATCATGGGGTTGGTCGGTACCCTGTTGGCGATGGTATGGATCTACCAGATTGCCGCTTGGGGACTGATCTGAGCATGACGGGGAGCCATCACTATCCGTGGAGAGGTGTCCGTTTGCCGAGCCACTAGAGGGAAGAACTCGTCGAGCGCCTAACCGTGCAGTGGTCATGCTCTAATTCCCCAATGTGAAAAAATCCGAAGCCGGTTGAAATGGCTTCGGATTTTTATTTGTGCATCTCGGCTGACAGAAATGCTGTTCTAAGTCGAAGTGCAATCAGGCGTAATCCTGATTGATGGCATGTAAGACCATTCCCTGGTCATCTGGATTGGCGTGAATTAATGCGGCCCGATCACCCGATCACCCGATCATAGGATTTCAAGGTCGGTGAGCGGCACGGCGCAGCAGGCAAGGATCTTGCCTTCGGCCCGCTCGGCGGCGGTGATGGCGGGGGCGTCCGGGTGATCCACCTCGCCCGAGATCAGCGTCTGTTTGCAACTGCCGCAGATGCCGGCGCGGCAGCTCCACGGCAGCTCTACACCTTGCTTGTTGGCCTGATCAAGCACAGTACCCTGATTGTTGCCGGTAAAGGCTTGGGCGCCGATACGCAGTTGCACCGCCTGATGGGGGCGGGCCACCGAGAGAATGGCGCCGCCAAAGCTCTCCTGTTTGATCCGTGCGGCCGGTACGCCGAGGGCTGCAACTTTGGCGGCAGCATCGGCCATAAAGCCGTGGGGGCCGCAGATAAAGACCTCTTTTTCGGCCAGCCCTTTGACCAGTTGCAGATGCTCATCATTGAGCCGCCCTTGCAGCCCCTGCCAGTGATTGTCCGGCTGGCTCAGGATAATGGTGAGGGTCATCCCCTGCTGCGCCATGGCGTGCAGTTCGCTGGCGGCGGGAATGTCCGCTTCGCTGCGGCACAAGTGCATAAAGTGAACCTCTTCGAGCTCCCCGCGCAGGGTCAGGGTGCGGGCTATCGCCAGCATGGGGGTGACGCCGGAGCCTGCGGAGAGCAACAGGAGGTTGCGCTCTGACCCTAAGTGAAACTCACCAGCGGGGTTGGCGGCCAGCAGCCGGTCGCCTACCTGCAACTGCTGGTGCAGCCAGTGGGAGATGCGGCCGCCCTCCACCTTTTTGACGCTGATGCCGTAACGCTCCGGGTGATCCGGTGTGGAGCTCAGGGTATAGCGCCGCTGGATCCGTTCATTTTTGATATCGAGGCTGATGGGCAGATGCTGGCCCGGCAGGTAGTCGGGCAGAGGCTCGCCATCGGCTGCTTCGAACCAGAAGGTCTCCAGATCCCGCGCCAGCGGTTCACGGGCCACGCAGACCAGCTCCCGCTTCTTCGGTGCGGCGGCGGGATAGACCACCGGACGGGTGCGCTCCAGCACTTCTATCTCGCTGCCTGCCTCAATCCAGCCCTCGTTCAGCGCCACCAGATTCTGGCCGAAGTAGACCTCGCCATCCTCGCCACGGCGGTAGCGGGTGAGGGTGGCCAGCGGCTCTTTCAGGGCGTTGAAACGATCGGTGCCCGCTTCCACCGTGGTCATGATGCAGCGGCTGCAGGGCTTGACCACCTTGAATTCCACCTCGCCGATGCGGATACGCACCCAGCTGTCCTCCTCGAAGGGCTGGGTGTTGCTTGCCACCAGATTGGTGCGGAACTGGCTCATCTGGTGCAGCGCATCGGAGCGCAGATTGAGATCCTCAAGGGAAGCCTGGCTTATCAGCAGCAGCGGATAACCGTCGGCAAAGCTGACCCGGGTGCCGGTCTTCTCGCGAAAGCGATCAGAGGTTTCACCCAGCCAGAGCAGTTGCACCGTCTCCCCTGCCACCCGGCTTAGCCAGCCATCGGCTTTGGGGTCGGTGTGCAGGGCGGTGAAACGGTCGCTCCAGACTCCGGTAGCTTGCGGGGCGCGGCTGAAGTCGACCTCTTGCAGGGTGAGCGGTTCAAAGCCCGGATAGCGCAGTTGCAAGCCTCCTTCGATGGGGGTGGCCACGACCTGTTGCAGCTGGGGATGGGTACGGGCGGTGATAAAGGTGCCGTCCGGTTTGACCACCATGTAGCGGCGATCCCCTGCCAGTCCCTCTTCGGTCACGCGGGCGCGAGCCAGCGGCATACCTGCAGTCGATTTGATGGGGTAGAGGTGAATGCTGTCTAGCCTGGGCATCTTCATATCCTTGTGACGCGGCGCGATCGCCTGGAAAAAGGGGAACATAACGGTTCCCCGACGATCCGGCAATCCTTTCAAGGGGGCGGTCTATAGTTGGGAAAACAGAACAAGAGGGCATCGGGATGAAAATAAGCTGGTTGCTGGCGGGGAGCCTTTTTTGCCAAGGGCTCTGGGCGCAGGAGCTGACCCTGACCACGGGAGAGTATCCCCCTTACTGCTCCGAGACGCTGAAATATCAGGGGCTTATCCCCCATGTGGTGAGCGAGGCATTCAAGAGTGAAGGGGTGAGCGTCAAGTTCCAGTTTCTGCCCTGGAAGCGGGCCTTTCGCTTGTCGGAGGAGGGAGTGGTGGATGGCACAGTCCACTGGTATGAGTCGAGCGAGCGGCGCAAAACCCATCTCTACAGCGATCCCATCCTGAGCGAGACCTACGTCTGGTTCTATCTCAAGTCCGATCCGCTGGAATGGCGTGGCTATCAGGATCTGGCGGATCGCAAGCTGGCTGCGGTCAGTGGCTATACCTACAATGCAGATTTTTTTGCAGCCATCGCGCAGGTGCCGCTGCAGGTGCAGTTCGTCACCCGGCTGCGCCAGAGCTTTGATCTGCTGCTCTCCGGCCGCGCCGACCTGACCCTGGAGAACATAGATGTCGGCTACTACTCCCTGCGTCAGTTCTACCCGGCCAGCACGGTCGATCTCTTTGCAACCCATTCAAAACCCGTGATGAAAGTTGAAGGTCACCTGTTGATCAGCCGCAAGCGCGCCAATGCTGACGAACTGATCAAAACCTTCAATCGGGGGCTCGCCAAACTGAAAGCCAGCGGTCAGCTGGAGAAGATGTTACTTGAGTCACGTTCTGGTCTCTATGAACCATAAAGTGCAACATTTTTTGATCCTGATTCGCTAATCAGTACAAAAAAGCGGCCATTATCGACTCAGTTCCCAGTTTCTAACGCTTTCGCTTCTTCCCCATCTGGCCACCGTCCGCTTCGGCTACACGGTATCAAGCGCCATCGGGTGGGGCCTGTCACACAAAAAGAAGAAAGCAATGTATGAGCAAACAACTGGACATGACCCCATTGCCGGATCTCTCCCTGAAAACGGGAACAGGCCCGGTGCGTACCCGGCTACCCGTCTGGCGGCCGGCCCTGCCACCCTGCAATCATGCCTGCCCGGCCGGAGAAAATATCCAGGCCTGGCTCTCTTTGGCGCAGGCCGGCCGTTTTGAGGCGGCCTGGCAGACCCTGATCGAAGAGAACCCCTTGCCCGCCATTCATGGCCGGGTCTGCTATCACCCCTGCGAGAGCGCCTGCAACCGCGGTCAGGTGGATGAATCCGTCTCCATCCACGCCATCGAGCGTTTCCTCGGCGACGAGGCGCTGGCCCGTGGTTGGCAGCCAGCGCCACCTGCCCCTGCCAGCGGCAAGAAGGTGCTGGTCATAGGCGCTGGTCCCTCCGGTCTCTCCTGCGCCTGGCATCTCAACCGGCTCGGTCATCAGGTGGAGATCCGCGAAGCGGGGCCGCTGGCGGGCGGCATGCTGCGTTTCGGTATTCCTGCCTACCGTCTGCCTCGCGATGTGCTGGATCGGGAGGTGGCCCGCATCGTGGCGGCCGGGGTGACGCTGACCCTCAACCACAAGGTGGAGGATGTGCTGCGCGAGCGCGACGAGGGGGGCTTTGACGCCGTCTTTATGGCCATCGGTGCCCATCTGGCCAAGCGGGTCGATATTCCGGCGCGGGAAGCGGGCAAGATCCTCGATGCGGTGAGTTTCCTCGAGCAGGCCAGTCTGGCCGAAGAGAAAGGACTGCCACCGCCCAAACTGGGACGGCGGGTGGCCATCTACGGCGGCGGCAATACCGCCATGGATGCGGCCCGCACCGCCCGCCGTTTGGGCGTTGAAGAGGCAATGATCATCTACCGCCGCGACCGGGACCATATGCCTGCTCACGCCTTTGAAGCCGACGAGGCCGAGGAGGAGGGGATCAAGATCAACTGGCTGCGCAGCATCCGTCAGCTCGACAACACCAATATCGAGGTGGAGGTGATGGCGCTGGATGCCGAGGGCAAGCCAGTACCCACCGGCAAGTTTGAAACCCTCGAAGCAGACTCCCTTATTCTGGCGCTCGGTCAGGAGGTCGATCTCTCGGTGCTGGAGAGTATTCCCGGCGTGCGGGTCAACAAGGAGGGGGTAGTGCAGGTTGGCGAAAACCTGATGACGGATGTGCCGGGTCTCTTTGCCGGTGGCGACATGGTGCCCTCCGAGCGCACCGTCACCATCGCCACCGGCCACGGCAAGAAGGCGGCGCGCCATATGGATGCCTGGCTGCGCGGTCGCCACTACCACAAACCGCTCTCCTACCCGCTGGTGGGGCCGGAGCAGTTGCAACTCTGGTTCCAGACTCACGCGCCCGCCAGCAGTCAGCCGGTCAAACCGGCGTGGGCGCGGGATGACTTTGGCGAGATCATCGGCGGGCTGGATGAGGTGGCCGCCCGCTACGAGGCGGCGCGCTGCTACTCCTGCGGCAACTGCTTCGAGTGCGACGGCTGCTATGGCAGTTGCCCCGAACAGGCCATCGCCAAGTTGGGGCCAGGCAAAGGCTATCAGGTGGATGCCGAGCGTTGCACCGGCTGCGGTGCCTGTCACGACCAGTGCCCCTGTCACGCCATCGAGCTGCGCCAACCGGAGGAGTCCCAATGAAACATGAACTGATCATGGTCGACGGCAACGAAGCCGCGGCCCGGGTGGCGTACCAGCTGAGCGAAGTGTGTGCCATCTACCCCATTACCCCGAGCTCGACCATGGCCGAACTGGCCGATGCCTGGGCGGCGGAGGGGCAGACCAACCTGTGGGGCAACATCCCCACCGTAGTGGAGATGCAGAGCGAAGGAGGTGCAGCCGGTACGGTACACGGCGCCCTGCAGGCGGGGGCGCTCGCCACCACCTTCACCGCCAGTCAGGGGCTGATGTTGATGCTGCCCAACATGTACAAGATCGCCGGTGAATTGACCTCGGCGGTGTTCCATGTGGCGGCCCGCTCGCTGGCGGCGCAGGGGCTGTCGATTTTTGGCGACCATCAGGACGTGATGGCGGCGCGCAGCACCGGTTTTGCCATGCTCGCCTCCGGCTCGGTGCAGGAGGCGCAGGACTTGGCCTTGGTCGCCCACAGCGTCACCCTGCAATGCCGGGTGCCCTTTATCCACTTCTTCGACGGCTTTCGCACCTCCCACGAGGTGAACAAGATCACCGCCCTGCATCGGGATGAAATTCGCGCCCTTATCGACAACGACTGGGTGCGCGCTCACCGCTCGCGGGCCCTCAACCCGGATCATCCGGTGATGCGTGGCACAGCCCAGAACCCGGATACCTACTTCCAGTCCCGCGAGAGCGTCAACCCTTTCTACGAAGCGGTACCGGCGCGGGTGCAGCAGTGCATGGACAACCTCGGCGAGCTGACCGGTCGTCACTACCGGTTGGTGGAGTACCACGGCGCGCCCGATGCCACCGACGTCATCGTGCTGATGGGCTCGGGGGCGGCCACCGCCCGCACCACTGTGGATTGGCTCAATCGGCAGGATCGCAAGACAGGGGTCTTGGTTGTGCGCCTCTATCGCCCCTTCCCGGTACAGGCGTTGCTAGATGCGCTACCCGCGAGCGTGCGGCGCATGGCGGTGCTGGATCGCACCAAGGAGCCGGGTGCCGGTGGCGAGCCGCTGCTGCTGGATGTGCAGAGCGCGCTGATCGATGGCTTGCAGCGCGGCCTTATCAAGCGGCTGCCGTGGCTGAGCGGCGGTCGCTACGGCCTCTCTTCCAAAGAGTTCACCCCTGCCATGTGCGCGGCTGTGTTCGAGGAGCTGGCATCCGATGCGCCACGCCCCCGCTTTACGGTGGGGATCGTCGATGATGTGTCGGGGCTCAGTCTGGCCTGGCACCCCATCGGCGATCTGGAGCCTGCCAGCCGGGTGAGGGCGCTCTTCTTCGGCCTTGGTGCCGACGGCACGGTCGGCGCCAACAAGAACAGCATCAAGATCATCGGCGAGTTGGAGGGGTTCCACGCTCAGGGCTACTTCGTCTACGACTCCAAGAAGTCGGGCTCGCGCACCGTCTCCCACCTGCGCTTTGGCCCCGAGCCCATCGACGCTCCCTGGCTTATCGAGCAGGCGAGCTTTATCGGCTGCCACCAGTGGGGCTTTGTCGAATCGGTCGATCTGCTGGAGCACGCCGCGGAAGGGGCAACCCTGCTGCTCAATGCCCCCCATGAGGCGGACAAGGTGTGGGGCCAGCTGCCCGAGCGGCTGCGCGCCCGTATCCGTGCCCTCAATATCCAGCTCTACTGCATCGATGGGGATCGGGTGGCCGAGCAAAACGGCATGGGCAATCGCATCAACACCATCATGCAGACCTGCTTCTTCGCGCTGGCAGGGGTGTTGCCGCGGGACGAGGCTATTGCGCTGATCAAGGAGAGCATCGAGAAGAGTTATGCCCGCAAGGGGCCCGAGGTGGTGGCGCGCAACTTCGCCGCAGTGGACGATACCCTGGCTCACCTCTGCAAGGTGGCGATCCTGGCTGGTGACGAGCAGATCAGCGACTATCCGCTGCCACTGGCACCGGGTGGCAGCGAGTTTGTCCAGCGGGTCACTGGCGAGATGCTGGCGGGGCGTGGCGATCTGATCCCCGTCTCCATGCTGCCGGTGGATGGCACTTACCCCACCGCCACCAGCCGCTTCGAGAAGCGGGATATCGCCCGCGAGATCCCGATCTGGCATTCGGATATCTGCATCCAGTGCGGCAACTGCGTCTTTGTCTGCCCCCACGCGGCGCTGCGGGCCAAGTTCTACCATCAGGACTGGCTGGCGACCGCCCCCGAGGCGGCCCAATCGGTGCCCGTCACCGCCAAGGGCTTCCCCGACAGCCGCTACACCCTGCAACTCTATCCGGAAGATTGCACCGGCTGCGGTCAGTGTGTGCAGGCCTGTCCGGTGCGGGCCGGGGCTGATGAGGAACACGAGGGCGAGCGCGCCATCACCATGATGGACAAGGCCCCCCATCTGGCTGGCCAGAAGCAGGCGCTGCGCTGGTTCGAGAGCCTGCCGTGGCCTGCTCGCGAGCGGGTAGATTTCTCCACGGTGCGCGGCACCCAGTTCCTCGAACCCCTGTTCGAGTTCTCCGGTGCCTGCGCCGGCTGTGGCGAGACCCCCTATCTCAAGCTGCTGACCCAGCTGTTTGGCGACCGCATGCTGGTGGCCAACGCCACCGGTTGCTCCTCCATCTACGGCGGCAACTTGCCGACTACCCCGTGGGCCAAGAATGGCGAAGGGAAGGGGCCGGCCTGGTCGAACTCCCTGTTTGAGGACAACGCCGAGTTTGGCTTTGGTTTTCGTCTCACCGCCGATCAGCATCACGGTCAGGCGGTGGCGGCCCTCGAAGCGATGAAGGGGGAGCTGGGCGCCGAGCTGGTCGATACCCTGATTAGCGCCCCGCAGCGGCTGGAGTCGGAGATCCGTGCCCAGCGCACCCGGGTCGCGCAAGTGCGGGAGCGGCTGGAAGAGGTGAAATCCGGCAAGGCCCGCGAGCTGCTCTCCTTGATTGATCAGCTGGTGCGCCGCTCGGTCTGGATCATCGGCGGCGATGGCTGGGCCTATGACATCGGCTCAGCGGGGCTCGATCATGTGCTCGCCTCCGGCCGCGATGTGAACGTGCTGGTGATGGATACCGAGGTCTACTCCAACACTGGCGGTCAGATGTCGAAATCGACCCCGCTCGGCGCCGTCGCCAAGTTCGCTGCGGGGGGCAAGACACTGGCCAAGAAGGATGTGGCGTTGCAAGCCATCTCCTACGGCAACGTCTATGTTGCCCGCATCGCCTTTGGTGCCAACCCGCAGCAGGCGCTGCAAGCCTTGCGCGAGGCGGAAGCCTATCCGGGCCCGTCGCTGATCATCGCCTACAGCCACTGCATCGCCCACGGCATCGATATGGAGTTTGGCCTGACTCAGCAAAAACGCGCTGTGGCCTCTGGTCACTGGCCGCTGATGCGCTACAACCCGGTCTTGCGCAGTGCGGGACAGAACCCCTTCAGCCTCGACAGTTTGCGCCCCTCCATTCCCCTCGCTGAATACCGGCAGGAGGAGACCCGTTATCGGATGCTGGCCCAGAGCCATCCGGAGGAGGCCGAACGGCTGATGCAGGTAGCGCAAAAAGTGGCGTGGCAGAAGTGGGCCACCTACGAGGAGATGGCCACCCGCGAAGCCAGCCATTTTCATCCGCCGGTGTGAGAATGAGTGAGTGAAATACAACCAAGCGGGCCAATGGCCCGCTTTTTTGTATTGGAAATACGCGAATTGCTCACAGGAACAACGCATTTTGTTTGATGGAAAGTACCGTTACAGAATTATCACGGTATTGATGAAAATAACAAAGTTATTGATATGCAAGCCCCAAGTGGGCATGATGCACACATGAATATTTTTAATCTCTCTATTCTGTAAATAATATTTTATTTGGGGTGAGTTATGAAGCTAACAGTTCCAGAATTAAAGATTAATGATGATGAAGGATTTTCAACAGAAAAAGATTTGTTTAATCGAAAGCAGTTTGGTGATCGACTTTATAACTTGATTGTTAATTCTGATGAGAATTTGGTGTTGGCATTGGATGCGCAATGGGGGGAAGGTAAAAGCACATTTATAAAAATG
>OLFS01002198.1_pt1 | contig 12901 bp, 10 predicted proteins | sample 1605491 | NCBI WGS metagenome assembly OLFS01 (sample SAMEA3888921, study PRJEB22519) | human gut metagenome | biome: human gut; feature: human-associated habitat; material: faeces | place: Denmark | collected 2011 | reverse complement strand
CAATAGAGCAAAAAGGCCGTCGCTTCAGCAACAGCCTCTTAACCTGTTTCATTACCACCTGCATCCAATCATGGTTGGACAGGCTTATTCCTCTTCACCGGCAGCTGTCTCAGCAGACGCATCAACAGATGTCTGTGATGAACCATTTCCATTGTTCCGGCGGTTGCTTCTGTAACCTCCGGAACGGTCGGAACGCTCAGAGCGGTCATAACGTCCGCCCTTATTTCTGTCGTAACGTCCCTTTCTCTCACCGCCGGAAGCTTCCTTCTTAAGTGCAATCACCACATGGCGGAACGGTTCTTCCCCCTCGCTTCTGGTGGTCACATATTTATCATTCTGAAGGGCAGCATGAATGATTCTTCTCTCATAAGGATTCATAGGTTCAAGAGACACCGGCCTCTTGGTCCTCTTAACCTTATAAGCAATATTCTTAGCCAGGGTCTCCAGGGTTTCCTTCCTTCTCTCACGGTAATTCTCAGTGTCCAGTTTAACCCTGAGATATCCTTCCGTTCCCTTGTTCACAATAAGGCTTACCAGATACTGAAGAGAATCCAGGGTCTGGCCTCTCTTGCCAATAAGGATGCCCATGTCCTCGCCTTCCAGGTTTAAGGACAGTTCCTGCTCCTCCTGGTTATATGCAGCCGTAATGTTCACTTGCATATTCATTGCCCCAAAAATCTGGGACAGGAAATCCATTGCCTTATCCTCAACGGACTCTTTTTTCTTAGCACGAATAATGGCAGGTTTTGCGCCGATACCAAGGAATCCTGTACTTCCTTTATCAACTACCTCATATTCCAGTTTGTCGCTGGTGGTTTCAAGTTCGATTAACGCCTTTGTAACTGCTTCGTCCACTGTCTTGGCAGTAACTGTAATCATATCCATACAAAACCCTCCTACTTTTTACCCTTCTCATGCTTCTCATTATACTTGGAAACCATGTTAGCCTTAGCCGCCAAACTTCCGGGCTTGGCATTATCATTATAGTACTTGGTAGACTCCTCAACAATGGTCTTTGTCTTAGCAATCTTAGCCATCTGGGCCTGTTCTGCCTTTTCTTCCTTTGCCTCAATCTTCTTGAGCATCTCATCTACATTGCCCACTTTTGTAGGAGGAAGGCCTTTCTTTGCGCGCTTCTTGTTGGTTTTTTCAATGTTCTTCTGAACCAGGTCGTCAATATTAACCTTATTAAGGTAAGAATTGATTCCCACCTGCTGGATGATGGTGAACACACTCTGTGCAACCCAGTAAAGTCCGATACCGGATGCAAATGAGAAACAGAAGAATACGGACATCAAAGGCATGGTCACATTCATGCTCTTCATCATATTGGCGCCAGGAGCCTCTTCAGACTGCTGGGGCTGGTTGGCTGTCATCAGCTTGGTGCTGTACCACTGGCTTAAGCCGGCCAGCAGCGGAATACACAGTGCAGCGAATGCAGTCATCAGGGTGGTGTCGTCTACCTTATTAAAATAATTCATGATAACCTGCAGCGGCGTGTATGCAATGTTCAGGCCAAAGAAATTCTGCATGTTCTCAATGGCATCCACCACTCTTACGCCTGTCTCCGTAACAGCCTGTCCCACGGAGGAAAAGGCATTGACCAGAGAATCCCACTGCTGCCCTGTAAGCTTATATAATAAATCAATGACTGTGTTTACATTGGTATAGTCAAATCTCTCACCCACCATTTTGTGGGCCTGTGCCAGGTCAGTAAATGCCTGAGCCGACTCATATCCGCTGGGAAGCTTGCTTACCACTGCTTCATAATATCCCCTTACGGACTGTACATATGCAGGAATATTGTAGATAACGCGGTACAATGCAAAAATAATAGGCATCTGAATCAGAAGAGGGAGACACCCGCCTGTCATGGATGTGCCGTACTTCTCATAAACCGCCTTGATTTCAGTCTGCATCATCATGGCGTACTTCTGGTCATTTTCCTTGCCCTTGTACTTTTTCTGGATGGCCGTTATCTCAGGCTGCATAACCGCCATGAGTTTCGATGATTTCTGCTGCTTGATGGTAAGAGGTATCATCAGCACCTTGGTTACAAGGGTAAATAAAATGATACATAAACCAATATTTAATATCCCGAAGGTACTGGTAAAACGGAACAACAGGTCCATAATCCACCCCAGGATATCAGCTATTGGCCCAAGAATACCTCCTGTTTTTGTCAATACTACTGCGCCAGCTATACTGTTCAATACGCTACCTCCTTTGATTTACGGAACTGGATCATAACCGCCTTCTGCAAATGGGTGACACCGGAGTATCCTCTTGCAGGCCAACCATGTACCTTTTAACGCACCATACTTCTGTAATGCTTCAATGGCGTATTGAGAGCATGTAGGTGTGTAAATGCAGTGAGTTCTTACTTTAAGAGGCGACAGAAACTTCTGGTATCCTCTTACCAACAAAATCAGATATCTTGCCATAATCACTTCACTTCGATTCTTTTAAAATGTGATGCAGTCCGCACAGGTGCAGGTAAGCACCCTCCAAATGTTTGTAATCCGATTGTCCGGCAGCAACTCTTGCTACCAGGATGATGTTTAACCCAGTCTTTATCCTATTATTGTTTAAACGGAAAATCTCTCTTAAAAGCCTTGTTATATGATGGCGGACAACACTGTTGCCCACTTTTTTGCTCACAGAAATGCCAATGCGGTTTTCATCTTCCCCGTTTTCCATAATATACATCACCAGCAGTCTGTTTGCATAGGAAGTTCCATTCCTGTAAATCACCTGGAACTCACTGTTCTTCTTAACGGAAGGAAATCGTTTCATCCGAAACTCCTTACAATCAGGTTGTCAAAACACTTCCCGTTATCCGGGAAGGTAAGAAAAGAAAAGGCCACATGTTGCTGTGGCCCGTAGTTCTTTTGCTTTAAGCTTGAAACAATTAAGCAGATAATCTTGCTCTACCTTTAGCTCTTCTGGCAGCAATAACTTTTCTACCGCCTGTAGTCTTCATTCTTGCTCTAAAGCCATGAACTTTCGCTCTCTGTCTCTTCTTAGGCTGAAATGTCATCTTCATATCCGGGCACCTCCTATCAAAATTATGTGGCAATGTGAAAACACACATTTAGACTAGTATAATTAAACATCTTCTCAATTATATAGAAGAAATCCGCCTTCGTCAAGCGGATTTTCTCAAAAAATCAACAAAAAAACAGCAAAAAAGGACAGCCTCAGGGGCTGTCCCAACAAAATGTGTGCATTGCAAAACTACATTACTATATTTAGTGTGAATTCCTGCCGGCCACCAGCCTATGGCCTGCTGTCAGATGTTATCTTCAGCAGAATTCCGGCCACAGCCGTCACAATGATTCCGGCCACCAGGGCCTCAGGCACTCCCTGCATACCGATGATGCCCAGGATTACCCCGTATACCCACTTGGCTGTCCAGCTGGCTGCGGATGCATACTTATCCCCAAACAAAAGATAGATAAGATTCATAACAAGAAGGGTATTGGTCAGGGATCCGGCCACGCCTGCCGCAAACAATGCGGTCCCCTGCTTATTCCTCTTGTTCCCAAGCATCCGTATGAACATACGGTACACATAATAGGCCACGACCCCAATCAGTATTCTCGGGACCAGGCAGATGAACAGACTTCCCAAATTTCCGTGAAACTGCCCCATGGTAACAAAGGGCGAAAACACAAAGGATGTGGGATTCGGCATAAAGGTATTCTTCCACAAACTGGTCAGGCCGAATGTCAACCCCAGAAAGGCCCCATATTTCGGTCCCAGTATAATGGCTCCGATAATCACGGGGATATGAACGGTGGTCGCATTCATGAATCCAAGCGGAATATACCCTAAGAATGGCACAAAGGCCATGATTACGATAATGGCTGCAATAACTGCCGCCAATACCAGGTCACGGGTTTTGGTTAAAGTATTCATTTTTTCCTCCTGCTACTGTTCTTATGAAAAAGATACAATGCAATGCTACAACGTAATTATAAGTAAAAAAGACCTCAGCGTCAATGTTTCAGGTTCATGTTTCCCTTTCTATGCAAGGACATTTTCACATTAGCCCCCAGATTTACATAACATTATCCACAAAATGTGGATAAGTTGTGGATAAGTATGGGATACTCACTGTTTTTTCCCCAGGCCTATCTAAAAAAACCAGAATTTATTAGTATTTCCACCATGTGTAAAACTCCGGTTAACTTTTTCACGATTTTTGTGGACAAATGGCCTGTCCACAGGGCTTACACAGATCTTCCACCCTCAATACACAAAGTTATCCACAATATTTTACACTTGTCATTGAAAAAATTTTTACTTTAGTATACAATAGATTTAGATTGGGCAATTCTGCAATACAGTTTTAGGAGACAAAAAATGATCGAAAAAATCAAAGAAAACTGGGACAAAATCTTACTTACTTTAAAAGAAGAACACGAAATATCCAATATCTCCTACAGTACCTGGCTGGAACCCTTGAAGCCATATTCTTTTAAAGATAACACAGTAATAATCATTGTTCCCGAACAGACCTTTTTACAATATGTAAACAAAAAATATGGATTTTTATTAAAGGTAACCATCTCGGAATTCCTTGAAAAGGAATGCGAGGTGGATTTCAAAGTTAAGGAGCAAATCGAGGAGGCGGAGGAACCGTCCTCACCCCAGCTGATTAAGAACAACAAGGCTTTAGTGAGTCCCGATGTCATACAGAGCGCGAACTTAAATCCCAAGTATACCTTTGATACCTTTGTTGTAGGCGGAAATAACAACCTGGCCCATGCTGCCGCCCTGGCCGTGGCTGAATCCCCAGGTGAGATTTACAACCCTCTTTTTATTTACGGAGGCGTGGGACTTGGCAAAACCCATTTGATGCATGCCATCGCCCACTTCATATTAAAGAACAACGCCAAATCCAAGATATTGTACGTCACCTCTGAGACCTTTACCAATGAGCTGATTGACGCCATCCGTAATAAGAACAACATAACCACCACGGAATTCAGGGAAAAATACAGGAACAACGATGTCCTGCTCATTGACGATATCCAGTTCATCATAGGTAAGGAAAGCACCCAGGAGGAATTTTTCCATACCTTCAACACATTATATGAATCAAAGAAGCAGATTATCATATCCTCAGATAAGCCGCCAAAAGAAATTGAGACACTGGAAGAACGGCTCCGCTCCCGTTTCGAATGGGGCCTGACCGTGGACATCCAATCTCCTGATTATGAGACAAGAATGGCAATCCTGCGCAAAAAGGAGGAGATGGAGGGATATAATATAGATAACGAGGTAATCAAATACATCGCTACCAATATTAAATCCAACATCCGTGAGCTGGAGGGAGCCCTGACAAAAATTGTTGCATTATCAAGGCTCAACAAATGCGACATCACCCTGGAGCTGGCCGAGGAAGCCTTAAAGGACATCATTTCCCCCAATGCCCAGAGGGAAGTGACACCTGACCTGATAATCCAGGTCGTTTCCGACCACTTTGGTCTGACCCCACTGGATATTTCATCCCAGAAACGCAATAAGGAAATCGTATACCCAAGGCAGATTGTCATGTACCTGTGCAGGGATATGACGGCCACCCCACTCCAGACCATTGGACGGTATCTTGGAGGAAGGGACCATACCACCATCATACACGGCGCTGAAAAGATTACCGGGGACATGGCAAAGGACGATACTTTAAAGAATACCATAGAGATATTGAAAAAGAAGATTAATCCACAATAGGAAGTGGAATCCATGTGGACGGGCTGTTGATAACTGATCGTTTCTGAAGGACCTGTGAATGAGTTTTAACCATCTGTGGATAAACTTTAAGTTTTCCCTGAGAAAAGTGGATGGTTTCCACAGCCCGTTCCACAGGTACTTGTCCTTAATTATCAAGGGCTTCAGACAGTTTTGCACAAACCCACAGCCCCTACTACGGTTTCTACGAAAATTATCTATATCTTCACTCACAGATGACACACCGGGCACACAATTACTCTGAAAGGAAGTTATCAACATTATGAAGTTAAGATTTCAAAAAGACGCCATTGTTAATGGAATTAATATTGTAATGAAAGCAGTACCTTCCAAGACCACCATGTCCATTCTGGAATGCATACTCATTGACGCCAGTACAAACGAAATCAAGCTTACAGGCAATGATATGGAGCTGGGAATTGAGACAAGGGTTGAAGGAGACATACTGGAACACGGAAAGATTGCACTGGATGCAAAGCTTTTCTCTGAAATCACCAGAAGGCTATCCAGTGAAAATGCATCCGTTACCATTGAATCAGATGATAAGTTCAACACCACCATACGCTGTGAGAACTCTGTATTTAATATCCAGGGACGCGACGGAGAAGAGTTTGCCTATCTTCCCTATATAGAAAAGGATAAATATATCTGCCTGTCCCAGTTTACCTTAAAGGAGGTCATCCAGCAGACCATATTCTCCATTTCACCTAACGACAGCAATAAGATGATGGCCGGAGAGCTGTTTGAGGTCAATGAAAACCAGCTGAAGGTGGTGTCCCTAGACGGACACAGAATCTCCATCCGTAAGGTCCGCTTAAAGGACCACTATGAGGACACCAAGGTTATTGTACCGGGTAAGACCTTAAGCGAGGTCAGCAAAATTTTGGGCGGCGACAATGAGAAAGAGGTTCTGATTTACTTCAGCACCAACCACATCCTCTTTGAATTTGACAATACAATCGTTGTGTCCCGTCTGATTGAAGGGGAATATTTCAGAATCAGCCAGATGCTTTCCAGTGATTATGAGACAAAGGTATCGGTAAACAAGAAGGAATTCCTGGACTGTATTGAGCGCGCCACCATCCTGATACGCGAAAACGACAAGAAACCGCTGATTATCAATATTGGCGATAATTCCATGGAACTGAAGCTGAACTCCAGTTTTGGATCCATGAACGCAGATTTGATGATTCACAAAACCGGTAAGGACATCATGATTGGATTTAATCCCAAGTTCCTCATCGATGCGCTGCGCGTCATTGACGGCGAGGAGATCAATATTTATATGATGAATCCCAAGTCCCCATGCTTTATCAAGGACGAGGAGGAAAATTATATTTATCTGATTCTTCCTGTTAATTTTAATGCTGCCACTGTCTAAGAGAGGAAAAGTATGGAAATAATTAAGCTTAGGGAAGACTATATCAAGCTGGGTCAGGCGCTGAAAGCGGCTGGCCTGGCAGAATCAGGCGTAGAAGCCAAATATGCTGCCCAGGACGGCCTTGTACAGGTAAACGGCGAGACTGTTTATCAGCGTGGGAAAAAACTGGTGGACGGTGATGTGGTCACCTATAAGGGTGAAACCATTAAAATCACGAAGTGACAGACTGGTAGGGAAATCCATGATTATTGAATCCATAGAACTGAAAAATTACCGCAACTACAATGAACTACATATGGAGTTTAATCAGGGAACCAATATACTCTATGGGGACAATGCCCAGGGAAAGACCAATATCCTGGAGGCAGTGTATGTATGCTGCACGTCCAAATCACATAAAAGCGCCAAGGACAGGGATATCATCCGGTTCAATCAGGATGAATCCCATATTAAATTGCAGATAAGGAAAAACAATGTACCTTACCGCATTGACATGCATCTGAAAAAGAACAAGCCAAAGGGCATTGCCATCAATGGGGTTCCCATACGCAGGGCCAGCGAGCTGTTCGGCATTGCCAATGTGGTATTCTTCTCGCCGGAGGATTTGAATATTATAAAAAACGGGCCTTCTGAGAGGAGACGGTTCATTGACATGGAACTGTGCCAGCTGAATAAACTCTATGTCCATTCCCTCGTGCAGTACAACAAGGTCCTTCTTCAGCGGAACAAGCTGTTAAAGGAACTGTTTTTCAGGCCTGAATACGAGGAAACCCTGGATGTATGGGATATGCAGCTGGTAAATTACGGGCGTGAGGTAATTAAGTTCCGAAGGGAATTTATTAAGCAGCTGAATGAAATCATGCACGCCATCCACCTGAGTCTGACAGGGGACAGGGAGGACATATCCATTTCCTATGAACCCTACACCCAGGAGGACCAGATGGAGGATGTCCTTAAGAGGAACCGTGCCCAGGACATGAAACAGAAGACCACATTGTCGGGACCTCACAGGGACGACATTAGCTTTATTGTTAATGGTATTGATATACGCAGGTTCGGATCCCAGGGTCAGCAGCGCACAGCAGCCCTGTCACTTAAGCTGTCAGAGCTTCAGCTGGTCAAGCAATTAAGCCATGACGACCCAATCCTGCTATTAGATGATGTGTTATCAGAGCTTGACAGCAGCAGGCAGAACCATCTGCTGTCGGCCATCAAACATATACAGACCATGATTACCTGCACGGGTCTGGACGATTTTGTCAACAACAGGTTCCAGATAGATAAGGTATTCAAGGTAATTGACGGGACTGTCATCAACGAGAATTAATGCCGTACTAGAAAGAAAGGATGATTATATAACATGGGAGAGCAATACGGAGCAGACCAGATTCAGATTTTGGAAGGACTGGAGGCGGTCAGAAAGCGGCCTGGTATGTATATAGGCAGCACATCAGCCAGAGGTCTCCATCATCTGGTGTATGAGATTGTAGATAATGCGGTAGATGAAGCATTGGCGGGATATTGTGATTCCATCGATGTGACCATCAACGAGGACAATTCCATCACAGTGGTGGATGACGGCCGCGGTATTCCGGTGGATATCCAGAAAAAGGCAGGACTTCCTGCCGTGGAAGTTGTATTCACCATCCTCCATGCGGGCGGTAAGTTCGGCAACGGCGGATATAAGGTATCCGGCGGACTTCATGGCGTTGGTGCTTCGGTTGTCAATGCATTGTCTGAATGGCTGGAGGTTCAGGTCTATAAAGATGGAAATATTTACCAGCAACGATATGAAAGGGGAAAGGTAACATATCCCTTAAAGATAGTGGGCAAATGCGGTCCGGAACAGCACGGCACAAAGGTCACCTTTCTGCCTGACAAGGAAATATTTGAGGAGACAGTCTATGATTACGATACTCTGAAAATCCGGCTCAGGGAGACAGCGTTCCTGACGAAGAACCTGAAGATCATCCTTAAGGATAACAGGGAAGAAAAAAAAGAAAAGGTATTCCATTATGAAGGCGGAATCAAGGAATTCGTCACATACCTGAACAGGGGAAAGACCCCTATCTATGATCAGGTTATTTACTGTGAGGGAACCAGGGAAGGCGTGTATGTGGAAGTGTCCATGCAGCACAATGATTCCTATACAGAGAATATCTATACATTTGTTAACAACATCAATACGCCTGAGGGCGGCACCCATCTCACCGGTTTCAAGAACGCCCTGACCAAGACCTTCAACGATTATGCCAGGGAAAACAAGCTCCTAAAGGACAGCGAGGATAACCTGTCCGGCGAGGATATACGCGAGGGCCTGACAGCCATCATTAGTGTTAAAATCGAGGATCCCCAGTTTGAGGGGCAGACAAAACAGAAGCTGGGCAACAGCGAGGCCCGTGCGGCAGTGGACAATATTGTCAGTGAGCAGCTGACCTATTTCCTGGAGCAGAATCCGGCTGTGGCCAAGTCCATGTGCGAGAAATCCATACTGGCACAGAGGGCCAGGGCAGCTGCCAGGAAGGCCAGGGATTTGACGCGCCGTAAATCCGCTCTTGACGGCATGGCCCTTCCGGGAAAGCTGGCTGACTGTTCTGACAAAAATCCGGAGAACTGCGAGATTTACATTGTAGAGGGTGATTCCGCCGGCGGTTCTGCGAAGACAGCCCGTTCCCGTGCAACCCAGGCCATCCTTCCCCTGCGCGGTAAGATTCTTAACGTGGAGAAGGCCAGGATGGACCGTATCTACGGCAATGCTGAAATCAAGGCCATGATAACTGCATTTGGAACAGGTATCCATGATGATTTCGATATATCCAGGCTGCGCTACCACAAAATCATCATCATGACGGATGCCGATGTGGACGGCGCTCATATCAGCACCCTTCTTCTGACATTTATTTACAGATTCATGCCGGAACTGATTAAGCAGGGATATGTATACCTGGCCCAGCCGCCGCTTTATAAGGTGGAGAAGAACAAGAGGGTGTGGTATGCGTACAGCGATGAGGAGCTGAATTCCATCCTCATGGAGATTGGCCGGGACAACAGTAATAAAATCCAGCGTTACAAAGGTCTGGGAGAGATGGATGCGGAGCAGCTGTGGGAGACAACCATGGACCCGGAACGCAGGATTCTTCTGCGTGTCACCATGGACGAGGAAACCACGTCAGAAGTAGATTTGACCTTCACCACCCTTATGGGCGACCAGGTAGAGCCAAGAAGGGAATTCATTGAGGCCAATGCAAAAAAGGTGAAGAACTTAGATATCTGATTTTAGACTGCAAACATAAAGGAGATTGAATATGGAACCAAATGTATTTGACAAGGTTCATGAAGTAGACCTTAAAAAAACCATGGAACAGTCCTATATCGACTATGCCATGAGTGTTATCAGCGCCAGGGCCCTGCCTGATGTCAGGGACGGTCTTAAGCCCGTACAGAGGCGTGTGCTTTATTCCATGATTGAGCTGAATAACGGTCCGGATAAGCCTCATCGTAAGTGCGCCCGTATCGTCGGTGATACAATGGGTAAGTACCATCCCCATGGAGACAGCTCCATTTACGGCGCGCTGGTTAACATGGCGCAGGAGTGGTCCACCCGTTATCCTCTGGTGGACGGACACGGAAACTTTGGTTCTGTGGACGGAGACGGCGCTGCAGCCATGCGTTACACAGAGGCCCGCTTAAGTAAGATTTCCATGGAAATGCTGGCAGATATCAATAAAGATACCGTGGACTTCGTACCCAACTTTGATGAGACAGAGAGAGAACCCCTTGTACTTCCTTCCAGATACCCCAACCTTCTGGTGAACGGTACATCCGGTATTGCCGTTGGTATGGCCACCAATATACCGCCCCACAACCTGAGGGAAATCATCGGAGCAGTGGTGAAGATGATTGATAACAGGGTGGAGGAGGACCGGGAAACCTCCCTGGAAGAAATCATGGAGATAGTGAAGGGGCCTGACTTCCCCACTGGAGCCACCATTCTGGGAAGAAGGGGAATTGAGGAAGCCTACCGAACAGGCCGCGCCAAAATAAAGGTGCGCGCCGTGACCAACATAGAAACCATGGCCAACGGAAAGTCCAGAATCATTGTGACGGAACTTCCCTACATGGTAAACAAGGCCCGTCTCATTGAGAAAATCGCAGATTTGGTCAAGGAAAAGAAAATTGACGGCATCACCTATATCGGAGATGAATCCAACCGTGAAGGCATGCGTATAAACATAGAGCTGCGCAGGGATGTAAATGCCAATGTAATCCTGAACCAGCTGCTAAAGCATACCCAGCTGCAGGATACCTTCGGCGTTATTATGCTGGCCCTGATTAACAACCAGCCAAGGGTGCTGAACCTGCACCAGATGCTGGAGGAGTACTTAAAGCATCAGGAAGAGGTCGTTACCAGAAGGACACAGTATGATTTAAACAAGGCGGAAGAAAGGGCCCACATATTAAAGGGTCTGCTCATTGCCCTGGACCATATTGATGAGGTTATCCGCATTATCCGCGGGTCAGCCAATGTGGCTGACGCCAAGAACCAGTTGATGGAGCGCTTCGGACTTTCCGATGTCCAGTCACAGGCTATTGTGGATATGAGGCTCCGCGCTCTTACGGGTTTGGAACGTGAGAAGCTGGAAAATGAATTCAGGGAACTGCAGGCAAAGATTGAGGAGTTAAAAGCTATTCTTGCAGATGAGAAGAAGCTGCTTACTGTTATCCGGGATGAAATTATGATTATCTCGGATAAATACGGCGATGACCGCCGCACAGCCATTGGATATGACGATGATATGTCCATGGAGGATTTGATTCCGGACGAGGACACCATCATTGCCATGACCCATCTGGGGTACATCAAGCGTATGGATGTGGATAATTTCAGAAGCCAGAACCGCGGAGGCAAGGGCATCAAGGGGATGCAGACCATTGAGGAGGATTATATCGAGGACCTGCTCATGACCACCAACCATCACTATATGATGTTCTTTACCAATACCGGCCGGGTATACCGTCTGAAGGCGTACGAGATACCTGAAGCAGGGCGCACGGCCAGGGGAACAGCTATCATAAACCTACTGCAGCTGATGCCGGAGGAGAAGATTACGGCCATCATTCCCATGCGTGAATTCAACGATGACAAATATCTGTTCATGGCTACCAGGAACGGCATGGTCAAGAAGACGCCTATGGTGGAGTATGAGCATGTGCGCAAAAACGGTCTGCAGGCCATTGTGCTCCGGGACGGCGATGAGCTGATAGAGGTAAAGGCAACGGATAATACCCAGGATATTCTTCTTGTCACACGAAAGGGCATGTGTATCCGCTTCAATGAGACAGATGTAAGGGTGACCGGCCGTGTGTCCATGGGCGTCATCGGAATGCGGTTTGAGGATGACGATGAGGTCATTGGAATGCAGATGCAGAGCCAGGGAGACAGCCTTCTGGTGGTTTCCGAGAACGGTATGGGTAAGCGCACCATGATTTCGGAATTCAGTGCCCAGAACAGGGGCGGAAAGGGTGTCATCTGCTATAAGTGTACGGATAAGACCGGCTATCTGGTAGGGGCCAAGCTGGTAAATGACGGCAGGGAAATCATGATAATAACAACAGAGGGCATCATTATCCGCATGACTGTTGACGATATATCCGTGATTGGGCGCAACACCTCCGGCGTCAAGCTTATGAGCATTGACCAGGAATCCGACATCAAGGTGGCAAGTATAGCCAAGGTAAGGGAAAGTGTTACCAAGGACAGCA
>OLFS01002193.1_pt1 | contig 12910 bp, 13 predicted proteins | sample 1605491 | NCBI WGS metagenome assembly OLFS01 (sample SAMEA3888921, study PRJEB22519) | human gut metagenome | biome: human gut; feature: human-associated habitat; material: faeces | place: Denmark | collected 2011 | reverse complement strand
AGATCACCAAGTCCTCAGTTAGTTCCATTTAAGCTGCATCGATTTGGGCAACAACACCGCTCAAAAATCAACCGCACATTGCCAATTGGAATAAAAAATGGGGTAACCATGCTGGTTGCCCCATTTGTATTTCTGGTCAGATTTGGTCTGACACTATCTTCTGGTAGTGCAGTTAAATAAGGCAAACACAGCCATCAGTCATGTTTTGACTCATGGGCATGGGTCAGGCGCTCTTCTTTGCTACTGTTTTGCTACTGTGTTTGGTGAAGTAGCGCATCACCAATACAAAGAAGAGCGGCACGAAGAAGATGGCCAGCACAGTGGCACTGATCATCCCCCCCATCACGCCGGTACCGATGGCGTTACGGCTGCTGGCACCGGCGCCGGAGCTGATCACCAGCGGCAGCACCCCGAGGATAAAGGCGAGCGAGGTCATCAGGATCGGGCGCAGACGCAGACGCGCCGCCTCCACCACCGCCTCACCCAAGCCCATCCCTTTGTCGTAGAGCTCTTTGGCAAATTCCACGATCAAAATCGCGTTTTTCGCCGACAAGCCTATGGTGGTGAGCAGACCGACCTGGAAGTAGACGTCGTTCTCCAGCCCGCGCAGGGTGGCAGCCACAATGGCCCCCAGTACCCCGAGCGGCACCACCAGCATCACCGAGAACGGAATGCTCCAGCTCTCGTAGAGGGCCGCCAGACAGAGGAACACCACCAGCAAGGAGATGGCGTAGAGCGCAGGCGCCTGTGAACCGGCCTGCCGCTCCTGGAAGGAGAGCCCGGTCCACTCGATGCCCACCCCTTCCGGCAGCTGTTTCACCATCTGCTCAATCGCAGCCATCGCATCACCGGTACTCTTGCCGGGCGCCGCCTCACCGACGATCTCCATCGCCGGCACACCGTTGTAACGCTCCAGACGCGGCGAGCCGAAGCTCCACTCGGTGCTGGCAAAGGCGGAGAAGGGCACCATCTGACCGGCACTGTTGCGCACATACCAGAGTTTCAGATCTTCCGGGTTCATCCGGAAGGGGGCATCCGCCTGCATGTAGACCTTCTTGATCCGGCCACGGTCAACGAAGTCATTAACGTAGGACGAGCCCCAGGCGGTGGCCAGGGTGTTGTTGATATCCGCGATGGATAGCCCCTGCGCCAGCGCCTTCTCGTAATCGATCTTGATATCGAGCTGCGGCGTATCTTCCATCCCGTTCGGACGCACTCGCACCAAAGTGGGATCCTGCGCCGCCATACCGAGCAGCTGGTTACGCGCCGCCATCAGCTTGTCGTGACCGATACCGCCGCGATCCTGCAGGAAGAAGTCAAAACCGGTCGCCGTCCCCAGCTCCGGGATCGGAGGCAGGTTAAAGGCGAACACTTGCGCCTCCTTGATGCTGAACAGATAGCCCATGGCGCGGCCGATGATGGCATTGGCGCTGCGTTCCGGGCTCTTGCGCTCGCTCCAGTCCTTGAGCTTGATAAAGGCCATACCCGCGTTCTGGCCACTACCGGCGAAGCTGAAGCCGGATACGGTCAGTACGGAGTCAACATTATCCGTCTCGTTTTTCAGGAAGTAGTCGCGCATATCCGCCAGCACCACCTCGGTGCGCTGCTTGGTCGCCCCCACCGGCAGTTGCACCATGGACATGATAACCCCCTGATCCTCTTCCGGCAGGAAGGAGGTGGGCATCCGCATAAAGAGCACTGCCAGTACCGCCAGCATGGCACCGTAGATCAGGCTGTAGCGCACTCCCTGTTTGATCACCTTGCGCACGCCGCTCTGATAGCGGTTGGTACCCGCATCAAAGGCGCGGTTGAACCAGCCAAAGAAGCCGCGCTTGGCCCCAAACTCGCCATGTTTCATCGGCTTGAGCAGGGTGGCACAGAGCGCCGGGGTCAGGATCAACGCCACCAGCACCGACAGCACCATGGCCGAGACGATGGTCAGCGAGAACTGGCGATAGATGGCACCGGTCGAGCCGCCGAAGAAAGCCATCGGCACGAACACGGCGGAGAGCACCAGGGCGATCCCCACCAGCGCGCCGGTGATCTGGGTCATCGACTTGCGGGTCGCTTCCAGCGGGGAGAGATCCTCCTCGCTCATCAGCCGCTCCACGTTCTCTACCACCACGATGGCGTCATCCACCAGCAGGCCGATGGCCAGCACCATACCGAACATGGTGAGGGTGTTGATGGAGAAGCCGAACGCCGCCATCACCCCGAAGGTACCGAGCAGTACCACAGGCACCGCAATGGTCGGGATCAGGGTGGCGCGGAAGTTCTGCAGGAACAGATACATGACGCAGAACACCAGGAAGATCGCCTCGATCAGGGTCTGCACCACCTCCTCGATGGAGATCTTCACAAACGGCGTGGTGTCGTAGGGGTAGACGATCTCCATGTTGGCCGGGAAGTAATCCGACAGCTCATTGAGCTTGGCACGCACCTTCTCGGCGGTATCCAGCGCGTTGGCGCCGGTGGCCAGCTTGATGGCGACCGCGGCGGTAGACTGGCCGTTGTAGAGCGCATCGGCGTCATAGCTTTCGCCTGCCAGCTCGACCCGGGCCACGTCTTTGAGCCGGACCTTGGAGCCATCCTGATTCACCCGCAGCAGGATATCGTTGAACTGCTCCACGGTAGAGAGTCGGGTCTGCCCCATGATGGTGGCGGTGAACTGCTGATCTTCCACCGATGGAGTGCCACCCAGCTTGCCGAACGCCACCTGGGCGTTCTGCGCCTTGATGGCCGCCTGCACATCCCCCGGGGTCATCTGCACCCGGTTGAGCTTGTTGGGATCGAGCCACACCCGCATGGAGTACTGGCTGCCGAACAAGGTGATGTCCCCTACCCCGTCCAGACGGCTCAGAGGCTCCTTGATGTTGGAGACCACATAGTCCGCCAAGTCGTCGTTGTTCATGCTGCCATCGCTGGAGATAAACGCCGCAACCATCAGGAAGCTGCTAGAGGTCTTCTGTACCCGGATCCCCTGCTGCTGAACCTCTTGCGGCAGCAGCGACATCGCTTGCTGCAGCTTGTTCTGCACCTGTACCTGGGCGATATCGGGATCGGTCCCCGGCTGGAAGGTGAGGGTCACCGACACCCGCCCCGCGGAGTCAGACTGGGAGGACATGTAAAGCAGGTGATCCAGCCCGGTCATGTTCTGTTCGATGATCTGGGTCACCGAGTCTTCCACCGTTTTGGCGGATGCGCCCGGATAGCTGGCGGAAATACCGACAGCGGGCGGCGCAATGCTCGGATACTGGGCGACCGGCAATTTGATGATGGCCAGGCTGCCCGCCAGCATGATCACCAGCGCGATCACCCAGGCAAAAATGGGTCTGTCTATAAAAAATCGAGCCATGAAGCGACTACTCCATCCTACTTGTTGGCCGGGGTGTTGGGCGCGGCTTGAGCAGACGGTGCATCAGCACCCTGCTCGGCGGGATTGACCACGGCGCCCGGTCGTACTTTCTGCAAACCAGCCACGATCACCCGCTCGCCGGAGGTGAGCCCTGACTCCACCACCCAGTTGCTGCCGACGACCCGGCTCAGCTGCACGTTGCGCAGCTCCACCTTGTTGTCAGCGGTTACCACCATCACGGTGGCGCCGCCATTGGGGGTGCGAGTCACGGCAGTTTGCGGCACCAGCAGTCCTTGCGCCCGTTCTCCCTCTTGCAGGGTGGCGCGCATAAACATGCCGGGCAGCAGCAGCTGGTGAGGATTGGGCACAATCACCCGCAGGGTCACCATGCCGGAGGTCTCATCCACGGTCACATCGGAGAACTGCAGCGAGCCCTCTTCGCCATAAGTGGAGCCATCTTCCAGCTGGAAGGTCACCTTGGCCCCTTTCTGCTCATCCTGGGTCAGCTTGCCCTCGGCGACCAGTCGCTTGAGGCGCAGCAGATCGGCAGTGGACTGACGCACATCCACATACATGGGATCGAGCTGCTGAATGGCGGTCAGGCTGTCAGCCTGCTGGGCAGTCACCAGCGCTCCCTCGGTCACCGCGGATTTACCGATGCGGCCACTGATGGGGGCTGTGATGCGGGTGTAACCGAGATTGATCTCGGCAGTGCGCAGGGCCGCCTTGCTCGCCATGATCTCTGCCTTGGCCTGCTTCCAGCTGGCGTCGGCGTCGTCATAGTCCTGACGGCTGATGGATTTGACCTTGAGCAGCTCCTGATAGCGCTGGGCTTTGAGGCGGGCACTCTGCTCGTTGGCCTCGGCCTTGGCCAAATTGGCCTTGGCGCTGGCAACCGCCGCCTGATAGACAGCCGGGTCGATCTGATAGAGCAGATCGCCCGCCTTCACATCGCTTCCCTCGGTAAAGAGGCGCTTGAGGATGATGCCGCTCACCTGCGGACGCACTTCGGCCACCCGCAGCGGGGCGCTGCGGCCGGTCAATTCGGTAGTCAACATCAGCGGACCGCTCTGCAGGGTCACCACGTTGACCGCCGCGGGGGGCATGCCGCTCTGTCCCTGGGGTGCGCCCCCCTTGTCACCACAACCTGCCAGCAAGCCTGTAGCCAGCAAGGCAAGACCAACTGAACGAGCAAGAATATGTTTATGCATGAAACACCTGAGCCTTTGCCAGTCAATGAACAATCAGGGCCGCATGGGCCCTGTTGGTAAATAGTCGAAAGATGAGGCAATATACATACATTCATAAATGTATGTAAGTGACTTTTTGCTTGCATGAGGCACAAATTTCGATGGCCAGACGAACCAAAGAAGAGGCGCAGCAAACCCGCTGCCACATCATGAGCACGGCGCTGGATCTGTTCTGCTCTCAGGGCCTGGCCAAGACCAGCCTGACCGACATCGCCAGAGCGGCAGACCTGACCCGCGGGGCCATCTATTGGCACTTCAAGAACAAGGATGAACTCTTCATTTCGCTCTGGCAGGAGCTCTGCAGCCCCCTTGCCCACCAGCTCGATGCCTGCCTCAATCCTGATGAGCCGGATCCGCTGGGGCAACTGCGCCTCTTCTTCGAAGGGGTGCTCCACAGCTTCATTCACAATCCGGCCCAGCGGCAGATGTTCACTATCCTGTTCAATCTCGAATCGCTGGAGGGGGAAGCCATCTCATTGCGCGAGCATATCCGCAGCCAGTCCGCCAACTTCTTTCGAGACCTGGAGACCACCCTGGCCAATGCGGTACGGCGGGGCCAACTGCCCGCCAACCTCAACCTGCAGCGCGCCGCCACCCTGCTCCACTGCACCCTGGATGGCTACATCATCAACTGGCTCCACTTTCCGGGGCGGATCGACCTGCAGGGCGAATCCGCCTTTATGATAGAGAGCATGTTCACCATGCTGGCCCAGCCCCACGGGCCTGCCTGTGGCCGCTAACCGGCTCCAGCAACTTCCCCCCATCCAAATCGGGGCCTGACCGCGCGTTTTGGCAGTCCGGCCCCGATTTGTTACCCTGTGCGCCCCCTGCTTGAGGTAACCCCTGTGCCACACTCTGACGCCATCCCCGCTTCCCGGCCATTGAACGACCAGCACGCCCACGCTCGGGCTGCCTTTGTGGCACATCTCAAACCCGGAGCTCACCTGCTCAATGGTCAATGCGGTACGGGGGAGGATCTGTGCTGGCTGCGTGCAGAAGGGTATGTGGTCACTGCCTGTGAAGCTGTGCTTGCTGACGCCAAAGTTGCCTCGCAGCAATCCGGGCAAGCAGTGCGGGTCTGCTCGCTGGCGAAGATGCACTCGGTACTCCCTTACGATGGCATCTGGCTAAGCCGCCTGCTTGATAGCGACACGGCCACCCTTGTCCCCCTGTTGCAACAGCTGGCGACCCTGCTCAAAGCGGGCGCTCCGCTCTGCTTCCCCCTGCCGCCAAGCGGCAAGATAAGTCACGCTCAGCTACAACAACTGGTCACCACATCCGGGATAGCACTGCAACTGGCGCCGATGGAAGCCGTATCAGCCAGTACGTCAGATTCCTCAAGTCAACACGCCAACCAGTACGTCATGTTGCTGCGTGGCGATCATCAGGCCACCTAACGGGCTAATTCATCACGGATTTTCCCGTTCAACGTCAAGCCGACAGCTAGTCGGCGATCCTGGCTTTCGACAATATTTAACTCGGCATTAACGCAGAAAAAGCAGACATAACACGGCTTACGTGTTAAAAAGTGTGATTAATATCAAATTTTAATAACAAAACAGCCAATACAACCAACTCCGGATTTCCTTATGAAACTTGTCCTGAAACTCATTGCTGGCATCCTTGCCGGTCTCTTGCTCGGTCTCTACGCCCCTGAGTGGGTGGCGCGCGTGCTGTTTACGGCCAAGACAGTGATAGGTCAGCTGATCACCTTCACCATTCCGCTCATCATTCTGTTCTTTATCATGAGCGGTATCGCCAGCCTGCCGAAAAACTCCGGCAAGCTGCTGGGCAAAACCGTGGCCCTCTCCTACTGCTCCACCATTCTGGCGGGGCTGTTCGCCTTTACCGTGGCGAGCCACCTGATCCCGCAGTTCACCACCGCCGCCGAGCCCGCCACGGCCACGGCCATCAAGCTCGCCTCCTACGTCAATCTGGAGATCCCGCCGCTGTTTGGCGTGATGTCGGCACTGGCCGCTGCCTTCGTGTTCGGCATTGGCATCAGCGCCACCCAGGCCACCGATCTGCGCCGGGTCGCCGATCAGGGTCGTGACATCATCGACCGCCTGCTGGCCAAGGTGATCATCCCGCTGCTGCCGTTCTATATCGCCGGCGTCTTTGTCGAAATGACGGTAGAAGGCACCGTATTCGCCACTCTGAAAACCTTCGGCGTGGTGCTGGTGATGGCGATCCTGATGCACTGGATCTGGCTCTCCGTGCTGTTCGTGGGTACCGGTCTGGCCCTTGGCCGCTCACCGGCCCAGCTCATCAAGAACATGCTGCCGGCCTACTTCACCGCGCTGGGGACCATGTCGAGCGCCGCCACCATTCCGGTAGCCCTGCAATCGAGCAAGAACAACGGCGTGAGCGACGGTATCGCCAACTTCACCGTGCCGCTGTGTGCCACCATTCACCTTTGTGGCTCCACCATTACCCTGGTCACCTGCGCCACCGCGGTGATGTTCCTCTCCGAGCATCTGGCCATTCCGGGCATCGAAACCATGCTCCCCTTCATCATGATGCTGGGGGTGATCATGATCGCCGCGCCGGGCGCCCCGGGTGGTGGTGTGATGTCGGCGCTGGGCCTGCTCACCTCCATGCTCGGTTTCGGTGAAGCCTCCATCGCCCTGATGATCGCCCTCTATCTGGCGCAAGACAGCTTCGGCACCGCCTGCAACGTCACCGGTGACGGCGTGATTGCCCTGTGGGCGGATCGCTTCGCCAACGGTAGCGAGAGCGCAGCCCCCGTGGCCGAGGCCGAACAGGCGTAAGCTCGCCGGGATAGCTCGACCATCCTCTGCAAAACCGCAGGCCCGAACCATGTTCGGGCCTGCATCGTTTCTGCCACCTTCACTGCTTTTGTATGTCTTTCTCTTTCCCCCTCTCTACCGTAAACAGCATTCGCGCAGCTCTCTACACCCGACAAAATTATTGGCATATGCTACATATGAGCGTATAAATGGCTTATGCCAATTAGGAGCCACCATGCCAAGACCCAAGATTGCCCGCCAGATCTGTGGCCGCCCCGCCAACAGCTGCTTCAAACCCAACGGCCGCCCCATGCATCAGCTGGAACAGGTCACGCTGGCCCCTGACGAGTTCGAGGCACTGCGTCTCGTCGACCTTCAAGGAATGCAGCAGCAGGAGGCCGCCCTGGTGATGGGGGTTTCCCGCCAGACCCTGGCCAATATCCTGAAAAAAGGGCGCTACAAGGTGGTGGAATGTCTGAGTCTGGGCAAGGCATTGATGATGCAACCCGCCGAGCCCGACCACCCAACCAGTGGAGAAGAGCCGACATGAATGCTGTCACAACCACGACCACCCCCCTCTGCAACAGCGCCCTGATGCTGAGTCAGGGGTTGCTGGCTGGCCACTTTACCCGTGCCGAGCAGCTGCAAATTATTAACCCCGAAGGAAACGTCATCGCCACCCTGGCTAACCCGGCCGCCGCCGAAGGCTGCCACGGCAAGCAAGCGCTGCTCGACGCCCTCGCCCATCATCAGGTGGGTCAGGTGGTAGTGCGCAATATCGGCGAGCGAATGCTGGGGCGCCTGCTGGCGGCCAATATCCGGGTGCTGCAGTGTCGCTCTGGCCGCTTGCCGCTGCCCGCGCTGCTGGCCCCCACCAATTTGCAACCTCTAACCGAGGCCAGTCAGGGCCGTCCGTCTCGTCGTCATCAGAGCAAGGCGACTATCCGTGCCATCCAGCCCGTCGGCGCAGGCCAGAGTCATAGCCATTGTCATGGTGGTTGCAACAGTGGATCCAATCACTGTTGCGCCAGTAGTAGCAATCAGGCAGAGAGTCCACTGCAAGGCCATACTTGTTGTCACGGCAGTGAAGGCGCCAACCAGCAGGGCGGTTGCAGCCATCATCACTGATGCCATCGCTGTGCATGTCATCATCAAGGAGAAGAGATCATGTCCATCTGGTTGTTGAGCCTGCTAGCCTCGTTTGTGCTGATCCTGACCATGGGCACCATCATCTGGTGGCGCCAATATCAGCTTGCCCAGAAACGGGAAGATAAAGAGGTGCGCCCCTGTGGCTGCTCCAGCGCCTGCGCGGATCACCTCTACCAGATCAACGAGCCGACGCCCAAAAAGTAACCTGACCGCACAAGCCATAGCCGCAGAGACAAGGTCGGTAAAATAAGGGCGCGTGGAATCGAGAGGCGCATAAAAGAGAGGGGGCACCTGCTGGTGCCCCCTATCTATTTACTCCTCGTCATGCTTGAACCGCCACTTTGCCCCTTACGCGCATCACACGCGCTCAACCCGGCTCGGCGCCGCTGGCCGCCACGATCGGAGTGCAGGCCGGATCCTGATACTGCTGATAGATGGCATAAAACTCGGCCTTGTTCTGCAGGGCCGCGGCGACACAGGCGGGATCAAACTGGCTGCCGGCATGCTCCTCCAGATAGGCAAACGCCGTCTCGAACGGCCATGCCTTCTTGTAGGGGCGCTCGCTGGTCAGGGCATCAAACACATCGGCCACCGTCACGATGCGGGCCGCCAACGGGATCGCCTCCCCCGCCAGCCCCAGCGGATAGCCGGTGCCGTCAAAGCGTTCGTGATGGCTGGCGATGATATTGGTCAGCATGTCAGTGTGATGAATGCCATCGAGACCAAACTCGTTGATCATCAGGCTGATCATCTCCCGCCCCTTGCCGGGGTGGATCTTCATGATCTCGAACTCTTCCGGCGTCAGCTTGCCCGGCTTGAGCAAAATGGCGTCCGGCACCGCGATCTTGCCGATGTCGTGCAGCTCGGAGAAGAGGTAGATAAACTCCACCTCCTCATCGCTCAGCCCGCAAGTCGGGGCCAGCGTCTTGGCGATCAGTCGGGAGTAGGCCGACATCCGGTGCAGATGGTTGGCGGTCTCCTCATCCCGATAGCGGCTGAACTCCCGCGCCGTGGTCAGCGCGCCACCAAGGGTCTGGATGGAGAAAAACTCCACCGCAATGATGGCCGACAGCGCCTGGGCATAGGCCGACAGCTCGCTGCGGATCGGCTCCTCGAAATATCCCGGCTCCATGGCATCGCAAAACAGAAAGCCAAACAGCTTGCTGTTGAACAGCAGCGGCTCGGTATAGCTGGAGGCATAGCCCGCCTCCAGCACCTTGCGGCTGTGCTCCGACGCCGAGCCACGCAGGGCATCGAGATTGCCGAGTACCCGGGGCTGCTTGTGCTCCGCCAGATAACTCAGGGAGGGAACATCGCTCAGCTTCACCTCATACTGCACCAGTGGCGAGGGCCCCTCGGTGCTGTGGGCAAAGGTTTTGAGCTGATCGGTATGGGGATCGTAAATCGCGATGGCCACCCGACTCAGCTTGTCAAAGCGCTGCCTGAGCGTGGCATGTACGCTCTGCATTTTTTCGCCAAATGAACTATCCATCGCCTTCTCCAACGGGTTCCCGTACCGGGAGTATAGTGACTCCCGGTGCTCTCCTCTCTGTCACCAAATCAATATTGAGAGGAAAATCAACAAAGCAGCTTCCCCACAACAAGCCTGCATGGCAGAGGCAATAGCCCTACCAAGGGCGAGCCATCACCGGCTGCTCGTGCGGCCCAATCTTGCCTGGTCGGAGATATTGTTCGGTTCTGCCATGCTGGCTGTATAGTTTTTGGTTAACCATTCCGGTAAAATCCGCGCCCTTAAAGAAGAGCCACCTAAGAGTGATTGAGCGATGTCCAACACAAAACAGGCCCCCAAAGTAGGATTCGTCTCCTTGGGTTGACCCAAAGCAACAAGACCAATCCATGGCTAATACTGTCAGTAAGGCTTGTGCTGGCGGGCTCCCATCACTGTACCGGTGCCGGAGCTGCAAGCTGTAGTACTGACATGTTGCCCAACACAGGATCATATATCCCGTTACCTAGGAGGTGTTCGTCCGTTCAGCCATCAGGATACGCCCGAACTCGCTCAGGCTGTGCTCGACCTCCTCAGCCGCATCGAGCATGGGATCCTGACTGAACGCCTAGGCTAGGATGTTATGTTGGGTTTACCGATATTAAAGAGGTGCTTAATGACGTCCGTCTCTATGGAGACCCATAAGGCGATGAAAACGCTAATTGGCGCCGGTTATAATCCAAAGAAGCTGAGGCTACGTTGGCATTACTTTACGAGGATGAGCGACAAATAAGTCCACAAATACAGCAAACCACGATGAGCGAAGAACGGTGGTCTTCCGTTGGCAGACATCAGGGCTGAAGCAACTTGGCTCACAAACAACCTCTTTTGGGAGGACGCAATCGTGTTGTTTGCCACGTTAAAGTACATATTTTGGGGATGAGCATGCTGGGTGGCTCAACGCCCCCAGATTTGTTCAGGCTTTTACTGTATACAAAGATCAATATCGAATCTGTTCAGATAAGTTCAAGGTGCCGGTTAATCAATCCAAAATCAGCAACTGGTTCATAGCCTTTCTCTGAAAACATCAGCGCACCTCGCCGCTGCTCTTTCAGATTTGCTATGGCCTGAAAAAAACAGCTCTCGCACAGGTGAACTTCGTACCTTTCGCCATCGTGCTGAGTTCCATAACCCCAGTGGGCACTCAATGTGCCAAACTCGATGTTGCTAACACCCCCTTCTGTTTGACAACTCTCTTCACAAACATCACAGCGAATATCGCTGATTACCTCGACCTCTTTTTTGGTCATGATTTTCATCTCTTATTACTCCATTCATGCAGCATCTGCGAATCAACTGCATCGAGTCCGCAGGTTGACCACTCCTCTGCATTGATGATTACGCGTGATGGTCTGCCACTGCCGCTCTATATGATTCACCCAAGGGCTATAGACTGGCTTGAATAGCAGGCATGACTAATGATGGCCCTGAGAGAAAGACCCGAATGCCCTCCATCATGTCAGAGACTTGTTCACTTTCTTAGCTCCTGAGGTATCGGCCATTGCTGCTTAAAATCCATAAATTCAGCAACAAACGAAACCATAATGCTCTTAACAAATTCATCATATACGGATTGATTGATAGTGACATGTACGAATGACTCCACTCTCAAAGAATCTCCTACTGCGGCTAGGAAATCCGCATCTTGAAAGGTTAGTGTCACTGTGCCACTTTTTTGATTCTGGCTCAGAACGATCTGCTGATTGGACATTTTCCACCTCGAAATGATGCTTATATGCAGTGTCATTATATGCGTGTACTAACAGCCGTGTACAGTACGCCGTATAACGTAGACCATAGATCCTCTAGTGAGGAGATAAAATGGATTCTGACGAGTTTGAGCTGGCGATGCTCGCAACTGCATTCGGTAAAAATGTACGAGAGCTGCGGTCTGCACGAGGTATGCAACAGGAAAAACTAGCACTAATTGCTGGTATAGACCGTGGTCATATGGGAAAAATCGAACGTGGGGAAACTAGGGTAACCCTGGAAAAAGTTTATCAGATCGCCAAGGCCCTAGGGGTCTCGCCTGCATCATTGCTGCCATAACCATAGCTGTTGCTCTAACCAAATGGCCTGCCAATAAACTCAAACATGCCAAACACCTAACCTTATAACTGCATACAAACCACCCAGGTCTGGTTTGGTCTGGTTTGGTCTGGTCTGGTCTGGTCTGGTCTGGTCTGGTCTGGTCTGGTCTGGTACAGTTTCAGCCAGTGCCAGGCGAAACCACATTCGTTGTCATCAGAAGCATCGTCCAGACGGCCAACTAGAAACCGGTAGGTATCTCAATTCCCTCGTTGTTGACCACAACAAAACCATTGAAAACAATAACCCTGAGCTTGGGAGGCATTCTGAAAATATCGATGATACTGAGGTTAGTGTACTCAGACTCGACTGCACAGGCATTACACAGCGTATCGAGCGCTGAAATTAATTTAGCTCGACCGGTATGAGTCGCTACACCGCATCGTACAGCATCATCCAATCTGCCATCTCAAGCCCTATCCATATCACCAAAAAATGTATTCTGGCTCATAGTTAGCCAGTTCTGAGTGTGCAAGCCAAGCTGGGCTGGCTAACATTTCGAAAATTCAAAAACAGACCTTTTGATCATATACACAACCCCGTAGCTCTCATTTCTACTCTGCCACCAGTACAGCGACGAATAACTATAGAGAACGAACCTACCGGCTGAAATAGATAGGACTGCAACGCAGTGCGTAACGGCGTTGGAGCACTTTTGCATCCTAGGTCACATATTTTCATGTCAGACACAATATAGGTAGAAGACATGGTGCAGTACATCTTAGTTGTACCATTTACAACGCAGGCAGACAGCCCACTTTTTGCTTGGTATAAAGATGGTTCAAGCAAGCAGGTGTTGTGATTCTCTATA
>OLFS01002192.1_pt1 | contig 12912 bp, 8 predicted proteins | sample 1605491 | NCBI WGS metagenome assembly OLFS01 (sample SAMEA3888921, study PRJEB22519) | human gut metagenome | biome: human gut; feature: human-associated habitat; material: faeces | place: Denmark | collected 2011 | reverse complement strand
CTTCAGTTCGCGGCGAATGGTGCGCACCGCGTTCATCACGTAGCCCAGCTCATCTTCCGGATCCGGAATGGGCAGCGCCTGCACGTCGGCCATGGAGGTGATCGGACGCTCGAATCGCGGGCCTTCACCCTGCTCGAAGTAGAGACCCAGCCCCATGGCATCGGGCACGGTGAGGATGTCGGAGAAGAGGATGGCGGCATCGAGCGGGTAGCGGCGCAGCGGCTGCAGGGTGACTTCACAGGCCAGCTCGGCATTGCGGCAAAGAGACATGAAATCCCCCGCCTGGGCGCGAGTCGCCTTGTATTCCGGCAGATAACGGCCAGCCTGGCGCATCATCCATACCGGGGTCATGTCCACATCCTGACGCAGCAAAGCGCGCAGGTATCGATCGTTCTTCAGCTCTTTCATCCCAGTTCCTGAGTTCGTATCACGCATAAAATGGCGGTCATAATACCACTTTGCCCAGTCAAGCGGACTGCCCAAAACGTGGCAAATGGGCGCGCGGTTGCAAAGATGTGAAGGGGCGCAAACCTGACCGCCCCGTTTTTAAAAAGAAGTGCAAAAAGATTGGCGAAAAGATAAGCGCCTCGTTACCCCTCGCCCGCCAGCGAACGCTCGATCAGCCGCCGGGCGATGGTGCCGTGAGGCGGCAAACGCGGCAAGCGGTCGGCGGTAAAGAAATCGGCAGCGACCAGTTCGTCATCCTGCACCCGGATTTCGCCGCTCTCGTAGTCGGCGGTGAAGCCCATCATCAGGCTGTGGGGGAAGGGCCAGGGCTGGCTCGCCACATAGCGCACATTGCGCACCCGGATGCCGCTCTCCTCGAACACCTCCCGTGCCACGCACTGCTCAAGGTTCTCTCCCGCCTCCACAAAGCCGGCCAGCACGGTATACATGGGATCGTCCGCCTGATAGTGACGGCGATGGGCCGCCAGCAGGATCTCCGGCCCCTTGCGCACCGCCACGATAATGCAGGGTGAAATGCGCGGATAAGCCGTGTGGCCATGATGGCACACCTGCGCCCACTCCCCTGCCTTCGGGGTCATGGGGGCGCCGCACTCGCCGCAGAAGCGGTGGGTACGCCGAAAGGTGACGAGCTGCCAGGCGCGGCCAGCGAGACGAAACCCCTCTTCATCCCCCGCCACCATCAACTGGCGCAGCGGGCTCATAGCGCTCGTGTCGGCCTCATCACCCAGATCGAGCAGATAGCAGGGCAGTCCCTGCCACTCGTCAAAACGCTCGAAACGGGCACCGGCCAGCGCTGCGGGCAGGCACGCTTTACTGCCCTGTGGCACCACTCCCTGCTGATCGAGCAGTACCAGATGATCGCCCCCCAGCACGAACCAGCGGGCTTGTTCGGTTAATGACATCAGATAAACACTCTCGTTAAAACAAAACCTTGGCTACGGCGGGCCCGCCAAGGGGCAAGCGCCGCGCGAATGGCTCCCATCTTAAGACCAGCACAGGTCGCTGACGACCCCGCTGTGGCCGATTGTCCCATTCGTAAAAAACGGATGGTGCAAATAAAGAGGCCGCCCGAAGGCGGCCCGTTGTTATCCGGTATCCCGTATCCGGCCTCTATCGACGCGGATCAGGCATCGCCCATCGCCAGCAGGGAGGCGTTGCCACCCACCGCCGTGGTGTTGATGGTGCGGGTCTTCTCGGTAACAAACCGCCCGAGATAGTGAGGGCCACCCGCCTTGGGACCGGTGCCGGAGAGCCCCTGCCCGCCGAACGGCTGCACCCCGACCATGGCGCCGATCTGGTTGCGGTTGATGTAGACGTTGCCCACGTTGATGCGGCTCGCCAGCTCCTCCGCGTGGGATTCGTTGCGGCTGTGGATCCCGAGCGTCAGACCGTAGCCGGTGCCGTTGATGTCGCTGATCACCTTGTCCAGATCCCGGGTGGCATAGCGCACCACGTGCAGGATGGGACCGAACTGCTCCTTGGCCAGCTCGCGGATGGAGCCAATCTCCAGCGCGGTCGGCTGGACGAAGTGTCCCTCCATGGTCGCGGCGGGCATCGGCGCCTGCGCAATCAGGCGAGCACGCGGGATCATGTAGGCGAGGTGAGCATCGAGACCGGCCTTGGCATCGGCATCGATCACCGGGCCGACGTCGGTGTTGTGCTCGGCCGGGTTGCCCACTTTCAGCTCCTGCATGGCGCCGGTGAGGATCTCCAGCACCCGCTCGGCAATCTCCTCCTGCAGATAGAGCACCCGCAGGGCCGAGCAGCGCTGACCGGCGCTCTGGAAGGCGGCGCTCACCACATCGCGCACCACCTGTTCCGGCAGGGCGGTGGAGTCGACGATCATGGCGTTCTGGCCGCCGGTCTCGGCGATGAGTGGCAGGATGGCGCCATCGCGCTGGGCCAGGGTCATGTTGATGAGCTTGGCGGTCTCGGTGGAGCCGGTGAAGCAGACGCCGCCAATGCGAGCATCCGCCGTCAGCTTGGCGCCGACGGTAGCACCGTCACCGGGCAGCAGTTGCAGCACGTCGCCCGGAATACCGGCCTGATGGGCCAGCGTCACCGCCAGATGTGCGATAAGGCCGGTCTGCTCCGCCGGTTTGGCGATGACGGTATTGCCGGTGGCCAGCGCAGCGGCGATTTGGCCGAGGAAAATCGCCAGCGGGAAGTTCCACGGGCTGATGCAGACAAAGACGCCGCGCCCCTGCAGGAACAGCTCGTTCTGCTCGCCGGTATAACCGGGCAGCAGGGTCGCCTGTCCCATCAGGCTGCGGGCCTGCACCGCGTAGTAGCGGCAGAAATCCACCGCTTCACGCACCTCGTCGATGCCATCTTGCAGCAGCTTGCCCGCCTCGCGGGTACAGAGGGAGACAAACTGCTCGCGGTTCGCTTCCAACAGATCCGCCAGCTTCTCCAGCGCGGCAGCACGCTCGCTCACCGGGGTTTCACGCCAGCGCGGGAAGGCAGCGTGGGCAGATGCCAAGGCCTGCTCCACCGCCTGCTCGTCGGCCCAGTGGATCTTGCCGACGGTGAGGCTCACATCCTGCGGGCTCAGCACAGTGCGTGCCTCGCTACGCTTGAGGGTCTCGCCATCGACGATAGGCCCTGCCAGCCACTGCTTGCTCTCCAGCTCTTTCAAGCGGGCGAAGAAGGGGCGCTGGATGGAGAGGATGTTCATGTTGACGCCGCTGGAGTTCTTGCGGTCGGTGAAGAGGTTCACCGGCTGCGGAATGCGGTCGTTGGCAAAACCGGAGTAGCGCTTGAGGGTGCGCAGCGGATGCTCGGCCAGCGAGTCCACCGGGGTATTGGGATCCACCAGCTTGTGAACGAAGGAGGTGTTGGCCCCGTTCTCCAGCAGGCGGCGCACCAGATAGGGCAGCAGATCCTTGTGGGCGCCGACCGGCGCATAGATGCGGCAGTGCAGGCCGGGATTGTCGTTCAGCACCGCGTTGTGCAGCTCCTCCCCCATGCCGTGCAGACGCTGGAATTCAAACTGGCGATCGCCAGCCATCTCCAGAATGCTGACCACGGTATTGGCGTTGTGGGTGGCAAACTGGGGGGCGATAAAACCGCGAGTCGGCTCGCTCAGCAGGTAGCGGGCGCAGGCGAGGTAGGAGATATCGGTGCCCGCCTTGCGGGTAAACAGCGGGTAGCCGGGCAGGCCCGCCTGTTGGGCATATTTCAGTTCGCTGTCCCAGTAGGCGCCTTTTACCAAGCGCACCGGAATGAGGTCACCCTGCTCGCGGGCCAGCGCGGTCAGCCAGCAGAGTACCGGCAGCGCGCGCTTGGAGTAAGCCTGCACCACCATGCCGAGCTTGCCCCAGCCGCGGTTGGCATCGGAGCGGTAGAGCTGTTCGAACAGATCCAGCGACAGCTCGAGTCTGTCCATCTCCTCGGCATCGATGCTGATGGCCACATCCTTGTCGCGGGCCAGACGCACCAGCCCCACCAGCCGCTCACACATCTCGCCGAGCACCCGCTCGCGGTTGGCCACGTCATAGCGCGGATGGAGCGCCGAGAGCTTGATGGAGATGGAGGGGGCCGGGCCGCCATCGCTGATCCGCTCGTTGCCGACCGCCTCGATGGCGTTGCGATAATCGGTCAGATACTTGTCGGCATCCTGCATGGTCAGCGCCGATTCACCCAGCATGTCGTAGGTGTGGGTGTAACCCAGCTCGCGGGATTTGCGGCTCGCCTTGAGTGCCTCCTTCATGTCGCGCCCCAGCACGAACTGCTTGCCCATAATCTTCATGGCGGCATACATGGCGGAGCGCACCACCGGCTCCCCCAGCTTGTTGACCATACGCCCCAGCAGGTTGGCCGGGTTGCCGTCGAGCTTCTTGTCGAGCTTGATAATCTTGCCGGTCAGCATCAGCCCCCAGGTGGAGGCGTTGACCAGAGTGGAGTCGCTCTTGCGGAAATGGGAGGACCAGTTGGCGCCGGAGAGCTTGTCCTTGATCAGGGCATCGGCGGTCTCGGCATCGGGAATGCGCAGTAGCGCCTCGGCCAGACACATCAGGATGATCCCCTCCTGGGTATCAAGGCTGTACTCCTGCAGGAAGGCGTCGATACCGTCACCGGAGCCGCTTTCCTTGCGCACCTTGGTCACCAGAGTACGGGCACGCTGGGTCACCTGCTCCAGCGAGGCGCCATCCCCCGGCAGCATGGCCGACAGTTCGGCCAGATAGGCATTTTCATCCACCACGTAGTTTTGGGTGATGGCTTCGCGCAGGGCGGCCAGATCGGAGGGGATATAGTCAGCGGCAAGCACTTGAGTAGCTTTGAACATATGGGGTCTTCCTGTACGCCCTAGGGCTGATATCGACAAAGGCGGACGCGCCGCCGAAACGCCGATAATGTATACAATGTTGCGCCCTATATGAAATGAATTTGTTGCCACTCTTTAACAAAGATCGCTAATTCACCCCATGAACTCCCTTTTGAAGCCAATACGCCAGCAAGGGTGAGGGTCATCTGACTTCATTTTGTATACGATTTTCCGCCGCTCTATCGCAAAGCAGCCACGCATTCCGCCCAATACGCCCCAAAAAAAGAAGGGCCGCCACGGCGACCCTTCTCAGCAATTCATTCAGCCAGATGCTGTCAGTTCATCCAGCGATCGCCGCGGCTGCGACGACGGGGCAGCATGGGCAGCAGGATGCCAAGCAGAATACCGGCCCCCACCATGGCACCACCACGGATAAACCAGTCCATCTGCATGTCGTGCTCCTGGTTGTCGTAGCTCTGGGTCAGGGCATCATTCTGCTCTTTGAGATTGCTCATCTCCTCACCCTGACTGACCAGCTGGGCCTTGAGAGCAGCGATCTCCTTGCTCTGGGCAGCGATCTGGCCATCCTTCTCGGTGAAGCGTTTCTCGTTGTCACCGTTGAGGTTCTGCAGGCGATCTTTAAGCTCATCGCGCTCTTTTTCCACCTGGGGCAGACGCTCGCGCAGGCTGATCTGGCTCTGCAGTTCGCTGTTCTTGATCCACCCCTCGCGGCCACGACCGTCCACCACCTGGGTGAAACCGGCCTCGCTGTTCACCGCCTTTACCTCCAGCGGTTCACCAGCCTTGACGCTGCCAAGGATCCGGTACTGGGTACCCGGGCCATTGTGGATATAGGTAAAGATGTTGTCTGAAACATAACGGGTATCGGCCAGTGCCTGTTGGGCACACAAGCAGATCAAAATCCCGAGAAGGGCGCGCATGGTCGATCGGTTCTCTTTTTCAGGTTTGGACAAGAGGTTGAATGTTAAGCCGCCAGCAGGTTAAAGGACAAGCAAAGAAAAAGCACCTCCCCTCGGATAAAGAGCGCAGAGTTGCGAGTCACCTCGCAACTTGCCCGTCTGCGGTCTCACTTGTTTTTCAGCTCCTGCACCTCGCTGCGCAGGGCACGGATCTCCCGCAGCAGCTCCTCTTGCTGATTGTTGTAGTGATGACGCCACTTGTCGGTCTCGCCATCCCCCTTGTTGGGCTGCAAAAACAGGCTGGCCATGAAACCGCTGATGGCACCGAACAGCCCGACGCCGAACAGGATCAGCAGGCTGGCGACAAACCGCCCCTCCTCGGTCTTGGGCACCAGATCGCCGTAACCCACTGTCGAGAGGGTCACCAGCGTCCACCAGAACGCGTCATAGGGTGTCTCAATCTGGCTGCCGGGCTGGCCCGACTCAATCCAGTACATGACGCCGGAACCCACCCCCAGCAGCAGGAAGAAGAGGAACAGGATGCCGGAGAGGGTGGTCTCGTTGCGCTCACGACGGAACATGGCCCAGAGATCCGGGTGCTCCTTGAACAGCTGATAGACCCGCCACAGCTGGATCAACCGCGCCCAGCGCAGTTGCTCCGCCATCGGCAGGCTACCCGGCAGATAGATCCAGTTGGCCTTGAAATAGGCCTTGCGATCGGAGGCCCGGATCCAGCCATAAGCAAAGTGCGCGAGGAAGAAGTAGCAGATCAGACTGTCGAGGTCATAGAAGAGCTGCAGGGTCTGTGGTGTCAGGCTCTCATGGCCCCACCAGCGGGCCGTCACCAGCACAACCGAGATAATCGACAGAAATGCCATCAGCAGATCCATCGCCCGCAGATGAGTTAAGTGATGTCGCATACATTTTCCAACTTTAAGCACAGTGCAAATTAATAAAAGAGAAGATAATGCCGATAGTCCTGAGGGCAAAGGAAAAAACGGCTTTTAAAAGGAGAATGACAATGCAGCTGAACCTGCTGGAGAAAAGAATGAGCAACATCCGGTTGGTACCCAAAGTGGTGCTGCTGATGGTGTTCAGTACCCTCCTGCTACTGACAAAACTCTGGTTTGACGCCAACAATCTGGAAGCGACCCTGCTCAGCGAAGGGCTCGATCCCGCCAAGGCAGATGCGATCTCCAATCGCCTGCTCTGGACCGGCCTGATGGAGACCGCCATCATGGGGCTGCTGTTCGTGATCCTGCTGCTCACCGGCTCACGCCTGATGGTCAAGCAGGTACACTATCTGGTGGGCCTGCTGGAGCGCTTCGCCAAGCGGGACCTCAGCCACAAGGTACTGCTCAAGTCTCGTGACGAATTCGGTGACATCGCCAAGGCGGTCTCCCACTCGCAGGAGAACCTCAAAGAGGTGTTTGGCAACCAGCGCGCCGCCTGCAAGGAGCTCAACGACATCGCCTCCCAAGTGACCCTTTGCATGGAAGAGGCCAACGAAGCGATCAACGAAGAGTTCACCCAGATCGAACAGCTGGCCAGCGCCATGAGCCAGATGGTCGGCGCCATTCGCGAAGTGGCCGCCCATGCGGATCAGGCCTCTCACGCCACCGCCGAGACCAGCCAACTGGCGGAAGAGGGGAGCCGCTGCGTCGCCGATACCGTCAGCACCATAGACACCCTCTCCGGCAACATCCAGCGCTCCGCCACCGTGGTCAACGAGGTGGAGCAGGGGGTCGAGCGCATTGGCTCGGTAGTCGACACCATTCGCGGCATCTCGGAACAGACCAACCTGCTGGCACTTAACGCGGCCATCGAAGCGGCTCGCGCCGGCGAAGCAGGTCGTGGCTTTGCCGTGGTGGCCTCCGAAGTGCGCGAGCTGGCCAACCGGGCTCAGGCCGCCACCGTCGAGATCCAGAAGATGATCGAACAGCTGCAGGGCAATGCCCATCAGGCTGGCGAGCTGATGGCCCAAAGCGTACAGCAGGCCGACAAGGGGGTGGAACAGGTGACCCAGGCCGGTACACAGCTCGCCACCATAGTGCAGCGGGTACAGGGCGTGGCCGACATGAACCGCCACATCGCCGCCGCCTCCGAGCAACAAAGCTCGGTCGCCGAAGAGATGCGCGGTAATCTGGAGCAGGTCAAGCAGATCGCCGAAGGCTCCGTCGTGGTGCTGCGTGAACTGCAAGAGGCCTCCGAACTGGTCGAACAGCACAGCAAGGAGCTCGACAGCCAGATCCAGTCCTTCAAACTCGTCTGACAGCTCTCCCTGGCCGGGCATAACCGCCGTTGTGCCCCGCCGCAGCTCTCGGCCATAAAAAAATCCGAAACCAGTGGTTTCGGATTTTTGCTATTCAGCATGTGGCAGAGCGGGGTTATCCCCTCGCCTGCCACATCGGCAGCACTTACTCGGCAGCCATGCGGGCTTCGATGTAAGCCAGTGCGCGGTCAATACGCGCCAGTACACGCTCTTTGCCGACCAGTGCCATCACGGCATCGATGGCAGGGGATTGGCCCAGACCGGTGACGGCCACACGCAGCGGCATACCAACCTTGCCCATACCCTGACCCAGTTCGGCGGCTGTCGCTTCAATCAGTTCGTGCAGCGCTTCGGTGGTCCAGCTATCCAGTGCAGCCAGCTTGGTCTTGGCCAGAGCCAGCGGCTCGGCAGCGACGCCACGCAGATGCTTCTTGGCAGCCGCTTCGTCGATCGCCTCAAAATCTTCGAACAGATAGCGGCTCTGGGCGGCCATCTCGACCAGGGTGTTGCAACGCTCGGCCAGCAGAGTGACCACGTCGGCCAGCGCCGGGCCATTGCGGGTGTCGATCTTCTGGTTTTCCATGTGCCAGGCCAGATGCTTGGCCACATAAGCCGGATCCAGGCTGCGCATGTAGTGGTTGTTCAGCCACAGCAGCTTGTCGGTATTGAACGCGGAGGCTGACTTGGAGATAGCATCCAGGCTGAACAGCTTGATCATCTCTTCCAGGCTGAAGATCTCCTGATCGCCGTGGGACCAGCCCAGACGCACCAGATAGTTCAGCAGCGCTTCCGGCAGGTAACCGTCGTCGCGGTACTGCATCACGGAGACAGCACCGTGGCGCTTGGAGAGCTTGGCACCGTCGTCACCCAGGATCATGGAGACGTGGGCAAATTCCGGTACCGGCGCGTTCAGCGCCTTGTAGATGTTGATCTGGCGCGGGGTGTTGTTGATGTGGTCTTCGCCACGCACCACGTGGGTGATCTCCATATCCCAGTCATCGACCACTACGCAGAAGTTGTAGGTCGGGGCGCCGTCGGTACGGCGGATAATCAGATCGTCCAGCTCGGTGTTGGCGAACTCGATGCGGCCACGGACATGGTCATCGAACACCACGGAACCTTCGGTCGGGTTGCGGAAGCGAATCACGTGCGGCGCATCGGCCGGGTGATCGTGGGCGTGGTCGCGGCACTTTCCGTCATAACGGGGCTTCTCGCCGTTGGCCATCTGGCCTTCACGCAGCGCTTCCAGACGCTCTTTGGAGCAGTAGCACTTGTAGGCGCGGCCATCGGCCAGCATCTCGTCGATCAGACCGTTGTAGCGATCGAAGCGCTTGGTCTGGTAGTAGGGGCCCTCATCCCAGTTCAGCTCCAGCCATTCCATGCCCTCAATGATGGCGTCGATCGCCTCCTGAGTGGAACGTTCCAGGTCGGTATCCTCAATACGCAGCACGAACTCACCGCCCTGGTTCTTTGCAAACAACCAGGAATAGAGTGCGGTACGGGCACCGCCGACATGCAAAAAGCCGGTCGGGCTGGGAGCAAAACGGGTTTTGACTTTCATCTTTAAGCCTTGTGTAGAGGGCCTTGGGCCAATTCGTTAGAAAAAACCGTCGCATTTTAGCACCGACAATCACGGATGGGAAAACCATGACGCCATTGCGGGCTAAAGTAGGGGATTAAATCTGTCACCATTTGTATCTGTAGCCCGATATTTGAAGAGGATCGCAAAACCGAAGCCCCGTTTCCGATTTGCTATGCACAATGCTGGAGAGCTGCCTCCTCCGGTCGATACCCAAATAACGCTCACCATACTTCTCACGAACAAGGAAGAGACGATGCAGTTCCGTTCTATCCAGAATCGCATTCTAGTGATGGCCGGGATCGCCATGACCGCAGCCCTGGTCATCCTGATCCTGCTCAACCAATACTCCGGCCAACAGACCCAACAACTCACCATCAGCTCCAGCCGTGAAGCGCTGCAGCAGGAGGCATGGCAGAAGGTCAGCGCCAATGCCCGCGCCGAGGCGGCCACCATCACCCAACTGCTGCAAAAAGGGCTCTCCTACACCCAGCAGATGGCCAGCGCCCTCGCCCTGCAACAACAGGGCAAACTGCCGCTGGATCGCCAGCAGACCACCGACCTGCTCAAGGCACAATTGGCGTTGGAGCCCCAGCTCTATGGCGCCTTTGCCGGCTTCGAGCCCAACGGTTTCGACGGTCAGGATGCCAGCTTTGCTGGCCAGAGTGCGCTGGGCAGTGATGACAAGGGGCGCTTCGTGCCCTACTTCTATCGCGACAAGGATCAAATCGGTACCGATCTGCTGCTCTCCATCGAAAAAACCGACCCAGACGAATTCGGCAATCCCGCCAACGACTACTACGCCTGCCCGAAACGGGAAGGACGCTCTTGCCTCATCGATCCCTTCAAGGTGGATATCAATGGTCAGCAGGTGCTGGTGAGCACGATCACCACCCCCATCATGGTGAATGGCCAGTTCCGCGGCATCGCAGCCCTCGATCTGGCGGTGGACTCCATCAGTGGTCAGGCCAAGAGCCTCAATAGCAATATCTATGACGGCAAGGGCGAAACCCTGATCGTCAGCGCCGCCGGTGTCATCACCGGCACCAGCGGTGATGCCAGCCTGCTCGGCAGCAGCGCAAGTAAGGTGCTGGGCAACCAGTGGCAACAGTACCTGAAACCGGAAGTTCAGCGTCAGGAGCTGGACGAGTCATTCCGTATTTCCGTCCCCATTATGGTGCCGGGAATGAGCCGCAACTGGGCCATCATCGTCACCCTGCCCTACAAGGTGGTACTGGCGGGCGCCGATCAACTGGAAAGCCAGCTGAGCGACATGAACCAGGCAGCCATGACCCAGCAATTGGTGGGCGCCGTTATCGTACTGGCGCTGGCGCTGGCCACCATGCTGGTGATTGCCCGCAGCATCACCGGCCCTATCCGTCAGATGGTCAGCCTGGTGGATGACATCGCCGATGGTGAAGGGGACCTCACCAAACGCCTCACGACCCGATCTGTCGACGAGCTGGGGGATCTCGCCAAGGGGATCAACCGCTTTATCGACAAGCTGCAAGGGCTGCTCGGGGATGTGCTCAAGACTGCCAGCGAGGTGAACCGCTACGCTGGTGACACCGATCGCATTGCCGGTCAGACCGACAACAACCTGCAGCATCATCAGGCCGAGATGGAGCAGATGCTGACCGCGGTACAGGAGATGTCCTACGTCAGTCAGGAGGTCGCCACCCACGCCAACAACACCGCCGACTCGGCCAAACAGGCGCAAAGCGCGGCGGATCAGGGCAAGGAGCGCTTCCAGCAGGTGATCCAGTCGATGCACAAGGTCGCGGCAGAAGCCGGTAAAGGGGCCGAAGTGGTGGAAGGGCTGGCTCACGACAGCGCCCAGATCACCAGCATCCTCACCGTCATTCAGGGGATTGCCGATCAGACCAACTTGCTGGCCCTCAACGCCGCCATCGAGGCAGCCCGGGCTGGCGAACAGGGCCGCGGCTTTGCGGTAGTCGCCGACGAGGTGCGCAAACTGGCGGGCAATACCCAGCAAGCGGTGCAGAACACCCAGGAGTTGATCGAGAAGATCCGCCTCAGCTCCACCAATGCAGTCAACGCCATCACCCAGAGCCAGCAGCTGACCCATCAGGCGGTGGGCGAGGCGGATCTGGCGGAAGAGGCGCTCGGCAGCATCTACCAGGCCATCTCCACCATCAACGACATGACCTATCAGATCGCCTCTGCCGCCGAAGAGCAGAGCTCGGTCTCAGAAACCGTCTCCGGCAACCTGTCAAAAACCAACGCACTGGCCAACGACATTGCTCAGGATGCGACCGAAACGGCCAAAGCCAGTCAGGCATTGCGTCAGGCGGCAGACAAATTGCAGCAATTATTGGGTCAATTTCGTCTCAGCTGATAATTTTCCGCCTCAGGACTCTCCCCCTCGGGGGCGAGTCCGTTTACCATAGGCGACGAATTTGCCTGATGGCAGGCAATGTAGTGAGAGGTAAATGCCGTGCCCACCCCGGACCGTCGCCCACGAGGCCATAACAGACGAGCCCAGCAGCGTCGCCAAGACGAATCACAAGGATCCCTGCTCCATCGCATCAATGCCGCGACCCTGTCCCTGCGCCAACGTTTTGGCCAAGGGATGAGCAACCTCGGCCAACGCCGCCAGGATGCCAAAGCAGGCAAATTCAAGCTGTCCAGCCCGCTGCCCCGCAAAAACACCATAGGTCTGCTGATCCTGATCCCGCTCTGGTTGCTGGTACTGGCCTGGGAGCCGGCACCATCCGCTCCCAAAGCCGCCCCTTCCGGCTCGCTGGAAGTGCCGCTGGCCGTACCTGCTCAAGCTCTAACTGTCGGTAATGGCGCGGCAGGTAGTGCCCCCGCGGCAGCCAAACCAGTCGAAGAGAAGGTCAACGGTACCTGGCTGCAACACGATGTGCAGGCGGGTGAGACCCTCTACTCCATCTGGCGCAAATTCGAGTTGCCGGGTGCCGAGCTGAGCCGCCTGATCGCCATCGAGGGGCCGGATCGCCCCCTGACCCGCCTGCAATCGGGCCGCTCTATCTTCATCCTGGTGGACGACACCCGACGCATCCAGCGGGTGGAGATCCGCTCCTACGGTCAGGCGGTTTACCGCTACGACCGGCAGAGCGAAGGGTTCGCCCTCAAGGAATAACAAAAACGGGAGGCGCTGGCCTCCCGTTTTTTTCCAGTCAAATATCTTCAAATAAGCTACTGACTTCACAATATTTTTAGCTTGTTCAAAAAACGAAAGGGGTCAAATTGACAAGGATCGGCGCTAACGTACAATCGTTTGTGCTTTAGACAGGGATTGTTCTACGTGCTACTGGGACAAAGAGACGTGGTCAGTCATGAGCCAACCCCTGCTTGCAAGGCAAATGCAGCCCAGCACGGGCTTTGTTTCATTTTGTTATTGATAGGATTTAGCACATGT
>OLFS01002172.1_pt1 | contig 13000 bp, 7 predicted proteins | sample 1605491 | NCBI WGS metagenome assembly OLFS01 (sample SAMEA3888921, study PRJEB22519) | human gut metagenome | biome: human gut; feature: human-associated habitat; material: faeces | place: Denmark | collected 2011 | reverse complement strand
GTCGGGGCGACAGGATTCGAACCTGCGACCACCTGTTCCCAAAACAGGAGCGCTACCGGGCTGCGCTACACCCCGCTTGTGCTTTGCTAAAGGTTTGAGTGAGAGAAAATAGAGTCGGGGCGACAGGATTCGAACCTGCGACCACCTGTTCCCAAAACAGGAGCGCTACCGGGCTGCGCTACACCCCGCTTACTCATCTCTACGATACCTCTTAAGCATTGCTTTAAGCATCATTTCTGAATTGCGAGTGCAAAGGTACTACATTTTTTCGATTCCACCAAATTTTTCCCTAACTTTTTTCAAAAAAATATGCATTTAAATGCAAAATGGCTGGGAAACAGGCAAAAATAAGGGCAACCCCTATCCGGAATTGCCCTTATACCATATTATATATATAGAACTTTCGCAAGTTTTGCACCACACGCCCTGAAAGGGCAGAAGCTCCTAGCCCAGGGCATCGCCCTGGGTTATTACGGGCGCTAGCCTATCGCCCTGTAAGGGCAAAAGCTTTAAAACTCCAGACAAAACATAAAGCTTTTGCCCTTACAGGGCGCCTTGCTGATTGCCATTATACCCAGGGCGATGCCCTGGGCTAGGAGCTTTTGGGCCTTCAGCCCGTTCTTGAACCACTTGCGAAACTTGAATTTGTTATTTCAAATAATCGAAGAAATAATTGCTGATGCGCTCATGCAGATGAGTGCTCTGATGACCTCTCATGTTGTGAGGCTCGCCAGGATAGACGAAGAAGTCTGGCTGGGTGCCTGCTGCGATGCAAGCCTTGAGGAAGGTGAGGCAGTGCTGTGGCACTACGGTCACATCGTTCAAGCCCTGGATAATCTGCAGCTTGCCCTTCAGGTTCTTTGCCTGATAGAGCAGGGAGGTCTTCCTGTAACCCTCTGGGTTGGTCTGTGGGGTGTCCATATAGCGCTCGCCATACATCACCTCGTACCAGTGCCAGTCGATTACCGGACCGCCTGCTACGCCTACCTTGAACACATCAGGGTGGTTGGTCATCAGTGAGATGGTCATGAATCCGCCGAAGCTCCAGCCGTGAACGCCAATCTTGTCAGCATCTACGTAAGGAAGCGTCTTCAGATATTCCACACCCTTCATCTGGTCTTGCATCTCAATCTGTCCGAGCTGACGGAAGGTAGCCTGCTCGAAAGCCTTGCCACGGTTCTCGCTTCCACGGTTGTCGAGGATGAAGAGCAGATAGCCCTTTTCTGCCATGTAGGTTTCCCAACCACGGCTAGAGTAGTTCCAGCGTGCATCTACGTTGTGGGCATGAGGTCCACCATATACATATATAATGGTAGGATACTTCTTGTTTGGATCGAAGTTTACCGGTTTCACCATTCTCCAGTAGAGGTCCGTTTCGCCATCGGCAGCCTTGATGGAACCGCAGCTGTACTCAGGCACATTGTAGCCCTTCCAAGGGTTCTCGGCAGTGAAGTAAGCGGTGCGCTTGCCGTTCTCGGTATTCACGAGGGCAATCTTGCGAGGCACGGTAGGAGTAGAGTAGTTGTCGAAGACATACTGTCCGTTCTCGCTCAAAGTGGCGCTGTGCCATCCCTTTCCGCAATCATCTACCAGCGTACGTTTGCCGGTTTTTGTATCTACGGCAAAGATGTTTCTCTGGATAGGCGATTTCTCGTTGGATGCGATGATGATACTCTTGCGCTTGCTGTTGAAACCGAGCACTTCCATCACTTCCCATTTACCGGAAGTCAACTGCTTGATTTCAAGCGATTCCGTGTTGCTTGCCATGCGGCTTCCGTGCTTGCCCAGGGTGCAGAGATAGAGGTGGTTGTAGCCATCCTTGCGGCTCTGCATGATAAAGCTGTTGCTGTCCCAAGGCAGGAACTGGATAGGGTGGCAAGGCTCCACGTATTTCTCGTCGGTTTCGCGATAGAGCTCGCCAGTCTTCTCGCCGGTCTCTGCGCTGTAGGCGGTAAGGCGGCAGTCGTTCTGGTCGCGGTTCAGTTCGAACATATAGATGGTCTTGCTGTCCGGACTCCATGCGATGTTGGTGAAGTAGCGGTCGGTTGGATCGCCAGCCTTCAGATAGACGGTCTTGCCGGTCATGCAGTCGAACACGCCTACGGTTACCTTGTGTGATGTCTCGCCAGTCATCGGATACTTGTCTGGTGCAGGAGTAGCAATGCAACTCTGTGTTTCAGGATGATTGAAACCGATTTCCGGGATGTCGACCTGCGGATAGTCGGTTACCATACTCTGGTCCATGCGATAGAAGGCGAGCAGTTCGCCGTTCGGACTCCAGAAGGTTCCCTTGCTGATACCGAACTCATCGCGGTGAACACTCTGTCCATAAACAATTTCGCGGCTTCCGTCCTTTGAGAGCTGGAAATCGTGAGATTTCTTCTCTTTTGTCAGGGCGTTGCTGGTTACATCGAAGGTACGCACATAGAGGTTGCTGCCCTTCAGATAGGCGAAGGCGTTCTGCTGGGCATTAGCCTCCAGGAGGTTCTCGCCGTCAGCAAAATCCATCTCGTTCAGCAGTTTATGCTTCTTGAAGTCTACGGTATAAGTCTTGCTGCCGTTGCTTACCATCACGATGCTCTTGCCTGCAAAAGGGAAGAGAGCATTGTAGAGGGCTCTTACCTTGATGTCTTTGGTAGGAGCAATCCACTGGTTGATGTCATTGATGCCGAAGAGTCTGGTCTCCTTGCCTGTCGTCTTGTTGACGAGATAGCAGGCATCCACATCCTGGCGAACGAGTTCATTGCCCCACCAGGTGCACCAGCGGTTCTTGGCTACCATGTTACGATAGTTGTTGCCGCCGAAGTTCAGGTCTTCCAATGTAAAGGTTTTCTCGCCTTTCTGAGCAGGAACCACGCCCTGAGCCTGTAAGTCGGTTGCATTCATAGCCATCATAATCATAGCAGCAAAAGATAATTTATAAATTGAATTCTTCAGATTCATTATATTCTTTACTTTACTTTATCGGGTTTACCACCCATGCGTCGTGAAACACGACGTATGGGTAGTATGTCTCTTTAATCCTCGTCGTCGAAGTCACCGCTGAAGTTCTTCTTGCCTCCGCGCTTGCCTCCGAAATCACGGCCACCACGTTTGTCGCCCTTGAAGCCACCACGCTTGTCGCCTTTCTCGAAACGCTTTCCGTCGCGCTTGCCACCAAAGTCACGGCCACCCTTGCGATCGCCCTTGAAGCTACGGCTTCCACGCTTGTCATCGTCGTCATCATTGCGTCGACCGCCACCGATACGTGAACGGCCGCCCTTATGGAACTCAGCACGCTTCTTCTCGAAGTCTTCCAGACGGTGAGTATGGAACTTGAAAGAACGGATATCGTCCTCCTCGTTTTCAGTCTCCTCGCTAACACGCTTCTTGAATTCACGCTCCTTCTTGAAACGGTGCTTCTGAGCCATCTCGCTCTTCTCGCGCTCAGTCTTCACAATACCGCCTTCAGAACGGAAGTCCTTCATCTTGCCGTCGAACATCACATACTTGCGGAATTCGCACTCCAAGCTTCCGTTGAATACAGGAATCTTGATAGATGGTTTCAGACCAATCTGCTCGAAGCACTCCTCGCGGTAGCTCAATACCCAAGCCTCGTTGCCGGCAAAAGCCTTCTTGAAACGCTCACCTATCATCTTGTAGGTGTTCAGGAGGTTAGGGGTAGAGATGCGCTCACCGTATGGAGGGTTCATCACGATGATGCTCTTCTCGGCAGGCTGGGTGAAGTCCTTGAAGTCCTGCTGGGCGATGGTGATGTCCTTGCTAAGACCGGCAGCACGAACGTTGAGGTTAGCTGTGTTTACAGCCTTCATGTCAACATCGTAACCATAGATATGGTGCTCGAACTCGCGCTCCTGAGAGTCGTCGTTATAGATCATGTCGAAGAGATCCTGGTCAAAATCGTTCCATTTCTCGAAGGCAAACTCCTTGCGGAATACACCTGGAGAGATGTTGCGGGCGATGAGGGCAGCTTCGATGGCGATGGTACCTGAACCACACATCGGGTCGATGAAATCGCATTCGCCCTTCCAGCCAGTCATCAGAATCATACCTGCAGCGAGAACCTCGTTCAGAGGAGCCTCTACCTGCTCCTGGCGGTAGCCACGGCGGTGCAGACTCTCACCACTCGAATCGAGACTCAAGGTGGCATTGTCTTCTGCAATGTGGATGTTGAGGCGGATATCCGGGTTAGATACGCTGATATTTGGACGTGTACCCTGCTTCTCGCGGAACCAGTCAACAATCGCATCCTTTACCTTGTAGGTTACGAAACGTGAGTTGCGGAACTCCTCTGAGTAGACTACTGAGTCAACAGAGAAAGTCTTCTTGACGTCTAAGATGTCATCCCACTTGATCTTCTGAATCTGATCATACACCTCTTCAGCGCTTCTTGCCTTGAAGTGCTTGATAGGCTTTAAGATACGGATGGCTGTGTGCAACTGGAAGTTAGCACGATACATCATTTCCTTGTCGCCTGTGAAAGACACCATGCGGCGACCGATCTGTACATTATTGGCACCCAACTGGGTGAGCTCTTCAGCCAAGACAGGCTCGAGGCCCATGAAGGTCTTGGCAATGAGTTCAAATTCCTGTTCCATTATTGAATTCTATATCTAATAAACTTTGTTTTTCTTTTTTATATTTCTTTGTTTTCGGTTTCATATCCTTGGTAACCCATACGTTGGCTCCCACTACGCAGCCTTCTCCGATGGTGATGCGACCGAGGATGGTGGCATTGGCGTAGACGATGACATCATTTTCGAGGATAGGGTGGCGAGGGATTCCCTTGATAGGGTTGCCGTCCTTGTCGAGAGGGAAACTCTTGGCTCCGAGGGTTACACCCTGGTAGAGTTTCACATTGTCGCCGATGATGCAGGTTGCTCCAATCACCACACCCGTACCATGGTCGATGGTGAAGTGCTTGCCGATGGTAGCCTCCGGGTTAATATCAATACCGGTTTCCGAATGCGCCAGCTCAGTCATCATTCTCGGAATGAGCGGCACTCCCAGTTCGTGCAGCACGTGAGCGATGCGGTAGTTGGTAATCGCCTTGATGACCGGGTAGCAGGAGATGATTTCTCCGTGGCTCATGGCAGCCGGGTCGCCCTCGTAGGCAGCCTCTACATCGGTAGCCAGAATCTTGCGCAGTCTCGGAAATTCCATGATTACCTTGGCTGCAATCACGCCTGCCTTGGCACGCTGGTGCTGCAGTTCAGCCTGGGTTTCCGTTTCGCAGTCGTTGGCGAAGCAGAGACCGGCGAGAATCTGCTCTGACAGCATCTCATAGAGTTTCTCTACTCTTACTCCAATATGATATTTGATAGTTGAGATATTTACCGAAGAATTGCCGAAATATCCCGGAAAGAGGATAGAACGGGACAAACTGATGATTTCTTCGAGCGCCTTGCCCGAAGGAAGTGGATTCCCGTCTCGATGCTGATGGAAGAGACCCTTCAAAGATTCGGCGCTCGAAAGCTCCTCGATGGTCTCTGTCAGCTGATGAGTTAATGTATCTTTACTCATTTTCTTAATGTCTCAATAAAATTTGAGTGCAAAGATACGATTATTTTCTTGAATGACAAAGAAATAGCTACGGTTTTTTGTATTTTTTAGAGTGATTTTTTGAGGGATGAAAGACGGAAAGACCCATATACGGTGTTTTACCGTACATGGGTCTGGCTTGTCTTATTTTGCGATGCTGTCCAGAAAGAGGAGCAGTCGGTTGGTAACGTTTACCTCTGAAACACCGGAATCGAAGTCGAGCGATACGAGGTTGAGCATTGGGAACCGGTCGTGGAGACGTTTCTCGATTCCCTTGGAAATCACGTGGTTAGCGATGCAACCGAAAGGCTGGAGCGAGATGATGTTGTTCACGCCATCACGGATGTAACCTACGATGTCGGCAGGCAGAAGCCAGCCTTCGCCAAACTGGGCTGCGAGCGAAACCAGTCCCTGTACGTCCTTCGCATCATCATAGATATTGGTGAACGGACGGAAGTACCGGAACTTGCCGGCTGCCTTGTTTACCTGGCGCAATCTTCTGCCTATCAGCGCCTGATAAGCGCCCTTGATGATGAAATCAGGCACTTTGGTGCAACTCAGCCGCATGTGTTTCTGTATCTCCACGTTCACAAATTCCTGCAGGAAGAAAGGGGCAAGCAGAGGCGGAACCACCTCAATGCCGCGCGAGATGATGTTCTGCTCCAGGAACTGGTGGGCGAAAGGATTGAACTTCAGGAAGATTTCGCCTACGATTCCTACCTTCGGCAGTTCTCTGTCGAGGGTCATCTGGTTGAATTCTTCGGCTGCCTGTTCCAGGAGTCGGATGAGTCCTTTGGCTGAATTCTGGGCGATAGGTCCGTCTATCAGCTGCATGTATTTATCGCGCAACTCTCTGGCAATGCCTGGTTTTCGCTCTCTTACGATGCAGGCGTTGTACATCTCGTTGATTGCATCGCCATAGAAAATGGCGGTAACGATAATCTGACTGTATTTCAGCCAAGGCACATTAAAGCCGTCCTGCTCGTTGTAGTCTTGCTTGTCGTCTGTTGAGCCTGATGCTTCGCCTGTTGAGGCTGTTACACCGAGCGTGAGCAGCGGAATGTCCTGGAATCCATTGGAAATCATTGCACGCTTGATGAGACCGGCGTAGTTGGTTGCGCGACATTGGCCGCCCGTCTGACTCATCACTACTGCCGTATTATTCAGGTCGTATCTGCCTGATTTCAAGGCTTTGATGATGTCGCCGACGATAAGGGTTGCCGGATAGCAGACTTCGTTGTTGGCAAACTTCAAGCCGAGTTCGGCGCTTACATCATTGCTCATTGGAAGTACCTCTACATCATAGCCTATCAGTTTCAGGATAGGCGGAATGATAGGGGTGAGGTATTCGGTCATGAAAGGAGCGAGAATCTTGCGATGAATGTCCTGCCTGGTGAATACCTTGGTCTGCTGTAAATGTTGAATGTTGAGTGTTGAATGTTGAATGTTGAGTGTTGAATTCTTCACTCCCTTCAGGCTTTCTATCAGCGAGCGGACACGGAGTTTCAATGAGCCGATATTGCTCACATCATCTATCTTCAACAGCGTGAAAGGCTTGTTATGGCGCTTCATGATGTCGCGAATCTCGTCCTGGATAAAACTGTCAGGACCGCAGCCGAAGCTGGTCATCTGGACGAAATGAACCTCATCGCCCTGTTCGGCTGCCCATTGCGCTGCCTTCAGAATGCGGTTCATATACGCCCATTGCTTCACGAGATAAGTCCCTGGCTGACAGTTGTATGCTTCGTTGTTGCCTTGGCTGGCTAATGCTGCCTCATTTCTTTCTGCCGCCAGGTCCTCCAGATTGAATTCTTTGAAATCTGCAAAGAGATTACCCCGGGCGATGTCTTCGCTGATGACGTTGACTCCCAGATTGGCAATCATCTCGCTCAGCTTGTGCTGAATCAGCGGGTCGGTATGATAAGGACGGCCCGCCAGCAAAATCGTAAGTCCCTTGTTTGGCTTCAGAGTCTTGTCTCCGTTCGTTTTCTGAGCCTCTGTTTCTTCATTTTTCAGAATCTCCCAGCCCTGTTTCTTAATCTCAGCTGCATATACTGCCTGAGCATAGAGGGCCTCTCTCAGCGCTTTATGGGCAGTCTTCTTGCTTACTCCCAGTTGCTTGAGATAATCAGTAATCTGCTTTTCCAGCGCCTTAGGCTGGGCAAAGTTGATGACGGGCGTATCGATTGGTTTCTTCAGATTGATGACCGACTTGATGACATCGCTGTAGCCAGAAACGACCGGACAGTTGAAGCTGTTCAGCGTATTCTTCGGGTCGTCATTATGCTCATAAACCACGTATGGCATGAGGATGCGGTCTACCTTCGGGTTCTCGTTGAGTTCCTTCAGATGGCTGTGAGCCAGTTTAGCCGGGAAGCAGATATTGTCGCTCATCACCGTATTCAAGGCTCCTTCATACTGGCTGAAAGTGGAATCGGAAGAGAGAATCACGCCCAATCCTGCTGCCCGGAGCAGCGCATTCCAGAACGGATATTCCTCGTACATGTTGAGAATGCGAGGAATGCCTACTTTGACGCTGTGTTTTACAGCGTCAAGTGGGTTAACTGTCTCTCTATCAAATAGTAAACTATATTTATATTCGTAGATATTTTTACCTTTTTCCCCGTTTGCTCCCTTGTTGTTGAACACACGCTCACACTTGTTTCCGGAGTAGAATCGGTTGCCGCCGGCAAAGGTGTAGCGGGAAACATAACAATGGTTTTCGCAACCTTTGCATTGCAGCTGTTTGGTTTCATAATGAGCCAGATTCTGGAGATCATCGATGGATCTTGATGAGGCAGGGTGCTCGCCTTCTGCAGATGTGCGATGCTTGTAATCTGCCGCCGCATGAAGGGCACAGCCGTAGGCGCCCATCAGTTCCGGCATGTTGCTTCGTGCCACTTCGGTATGGGTGAGCAACTCAAATGCTCTTACCACCGCATCGTTTCTCATCGTACCACCCTGTACAACGATTTTGCCTCCAAGGTTCTCATTACCATGGAGTTTCAATACCTTATAAAGACAGTTCTTGATGACCGAATAAGAGATTCCGGCAGAAATATCAGCTACAGATGCGCCCTCTCTGAGCACCTGCTTTACCTTCGAGTTCATGAAGACGGTGCAGCGGGTTCCCAGGTCGCAGGGAGCCTTCGACTGGCAGGCGAGTTGAGCAAAATCGCCTACAGAATAACCCATGTTGTTGGCAAAGGTCTGGATGAATGTTCCGCAGCCCGAACTGCACGCCTCGTTGAGTTCCATGCGCACCACAGCCCCTTTCTCCACGAAGATAGCCTTCATGTCCTGTCCGCCGATGTCCAGGATAAAACTCACGTCGGGCATGAGTGAGGCAGCTGCTCTTTCGTGCGCCATTGTTTCGATAATGCCGCTATCGAGACCGAAAGCCGCCTTGATGAGTTCTTCGCCGTAACCTGTAGAGCAGGAGCCTACGATTTCCAGTTCAGCGCCTCGCAATGCAGCTTCTTGCTTCAGGGCGTTCAGTCCATCCGCTACCGCCTTGATCGGATTTCCCAGATTCAGGCGGTAATTGGTAAAGACAATATCTCCCGTAGGCGTCTCCGCATTCACCCTTACCGCAACAATCTTCGTCGTAGTAGAGCCCGAGTCAATACCAATCACAACCTGTTGCTTTCCTTTGTTCAGCGGTTGGGTTTCGGTAGCGAATTTCGTTTTTGATTTGAGCCATTCCTGATGCTCTTTCTCATTCTTGAACAGAGGCAGCAGACTGCTGGTCCATTCTGTTTGTATTTCTTTTTTCATCCGACTTCTGAGAACAGATACTGAGGCTGCAGAATCTGCCGATTTAGCCCGGTAAGCACAGCCCAGAGCCGGAATGAGATTGCTGTTTCCGGATACGATGAAGTCGTTTGGAGAGAGATGGAGATAATCGCAGAAAGCCTTGCGGAGAGCCGGAAGAAAGGTCAGCGGACCGCCGCAGAGCAGGATAGGAGCCTCGAAGCTGATTCCGTGAGAAAGCGTTACCACCGTCTGTACGGCGATGGAATGGAAGATGCTGGCTGCAATATCTGCTTCGGGCAGATTGCGCGCCATCAGGTTCTGGATGTCGGTCTTGGCGAATACGCCGCAGCGGGCAGCCATCGGATAAACGTGTTCTGCCTTCATCGCCAACTCGCTCATCTTCTGGTTTTCTACGCCCATCAGCACACTCATCTGGTCGATGAAAGCGCCCGTTCCGCCGGCACAGTTGCCGTTCATACGCAGTTCCATATTTCCGTTTTCCTTGAAGAAGATAACCTTCGCGTCCTCGCCACCAATATCAATGAGCGCCTTCGCTTCAGGATGGGCCGTACGGGCATAGACCGATGCAGCCACCACCTCCTGTACAAACTCCGCCTGGAGCTGTTCGGCAGTAGCCATTCCTACGCTTCCCGTTACGCAGATTCTTGCCTCTGCATCGCCGGTAAGGGCTAAAATCTCATCGAAATATTGCGACACAAGTTCGTTGACACGAGCGTTGTGGCGTTCGTATTTTGAGTAAATTACCCGGTTATCGCTGTCGATAACGGCTATTTTGGCTGTCGTAGAGCCAACGTCCAATCCTATGTAATAAGTTTTCTCCATTTCTCTTATCTCAAGTATTTCTCTTATCTTCCAGTATCTTCTTATCTTCTAGTGGCTTTTCCCAAGTTCCATCTGCTCTCTTCTCATATCCCTGAAAGCGCTCCAGGCTATCGGAACCGCAACGGCAAACGAGCAGCAATCTGCCCACATCTGACACATCTCCACGCCCAGCAGTCCGAAGAAATAGGGGAGGATGAAGATGAGCGGAATGAAGAAAAGTCCGCTTCGTGCCGCCGCTACAATGTTGGCTCTCACCGGTTTACGGATGGTCTGCATCAGCATGTTGGTGAGCACGATGCTGGCTACGAGCGGAAAACTGAGCACCTGCCATCGCAAAGCCACCGAACCTACGGCTACAACCGCTGCATCATCGCGGAAGATGCTGATGATGGAAGTTGAGAAGATGAAGCCGAGAAGGGCACAGACGCTGAGGAAAACCGTGCCGCATCTGATGCAGAAAAAGAAGGCTTCCTTTACACGCCCATAGAGTTTGGCGCCGTAGCAGAATCCGCAGAGCGGCTGGAATCCCTGACCCAGACCGATGACCATCGCATAGGTGAAGAAGGAGATGCGGGTAACGATGCTCATGCCCGCAATGGCTGCATCGCCAAACGCACCTGCTGCCACATTGAGCATCAGCGTAGCGATACTTCCCAGTCCCTGTCTTGACAGCGAAGGGGTTCCGCCGAAGATAATCTCCTTGGCAAAGGCGCGGGTAGGGGTGAAATTGCAGAGACGGATGCGGATGTTCTCGCCTTTATGCGTCATCCAGAAGAGCATGGCGCAGCCGAAACACTGGCTAGTGAGGGTGGCTACGGCGGCTCCGGTAATGCCCAACTGGAAGTAGAGAATGAGCAGAGGAGCCAGAATCAGATTGAGCAGCACACCCGACATGATGCCCTTCATCGCATACATCGTATTGCCCTGAAATCGCATCAGATTATTCAGCGTAAGCGAGGTGGTCATAAAGGGAGCACCCAGCAGGATAATGCCAAGATAGCGCTCTGTATAAGGAAGAATGGTGGGCGTAGAACCCATCAGAAGACAGAGCGGAGTGAGGAAAAGATGACCCAGGATGGCGATGAGGAGACCGGTAAGAAAACTCAGCACAAAACCCGTTGTTGCCATCTTCTGTGCCTCTTCCGTATGCTTGGCGCCCAACTGTCGCGAAACATAATTGCCTGCTCCGTGACCGAAGAAAAAACCAATCGCCTGAATCACAGCCATTGCTGCAAAAGAAACGCCTACCGCTGCCACACTCTGCGTGTTGATGCTGCCCACGAAATAGGTGTCGGCGAGGTTGTACATGCTCGTCGACAGCATACTGATAATCGTTGGTATGGCCATCGTAAAAATCACATGATGCACAGGGGCATGTGTGAGGAACGTATAGTTGTCTCTTTTCTCTTTCTTCATAACTTTATGATGCTCTTTTGGGGCATTTCAACCTGCAAAGGTACATAAATATCCACAAAGTTGGACAATTATGAACAAACTTTTATAAATTTATAAGAAAAGAGTTGCATTATTCATAAATTTATTGTATTTTTGCACCGCAATTGAATATATATACATAAAACAATATACTAATGAATGATGAGATAAGAATCATACCGATAACGACTAAAAAAGGGCTGAAAACCTTCATTCAGTTTCATTATGATCTCTACAGAGGCCATAAGTTTGCCATTCCTTTTTTGCGTTTCGACGAGATGAATACGCTGGACCCAAAGAAGAATCCTGCCTTCGAATTCTGCGAGGCTCAATACTTCCTGGCGGTTGACAGCGAGGCTCGTATCGTAGGTAGAATTGCTGGCATTATCAACCATCGTGCCAACGAAGAGTGGAACAAGAAGCAGGTTCGCTTCGGCTGGTTCGATTTCGTGGATAATGTAGCGGTTTCCTGTGCCTTGTTGCGCGCGGTAGAAAACTGGGGCAAGAGCAAGGGAATGAACGAATGCGTAGGTCCGCTCGGATTTACGGATATGGACCGTGAAGGCTTGCTCATCGAGGGCTTCGACCGGAAGTCTACGATGTATATCAATTACAATTATCCTTATTATAAGACGCATCTGGAGAGTTATCCGCTCTATGAGAAGGATAACGACTGGCTGGAGTACCGCATCAGGATTCCGGAAGTGACGCCGGCTAAGTTTGCCAAGACTGCCCAGATGATAGAGAGCCGATATAATCTGCATGTTCATAAGTTTACCCGCCGGGAACTGACCTCGGGAGGAATGGGCAGGAAGGTGTTCGAAATCGTGAACGAGACTTACAAAAATCTCTATGATTTCCAGCAGCTTACGGAGAAGCAGATAGATGAATATGTAAATACTTATATCAAGAAGGCTGACTTGAACCTGGTAACGGGTGTGGTAGATGGCAACGCTGGCAACAAGCTGGTAGCCTTTGGTGTTTCCTTCCCTTCGTTTACCGATGCGCTGCGCGAGATAGGCGATGGCAAGCTTTTCCCTACGGGATGGCTGAAGGTGCTGAAGGTTCTGAAGTGGCACAAGACGGATACGGTAGATTTGCTCTTGATTGGTGTTCTTCCGGAATATCGCAAGAAGGGAGCCAACGCGCTTATTTTTGCCGATCTGATAAAGCAGTATCGACGTTATGGCTTTAAATGGGCTGAGGCAATGCCGCAGATGGAGACCAATACCGGTGTTCAGAGCCAGTGGCAGTATCTGGAGAGCGAACAGCATCGCCGTCATCGCTGCTATAAGAAGAAGATTTAAAAGCCTCTGTTTTGAGCTGTTTAGACGTAAAAAAGATAGAAAATGGGCTAAAAAGTTAAAAAAACTAACTCGCTCTAAATTGGACTTTGATTGAAAATCAAGAAGTTGGGCGTTTGCCT
>OLFS01002168.1_pt1 | contig 13018 bp, 9 predicted proteins | sample 1605491 | NCBI WGS metagenome assembly OLFS01 (sample SAMEA3888921, study PRJEB22519) | human gut metagenome | biome: human gut; feature: human-associated habitat; material: faeces | place: Denmark | collected 2011 | reverse complement strand
TTAGATAACTGAAAAACATGTTTTTTATTGCCTTTTCCACCGAGGAATCGACCATGAAATTCCTTTGCACACCAAATAGATGAGTATAGAGACGAAAATGATGGAGGCACCCGATGGTATATTGTAATGGTACGACAAGTAAAGGCCGCCCAGACAGCCGCTGTAGCCTGTCACGATGGAGAGCAGTGCCATGCGTTTGAAGCTGTGCGTGAAAATATTGGCCGTCACTTGAGGGATGGTCAGCAAGGAGATGACCAACACGATGCCCACCATGCGCAGGCAGGCCACAATGGTCAGTGCGATGAAGGCCATCATCAGATATTCCACCATGGTGACAGGAAGACGTTGCGAACGGGCGAATTCAGTGTCGAAAGCAATGGAAACGAGCGGACGGAGAAAGAATGTGAAAGCAGCCGTGGCGATGAGTGCCAATGTGCCTAACAAATAAAGGTCCGAGGGGGTGACAGTCAATATATTGCCGAACAGATAGGAGGACAGCTCCGGAGTGAAGCCCGGTGCCAAAAAACTGCAAATGATGCCGATGCTCATGCCTAAAGTCCAAAAAATGGCGATGGCCGAATCTTCGCGCATGTCGCGGCGGTGGCTGAACCATTGTATGCCGCAGGCTGACAAGACAGAAAACGCGGCTGCAGAGAGTATGGGGGAAAATCCGAGGTAAACTCCGATGCCGATACCGCCGAACGAGGCATGGGTGATGCCGCCCGCGAGGAACACCATGCGGCGGCAGACGACGTAGGTTCCGATCACTCCGCACGTTATGCCCGACAGCACGCACGCCGCGAGCGCGTTCGAAAGGTAGCCGTATTGGATCAGATCGCTGAAAAATTCCATCCTCGTTCTCTTTATTTGCGCGCAAATTTACGTTTTTTACTTGGATAATTTAGTTCTTGGATATAGAAAAGCATTCGATTATTTTTATATTTGCGCTTGGATGCCTGCTTGTTTTTTCGGTATCCGCATGATTAACCCCATTTATTTTCAAATTTTTTACATTTTTACATTTATGCGTACATCTTTATTTCTCGGCATGACCGGATTCGCATTTCTGACGACGTTTGGTTTGCAGGGGTGCAGTGATGACGAGGGTGGCAATGACGGCAAAAATCCCCCCCCCACGATTAATGTTGAGGTGGGTGATGTAACCCGTACAACCGCATCATTTACAATTACTACGAGCGGTGCAGCCGATTATGCCTACGCTGTATTGCCGGCATCGGAAACGATTGCCGATGCAGAGGCTCTCTTCGAAAATGGTATCGTAGCCATGTTCGAAGGTGCTAAAAAGGTCGAGGTCAAAATCGAAGACCTTACTGGTGACACCGAGTACAAGCTCTATGCCGCCGCACGCAACCTCAACCCTTTCCTTTACAGCAAACTCGTATCCGAATCGATCGACACGCATGTCGCTTATACCGACATGATTACGCTCGAAAGTGTCAAGACTACTTCTTTCGCTTATCATATCATGAAGCCCGAAGGCGTGGCCAAATACAAGCACGTCTGCCTTTCCAAGTCTGACTATGACTATATAATCAACCTTGCAGGCGGTACTCCGGCCTCCTATGTAAGCGCTTTTGGCAAGGAAGCCACTGAAGACGACACCTATGTTTTCGATACCACTTTCTTCGATGCCGGCGGCTTTCGCCAGGATATTTACTCCGATATGGAGTTTATCATCATAGCCGGTGAAGTCGACGGCGAAGGGCAAGTGGCCAAGGATGCAGCGAAGACGCTCGTCTTCAAGACCAAAAAAGCCGGCACTGCCCCATATGGTATCGATGTCTCTGTGAGCAATATCGCTTCGATGACGGCCGATATAACCATTAAGCCCGAGGAAGGAATCGAGCGCTTCCGTTATCATGTGAACACGAAGGCGGAGTTCGACTATATTGCTTTCGAGGGCGAGGCTTCCGTTCGCCGTATGATTATCGGCCATTGGGACGATGTTTCGAACGAAAGTTCGGGGACTATCACTGTCAATGCAAAGGGCCTTAAGCCCAATACCGAGTACCAGGTCGGGATCGTAGGGTTCGATAAGGACATGCGCGAGAAGTTCCTGCTCTATGACTTTACGACGGGCGAACCTACCGGGCCCCTGCCCGAGCTGACTGCCGAGCCCGTAACCGTCGAAACGCCGTGGAACAAAGCGGCCTTCAAGATCAAGACGACCTATACGGTCTCGATGGTGGCCGGAGTTTTCCCGAGGGGATCCATCGAAGACGTTCTCAGCCGTCCCGGTAACGAGGCGCTTACGGCCGGCGATGTCATCGCTGCCAACGGCACTTCGTTAACCCCGGAACAGGTTGCTGCTGCTATGAGTGGAGAGGGGCTTGTCATCGAGAGCGACGTGCTCACGCCGAATACCGAGTACGAGTTCGGTGTTTGTGCGACGAATGAGGAAAGCGTGGGCGTTTCCGTAGTGAAGGATTTCGCGACAGTTTCGTTGCCGCAGTACGATGGAAACGGCGTGCGTGCGAAACTTCCCGGCAAATACACCGCGACGACCAAGGATCTCGAAGGCAAAACGGTGACCTTCTCTGTCACTATTGCCACGGGTGTGAACGAGGCGACCGAAAAGGCTTACCACGATATGAACCGCCTGGTCGTATTGGGTTTTGCTCCGTGCGGTGTGGAGTATGCGGATCCTGAGAAGTTGCTTGCGAACGGCTGGGTTGCGAACGAAGAGGAAGCCAATGCCGGTTACGGGCCGAAGTGGTTCATCGAATTCAACAGTGACAACACGATTTCGACGAGCGCTCCGATAAACGGGGAGCTGGATTACACGATGGCGAAGTTCAACGGCAAGGAACTCTATTTCCACGGTTATGCCAAACGTCCCAACAGCGACAATTACACGGATATGGCGATAAGCTTCCCCATCGAAGTGGCGGACGATCTGACGTTGACGGTCAAGAAAGCGGTCGACAACTCCTTTGAGTATTATCCCGGTGTGTTGTCGGGTACCAGCCAATGGTGGGGTGATATGGCTTTTGCAGCATCGGACGAGATCGTCCTGACGCGCGATGCCGACCAGGGCGCCGAGCCGGCAGCCGTGAAGAACGTGCGGCAGGTTAGCCTGCCCGAACGGGTGACCGTGAACCTCGATGCCGCTCCTGTGGCCGACAGCCGTCGTATTGCGGCAGAACGAATGATGCGTTAATCCTTAATAAAATACTTTAGACATGAAGAATTTGTTTGGATGGATGCTGGCGGCACTGCTGGCCTTGACGGTCGGTGTGTCGTGTAGCGACGACGATGATTTGAATGAAGGTGCGGGGATTGCCTCTCCCGCATGGAAGGCTGAGAACCAGGCCGTGATCGAAGGCGAGACGCTCGATTTCGAATTTACCGCCGAAGGCCGGTGGACGGCTGTGAGCTCGGCTGACTGGTGCGAGGTGAAGACTCCCTCGGGCGTGGCGGGCGAATCGCTGCTGAGGTTGAAGGTCGCCAAGAACAACCTTGCCGAGGCGCGTACGGCCACGATCACCGTCCATGTGAAAGGATACGCCGCATCGGCCTCTTTCGTGGTGAAGCAGGCCGAAGGTACAACCGAGCAGGGGGATGGTAAATACCGCTCCGTGAACGAATGGGTAGCGGACTATATGAAGAACTTCTACTTGTGGAATCGTCCGATCGAAAACCTCTTCCTCGATTACAGCCTTAGCTACGACCGCTTTTTCACCTCGATCCTCGACGGCGTAGCTGCCCAGGATGACGTGAACCACGACGACGGCTTCTGGCAGGGGCAGAAACGCATGTACTATTACTCTAATTTGCAAAGCGATGCTCCCGTGTCGCGAGCTCCGGGACAGACGCAGTCCGGGTCAGGTATTTATCTGTTGCAAGCCACCCGCCTCGGTACCGACTATATCGGGTTTGCGGTTATGGCGGTCGTTCCTGGGACGCCGGCTGACGACGCGGGACTCGTGCGCGGCGATTTCATCACGTCGGTCAACGGCGTGGAGGTGACCGATGCCAACTACAAGACGCTGGGCCAGTATGTATACGACGGGTCTGTCGAGATTGCGGTTAGCCAGGTGACCTGGGAAGATAACGGAAGCACTCCTGTGCTCAGCTCGAAAGGCAACATCCAGCTCGGGGCCGCTTCCTTTACCGATCCGGCCATCTACATGGACAAGGTGGTTGGCATCGATGGCACCGACAAAAAGGTGGGATACCTGCTCTATATGGGCTTTAATATCGACTACGACGATGAGTTGATGGCGGCATTCGAACGTTTCCGCCAGCAGAACGTCACCGACCTGATTCTTGATTTGCGCTACAACAACGGTGGCGATGTGCTTTCGAGCGCCGTGCTCGGTACGCTGGTTGCGGGCAACGACTACAAGGGACAGGTTTATGCACATACCACGTTCAATGAAGACCGCACGGAAGCCGGTGAAGGCGGTGACTACAAGATCGGCGTCAAGGAAACAGTTGAGCGCATATACGAACCGCTCGAAACGGCGCTTCAGCATGCTGTGGGGTTGAAGAAGATATATGTGCTGGTGAGCCAGACGACCGCTTCGGCCAGTGAAATGGTGATCAATGGCCTGCGTGGTCTGGACATCGAGGTCAACCTCATCGGGCAGACCACCAACGGCAAGAACGTAGGTATGGAAGGAGTGATGCGGTCATTCTACAATCATGAGTTCCTGCTCTACCCTGTTACCTTTTACGTTGAGAACGCCAAGGGGTTCCGGGATTATTCGACGGGTTTTGTCCCCGATGTCGAGATTGACGATTCGGCGATCTACCCGGGGGAGTTCGGTACGATGGAAGATCAGCTCGGCTATATTGCGCTGGTGTGGATCAAGAGCGGCAAGAAGCCGGAACTCCAGGCTTCGTCGTTGACACGCGGCGGGGGCAGTCCGATGAAGCCTTTCGGCGACTTGTGGGATATCCGTCCCATACGACCGATGGGCGGTGCCGTCATGCGTCCCCGGACGGACGAGTAGTGTTCCGTTTTTCTTATGCTGCAGAGGCGTCCGTACAGGGCGCCTCTGCTCTATTTATCTCGGTCTGTAATTTTTTTGTTGAAAAGACGCCCCTTTTCGTACGGTTTTCGTAATTTCGCCCAGTAAAACACATATTTTATGCAACAACGCCGAGTCAATTTCCATACCCTGGGTTGCAAACTCAATTTTTCGGAGAGCTCCACCCTTGCCCGGGAGTTCGAAGAGGGCGGTTTCGTCCGCGTGGCACCCGATGCTGAAGCCGATATATGCGTCGTCAACAGTTGTTCGGTGACCGAACATGCCGACAAGAAATGCCGTAACCTGATCCGCAAGCTGCACCGCCGCAACCCCGGTGCCATCATCGCCGTCACGGGGTGTTACGCGCAACTCAAACCACAGGAGATCGCGGCAATCGAAGGTGTGGATATTGTCGTGGGTAACAACGATAAGGGCGATTTATATAAACGTGTGCTCGAACTTCCGGGCAAAGGCCGTGCGCAGGTTTACAGTTGCGATGCCGATTCGCTCACATCGTTCTTCGCGGCCTTTTCGAGCGGCGACCGCACGCGGGCCTTCCTCAAGGTGCAGGACGGCTGCGACTACAAGTGTGCATACTGTACGATCCACTACGCCCGCGGCGGCAGCCGGAATATGCCGGTCGCCGATCTGGTCGCCGAGGCGCGCCGGATCGCGGCGGCCGGACAGAAGGAGATCGTCCTGACGGGTGTCAACACGGGGGATTTCGGCCGGACGACGGGCGAGAAGTTCATCGACCTGCTGCGGGCGCTGGACGGCGTGGACGGGATCGAGCGTTACCGCATCTCCTCCATCGAACCGAACCTTTTGACGGACGAGATCATCGCCTTCTGCGCTGCTTCGCCGAAATTCCAGCATCATTTCCACATCCCCCTGCAGAGCGGTTCGGACAAGATCCTGGGGCTGATGCGCCGCCGTTATACCACGGCGCGCTTCGCCGACCGGATCGCCGCCGTACGCGCGCTGATGCCCGACGCCTTCATCGGCATCGACGTGATCGTCGGTTTCCCCGGTGAGACGGAGGAGGATTTCCGCACGACCTACGACTTCCTTGCCGGGCTGGAACCGGCCTTTCTGCATATTTTCCCCTTCTCGGAACGTCCCGGCACGCCGGCCGTGGAGATGCCCGGCAAGGTGCAGGCTTCGGTGGCGACGCGCCGCGCGGCCGAGCTGGAGGCGCTGTGCGCGAAGCTGCACGGAGCATTCTGCGCCCGTGCCGTGGGGAGCGAGGATTCCGTGTTGTTCGAAAGCACGCGGCGCGGGGGCATGATGTTCGGCTTTACGGGCAACTATCGCCGGGTGAAGGCTCCCTACGACAAGGCCCGCGTCAACACCGTTTGCCGCGTCAGGCTGGGGGCTATGGACGAATCTCACGACCTGATGGGTGAAATTCGGGATTAAATCATTATATTTGCCACTACAAAATTCATAAGGAGTATGACGGGTTTGCGCAAAAGGGTGATGGTGGGCTTCCTGAGCATCGTATGCCTGCTGTTTTTTTCGGGCATGGTCTCGTTCGTGGAGCTGAGCCATCTGAGCCGCGACACGGGCGAGATCCTCAAGGCCAACATGCGTAATATCGAGCTGGCCAAGGAGATGCTCGACGCTGCGCACGAACAGAACGTGGCGCTGATCCGCCTTTCGGTATTCGGCGACCGCTCGTGCGACAGCCTTTGCCGCCGGAGCCTCGAACGGCTGGAGAATACGCTGCTCGTGGCACAGGACGAGGCGCTCGAAAAGTCGTTCCTCGACTCGCTCGCCTTCGCGACGACCGAGCTGCGCCTGCTGACCGACAACTATCTGGCCTTCGGAACCGCTGCGCCGGAGGTGCCGGGGCCCGTTTTACCCGATTCCGTGGGGGTCAAATGGTATAACGACGAGTACGTGGCGCTCTACGGGCGCCTCACGTCGGCCATCAAGAACTATATGACTTCGACGCAGAGTTCGCTGGCGCCGCGTGCCGAGCAGATGAAGAAGAACGCCTACCGGGCCGTGACGCCCGTGCTGATCTCACTGGCGGTGATGATCGCCATCGTGCTGATGCTCTATTATTTCATGTCCGTCTACTGTGTCAACCCCATCCTGCGCATGAACAAGGGGCTGGGCGATTACCTTTCGTTCCGCGTGCCGTTCGTCGTCAAGGCCGACTGCAAGGACGAAATGCTGGAGCTCAAAGAGAAGATCGAGACGCTGATCACCATTTCCAAGCAACCGAAAGCCTGATGCGATGCGAGTAGACGTGGTATTGCGATATGTCGGGGTCGTGATGATATTCATCGCGCTGTTCATGCTCCTGTCGGCGGGTATCTCCTACGTCAGCGGCATGGACTCGGCGTTCTACCCGCTGCTCCTGTCGTCGTTGCTCACGGCCCTGCTGGGGGCTTTCCCGCTGATTTTCGTGGAACGTACGGAGCAGATCACCAACAAAGAGGGCTTCTGCGTGGTGGTCGGCTCGTGGCTGGTGGCCTGTGTGGTCGGGACATTCCCCTACCTGATCTGGGGCGGGGAGTTCAGCCTGGTAAACGCCTGGTTCGAAAGCGTTTCGGGCTTTACGACCACCGGGTCGACGATCCTGAACGATGTCGAGGCGCTGCCCCGCGGGTTGCAGTTCTGGCGTTTCTCGACGACCTGGGTCGGCGGTATGGGCGTGGTGATGTTCGCGCTGCTGATCCTGCCCTCGCTGGGCCGCAATAAGCTGACGCTGTCGAATGTCGAGCTCTCGACGCTCGCCAAGGACAATTACCGTTACCGCACGCAGATCATCGTGCAGATACTGCTGGTGGTCTATGTCGGGCTTACGGTGGTTTCGACCCTTCTGCTCAAGATGGCGGGCATGAACTGGTTCGATTCGCTTTGCCATGCCATGTCGGCCTGTGCCACGAGCGGGTTTTCGACCAAGAACGCCAGCGTCGCCTATTTCAACAGCCCGATGATCGACACGATCCTGATCTTCGCGATGGCCACGGCGGGTATTCATTTCGGACTGATCTATGCCACGGTGACGGGCAAGCGCAGCAATATTTTCCGTTCGGAAGTGACGCGCTGGTACCTCGGCATGCTGTTCGCGGGCGGGCTGCTGATCGCCGTCAGCCTCTATGCCGCGGATATCTACCCCGCCTTCACGTCGGCTTTCCGCCACGGGCTTTTCCAGTTCGTGTCGGTGGTGACGACGACCGGGTTTGCGACGGCCGATTCCAACCAGTGGACTTCGTTCGCGGTCATCCTGCTGATTTTCGGCTCGATCGTGTGTGCCTGCGCCGGATCTACGGCGGGCGGTATCAAGACCAACCGGCTGGTGCTGGCCATGAAGATGATGCGCACGCGGCTGCGGCAGCAGCAGCATCCCAATGCGATCATCCGCATCCGCCTCGACGGCGTTATCCAGGAAACGGAGGCGCTTCATTCGGTCATGATATTCATCGTGGCGTACCTGATGCTGATACTCGCCGGCACGGTTTTCGGGACGATATTCGGCGTCGACCTGATGACCAGTTTCTCGGGGGCCGTGGCGTCGATCGGCAACGTCGGCCCGGGCTTCGGCGAGGTCGGCTCGATGGACAATTTTTCGGCGCTTCCCGGGGTGTTCAAGCTCTCCAATTCGCTGCTGATGCTGTTGGGGCGTCTGGAAATATTCGGATTCATACAACTCTTTTTCATTAAATGGTGGAGGTAACCGAGATGGTATTTCGTAAGGTTTATATAGTGTTATGTGCGGCGCTGCTGGCGGCGGGAGACCTCTGTGCGCAGCAGGTTCGCGTGGAACCCCGTATCGCGGGGCTCGAGGGCAACCGGGAGTACATGTCGCTTCTGGAACAGGATGCGCAGTTGCAGATCCGCGAGGACTCGATCGTCAATGCCGTGGAACGCGCCCGGCAACAGTTGCGCGAAGACCCCGCGAACAGGCAGCGCTATTCGCAGGAGATCCTGCAGCTCGAAAGCCGGATATTCGAAGTGCGCAATGCCAAGGGGCGCCTGATCGACAAGATCAACACCATCGAGCAGGAGTGGGTGCTCGCCAACCTGAACGGGGCGGCGCAGCAGCCGGCGGAGCCTGCCGCGGAAAGTCCCGCAGGGGCGATCCCCGACTCGCTCAAGGTGCGCAACCTGGTTTTCAACCCCTATTTCCGCGAGCAGCTGCCCGAGGCCGATTATGCGGCCCTGCGCAGGGCGCAGGGGCTGGAGCTGGACGCCGTGGACTATGTGAACCGCTATTTTGCCAACTACGGGACGATCTGCGAACTGGCCGAGGCCTATGCCGCGGCGCAGACCGAGGCGGATGCGGGCGAGATTTACGACCGCTACAATACGTTGCAGGGCTTCAACCGCGTGCTGGCCGATTCGCTCGCCGAGGCATGGAATTATATCGCCGACAACAAAGGGTATGCCTATGGCTATCTGATGGACAAACTGGGGCAGGATGCCATCCTGGCGCGTGAGGAGAAGCGGCTTTCCGGGGCTGCCCGCGAACTCTCGGCACTGCGCGGCGAGGTCGCTTCGGATGCCGTGGCCGATTATTTCCTGCGCAAGAAAGTCCTCGTGGGCTACGAGACGGCCGTGGCCGGCCTGTTGGGGCTCACTTCCGCCCGCGACTCGCTGCGCGGCGTGGCTGCGCAATTGGATGGCATCGACTTCCGCCTGCCCCGTATCGACGTGGCGCAGCGCTATTTCCTCGACTACGACAGTATCGCGTTCTCCGCAACGCCAAAATACAGCTACCAGCACCCGATCCCCGAGTGCAGGGTCTACGAGCACGGGACGATCTACCGTATCCTGCTGGGCACGTTCAATACCAAGCGTGCCGTCTCCACGTTCCGGGGGGCGTATCCGCTCTCCTATCTGGTCGGCGAGGATAAGAAATGGTGTTACTATGCCGGGGGCTTCGCAACCCGGGAGGAGGCCGAGGCCGCGCAAAAACTGTTGAAATCCAAAGGCTTCGTCCGCCCCGAAATCGTGGTGTGGACGGACGGCGCCTACCGCAACCTTTCGCGTGACCCCGAGGCGCAGCAGATTGCCTACCGGGTCGAAATCACCGGTACGGAGGCACTGCCCGACGTTGTCAAGACCGTTATCACCGAGGCGGCCGAGGGGTGCGAACTCTCGCGCGTGGGACAGCAGTTGTTCGTGGTGGGGATGTTCGACGACAAGGCCGTGGCCGACCGCGTGGCCGCCGCAATAATACAGGCAGACCCGTCTTTGGAAATAAAAGTCGCCGAAATTGCGGAATAATTGAATTTATTGCCTATCTTTAGTGCAATGTTCAACAACTCCTTATGACGATGTTCTATATCATACTCCTGATCGTATTGGGACTGCTTTTCCTGGTGGCGGAATTGGTGCTGCTGCCCGGCGTGTCGATCGGTGCCATCCTGGCGCTGGTTTGCTACGGCAGTTCCATCTACCTCGCTTTCCGCGATTACGGCACCGTAGCCGGGGTCGTAGTCATCCTGGCTATCCTCCTGCTTTCGCTCGTCGCCACGATTATTTCCCTGCGCGCCAAGACCTGGCAGCGCTTTTCGCTCAAACAGAGGGTCGACTCGTCGAGTATGCCCTCGACCCCCGACCAGGAATTGCAGGTGGGCGACCGCGGCATGACCCTTTCGCGCCTTTCTCCGATGGGTACGGTCGAGGTCGGCGGCAAGGTCTACGAGGCCAAGTCGCTGACGGCCTATGTCGACCCGCGCCGGGAGGTCGAAGTCGTGGGCTTCGAGAATTTCAGCGTCATCGTAAAGACCGTGAAGGATCGGCACGCTTAGCCGGATAATCGGACGGGGATGGGATATCTCAGATTCTTTGCATTGCTGGCCGTCGTGGGGATGGCTTGCGATTCCCGGGCGCAGGGAACGAAGGAGGTCTGGCTGGACGAGCTGGATCTCTCGTGCTGCATTCAGGACTGGGGCTTGCCGCAGGCCGACCGCTCGGTGCTGGATACTCCCCTCACGGTGGGCGGCGTCGTTTACGGCCGCGGCGTGGGAACCCATTCGATCAGCCGTATGCTGTTCGGGCTCGGCGGCGATGCCGTCTCCATCGCCGGGGCGGTGGGCGCGGATGATAAAAACCTGTTCGCCGGGAAACACCGGTTCAAAATCCTCGGCGACCGGAAGGTGCTGTGGGACAGCGGTGTGATGCGCAAGGGCGATGCTGCCCGTGCGTTCGACGTCGACTTGTCCGGCCTGGACAAAGTCCTGCTGCTGGTCGAGGAGGCCGGCGACGGGATCATGTACGACCATGCCGACTGGCTGGAGGTGAAGATCACCACGCGCGGAGAGGTGGAGCCCCTGTCCGTCTGGGCCAGGCCAATCTCCAAGGGTAAATATATCCTGACCCCCGCGAGCCCCGAAACGCCGCAGATCAACAATCCGCTCGTATACGGCGCCCGCCCGGGCAATCCCTTTCTGATGCCTGTCATGGCCAGCGGCAAACGCCCGATGGCGTACGGGGCGCAGGGGCTTCCCGAAGGGCTGGAGCTCGATCCCCGTACGGGCCTGATAACGGGCCGTGTGCCCGCCGAAGGGGATTTCAGGGTGCTGCTGACAGCGGAGAATGCCCTCGGGAAAGCCGAACGGGAGATATTGCTGAAAATAGGGCCGCAAATCGCCCTGACTCCGCCCATGGGCTGGAACAGCTGGAATTGCTGGGGGTTCTCGGTCGACGACGCGAAGGTGCGCGATGCCGCCCGCGCCATGCACGAAAAACTCCTGGCCTACGGATGGACGTATGTCAATATCGACGACGGATGGCCGGCGGATACGCGTTCGGCCGACGGCAGGCTCCTCCCGAACGAAAAATTCCCGGATTTCAAAGGCCTCAGCGACTACGTCCACTCCCTTGGGCTCAAATTCGGCATCTACTCCTCGCCCGGGCCCACGACCTGCGGAAATTATCCGGGGAGCTACCGGCATGAACTCACCGACGCCCGGACTTGGGCCGAATGGGGCGTGGATTACCTCAAACACGACTATTGCGGCTACCTGCAAATCGAAAGGGACTCCGAGGAAAAGACGATCCAGGAACCCTACGTGGTCATGCGCAAGGCGCTGGATCAGGTCGACCGGGATATCGTCTACTGCGTGGGCTACGGGGCTCCCAACGTGTGGAACTGGGGCGCCGAAGCCGGCGGCAACCTGTGGCGTACGACCCGCGACATCACCGATGAATGGAACGTGGTGACGGCGATCGGCTGTTTCCAGGACGTTTGCGCGCAGGCCACGGCCCCGGGCAGGTACAACGACCCCGATATGCTGGTGGTCGGCCGGCTGGGACACGGCTGGGGTGCCGATGCCCACGAATCCGAGCTGACCCCCGACGAACAATATGCCCATATTTCGCTGTGGGCCATCCTCTCCGCCCCGCTGCTGATCGGTTGCGACATGCGGGCGATAGACGACTTCACGCTCGGGCTGCTGACCAATTCCGAAGTGATCGCCGTGAACCAGGATCCGCTGGTCGCCCCCGCCGTCAAACGGGTCGTTCCCAACGGGCAGGTGTGGTACAAAAAACTCTGCGACGGTTCGTATGCGCTGGGATTTTTCCAGTTGGATCCCTATTTCGTGCTGTGGGATCAGGACGAGGCGGAAGCCATCCAGGAGCAGAACTACGAATTCGAATTCGACCTGCGGGAACTCGGGATCGGCGGAAAGGCCGAAGTCCGGGACTTGTGGCGGCAGCAAGACCTGGGTACGTGCACGGGCACGCTCCGGGCGCTTGTACCCTACCACGGGGTTTCGCTGGTCAGGATAACGCCCGTGGAGTGAGCTCGGGCAGAAAGGTGTAATTCAAGGATAATTTTCTAACTTAATAGCATTCGATTATGGATTTTCAAGCAGGATTGATCGTATTGATCGTATTCGTGAGCCTTTTTGCGATCTGGCTCATCTTCTATTTCATCCCGGTGGGACTGTGGTTCTCGGCATTGGTGTCGGGCGTAAGGATCAGCCTGCTGCAACTCATTCTGATGCGCTGGCGCAAGGTGCCGCCCTCGACGATCGTATCGTCGATGATCGAGA
>OLFS01002160.1_pt1 | contig 13057 bp, 15 predicted proteins | sample 1605491 | NCBI WGS metagenome assembly OLFS01 (sample SAMEA3888921, study PRJEB22519) | human gut metagenome | biome: human gut; feature: human-associated habitat; material: faeces | place: Denmark | collected 2011 | reverse complement strand
CGTAGATTAATATAATAATGTTTATATTTATTGTTTTATATCTACGTTGCAAACATTATTTTAATGCTTCGATAACCTGTGGCATCATTGTCCAAATGGTGTTTTCATCTTGAGCAGTAAAAAAGTTGCCATCTATCTCTGATTTCTTATCGGTAGCTGTTCCGTTTTGAATAGCTGGTTTAGCTAATGGGTGAACTGCTACTTTCTTCCCTTTGGTAATTCCGGTAAAGTCAAACATCATTGCACCGGCACAATGTCCGATCATCATTTTCCCTTTAGCTCCGAAAGTTTTAATGACTTGCATCAAATCTACGTTATAGGGTTTATCGGCATTCTGCTGAAATACAGGTACAGCGTCTCCGCATGAGAAAACAAATGCGTCAAACTCATCCTCATGTCCTTTCAAATTAGCAATCACATCATCTGTTGTCAGACTGATTCCTGAATTTGTTTTAATCTCCTTCGTATCCGATACGGCAAATACTTTATATGAAATGCCATTCTCGAAAAATGCTTCCAAATATTGGAATAATCCACAACCATTTACCGGATTCACTGCTAAAACTGCTACTTTCTTTGCCATAATCATAATTATTTAAATGAAACAATAGTTATTTTTAGTAAGTTTATTACTTTTGTGATGCAAATGTATCTACCTTAATTGAGAAATACAAGAACGAACCTCAGAATAAGGTAGTTACATGGAAGTAACTATTGTTGAAACTCAGTATAATACAAAACGTTAAAAAGATGAAAAACTTTCACCCGACAGGGAATTGCCCTGTAAGAGATGTCATAAGCCGCTTGGGAGACAAATGGTCGATGCTGGTACTGATAACTTTGAATGCGAATGGTACGATGCGTTTTAGCGATATTCATAAAACGATAGAGGATATTTCACAGCGGATGCTGACTGTTACTCTTCGTACGCTCGAATCTGACGGTTTGATTGAACGGAAAATATATGCGGAAGTACCTCCCCGTGTAGAGTATTATCTGACAGATACAGGAGGAACTTTGATTCCGCATATTGAAGGATTAGTGGGCTGGGCTTTGGAAAATATGGATACGATTCTGGAGCATAGAAAAAGTAACTGACCGGATTATGAATAAAGTAGTGGATACTGTTCTACAAAGTATTCACTATTTTATTTCATTCCATTTCGGCGGAGTTGTATTTAATAGATTGCGCACGAAGAAGTCGTAGCGTTTATGTTCACCGAAACTTTCTCCCATAGTGTGGTGAGCACCGGGAATAACCACTAACTCAAAATCTTTATTGGCTTTGATCAACGCATTTGCTACCTGCATGGTAGAAGCCGGATCTACGTTATCATCCATTTCACCTACTACCAGCATTAACGGGCGACTGAGTAAGTGAGCATTCTCAACATTCGATCCTTCTTTATATTGTTCACCAACCGGATAACCCAGCCATTGTTCATTCCACCATATCTTATCCATACGATTGTCATGGCAGCCACAGGCAGAATATGCTGCTTTATAAAATTCGGGATGAAACAGTACTGCTGTCATTGATTCCTGTCCACCTGCGGAACAACCATAAATTCCGACACGATCTATGTCCATATAAGGGTACTTTTGGGCAGCGGATTTTATCCAGGCAATATGATCGGGCAATCCGGCATCTTTCAGATTCTTGTAACATACGTTTTCGAAAGTGCGTGAACGGAAAGAAGTTCCCATCCCATCTACCATGACAACAATAAAACCGAGTTCGGCAATACCACTCATAAAGTAGTTATAAGGAATAAAGGTTTTGGGTACGTATTGATTACCCGGTCCTTGATAGATATACTCCAAAACGGGGTATTTTTTGTCAGGATCAAAATTGCTGGGACGAATGATGATTCCCCACATATCCGTTTTTCCGTCACGACCTTTGGCGGTGAATACTTCGGGAGCTTTCCAGCCTTCAGCTTCCAGACGACTGATATCAGCCGTTTCAAGTGGCATGATGACTTTTCCGTTTTTGGCATCCCGGAGTACGGCTACAGGAGCTTTGTCTACCATAGAATATACATCAACTAAATATTGCATATCTTTTGAGAACCATGCATTATGCATTCCTTCTGTCGGAGTGAGACAAGTGAGATTCTTACCGTCGAAGCCGATACGATAATAACGGATCAGGTAGGGATCTTCTTTAGCTTGTACGCCATTTGCCGAGAAATAAATAAGTTGGTTGGTTTCATCTACCCGGAGGATATCACGTACGTACCATTCGCCTTTGGTTATCTGACGAATAGGCTGGGCTGTAGTACGGTCATACATATACAGGTGATTCCAGTTGTCACGTTCACTCATCCATATCATTCGTTTTCCATTTTGTAAATCATGTCGGAAACGACGGGAATAATTAACGTATTTGTCGCTTGTCTCTTCTATTAACGGGCGTACCTTTCCTGTTGCGGCAGAAAATTCCAATACCCGGTAGACCTGATGTCCGCGCTGATTGTATTCGAAAGTGATGGCTTGACTGTCGCTGTTCCATTCGGGGGCCGTAATGTAATATTGTTGAGAGAATAAATCTGTCGATGGAATCACACTGTGTCCTGTTTCCACATCGTATATGCAGGGTATCTTAAACGGAAGTTCATCGCCCGGTTTGGCATACTCTTGTTTGTGGAGTTTGGGTTGAAGCTGATCGCTTGGGGAGGATTCCACATAATATACATAGCGTTTTTCTACCGGACGAATCTTGCAGGAAGCGACTTTTTTGCTGTCGGGAGACCAGCGGATATAGGCTGAGTAATAATTTCCCAAAGTACCGTCCAGACTTAGCTGTTTTTCTTTTCCGGTAGCTGTTTCTTTTACATATATATTATGATTCTTAATGAATGCTGTATATTTCTTGTCAGGAGAGGTGACGGGAGCAGCCGTCTTTTCATCATCTGTTTCCATCCAGTGGCGTTGTTTGCGTGGAGTGGGCAGAGCACCTTCATCTGTCAGCTGATTTTTGTCGATGACATACACCCAGCGATGATTGTTGAAAACGAAACGTAGCGTATTCAGTCCGTTGTTGACAGACAGACGATCCAGATAAAGAGAAGTGGCTTCTATTTTGCGTCCCGATGCCTCACTTAAAGCTGCTGCCACGAGTTTGTGGTCAAACAAGTCTTTTCTGTTTTGAGTGTCGGCATCCACTAATACATAGATACGTCCGTCGGGAGTATTTCGTACATACCAGAAATAATGCGTTTCACCAATCCACTCTGGATTGACATTGGAATAGAATACTTTGTTTGCACTGAATTTTTCTCCTGCTGAGTAAGCACGACGGTAATCTTCTATAGTACCTTGTGCGATGGCTATGTTTGTGCAGAAAAGCATGGCTGCTAATAGTAGGTTTTTCATGGCTCGTTGATTAAATTTTGCCAACAAAGTAAACGATAATAATAAGAGAAAACAAATGCATTGTATTATTTTTCTATTGATTTGGATTATTGTTTGGTCCTTTAGTACACCTTTAAATTGGAGAATGATTACTTTCTTGAAATGGAAGTCAGCGGTGTGGTACGTGAATAAGTATCTCGGAAATTTCTTTTTTTGTATCTTTGCACTCTCCGATTGATAGGGAATGATATAAAATAAAAATAGAATGGAAGTGACTAAGACGGAATTGATTATGCTCGGAACGGGCAATGCAACCACGACGAGATGTTATAATACTTGTTTCATCCTCAAGACAAAAGAAACAATACTATTGGTGGATGCTGGTGGGGGTAATGGAATCTTAAACCAACTGGAGAAAGTGAATCTGCCAATTGATAATATACATGAAATGTTTGTAACTCATGCTCATACCGATCATATATTGGGAGCTGTCTGGATGATACGTATCATTGCGCAACGAGCTGCAAACGGACATTACACCGGTAAGTTTCATGTGTATAGTCATGACAAAGTCTTGTTGGTGCTGGATCAGATATGCCGTATGACGCTGCCGGCTTCGATCATTACTGCCATAAATAAGCATATCGAATTTCATGAAGTCAAGAATGGCGACAGCCTCCGGCTTGGAGATTTACACCTGCAGTGTTTCGATATTGCCTCAACCAAAGAAAAACAGTATGGTTTCCGTGCTTCGTTACCCGATGGACAATCCTTGGTTTGTCTTGGAGACGAACCGTATAATGATCAGAATCGTACTTATGTGGAAGGAGCTGATTGGTTGCTGTGCGAGGCTTTTTGTCTGTACAAAGACCGTGAGCGTTTTAAACCTTACGAAAAACATCATAGCACCGCACTGGATGCAGGCAGGCTGGCCCAACAATTAGCGGTAAAGAATATCTTGTTATATCATACGGAAGATAAGACGCTGGATACCCGCAAAAAGAATTATACGGAAGAAACTGCTCAGGAGTTTTCGGGAACCGTATATGTTCCCGAAGACTTGGAGAAAATACTTCTCTGATATAGCTGATATAGCGAAATTAAACAGAATGGGCGATTTGCTGCCTTCTTGATTCTTCTTTAGAATGAAATAAAGAGCCGGTTTAACCGCCATCATTTTATTTTATCCCTTTACGCCCATAAATTTGAAAGGCAGCGCTGTTTTAAAATTCTTGGCTGTATTTCCATGATACATCTCCCCATTGGCAATAGAAAGTTTGAACACCGGAGCCCCTTCCGATAAATCGAAATCCTGCAGATTTACCCAAAAGGTATTCGGAGTCAGACTTGATTCGAAAAAGTATCTCAGGTTCTTGCTCTCCGAAACGGTTCTCCATTGCGTAGTGGAAATCTCGGGACTTTCGGGAGTGGATATCCCGTAAGGAACAGAAGCATTGCGTACAACACTGAATACACTGGCAACAGCTATTCTTTCATCATCGGTCGCGGGCAATGCGTTGATGTAGAAGCTGGCTCTGGCAAAGCGGTCGGCAGCGCGATTCGTACCGGGCAGAAAGCTCAGTCCTCCTATTGATTTCCAGTATTCGCTCAGTGCCAGCTGCTTGTTGTAAGTAGGGGAGTTGGTCATAACCTTGTATTTCTTACTGTGATATACCGTGAGTTTCCCACCGATATATTCAAAAATGGCACAGTCACCTGTAGCATCCGAAATAGATAAATGTAAAGTGGCCAGACGGGAACCGTCCGGCATCATATCCGAAACGACCTGAAAGGTATCTTCGTCAATGTATGCTACGGCTTCTTCTACGGTGGCAAAATTGTCCAGCATATATTGCACCCAGGCTGTAATGGCAAGTCCCGGTTTATTCTTATCTCTTACGGGGTATTCGGTTTCGGGCAACCAAAGCAGATTGGCGACCAGCCCTTTCTCATTCATACCGTCCGTACTGGCGATCTCGAAAGCGGAAGTCACTACGCTACCGTATCTGGAGGTCCATTCCAGCGAGTTCTCTCCGGTTTCTCCGTTCCGTTTCATCCCTCTGGGAAACACCCAAAGGTTGCTGTGCATATCTGTTTTCCAGTCCATAGAACGACCGGTTGCTACCATACCATTGCTTCCTGAATAAACGACTCTCGTACACATAATTTCGATTTTTAGTTATAGGTTTATTATTGGTTATTCATCTGTGAGATGCAACCTGTTCGGAATTCTGTCACAGAACTATCAGTCACGATAGTGAGAAGTTAACAAGAATATGCCCTTAAAGTTCAGCGTTTGTATTGATAGCGCGAGATTGCTGAGCCGGTTTTTCAAGATATACTTTCGGGAAATTGTTTATCAGGTGAATTTTTATACCTTTGCAAGATACTGATGAAAGGTTCAAAGTTTTAAAATATGGAGATAAAAAAAGTAATTTCGGATAAAAAAGAGTTCCTGGAACTGTTGCTTTTGGCTGATGAACAGGAGAGTATGATCGACCGCTATCTGGAACGCGGCGATATGTTCGTCCTGTATGATAACGGACTGAAAGCGTGCTGTGTCGTAACCCGTGAAGGGGAAGGGATTTATGAAATCAAGAACATAGCTACGATCTCTTTTTTCCAGCGGCAGGGATATGGAAAACGCTTGATTCAATTTTTATTTGAACATTATCGGGGGAAATGCTCTGAAATGCTGGTCGGTACAGGCGATGCACCTTCTACGCTTTCTTTCTACGAACATTGTGGCTTCACCATTTCCCATCGGCTAAAGAATTTCTTTACCGACAATTACGACCATCCTATGTACGAAGACGGCAAGCAACTGGTGGATATGGTATATCTGAAAAAGACATTTTAGTATTTGCTTTGTGATGGAGATGGATATAGACCGGTTGGTGAAAGAGTATGGAAACATGATTTCCACGATTGCCTGCCGAATGATTCAGAATAAAGAAATCGCTCGCGAAGCGGCACAGGAAGTCTGGCATGAACTATGCAAAAGTTATCATCAATTTAAAGGCGATTCGGAATTTTCCACATGGATATACACTATTGCCCGTCGTACAATCGGCAGATATGCGGCAAGGGAAAGACAGATGAAAATGTCGGAGGCTGAATATTTCCGTTCGTTGCCCGATATCGAGTATTCCGGTGCGGAAGAGGCGAAGCGGGAATGGATAAAAGAAAGGTGCGACTGGTGTTTGACCGCTTTAAATCATTGTCTGAATAATGATGCCCGGCTGATCTTCATCTTCAGAGAAAATGTAGGTTTGCCCTATCGGCAAATCAGTGAGGTTATGGAGCTGAAAGAAAGTAATGTACGGCAAATCTATAACCGTTCGATTCAGAAAATCACTCTTTTTATGAATGATACCTGTCCGTTGTATAATCCTGATGGTGCCTGCAAATGCCGTATTTGTAAACCGGTGTATTCCATTGATATGGATAAGGAATACACAATGGTGCAGCGAATGATGAGGCTTGCCGACTTGTATCTGAAGTTTGAAAAAGAACTTCCGAGGAAAAATTATTGGGAGAAATTTTTGTTGTAAGTTGTCACAAACTTCTTCTGTCTTTCCACTAACTATATGTATTATTTAAAAACATATAGTTATGAGTAAAATCGATTTTTTAAAGGAGCAGCTTATAGAAGCCCGCACATTTGTGAACCGTCTGATGTCAGAGTTGCCGGAAGATTTGTGGTATACTATTCCCGAAGGTACAGATTCCAATTTCATTTGGCAGGCAGGACATTTGCTCGTTTCGCAGAATTTTTATACGATGACTGCTGTTACAGGTGTGAATGAGAGAGTAGGGAGGTTAATACCGATTAAAGAATACAATCGGCTGTTTAATGGCATGGGAACTTTGCATCGTTCCATTGAGAAGGATTTAATTCCTGTTGCAGCATTGAAAAAGCAGTTGGAGACTGTTCATCAAATCTGCATTGAAAATTTGGAAACGTTGCATGATGATGTATTGGCAGAATTCTTGGAACCTCTTCCGTTTAAACATCCTGTGGCAGAAATAAAATATGAGGCATTGGCATGGAGCTATAAACATGAAATGTGGCATAGTGCAGAAATGGAAGCTATCAAAAGAGATTTAGGTTATCCGATTGTGTGGATGAAATAATAGAACTGTATGTTTATATTGTCAATAGAAGAACCCATAATATTGATAGTTTCTTCATCTAAAAAGAAAGGTCTATTATTCTTACATTTATTATTCCCGTTATTAATAAACGTAGTTTCAGTTTCTAATAAACTTTTTGCACGTTTATTAGAAACGGTATCCGAGTTTATTAAAAACTATTTTTTGAGTTTTGGAAGAAAATCATTAGTGTCCTGGAAAATCTTCTATATCTACCGCATATTGCTCTCCTGAAATAAGAAGACACATACGATTGGGTATTCCTCCAACTGGAACTATTCTTCCTCTTAAGAGTAAGTAACTACCTATTCTTAGTTCTTTGGCGTCTATCAACATCATAATCTTGATTTAATATCCCAACATCGCAGCTGGAGGTATATTCAACACCCGGCAAAGCAACCGAGCTATCTTTAAAGTCGGCTCCGAACGCCCGGAAAGATAATCATTTACCCGTGAAGGACTTATTCCAATCTCACTGGCAAGTTGCCTTTGCGTCATTCCTTTTTCCTCAAGGGAAAGTTCTATCAATTCAGCGACTGTAGGCTTTTCTATCGGGTAGTGCTCCTTTTCATAAGCAATCACTATATCAGACATAACAGTGAGCTCCACTGCATTCTTGTCGTTTGCAGGGGTATTGTCATCAACCAATGGCAAAAGTTCCTCTATTCTCGCCAGTGCAAATTCATATTGTTCTTTCGTTACTTTATTCATATCCTATATCTTAAATGGTTGAACAATCTATTTTATCGTAATCTTTATGAGTGTCGACCCATCGGATGAATACATAGCCTATCGTAAACTTAACAACTACCACCAAACGATAGTTATTACCTTTGATATTAAAAACATAATGTTGGTTGCCTACATAGTCAGCAGAAAGAAAATCAACCCTTTACCGTCACACAGGTATATATGGCTGTGATGTGTTTGTGGAAATTATATGGGGAAGTCGTTTATAGGTTCTTTGTATAACCTTTTTCCCCATCCGGTTATGGAATAGTCACTCATCGGGGAATCATTTAATAGTTCATCAAACAATCTGATAATTTCTTTTACGGCCTTATCGTCTTCTGTACGGATTCGTGCTTCGCAATTACTACGCATGCCATATTCGGTAAAATTGAGGGAGCCCAGATAGGCAATGGTGTCGTCAATGATGTATATCTTTGAATGAATAAATGTATTATTGTATTTGTTGTTTGACGTATTTAATTTCAGTGGAAAGAGGGTGGAGTATTTGTAATTGAAAATCTTCTTTTTTCTTATATAGGCTTTGAGTATTATGTACGATAACAATAAAATGGTTGTAGGCAATATTGCCAGAAAGATGCTTAGGTTCGTATTATAGGCCAAAAGCAGGGTTGCTAGTATAATAGAGACGATAACGCCGGCAAACAGACCTTTTGATATCTTAATCCATGTTGCACATTTTTTTTGTGTTTGAATGTCAACCTCACATTCTTGTATGAATAGATTGCGGAGGGCATCCTGATCCACTCTAAATATCTTATAAATTTCATCATCCAAAGTTATTAGCTCTATCCCGATGTTTTTTTCTGTTTTGAGCTTTATCAATTTGGAAAGCATCCCATTACTAATATACGGCGAAACGATTTTGACCGATTGTTTTGCTTGCTCAATGTCTTTCATTAATTTCGAACCGGCTCCTTTACCTATATAGATATCACATTTGGCGTCGTTATAATACATCATGTCGTGCTAATATTTAGATTATTGGACAAATATAGATTATTTGGAGAAATACTGCAAATTGTGGAGGATTAATCATTTTTTAATAAACTGCAATTCAGTACTTTTTATTTATATCACAACTCTTGTGTTTCACCATGAAAGCATGAATTTAACAGTGAGGTTTGAATTTACTGCAAAGGATCAGGATTTTGCTGCGAAGCCGATCGATCACGCATGATACCGGAACATATCAAAATCTGGAATAGTTATGGGGATAATATAATGGAATCTGGAGTAATTTGATATTTTGCACTTCGTAAATGCAAATAATCTATATTTTTGCACTTGGCAAGTGCAAAAATGTTATATTTGCTCACAAATCAAGAAAGTATGGATAATCTTACTAAAATTTACAAGAAACTACTCCGTGAAACGGATACAAATTTCTTCCGCTATCTTTATAGCGAAATAGACTGGAATAACCGGATTGTGGGTATCAGAGGGCCAAGAGGTGTGGGAAAGACAACATTGATGCTTCAGCATATCAAGAAGGACTTGAACACCGCTGATGTACTTTATATCAACGCTGATGACATATATTTCAGTGACCATAGATTGATTGATCTCGCTGAAAAACTAGTTCAGAGAGGCATAGGCCACTTGTTCATAGACGAAATTCACAAATACAAGGATTGGTCGAAAGAATTGAAGTTGATTTATGATTATTATAGTGAATTGAAGGTGGTGTTTTCCGGTTCTTCCGTATTGGATTTGAACAAAGGAACCTCTGATTTGAGCAGGCGGGCTGTAGTATATCATCTGTATGGACTTTCTTTCAGGGAATATCTGGAACTTTTTCAGGGTATTACTATTCCTGTTTTTTCTTTGGATGAAATTGTTGCCGGGCGTCCTGAAGAAATTGAATTGAAGACACCGTTGCTCTATTTTGAAGAGTACCTGAAGTGCGGTTATTACCCTTTTGCCAAAGAAAACAGTTTTGATGAAAAACTAAGGCAGATTGTGAATCTGACGCTGGAAAACGACATTCCAGTATTTGCAGATATGCCGGCTTCCATGGGGCGGAAGTTTAAGAAACTACTTGCCGTAATAGCTCAAAGTGTTCCTTTCAAGCCCAATATGAGTAAATTGGCAGAAATAATAGGAGCGGGACGCAACCAAATGCCCGATTATTTTAGATTTATAGAGGATGCAGGCATGATAGCCCAACTGAAGGATGATACCGGAGGTATCAGAGGACTTGGGAAAATTGAAAAAGTGTATCTTGATAATACGAATTTGATATACGCTCTTGCTGAAAACGAGGTGAATGTAGGAAATTTACGTGAAACTTTTTTCTTGAATCAGACAAGGGTGAAAAATCCTGTGGTTTCATCTTCTGTTTCGGATTTTCAGATTCATAGGCGGACATTTGAGATTGGTGGAAAATCCAAAGGCAGGAAACAGATTGAGAGCGCAGAGGAAGGATATGTTGTCAAAGACCGGATCGAATTTTCTTCCGGCAATATACTTCCGTTATGGTGGTTTGGGCTTAATTATTGAATAGCCGCTCATGACTTATATTTGGGTAATTTAAAAACAGCTTCTAATAATTATAAATTTAAAGTTATGTCAGTAGAAAAAGAAGATAGCGCATGGCCGTTGCCGGTGTTTTATTTCAAAGTAGAGATTGTCGGTTTGGGTGAAATGGCTTTTAAGGAAGTTTTCGGATTGGACGTTGAAACGGAAATTATGGAGTATCGCCATAGAAATAGTCCGCAGTTCTCAACTAACAAATTGCCGGGCATCAGGAAGTATAATAAGATACAATTGATGAAGGGTGAATTTGAGAATAATAACAAACTTTTTGATTGGTTCAATGACTTTAAACTGAATATAATTCAGCGTAAGCCGATAACTATCACTTTGGTTGATGAAGCAGAAAATCCGAGTATGGTATGGAAATTGAAGAATGCCTTTCCTACGAAGGTAATAGGTGTTAGTTTGAAGTCTGACGGCAGCAAAGCTACTATAGAGCAGTTGGATATGGTTCACGAGGGGATAGTTATTGATTATACTTAATTGTTGTAGCATCCGGAGAATTATTTAATAAATTAAATATAAATAACAAGTATGGAAAAGGTTGTGGTTAATAATGCAGGGATTCTGTTATTACAGTTTTTTATTCCTCGTATGTTTCGTCTTGCAGGCTATTTAGATGGCGGAAATAGAAAATTTAAAGATGAAGAAAGTAAGGTTCGCGCTGTTTTTATGTTGCAATATCTGGCATATGGCGAGGAAAAGGAGTATGCCGAGAGAGAGCTTTATCTGAATAAGGTATTGGTAGGCATAGAGGAAGATATGCCGCTTCCGACAAGCTGTAAATTAAATGAGGAGGAGATTAAAATAGTTGAAGAGATGATATCTATGATAAAGAAGATGTGGAATAAAGTGGAACATATCACTAACATTGCACTTCGTATGTCATTTTTTCAAAGAGAGGGGGAGATTACCAAAAAAGAGAATGGAAGAGGTTCAAGATGGTTTATTGAAGTAAAGGAAAAACCTTATGATGTTCTGTAAGACTCGCTTCCCTGGGCGTATGCTATGTATAGATATCCTTGGATGGAAGAGATAGTAGAAGTTAAATGGAGATGATAGAGAATAGTGATCTGCCCTAGACTAGCAGTTAGTCTAGGGTGGACTCGATTTATAACCTTATTTATTATGATGCGGGATCCGGTGCTTCTTCTCCACTGTTACCGTGAACGTGTACTCACCATCTGCCAGTCCCGGCGGGAAATAGTAGGATAAGGCGCAGAGGTTCGGCAAGGGCAATCTTATCCGCCGTGAGCCGGGTCATGGCGTGCGTATCGGTGGAGGTAAGTGTGACACCTATCGAAGCATCCGTGCCGATAGGCAGAATGTTCTTTCCGTAGATAGTGAGCGGACGTCCTGCCGTGGCACGAGAAGCGACATCGTTGCTGCTGCCGATGTAGAACTTCACGGGGCATTCGCCCAGCACGTCTACCGTGGTGTCGGCGATGGCTTCGCGCAGTGCCTTGCCCTGTCTGATGGATAACGGACTCCATCTTGTCGGCAAGCATGGCGAACTGTTTTACCGATATCTGTTTCATATAATGCAATACGCATACTTGTATCTTGATGACAACCATTCGCTCGCGTGCCCTCTCGATGAACTCTTGCTTTTCGTAAGTAACGAAAGAAAAAAGCATACACTCTAAGGGAGTTTTGCTTTCGATAGGGAACATTTTAATCTTCATGATTATCTCATTCTCCGGCATCATGCAGCTCATGGGTTCTGTCGGTTGTCCGGCAGGCGCTGATTTCACCTGTTTGGCAGGATTATTCACGCTCAAAGGTATCTCGCTTTTCCACAGCTCAAATGCAGCCACATCAATGTTCTTGGCAATATCTACTTCCGCCTTGTTTCCTTCCTCAATTATCTTCTCTTTCGGAAAATAATTAGTGATGCTGTTGGTTGGGAAACCGACAGAGACGACATCTGCCCCGACTTGCTTGATATAAACTTCTTTTTCACTTGAAAGGGCTTGATATGATGGACAAACAAATAAGCGGAACGATCATAAGCCTTATAAAACACGCCCTCACGATAAAAATGGATGTGATGAGCGTTGGATGACACTAAAATTAAGATTTCTTGAATGGTTGGCATAAATAAACGGGGTTTTGAAATTCTTTTTTCACCGGCTCCGCTGGAAGTGAGGGGGTGACTAAAAGCCTCATGACTGCATGGGTACTTACTATCCCTGTCAGTGGACTCTTGGCTGCAATCGTTTATTTAATAGTATCACTATTTCTGAAATAAGTTAGT
>OLFS01002159.1_pt1 | contig 13072 bp, 10 predicted proteins | sample 1605491 | NCBI WGS metagenome assembly OLFS01 (sample SAMEA3888921, study PRJEB22519) | human gut metagenome | biome: human gut; feature: human-associated habitat; material: faeces | place: Denmark | collected 2011 | reverse complement strand
TATTGGATTCTCCGGCCTTTTTATGTATACTATTTTGTATTTTTCCAAATTTTCATAAAATCCTATTTTGTTACCTGGTTGTAACCAAGATTTGGTAGACTGGAACCAGTTGGTAATAATCTTAGTCCGTTAATATGGGCTATGGAGGTAATGAGAGGAGTGACTGTATGAGCAGCAAAAAAAGGTTTGGTATAAGAAAGAAAAAATTATATGATTTACAGAAACGTTGGATTGCAATTTTGCTGGCGGCAGCTATGGTACTAACCAATGCAGGTGCTGGGATGACTACTGTTTATGCAGCAGATTCAGCAGATACTGTTGTATTTACAATGGACGGTATCCAGTTGCTGGAGTCAATCCAAGAATCCATTGCCAGCAACAACGAAGTGACAATTGGTGACATTGATTTTACAAATGGTAAAGTTACGGACTTTGAACGTCTGTTTTTTGGAGAAGGAAAACTAATGGAAGTATTCCCGGAACCAGAAGGCGGAAGTGTGGACGCGGAGTTAAGAGTGTTCATACGATTGCCGGAAGATGCCGATGATATGTATATGGTAACTGGTGATGAAGAGATTATTTTCTTGTATGTGAATAACGGGGAAGATACCATTAGCTGTACCACGAATATCATAAAGATGGATGACGGAGAAGAGAAGGTCAAAAAAACCAAACGGATTAACGTGAAAAACTTTGATGCAGCATATGGGGATGAAGAGGTAAATTATATTTCAAAGCCAGTTGAAGAGACTGCGGAATTCATACCGGACGATGGAAAAGGAACAGATAATAAGGAAACCGCGGCACCGGAAACATTGGCCCCAACGGAAGAAGGGACTATTGAGGAAGCAACCTCGGTTAACCCGGACAGGGATGATGCAGCCAATGATTCTACAGAAGTATCAATAGAAACTTCTGTAGAAAACCAGAAGGATGCTGAGGATACAGAGAAGGAAACAACAGAGACAGCAGAGACGGAGAAAGAAGCAGAGACAGAGCAGGAAGCCCAGTCGGAGAAAGAAACGGAGCAGGAAGCCCAGCCGGAAAAGGCAGCGGAGCCGGAGCAGGAAGTCCAGCCGGAAAATACAGCAGAGCCCGATAGAGGAGCCGATGGCCAGGTGGCATCTATTATCCGTCATTACGCGCCGGTGGTTGGTGACATGGAAGACAGGGATGTTCCGGAACTGCCGAAGGCAGAATCAGTAAGAGAACCGGAGACAGAGCCTGCAATAGATAAGGAAACAGAATCTGTTGACAAAATAGAAGAAACCGCAGATAAAGCAGAGGAACCGGATATCAAGGAAGAGACTGGACATACAACAGAAGAAACAACAAATGAGACACCGGATGAGACACCGGCAGTCCAGGAAGAAACTACAGATGAAGCCGCTGATACCACAGAAGAAACAACGGCGGTTCCTGAAGAAAGTGGCGGCAGTGAAACGGAAGAAGAAATTACCAGGGAAACAGAAGCACCGGAAAAACTGCCGGTCGCATCGCCATCCAATGGCACTGAGAATGAGATAAAAAATGATGCAGGAAAAACAGGTGCCAGTGGTTTGGTCGGCATTGGAAACTGCGCTACGGCAAAAGCATATATTACAACGCTCAGTAAACTGAATATTATGGAAGAAAGAGTAGTGGTTTCCACGACGGCAGACGACGGAGCTGTTATAGCGGTATCTGGTTCTGAAAAGGCTATGAAGAATATAGTGGATGTCAAAGCGGAAGCCATGAGCGATATAGACAGCTTTGTGGAAAGGTTAAACACTGAATTGGCCGGCAACGGCGAAAAGGTTGACCGAATTGCTGTGTATGATGTAACTGTAATAGATAACGATGGAAATGAAACGCAGCCAAATGCCGAGGTTAAAGTTTCTATTGAAGCGCCTGAGATAGTAGGCAATGAAAGCGAGGTCAGTGCATTCCACGTAAAAGAATTTAAAGAGGGCAGCCAGGAATATGAGATTGAGATAAAGGATGCGGTTGTTAACGAGTCACAGGGAATGGTCGTGATGGGGACGGACAGCTTCTCTCCTGTAGGCGCTTTCTCTGTGGTGCCGGCTGCAGATACAGGCTCTGCCTATAAATCATGGGAAGACGGCAGCTGGAAGACTGAACCGATTATACTTGGGCCCACATCAGACGGAATTGATTTCTCCTATGAAATATTAAATTCAAATTATAAGAACTTTGAGGCAGTCATAGAGGTCACTATAGGGGAAGATGTGGATGCCGATGAACTGAATATTAATCTCGATGATTACATCATGGAAGAAATTATACCTAATATAGATGATTACATGTGGAATCAGACACAGGGCGGTGATAAGTACCAATTTAATGTAAAAATCATAAATAAGTCCCAGGTTGATTATCAGTATAAAGATAACAGTTTTGTTTATACGATTCTCAATAATGGTGAGAACACTGGTTTCTATTCATATACCGGCCAGGCCATTCCAAAGGGTACTGTGATATGGAATATGGGAAATACGGCCATGGCATCCCTGTTTAACTGTATGGTAGACAGGGTTCCTTCCTACAGCAAATGGAACCTGAATGAATTCCGTTTTACGGATTCAAAAGGAATGACCCATGATTATAATGGAACTGGTGATTTGGTTCAGTATTACCTTGACTTTTACAATGACAGGTATGATTTGCAGGCAAAACAGCTTGACCAGTTTCCGGATTATGTCATAGCTGAGATTATAGGATTCAATCCGAATCCTAACTGGGATACAGGGTTTCAGGGCCAGACATTGGGCGGACGCGCATCGGATTTTGAATTAGCTGAAGCGGCATATAACTTTTTCTATAATTCATGTCTGCGGTTATTTGTCAATACAGACAGCTATAACAGGGACGGATTGGACCAGTATTATAAAGACAGCGTGGATTCTGCAACCTATTCTCTTGGAAGCCATATGCGCAGCCACAATGAGAATGGCACAACGGTTATGGAGCCATACTTTTCAAGTGCATTTTCTACCATTAAATCCGGGTCTTCCAATGCACTGGAGAATAATATAGTCATGGCTTTGGATGGCGACTATACGACTGATGCATATCAGGTCAGCTTTTTTGGATTTACATTTGGTTTCCAATTGCAAAAACCAGCGCCGGCAACAGGAACCGTTCTATTTAATGGTGAGAAAGTATTATCCGGCCGTGAGTTTACGGCGGAGGATGAATTTACCTTTTCCTTGAAAAAGAATGGTTCTGAGGTTGACAGAATTACCATTAAGCCGTTAGAAAGCGCCAGGTTTAGATTGACGGATAACCTTGCAGCGGACGAATTGGGAACACAAGCAGTGTACTCTATCTCAGAAGTGGGCGGCGGTACCACGGTCAACGAGGTTTCTTACGATAATACGGTTTACCAGGGGACGTATGATATTACTCTGGATGAATCAAATAACAGATTGATTGCCGTGCATGTGGACGGAAGTAATCTGGACCAGGGAGTGGTTTTTACAAATATTTACAGCCATAATTCCACGCCGGACACCCCTGGGGGAGGCGGAAGCAGCGGCGGCGGAGGCGGCGGCAACTCAGGCGGTCACCGTACCACTCCGGAAACCGGCGGCCCGGGAATAACCATTAATCCGGAGGAAGTACCGCTGGCATCCCTTCCAGATACACCTGTTTTCATTGACGAAGATGAAGTGCCGCTGGCTCCATTGCCGAAAACCGGTCAGGGTTCCGCGGTAACCACATTTACCATGCTGTTGTCTGGTTTGCTCCTGGTTCTTGCGGCTGTGAGCAAGAAAAGAAGAACTGGAGAAATTTGACTTTATAAAAATGACCAGCTTACCCGGCTGGTCATTTTCTGTGAAATACGATATTTTTAAAAGACGTAGTAATCTCATGAAAATCCCCCTGTCTTAAGCACTTCTTTTGAAATAGCACCCCTCCCCGGGCTGTTTCTTAGTAAGTATTCACCAAAATAATTCTCAATCTTTGTCGAATAAGGCGAAAAAAATTTTTTGATGTTTTTCCTATTGAAAAATAGCTGAAGGTGTATTAAGATACAAATAAGTTGATGATATCAAATAAGTTTGATGGTATCAAACTTTTTAGGAAGATGGATTCATTCTTTTCCATTCATTTAAAGAAAGATTCTCTGACCCGGTTTATGAGCCAAGTATCAGTTTCCGCATCTTTTAAAGTACGGGAAGGTAATTCCTAATGATTGCAAATTCATACATACTGTTTTAAAATTGAAAGAGGAATTAACAGTGCCTTTTAAAGCAGCGAGAAGGAGAATCTATTATGGCAAACGTAGGAAAAATCATCCGTACATTCCGTAAGCAGCGGAATATGACATTGAAAGATTTGGCATTGAAGGCTGAAATTTCGCCTTCATATTTATCCCAGATTGAAAATGATATTGTAAATATGAACATTAGCGTTCTGGAGAATATAAGCAAGGCACTGAACGTGCCCATTTATATGTTCTTTATCCAGGAGAATATCGATAATATTTCACACGTACAAAAGGAAGCCCGTACCCGCGTTATGCGTGAGGACAAGGTGGAAAAAGAACTTCTTGTCAATTCGGATGTATTTCCAGATGACGTGCATATCATGAATATCCCGGCCAATTATTCTGCCAAGGATTATGCCGTGCATCAGGGGAAGGAGTTCCTCCTTGTTCTTTCAGGAAGCCTTTCCATTGATTTCAGCGGTTATAAGACAGTGGAGCTTGGGGTCGGGGACAGCCTTGCATATTCGTCGAAGATTCCCCACAGTATTTCCAGTGAGGAGGGATGCAGGGTGTTTGTCTATTCGACGACACCACCGATAGCTTTTATTTAAGTATTTGCCGGCACGAATAGGAGCTGTTTACGGTGTTCGTATATATTTTATGAGAGGCAGGTACACATAATGTTATACGATTACGACATGCTCCTGAAGAATTGCCAGATACCCAATGGCGATGAAACCATACCCGCGGACATATACGTGGCAGATGGAAGGATAGCACACATCGGGAATGTAAACCCCGGTGGAACAGTGAGAGAAGTTTTGGATATGGGCGGCAATCTTGTATTGCCGGGATGTATTGATTCACACACACATTACATGGACCCGGGATTTACCCACAGGGAGACATTTTCCTCCGGTACCCAATCAGCAGCAGCAGGAGGGGTGACCACAATCATAGACATGCCCTGCTGCAGCATTCCCTCGGTGCGGGATATTCCCAGCCTGGAGAACAAGCTGGAAAAAATCGCGCCTCAGGCCTATGTGGATTTTGCGTTGTGGGGAGGCGTGACAGGCGAGGATGTCCGTATGGGGAACCTGGACAATGTACAGAAACAGGCGGATGCCGGGGTGGTTGCTTTTAAAGCCTACATGACACCTTCCGTTCCGTCCTATCCCAGGTCCAATGACCCGGAACTATTAGAAATCTTTCGGGCTGTTTCAAAGACAGGGCTGCCATTGGGCGTACATTGTGAGAACTATGATGTGTGTGATTTTTATGTAAAGAAATTACAGGCAGAGGGACGCAAGGATGGACCTGCCTGGGCAGAGGCGCGGTGTGAGGTGGCTGAGAAGGCAGCCATTGAGCTATGTATTGACTATGCCCAGGAAACAGGGGCAAGAATGCACGTTGTACATATGAGCACCGGCATCGGTGCACAGCTCATTGAGGAGGCCAAGAAAAAGGGACTGGATGTTACCGCAGAGACATGTCCCCATTATCTGACCCTGAATGCGAAAGACGCCATGGGAGAGCGCGGGGCGTTTGCCAAAATCGCTCCTCCTCTGAGAACCGTAAAGGACAATGAAATCCTGTGGACGAAGCTGGAGTCCGGAGCAGTGGACTTTATTGCCACGGACCATGCCCCTTACGACATTGCCACGGAAAAGGCGGCTGAGGGAATGGATATCTGGACCAGCTTTCCGGGAATTCCGGGAACAGAAACAATGGTTCCGGTAATCGTAAGCGAGGGCTATCTTAAAGGAAGGCTGTCGTTAAGCCGCCTGGTGGAAGTGCTTTCAACCAGTCCGGCCATTCACTATGGCCTTTACCCGAAAAAGGGATGCCTGCTGCCGGGAAGCGATGCTGACTTTACAGTGATAGACCTGGCTAGGGAATGGGTTGTGGATGAAAGCAAAACGCTGACAAAATCAAAATACACGCCATTCCACGGAATGAAGCTGAAAGGGAAAGTGATAAAGACCATTGTAAGGGGACAGCTTGTATACGACGACGGGGAGATTGTTGGGAAACCCGGTGACGGCAGGTATGTGAAACGGCAGAATATATCTCATTTAAAGCGGAAAATGATATTTTAAAAAGCAGAGTGTGATAAGGAGGGTAAAGATGTTTAAATCAAAGGCTATTTTTGCAGGTGTGATGAGCATGGCCCTGCTGGCCTGTACGGCCTGCGGAAAAAGTGCAGCTCCCCAGGATTCGGGAAGTACAGAGGGACAGGTGACAGAAAAAGAATCCGAAGGCAAAACGGAAGGGAAAGCAGAGGCGGGCGCGGATGTCATAACCATAACCTATGGGCATGGCTTTAATCCGGGTACACCCCAGGCAAGAGCCGCGGACGAGTTCAAGGCGCGGGTGGAAAAGGAATCAAACGGCCGGATTCTGGTAGATGTATTTCCGGCCGGGCAGCTGGGTTCTGCCAGGGAAATGTTTGAAAGTGTTCAGATGGGAAGCCAGGAAATCGCCCTGCTGCCCACTGCCCGAATCAGCGGATTCAGCCCCACGCTTCAGATTTTTGACCTTCCGTTTTTATTTCCGGACAGGGAAACAGCCTATCAAATATTTGACAGCGAGGTAGGGGAAAAACTGTTGGATACCCTGAGTGATACCGGTGTCAAGGGACTGGCTATCTATGAAGACGGCTTTAAGCATTTCACATGCAGCAAAAAGCTGGAAAAGCTGGAAGACTTTAAGGGCCTTAAATTCCGTACCATGGAAAGCCCCATTATAATGGAACAGTTCCAGGCCCTGGGGGCCAACCCGGTGCCCATTGATTTCAGCGAGCTCTATAATGCTCTGCAGCAGGGGACTGTGGACGGACAGGAAAATCCTCTGGTGACCATTGACTCCGTAAAGTTATACGAGGTCCAGGATTATCTGCTCTATTCCCAGCACGCCTACCTGGGACACGTATTCCTGACCAGTAAGAGCTGGTACGATGGCCTTGACGATGAGCTGAAGGAAATCGTCACTCGCAATGCAAAAGAAATCGCTGTATGGGAACGCAGTCTGGTTGCTGAGGAGGAGGTCCGGTATCTGGATACAATCAAGGCATCAGGCACCACGGTCATTGAACTTAGTGCTGAAGAGAGGGCCAGGATGAAGGAGGCTCTGAGCAGTGTCTATGCGGTAGCTGAGGGTGTTGTGGGTAAAGATTTGCTGGATATGGTCACAGAAGCGGCCGGCCAATAACCTCTGACAACAGTTCTATGGAGGGACTATTATGAAATATGTCAATATGGCAGAAAAGGGCTTCCTGGTAGCGTGTATGCTGTTCACGACCCTGCTGCTGTTTACAAATGTCATTATGAGGTATTTTTTTAAGTCAGCTATATTCTGGGCAGAAGAAATGCTCCGGTATCTTATTGTATGGATTACCTTTATCGGAGCTTCCACCTGTGTAAAGGAGGACTCCCACATTTCCATCGATGTGCTGTACAACATCCTGGGAGCCGAAAAAAGGCGTTATCTGAAGCTGTTCATTAATATAGTAGGTTTGATGTTCGGCGCGGCTATGGTTTATATTTCAGGAAGCTTCGTGCTCCAGGTAAAAAGTACTGCCCAGGTTTCGGCAACCATTGGCAATGTGCCGATGTATATCATTTATCTATGCTTTCCCATTGGATTTTTACTGTACGCTGTGCGTTCTGTGGAGGAGGTTGTCCGCCTGTTCAGAAACAAAGTACAGAAGGAAGGGGGAGGGAATCCATGACAGCTTTGATATTTATCCTTCTTTTGGTATTGCTGGCTTTAAACCTGCCTGTATTCTTAGGGCTTACGGTTTCCTCAGCAGCTGTTATTGCCGGAATGCCCAACATTCCCATGGGGATTGTCCTGCAGCGCATGTTTTCCGGCATTGATAAATTCTCCCTTATGGCTGTGCCGTTTTTTATCTTCGCAGCCAATCTCATGAACCGGGGCGGACTGGCTCCCAGGATACTGGCGTTTGCCAATACGCTGGTGGGACACAAGAGAGGCGGACTGGCCTACACCGTTGTAATTGCCTGTATGTTTCTGGGGGCGGTCAGCGGTTCTGCTCCTGCAACCGTCATTGCCATCTGCTCTATCATGCTTCCCATGATGATTCAGTCGGGTTATGGGAAAGGATTTTCTGTGGGGCTGATTATGGCCTCGTCATCCGTGGCTGTCATCATTCCGCCCAGTATAGGGATGATTGTATACGGAACCGTGACAGGGACATCCATTGGCCAGTTGTTTACAGCAGGTTTCCTGCCCGGCATTGTTTACGGAGTGTCATTCATGATATACAGCTACATATATGCTAAAAAGCATGATGTGCCTCTCCAGCCAAAGGCATCCTGGTCCGAACTCTGGAACTCTTTTAAAAGCGCGGGATGGGCATTGGGAATCCCTATCCTGATTTTGGGTGGAATCTATGGAGGATTCTTCACACCCACGGAATCCGCGGGAATCGTGGCGGTCTATGCAATTTTTGTCAGCTGTTTTATTTACAGGGAACTGGACTTGAAAAAGATAATTGACGTGGCCTATGAGTCAGCCACAGGAACAGCGCAGGTCATGATTGTCCTGGCCGGTGCCAGTGTTTTTGCCTGGGTTCTCACAAGGCTTCAGGTTCCCACGGCATTGGCCGGAATGATTACCAGTGCAGCCGGAAATAAATATGCAGTACTCCTGCTGATTAACGTTATCCTGCTTATTGCCGGTATGTTTCTGGATGCTGCTTCCATACAGACCATTATGTCGCCGCTGTTTTTGCCGGTAGCTGTCAGCTATGGCATTCATCCGGTCCATCTGGGAATCATCATGGTTGTCAATGGAGCCATTGGAATGTTTACACCGCCTTTTGGACTGAATCTGTTTGTTGCCTCCGGTGTTACCAAGATACCGCTGACCGAGCTGATGCGTACTGTGGGAATATGGATTTTCATCAGCTGTGTGGCTCTTTTGGTTATCACGTATATTCCTGTTATATCCATGCTGCTTCCGGGGCTGCTGTTTTAAGCCTGTGTGATTACGGCTTTTGGCGTTCATGCTGATAAGCAGCAACAAGCAACAGGAGTACTGTATCCTGATATGAAATCATGTTGGTTTCATGTCAGAAGCGGTACTCCTGTTTTTTGCGTAAAATATATTACCCATACTCAGAAAAAAGAAAATGCCGGAAACCCTTATAAAATAAGGTATATCCGACATCGTTCAGCATGGAGCTGAGGGGAATCGAACCCCTGAGTGAGGGCTGAAAAACAACGTAAAAAGGAGGTTTTGCAGGTCTGGAAAACCAAAAGGTAATCAAGTTGGACATCTGAATAAGTCCATGAGTATGTTATCAACACACATATTCCTGGACTTATTTTAGTGCTCAAAGTAGTCGTTCAGGACGACCAGCTAACCACTATTTCTTAAAGACGAAGGGATTGACCAGTATAAGTAATAAAATCCGTTCTCGTCCATTCTGGTGCGTTACACTGGCTTTCAAAAGCCTCTGCACACATAATCTACAGGGCATCCCTCTGCCCGGCATACCCTTTAAACAATATAAACAACACAATATAGGAGGCAACAATACTATGGCAACTAAAGTAATTAGGAATGTGAATGATTTGGAAAAGGCAATGAAGCCGGTTCTGGAGAAGATGGTCAATGAAATGACTGAAAGAGTATATAAAACGCTAAATCATTTTCTGCTAGGTTATTACAGTTCATATACCCCCACATCCTATCAGAGAACTAAGGCTCTGTTATATTCTGGAATCAAAGTGGAGGCTGTGCCGTGTCAGGCTGGTTACAGAGCGGTTGTATATATGGATACTGATTCAATGGATAGCTATTATCAGGCATCTGGTGAGCAGGTGGCGACCTGGGCCAACGAAGGGCTGTATGGTGGGTATATTGAGGGTAATAATACTCCCCACGTCTGGGATGATACCATAGACAGTACAATCAATAATGGTGATTTAATGAAAATGGCAAAGGATTATCTGAGAAAAGCCGGATTTACAGTGATGTGATAAACATCACTCAGCTTACCAACAATTGAATACGGCTAATATTATGGGGCTGGATAACACCAGTCCTTTTTTGATACATCCCCCACATTTGGGGAATAGCACAAATATTATGAAAGGATGATTAAGAGTATGAGTAACAGCAATAAGATGACAGTTTTAGAGAATGAAGGTGCATAAACGTTCTTACCTGAATGTGAAGAAAGAAAATATTGAGTTATGCGCCAAGGATGAGAAATTTATAAAACTTGGCGGTATTGAAGGGAATGAATATTACATATCCAATTATGGACGTCTTCTGTCGAAGGTTAACTCTAATGGTTTCAAAATTTTAAAAGGCAGCGATAAAAGGCTAAAAGGAAAAATATTATACAGACTTAGCAGTTATTATTTATCAATAGAAGGTTCTTATTCATTTTGTATAGAGAAAATGGCTGATGTACTAACAGCGGAGCACTGGCAGCCAGCGCATATAAAGCAATGTACAGCAGGTGCTATGAACAAGAAGGTTTATGATGCGCTGTTAAAAAGGGAAACTGGAAATTAAATCGTTTGTGGAGGTGAGAAATCAATGGAAAGAAGGACCATATATAGCTATAGGCATAGTTTTACTTGGAGAAAGTTTAGCAATTTAAAGTAGATAACTAAACGTATTGACAGAAGTGATTTAGTGTGTTAATATAAGTATGTCGATTAATTGTCGACAAATAAAAAACAGCAATTCGACAGATAAAAAATAGTGGAGGTTAGGATAATATGGTTCATATTAAAAAAAGAGTGGCTATTTTAGATAATGAGTTAATAAATGCTTTTAAATGCCAAGATTCAGCAACAGTTCATGAGGCAATGGGACAGCGTGGTGCTATGAATTCATCCATTAAGCCCATTGATAGAGGAATGCGTGTATGTGGTCCAGCATTGACAGTGACCTGTCATTCAGCAGATAATATCATGCTTATAAAAGCAATCAATATGGCTAAGAGGGGAGATGTCATTGTAGCTAATATGGGGCAGATACAAAATTCGGGTCCTTTTGGGGAAGTTTTAGCTAATGAGTGTATAGCAAAAGGTGTTGCTGGATTGATACTCACAAGCTCTGTTAGAGATAGCAGACAGATTATCAATTTAGGATTTCCCGTGTTCTGCGCCAATTTATGCGTATGTGGAACAGCCAAGGCTACTCTAGGTACCATTAATCATGTTATATCTTGTGGTGATGTCATTGTCCGTCCTGGTGATTTAATTATTGGAGATGACGATGGAGTAGTGGTAATTCCGGTAGAGGAATGCAGTGACGTATTGGATAAAGCAAAGGCCAGGACACAAAAGGAGAAGACTGTGATGGAACGGTTGCGAAGGGGGGAATCTTTATTTGACATTTACGGATATCAGAGTCTGCTTGACAAGCTGGGATGCGTTGAAGAACGATAACTGAGAGGAGAAAAGGATGAAATTTAACAAAGATTATCGGGAGAGGTTTGAGAGATTATCTACTACCAATGTATCAGATGCAATGGATGCATTAGGATATCGGGGGGCGACATTTGGAATCCGCCCTATGTCACCTCAATGGGGAAAGTGCGTAGGCCAGGCGGTAACCCTAAAGATGACGGCTGCAGGAGAGACAAAAGGTAAGCATCATCTGGGAGTCAAAGCAATTGATGTAGCTAATGAGGGCGATATCGTTATAATAGATAATGGTGGAAGGCTGGATACATCATGCTGGGGAGGAATCCTTGCCAACGGGGCGAAGGTGAAAGGCATAACCGCAGTGATGATAGATGGCGCATGCAGGGATTTAGATGACTGTATTGAAGTTGATTTTCCAGTCTATGCGAGAGGGACGGTTGTTGCTACCGCAAGAGGACGCGTTATGGAGGAAAGTACTAACACAATAATTCAATTTGGAGGAGTGCAGGTACGTCCAGGTGATATTGTCATGGGAGACCGTAGCGGGGTGGTTATCGTTGCACAAGAACACATTGATGAGATACTTGAGAAGGCAGAACTTTTGTATCAAAAGGAAGAGGATATGATTCGGGAAATCCGTAATGGCGTTTCAATGATGGAAGTGGATTCAAAATATAATTATGAGAAGATGTTGAAGTAGTGATAAGTATTATAGGCCTGGAGGCACAAGGTACCATATTAAGGAGAGGATATATATGAATACTTACAAGGAACGGTTGGAGAGTTTGGATACGACCTGTGTTTCAGATGCTATGGATCGTTTGGGAATTCCCTGTGGTCTTTTGGGTATAAAACCCGTTATAACTGGTTCGCGTATCTGTGGAGAGGCGTTTACAGTGCATTATGTACCTTGCGGGACCATAAAAGGGACGGTAGGAGATTTTTTGGATGATGTTGAACCAGGGCAAGTTGTGGTAATTGATAACAATGGAAGAACAGACTGCACTGTATGGGGAGATATAATGACGATAACATCGGTTGCGAAGGGGATAGAGGGAACATTGATTGATGGTGTCTGCCGAGATATCCCGGGTATTAAAAACCAAGATTATCCAATCTTTTCAAAAGGTTTTTATATGGTAACAGGTAAGGATCGAGTGGAAGTGGATGCGGTCAATATTCCAGTATCTATCTGCGGCGTAAAGGTTTGTCCCCATGATATCATTCTGGGGGATGACACTGGGGCAATCGTAATACCTAGGCAGGATTTGGAACGGGTATTGGAAACTGCAGAGGAAATAGATAAAAAGGAAAAAGAAATAATAGAATTAGTAAATATTATTAGAAATCCTAAGGAAGAATGGTCGGAAGCTATGATTGATGAACTAATATTTAAATTAGAAAGAAATGTTATTTATCTAAATCCAAGTGATTTAATTTTCTA
>OLFS01002135.1_pt1 | contig 13234 bp, 17 predicted proteins | sample 1605491 | NCBI WGS metagenome assembly OLFS01 (sample SAMEA3888921, study PRJEB22519) | human gut metagenome | biome: human gut; feature: human-associated habitat; material: faeces | place: Denmark | collected 2011 | reverse complement strand
GCTGAATTTGCAGGACAATCAATATCAACAGATGCGCTAACAATGCCATCACTATCTGCTGCTTTTTGCACTGACTTAACAAAATCAGATGCAATATTCGTTTTAGCTAACGTAATTTGAGGCACTGCCAGTAATAGCATCAATATCAATGCGCTTTTTTTCATGGTATTTCCCTTAAACTGTACCCAATCGGATCCCATACAGTATCCATTTAATTGCAAAGTTCAACAATGACTAACCACCCATGCCTGTCCTTCCAATTCTTGTGTAACCAACATCGTGGTTTACGTCAATACCAGAAGCACGTGTATCGCTAACCTTCATTCCTGGTGGGGCATTCTCGAACTGAACAGTAACGGTTCCTTGCGGTTGAGTCACAGTTCCCTGTTTGATCTGATAAGGGTTATAGCCTGAGCTGGCAACGCCAGTGCCATAAGCACCGTAACCGCCAGCCCCCCACTGCGCGGCGTTTGCAGCAGCAACCGTATCGCTAGCACCATCAGAGAACCACTCAATGATGGGCCTCAGCTTTTCCCACATATCCTGGAACCATTTCACTATTGGGCCCCAGTTATTTATCACCATACCTAAAGGAGACCAGTCAAAAACCGTCTTAATCAACTTCCAGGCTGTTTCGAAATATGGGCCAACGGTTTCCCAGAGCTCTTTGAAATAAGGACCAATTACATCCCAGTTAGCAATAAGCAAACCAGCAGCTAATGCGATCCCCCTGACGATCAGTCCAATCGGTGATGCTGATGCAACGAAAGACATAACTTTAAGTGCTGCACTTGCTCCAGCTACAGCAATTCGTAAAGCAACAAATCCGCCAGCGGCTCCTAACAGAGACTGAACCAAACGGGGATTAGCTGAGATGAATGCTGTCACTTTCTCGATCAGGGGCATCATCCCCTTAGCACCAGCATTAATATGAGGAAGAAGAGTATTACCCAACGCAACACCCGCATGAGTTGCCTGATTTTTGAGTAGTTGTAATTGGTTTGCCGTGGTAGCAGCTCTGGCTTCATATTCCTTCTGCATTGAGCCGGTATACTGTGTTGCATCACCAACCATACTGAAGTTTTTCTTTAGTAGATCCAGATTAGTCAGAAGCGGGGCTATAGCGCCGATCGACTCCTTACCAAAGAGAACGTTTAACGCCTGCGGTTGTCTAGCTTTATCCAACTTAGAAATACTCTCAAGGACTTTAAGCATTGTTCCCTGAGCATCTTTTTGCATATCCGCAGCAAGTTTTTTAGAGTTAAAACCCAGAAATTGAAATGCTTCCTGTTGTTTGTTTGAGCCCCCTGTTATTGCAAGCATAAAGTTTTTAATACCAGTAGCCGCGATTTCCTGCTCAACGCCTACACCAGCCAAAGTAGCCCCCAAGGCAGCAATTTGCCCTGAAGCGATACCAGCGACTTCACCCAATGGTCCTATACGAGTGACAATATCAGAGATTTGCTGGGCGTTTGCTGCACCGTTATTTGACAGATAGTTAATTTTATCAGCAAGGGCTACGACCTCACCCTGGGTCATTTTGAATGAGGTCCGCCATTTAGCCATCATATCGCCAGACTGGTCAGCTGATTGATCAAAGGCTACACCCATTTTAAGTGCATCCTCAGCAAACAGTTTCAAGTCTTCCCTGGCTATTCCAGCTTGCCCACCAGCGGCAACAAGTTTAGCAATATCATTAGCAGCCATAGGTAGCCGATCGGACATTTTTAAAATGTCCTCGCTCATCTCAGCGAACTGTTTAGGCGTATCAAAGTCAACTACTTTACGCACATCAGCCATTTCAGATTCAAAATCTATGGCCGCTTTAGCTCCGGCAATAAACGGAGCTGCAAAAGCGCCGCCGCCGATCAGATCGCCAACAGAAAAATCAGCCATACCGCTGGACTTAAGCCCCTTCTGAAACCCTTTTATTTTCTTCTGCATTGAAGATAAAGCAGGTGAAAGTTTATCGACCCCAGTAATAAGGGCTTTCAGTTCAAACTCAGCCATTATGACTCTCTGTTAATCCGGTTAGCCTGCTCGGCAAGCAACTCAAGAACTGACAACGGTTCGTTGAGCATTTCTATGGGATTGACGCGCCAGAATCTGGCGCAATCAAAATAATGGTTCAGGAGTTGTCCGGCGCTGAGGTCCCGAGGAAAAAACCCGCGACCTCCCAGCTGATCGCATTCAGGTCTGATGGAGTCATGCTATCAACTGAACTTAACGGAATATCGGCTAGCCGTGATACATACTTAGCTACAGTACCTGCATCAAGTTTCACGCCTGCATCACCAGTAGTGGTATAGGGAAAGCCAAGTTCGCGGACATCTTTTCCAGTCGGCTCGCGAAGTTCCAGCACATGTACATCTTCACCATGTGCACGGATAGGCTTGCTGAGTTTAATCTCTTTCATTACTGGTAATCTCCTTCTTCACCGTGAAATTCAAGATCCACCGTGCCTTCTTCAGCATTATGGTTTGCTTCTCCATGCAGCCAGGCAGACGACAGAACATAGACCTGACCATTCGCCAGTTCGGCGGTAATAGTCATTTGATCTGCTGTTGTAATTTTGCTGACGGGAAAATCCTTCGGTACTTTGTAAGTACCCTTAACATAAGGTGCGCGGTGCGTTTCTTTGCGATCCACTGAACCATCCAGCCCAATGACATCATCATTGACCTTCGTGTTCATCGGCACCTCAATGCCGCCGGTCATTGATAGCTGCTGACCGTCTACTTTGAAATAACAGGTACCACCAATCTTCGCCATTATGCGGCCTCCTCTGGATACTGAAGACGGAACTGGTTAACCACTGCGAAGACGCGCAACTGGTTGACATAATCAGGTGGGAACAGCGTATTCAGGCGGTTCGGATCATTAGCATCACGCTCAACAATCAGGTACTTCTTGAAGAGCTCATAATTTTCAACGATGCCCGCGCGTTCCAGCTGGCGATACGTTGCCAGTAACTCACCTTTGATGACCGACGGCGTCACAATTGCCTGACCGGGGCCAAAACGGGTACCGTCGTTCGCCAGTTTATGACGGCCGTATTTACTGGTAATCACTGACTTGAGGCGGCGCAGAACGTATGCGCTGGTATGCAGGGTTTCACTGTCAAGATAACTGTTATCCGCAGAACCATACGCGTTTTTCTTATACGTGGTGACATCGCGCTGAACGCGCAGAATGCCGCTTTCAACATATGCGGTAGCGACACCATGCGACAAAAGAGACTGCTGCTCTGTCATGGTAAAGCGCTTGCCCTTCGGGGCTGGCAACATACCAACCAGCTCCCCGGTCTGTGTCGGTCGTGCCGGGTCATTACGGATGAATACCGCAGCACGAGCGGTGCGACTTGCCGCCAGTTCATCGGCAGGCGTCTGGGTCTCCTTCTCGTAACCGGACAGGGTAATATGCTGAAGATTGAACATATCTCCGGCGGTAACCAGCTCGGAAAGCGTACCCAGTTTGGCTGTGTACACATGGCCATACAACTGGCGGGCATAACTCCAGCGACCGCTGGTGTCGTTCATTTCGTTCGACAGCGTGTTCACAGAAGCCGCATCATTGAAAGGATGACCGATATAGTCAAACGGTTCATCGGCCATCGCTGCGATCGTTCCAGTAAGCACCGGCGCACCAGTTCCTGCCGTACCAGACGCCACTGCAATCTGAATACCTGCCGGAAGCACCTCACCACCACCAAAACCGTAATAATTCAGAGATACCGGAATTTCATTACCGCACAAACCTTTATGGCGAGCGGTCAGTGTGACCACGCCAGCGGCCGCAGCAGAGGTAAACGGAAGGTCGGCATTGGCATTGATTGCTGCACTGATCGCAGTAGCAACGGCGGCAACATCATCCCCATTGATGACAGCAGCCTGTACACGGGTGCGTCCGATATACAGATTCACTGTACCGGTTTCCGTCGCGGCACCTGTCACTGTAATCGTTACAGTCGCGGCAGCACCTGTGGCTTCCGGTACCGCAATAATGTACAACTCGCCAAACGGATCGGTTTCGCGGTATGCGGTAACCATGCGGGCTAGCTGGCTACCCGGACCGCAAATCTGACGCGCATAATCTTTAGAAGGCATCAGGATCAGACTTTCCTTCTCAATCGTCGCGTCCGCATTGGCGTAGCCGATCAAAAGAGCAGGACCGGAATCCTGGGTGGTATTCGCCGCCGAGCTGTCCATTTCCGCATAAAACAGCGGTACCAGCGTGCTCGATGGGATGGTGTTCATACTAATCGTCATTGGCTTTCACCTTTTTATTAACGCGCCGAACATCACCAGCCGCGACGCGCCGCAGCCAGTAGTTATTCTCTTCAACATTTCGCCCTTCAGAGGGCAAAAGGTCGCCTCGGGCAGGGTCAGGAACTGACCGCCCTTTTGCGGGTTTTACAAACATATGGCCTCTCAGGAAGGGAGATTTATTTCAGTGTGAAGCTCAATATCGCCATCAGGACCACTCCCCGGATCAATAAAGTCCACATCAATGGAAAGCGTTCTGAATTCATCAAGGCTATTAAGCTCATCCTGTTGACGCGTATCATCCTCAGTCAGCTCATTCTCAACAGTGAAATCGAACTGATAGCTGAGTTCGTGGCGATTCACATCCAGTAATGTTCCACCGGCATAGGTGACAGGGTTTCCACGCTCCTCCGGATTCCATCCGAGAAGTGCTTTGAACAACACCTGCCGGATGTCGTGGACCACATCATATGATGCGAACTGCCCTCGCTCATCCCGGCCATTACTGACAAAAACAATCACCGAGAAACTCTCGGTAAGATCCTGCCAGTAATCTGTCTGGCTTTTTTGCTCTCCGGGGGAATCATCACCGGGAACAACATATGCCGCAGGGAGTCGCATTTTGCCGATTTCAGGCAGATCTTTAAACTGAGCAGCACCGGCTACACGGTTCTCAAAAACGGGGCAGTTTGCCCGTAGTGTTGCAATGATGGGTGAAAGTTTCATCAGCGGCGTTTCTCCGGCTTAAGTGACTGGCGCAACTCACGGGCAAGGTAGTACCGCGTCCACGGACTGTTTTTTTGCAGCGTCTCAACCATGAAGTTATTACGCGGAGCAAGACGCCAGCCGCTACCGCCAGACGCTCCACGATGGTGACTACGCTGACGACGTGCACCGCCACGAACACCGTAGAAAAGAAACGCCGGGTAAAAGTCACCGGCGATCATTCTGTTTCCCTGCCCGTTTCGCTGGTTTGGTGCAATACGGGTCATGAACCCCGGGCGTCGCCCGCTTGCTTTTGGCACCATATAGCCGATGGATTTCGCCAGTCGACCAGTCTGGTAACCAGGGTTTTCACCACCTTCTGATCGCCCACGACGCATTACCAGCCGGCGCGCATCACGCATGTGCCTCTGCCCGATATGGACAAACGCCCGCCGCACCCGCGCGCGGTTGAAGCGCATTTCCTTTGGTTGCTGAAAATCAACGTGTAAAAAGGGTTGTGCCATTACCGCTCCCTCCGGTTGATGCTGGCTCCGCGCCCAGTACAGTGCATTCAAGCAACAGAAACCGCCGCTTGCTGTTCAGGTCCCGAGCCCGCTTAACGCGATAAACCTCATCCCCGTGCACCACCTCAAAATCGCTGGTAATCCCCCGGCGATAACGCAAAGTGATGTAGTGAGTGATGGCATTATCCGTCTGGGCTGTCTCCTGGTATGTGGTCGCGCTGGTCTGTACCACCTTCGCCCACGCTTTATACGAAATGGGGTAAACCGGCATTGTGCCAAGGTCATCAGAAGGTGAGTCAACCCGCTGACGGATAAGAACCCGTTTATCAAGTTCCCCGGGGTCTGGCAGCAGATAAGTTGCGCTGGTCTGCGCTTGCCGGATTTTCATCGTGGATAAAACCTGTGCGGCCCAACAAGCCAGGTGTAGGTTAATGGAAGTTCAACCATTTCTACCTCACTGACAGCTGAGCGGTTTTCATAAAAATGGGTGATAAGAAACAGAATCCCCAGACGAATATCTTTTGTTAACGTTATTCCATCAGGATCGGTCTCAGGGATCGTTATTTCCTGAGAATAAATTTTCCGGTTGAGGTATGTTTCAGTCCTGCTCTCAGCTGCTTCTCCAATAAGAGTCAGATATTCATCTTCCTCTGTATAATCAGGTTCAAGACGCAGTTGTTTCTTGATTTCATCTATTCCTACAAGCATTGGCATCACCCATAAAAAAACCCGCAATGCGGGTTATTTTTTCGCTTTCTTGCCTGGCTGCTCTGGCTGCTCTGGCTGCTCTGGCTGCTCTGGCTGCTCTGGCTGCTCAATATTTTTTTGCCCCACGCCACTCTGGTCAAGAATGCCGAGTTGCAAAGCAATCTCTACAGCGCGAGGTGGAAGTTCCTGATGTTCTCCGGCAGAAATGGTTTCAACATGGCATCCGTCAGGGGACCATTTCAAAGTTTGTAATAATTTAACCATGATGATTACTCAACTAAGAAAGGGGCATACGCCCCTTTTAGGTTATGCGCCAGCACCAATCTGTAGGAGCTTGATAGCCTGAGAATCGGCCAGCATACCGCCGGTGCGTTTAGTGGTGTAGAAACCAACAAAAGGCTTATTGGTATACGGGTCACGAAGGATGCGGGTACCGATACGATCAACGATCGTATAGCCACGTTTAAAGTTACCAAACGCAATAGCTTTAGCGTCAGCAGCAATATCAGGCATTTGCTCATTCTCGGCAACACCATATCCTACCAGAGAGGAAGGCTGCCCCAACTCAAGTCCTGGGCGCCAGAGATAGTTACCTTCCGAGTCCTTCAGGATACGAACCGCAAACAGGCTATTGTTGTTCATCATGAACTTAGCCCCATTACGGTGTACCTTACGCAGGGTATAAACAAGTTTGATGATCGCATCAGCCGTCACACCAGCCGCCGCACCTGACAGGATGTGCTGCAGTGTGCCAAATGCACGGGTTTTATCGTCATCCAGGGAAGAAGCATATGCCAGGAAACCTTTTGGTTTCTTTGTCCCATTGCCGTTGGTGAAGGCAATTTCTTCCTGTTCCGAAAACTCAACCGCCAGCTCGCTGTTGATCCAGTCCTCAACGTTGAAGAAGGCATCATCCAACATCGTCTGGGTTGCCTGGGGATTACCGTATATTTCACCCATGAATGGCTCAATCTGACCGAGTTTGAAGGCATCCGTAGCCGGACGAGCATCCGTTTCACCAACCCAGCCAGACGCAGTACCGCCAAGGTTAACCAGTTTTTTATAGTTTGCGCCGCCAACGGTGATGGTCGTCGCTTCCTGGCGCATCACCACTTCATCTTTCAGCAGTTCCAGGATAGTGCGATCAAGTTCTTCCGGTACGGCATAACCACCGTCTTCATCGACGCCGACCTGTAGAGCTTTACGCTCCAGATCGCGAAGGCCATCATTTTTACCCTTACGCATAAAATCGAGAAATGCCGTTTTGTGTTCACTTGCGGCCTTGCTCTGAGGTCCACCAGCAGGACGTTTTACCTGCTTCAGTTCTTCTTCCAGAGCAGATTTAAGTTCGTCCAGTTCAGATAACTTACTGTTTAAGGTTTCAACCTCACCGGCAAGTTTGCCCTTTTCTTGCTCAACAGCCTCCAGCCGCTTATCGTTCTTTTCTTTGAACGCATCAAACTTAGCCTGTAGCTCCTGCGCAACCTGTTCTACATCTTTTTGTTCTACTGCCATGTTGTTTCTCTCCGGTTCAGAAATTCAGTGATTTAAGTGCATTCAGACCAGCAGTCACATCAGCATCGCGCTGACTGATTGCGCTATAGCCCCCGGCCATGAATGCTTTGGCCTGGGTGCGAGAGAGCCCAACATCGCGCAGGACTCGTTCAATACATTTCTGTGATGGTGTTTCACCACGTGCCAGCATGCTTTTCACATCACTGATGCGGGCCTCATCATTAGATGGGAACGTGACGGGGCTGACTTCCCAGAGGTCGATCTCTTTCAACAGAAATGCTTCTTTGGTTTTGTCGTATTCCCAGTCATTCAACCAATAGCCAATAGAAAGGCCGGTTATAGAACCGGCCTTCATGTGTCCGTGAGCGCGCTTCGCCAGCGGGTCATCATCAATGAGTAATCGCCCTTTAACGTAAAGGCCAACATCATCCTCTTTCATTTCGGTGTAGACACCGATCGGTTCAGCGGTCTGGTGTTGCCAGAGAAGTGCCGGCATCCGCCCCTTTTCTTTCCACGTCTGTAGCGATTTTGTGAAGGCACCAGGAACCACAATATCGCCGTAGCTGTCCTTCACGCCGAATACCGAACCGTAGCCCTCAAACTCGCCGGTTTCACTGACAGACTTCAGTTTCAGCGGGACATCAAGTCGCTGTTTTGTTGACGGTCGTTCAGACGGGTTCATCGTCATGTGGTGGATCCTCGGTTGATTTTTGTTTGCTGCCGTCGGACGGTTTAGTTGTCATGTTCATTGGCGTCAGATAGATGTCTCCGCCTGGCCGGGGGTTGCGATCCTCCAGTTCCAGACAGTCATTCGGTGAAAACATGCCCCAGTTGATGCCGGTGGCGTACGCATCGAATCGAGATTTCATATCACCGCGCAGTAGAGCGCCAGCGTTGAATTTTGCGAAAAACTGCCCACGCTTGGACTTCTTCACCAATCCGACGTTGATTCGCTGTTCTATACGGGTCATGTAGGGAACCAGTGAATAATTGATAAACCCAATTCCCAGATTCTCGATGTTGTTGAATGTCGCGCGATCAGTGTTCTGCACCATGTGCATCGGTACCCGGTAGAGACGACAAATTTCCTCAAGCTGGAATTTTCTGGTTTCAAGGAACTGCGCGTCTTCGGCGGATAAGGCCATTTGTTTCCACTGCAACCCCATTTCAAGGATCATCGGTTTGTGAGCATTACCCAGTCCCTGATGTTTCTCTTCAAAATCGTTTTTCAGTCGTTCAAATGCCTGATCTGTAAGTTGCTGTTCTGTCTGCAATACACCTGATGTAACCGCGCCATTACTGAACAGGCGGGCACCGTGCTCTTCAGTAGCCAGTCCAAGAGCGACCGCCTGTCTGGCATATGCGATTGGATTCAGACCAACCAGCCCGTCAAATGTGAGGGTTCGAACGTGCCAGATTTCCTCCTGAGTAAGGATGTCGGATGTGCCATCCGGAAACGTAACCTGGTAAACCGGCTCCCACTTGCTGTTTAATTTTGGTACTACAGAGCCAGGATCGAGCGGAAGCAGCTCAACAACCTCTCCCAGAGCGTAAACCTTGTACGCGTAGAAATTCCCGCGCAGACACAGACAAACGATAATCAGCTCCCAGAACTCCTGTGGGGTCATGTACTCGTTAGGCTGAACCGATAGCAGTTTGTGAAGACGTTCATTAACCGCCTTTTCTTTGCGGTCACCGGTAACTTTTAACAGGTTGCATGGAAGCATACCCATCGACTCTGCCAGCACCCTGATGCAACCAAACACAGCCGTCAGGTGCATCGCGCGGCGTGAACTGACTCGCCTTCCTGTGTAGGTGTCGTACGAATAGCCTGCCATTTCTGCCAGTTGTGCTGGGGTTGAAACAGGAGTTCCGCTTTTCTGGAATAATCCGGGGAAAAACATTCGTTACCCCCTCAGCAGATACTTGGAAACCAGCCATGACCAGAAAAGGCACAGCCCACCACCAGCAATAAAACCAGCAGGCGGATACACCAACCATGCCCCATAAGAGAGCAACAGTGCTCCCAGCACCCCGATAGTTGGGGTGAGAATATTCAGGATCATAATTGCCTCAGTTAAAGTGAACGTATGCCGTGCGTTTCAAGGCGATCAGAAAGGGTGTCAACTTTCTCATAGAGCATCAGACGGCCAATCCCCATAATCAACGCCACTGCGCCGTCGATTTTGTTTTCGTTCTGCTCTTTGATGGGCTTCACCACATCGTCATTGCCGGGGATGTTTTTCCCCACCACGTTGGCAATACACCAGCTCATGATGGGGTTGCCGTCATGATGAAACCTGCCGGACTCGATCGCCGCTTCAAGCTCTTTCATCGGGTCTGACATGTTGGTGTAGTTCTGAATGATGGTAACGGGATTAAGCTGCTCATCCGCCAGGTCATGAGAAAGCCCGGTTGCTCCGTAGGGATCAATCGGTGACTCGGTGACCGGGTTCAGTTTGTTCGCTGCTTTGGCCTCCTCCAGGATGTAGCGGTAATCCACCTCCGCGCCATCGGTGACGGTGAGGTAACCCATCTCCACCCATTTCTGAAAGCGTTCAGCAGTGCGGCGATCCTCGTTTTTCTCCACGCTGTAAACCGTGTCATACGGTACCCAGAAGCGTGGCGCCACACTGTAATAATGCGTTTTGCCATCAATCTCGCGGGTGAACAGCCTCGCCATGCTGTTCATATCCAGTTTGCGTGCAAGGTCGAATGCCAGCACACAGGGCTGCCCTTCGAAATGCTCGAGCGTAAGCGTTTTGTCTTCGCAGTTCTGCCAGGACACAAGGTTATAGAAAGCCGCCCGCGCCGCCACCCAGATATTCAGATGCTTGGTTTTAAAAACGCCCGCCTGCCGGGCATTGTTAATCGCGCGCTGCTGCTGACTGAGAAGAAAATCGCGGTACACCGAGACGCCCATATTCGGGTTCGCCTTCTCCAGCACCTTCGGATCCGTCCAGTCGTCGCCTTCATCAACCGTGTAGATGATGCCGAACAGCTCCTCGTTGGGTACCGAGCCGTTAAGCATCTCGATCACTTCGCGGCGTTTGTCGTAGCACGGACCTTCAATGTTGTAACCGGCGGTGGTGATCGCCCACATCAGCGGCTGGCGACGCGCGCCCATTCCGGTCAGCATGGTGGTATAGAGCGAGTCGGTCTGGTGTTCGTGGTATTCGTCGACGATGGCGCAGTGCGGCGACGCGCCGTCGCCCGGGTTGCCAATCAGCGGTTCGAACCGCGCACCGTCCTCAGGCCGGTTCAGGTTGGAGGCATTCACCTCGATGCCGAACGCTTCGACGAGCAGCGGAGTCCGCTTGCACATCAGCCGTGCAGGACGGAACACTTCCCACGCCTGTTTTTCAGTCGTGGCGCCGGAATACACCTCCGCGCCGAATTCGTTGTCACAGGTAAAGCAGTACAGCGCCACGCCGGCGGAGATCGCCGACTTACCGTTTTTACGGGGGATCTCGGTGTAAACCTCGCGAAAGCGGCGCAGCCTTGTCCCCTTTTGCACCCAGCCAAAGGCACAGCAGATGATGAAAAGTTGCCACGGCTCCAGGGTGATCGGCATCCGCTTGAACGCCCATTCGCCCTTGGTATGCGGCAGCAATTGAATAAACTTCGCGGCCTTCTCCGCCATGTCCTTATCAAAGCGGTACCGGAATTTGCGGCTTTTCTCCTGAGCCATGTCGTCGATGTGGCGCTGGCAGGCCTGAAGCACAAACTGGCACGCGGGTATCTTTCCCCGCACAACGTTGCGGGCGTATTGATTCGCGGCGTTGACGTTAGGGTACGATTTCCGGCTCATGAGTTGATCATCTTCAGGAATGGGTTAGCGGTTTTCTTCTGCCCGGCCAGGCCGATAAGACGCTGGCGACTACTGGGGTCAAGGCCAAGCATGGATCCGGTTGAGCTCATCTCCGATTCCTGCTCTTTTTTGGCGGTCAGCTCGGGGTTCTTTATCCTGCCGCCCATCGCGCCGACGATGGTGTTACCTTCCGACGCGATTTTCTTCACGGCACGGCGCCAGAATTCGTAAGCCACACACCAGCGCTCAAGAACCGCCAGGTCGGTAACGCACAGCAGCCCCTGCCCACATAACTCTTTTGTGGTCAGTTCCCACATGACGGAAGCCAGCGGGAGATTGTCTTCTGTGAACCAGTCTGGCGGCGCTACACCTTTAATTGGTGTAAAGACCGGTTCCTCTTTATTCAGGGCTCGCTTGCCGGGGTTACCGGCCAGTTCCTTGCGCGCCGTTGGCTTGGGGCGACGCCCGGAACGCCCTGCCGTTCCAGCCATATGCGGCACTCCTGGTTAAATTTCATTTTTCGCGGGTATAAAAATTCGGGGAGGCGGGCAGTCCGGAAGGAAGGCGGTCGCAGAGATTCAGCCTCCGCCTCCCCTGACTGTTATCAGATGATAATCATTATCACTTAAGTCGCTCACGCGCGGTCTTCGCGGCGTGACACGACCAGCACAGACTTTCGAGGTTACTGTCATCATCCGTGCCACCGTGAGCCTTCGCTTTGATGTGGTCAACACAGGAAGCCTGTTTGACGATCCCCTGCCTGAGATGGTTCTGACAAAGACCACCATCGCGCTTCAGAATACGGACCCGTATCACTTCCCACTTCGTTCCATAACCTCGCTGGTGTCTTGATTGCCCTGGCTTGTATTGTCGCCATCCTTCGCCTTTATGAGATTCGCAGTAACCTAACGGGTCGGTTGTTGTCGAACGGCAACCGCGAACACGGCAGGCTTTTGGTGTACGTGGTGGCATAGACTCCTCGTATGTTTGTTTGTTTGTCTTTTTTAATGTAACGTTAATCTTTTACTATGCAGATTTAAACGATTACGAAGTTAAGGCGAAGAGCGATGAGAAGCTTATTAACGAATAACAAACTTATTTATCTTCTGGACGAAATCGAAAGGAAACTAGGTCCAATTCATATTGGTGCAATGTCTAGAGAGCATAGTGAAATAGCCAGATGCTCTATGTCTTGGTACCCTGAAAAGGGCTGGCATTTATTGGTCCCAGGAAACATCCCACCAAGTCAATCGACAATTTGCCATGAGTTAGCACATCTTGTTTTGCTAATTGAAGGATGGCCAATTTTCATTATCAACAATTTAATTCTGCATAGAACACCTGAATATGAAACATTTTCAATGCTGACGAATTTGATTCTTCACATTGATGTGTGGGATATAGTAAAAAAAATGGGTTATGACGAACTTCAAGACTACAGACCCGGATTAGAAAGTTTAATTAATGATATCGATAATAAATCAATATTCAATTTAACTCACCCAGACTTAACGACATCATTCCGTGCTGCGTACATTGCACAAGCACTGCTTGGCCCTAAAGATGATGAGTTAATAATTAAACTTGAATATTCATCAATTAAATCAATGCCAACAGAATTTGAGTTAGCACAAGACATTGTTGACATATTCAAAAAATACGCCCCCCTTAACCCTGAAAAATGCTTGGACTGCTTCTCAGAAGTA
>OLFS01002127.1_pt1 | contig 13260 bp, 10 predicted proteins | sample 1605491 | NCBI WGS metagenome assembly OLFS01 (sample SAMEA3888921, study PRJEB22519) | human gut metagenome | biome: human gut; feature: human-associated habitat; material: faeces | place: Denmark | collected 2011 | reverse complement strand
GGCAGCGGTGTGCCGCCGCAGTACGGCCTCTATACCTCAGCGGTGGCAGGGATTGTGATCGCCTTAACCGGCGGGTCGCGCTTTAGCGTTTCCGGCCCGACCGCTGCCTTTGTGGTGATCCTCTATCCGGTTTCCCAGCAGTTTGGTCTGGCGGGGCTACTGGTGGCGACGCTGATGTCGGGGATCTTTTTAATTCTCTTTGGTCTGGCGCGCTTTGGCCGTCTGATCGAATATATCCCGCTGTCGGTCACCCTCGGTTTCACCTCCGGGATCGGTATCACCATCGGTACCATGCAGATTAAAGATTTCCTCGGCCTGCAGATGCCCCATGTGCCGGAGCATTACCTGCAGAAAGTGGCGGCGCTGGCGATGGCCCTGCCAACGATTAACCCCGGCGATGCCGCCATCGGCGTCGTCACCCTTGGCACCTTGATCCTCTGGCCGCGGCTGGGTATCCGTCTGCCGGGCCACCTTCCGGCGCTGCTGGCTGGCTGCGCGGTGATGCTGGTGGTTAATTTGCTCGGCGGCGATGTCGCCACAATTGGCTCGCAGTTCCACTATCAGCTGGCAGACGGCACTCAGGGCAACGGTATTCCACAGCTGCTGCCGCAGCTGGTACTCCCCTGGGATATGCCGGGCTCAAACTTTACCCTGAGCTGGGCCTCGCTGCAGGCCCTGCTGCCTGCCGCCTTCTCCATGGCGATGCTCGGGGCCATTGAATCTCTGCTGTGCGCGGTGGTGCTCGATGGCATGACCGGTACCAAGCATAAAGCCAACAGCGAGCTGATTGGCCAGGGGCTGGGTAATATCGTTGCGCCGTTCTTCGGCGGGATCACTGCCACCGCGGCGATTGCCCGCTCGGCGGCGAACGTCCGCGCCGGCGCCACATCGCCGGTTGCCGCCGTGATCCACGCCCTGCTGGTGATCCTGGCGCTGCTGATCCTCGCCCCGCTGCTCTCCTGGCTGCCGCTGTCGGCGATGGCCGCCCTGCTGCTGATGGTGGCATGGAATATGAGCGAGGCGCATAAAGTGATCAACCTGCTGCGCCACGCACCGAAAGACGACATCGTGGTGATGCTGATGTGCATGTCGCTGACGGTGCTGTTTGATATGGTGATTGCCATCAGCGTCGGGATCGTGCTGGCCTCGCTGTTGTTTATGCGCCGTATCGCGCGCATGACCCATCTGGCGCCGGTCAACGTCGAGGTGCCAGACGATGTGCTGGTGCTGCGGGTGATTGGGCCGCTGTTCTTTGCCGCCGCCGAAGGTTTATTCAACGATCTGGAGACCCGGATCGCCGGCAAGCGCATCGTGGTGCTGAAATGGGACGCGGTGCCGGTTCTCGACGCCGGTGGTCTGGATGCCTTCCAGCGCTTTGTGAACAAACTGCCGGAAGGCTGTGAATTGCGCGTATCTAACCTCGAGTTTCAGCCGCTGCGCACGTTAGCGCGCGCCGGCGTCAAGCCGCTGCCCGGACGCCTGAGCTTCTACCCCGATCGTCAGGCCGCGCTGGCTGACCTGTGATCACCCGGCGGCAGGCCCCTGCGCCTGCCGCATCAAGGCTCCGGTCGCCTGTTGCAGCCAGCTCAGCACCGCCGGCGTCATCCAGGTACCCTTCATCAAATGCGGCTCCTGCTCCATTGCCCGACGAAACTTCTGCAACGTCTGCGGCCGGGTACCGGCATAGGACTGAAACAGTTCAAGCCACGCCCGGGCCAGCGCCTGACCCGACGCCGAGTCCGGCGCTACGCCCTCCCGGCACGCCTGATGCAGCTTCGCCACCAGCGCAGGCCACTCCTGTAGCCGGTCGAAATAGTGCCGGCGGGTGAACGCCATCTCCTCGTCGTCGAGGTAACGCGCCCAGATGGCCAGTTTGCTTTCGGCAAAGGCCTCGGTGATAAAGGCGATGATGGCCGGGGTGACGCCGGTCTGTTCAACCATTTGCGGCTCGGCGGCATGCATCTCGTTCAGGCGGGTCAGAAACTCCGGGCGCCCTGCCGTATCCTGCTCCAGGCGCTCCATCCAGCGCGTCGCCAGACTCATCGCCTGCGGACTGTCCGTCGGGCAGCCGCTCGCCATCAGCGTCTGCACCTCCTCTGTTAACTCGCGCCACGCCTGCGCGCGCTGTTCATCCTGTGCCGCAAACGGCAGCGCGGCTAACTCCTGTTGACTAAACCAACGATCGTACATTTTCATTAACTCCAGCGTCTGTAGCCAGGACTCCAGATCGGGTTCATTGCCGCCCGCCAGCGCCTCGCGCAGCACCAACAGCCGGTCGCGCAGCCTGCCGACATCGCGCAATTGGGCGTTGAGCGTCTCTATCTGCTGCGTCAGCAGCTCGGGTAGCGACAGCGTTTGCCGATCGAGATAGTCCTTGATGGTGGCGAGCGTCAGCCCGGCCTGCGCCAGCGCCTTTATCATATGCAGGCGCTGAACCGCGGACAGGTTATAGAGCCGATAGCCCGCCTCGCTTCTGGCCGAAGGCGTTAACAGCCCCGTCTGTTCATAATGATGCAGCGTACGCACCGTCATTCCGGCGCGCTTCGCCAGCTCTCCCACCTGAATTAACATGACTGCTCCTCTCTGTGGCCAGGTCCGCTACTCTGCTGCCTGACGTAACGTCAGGGTCAAGCGAAAACCTCATTTGCTATTCATTGTGGCGGCAACCTTAGCAGCACGGAGGTCAGGACGGAATGGGGTCGTATGGTGATGGGGAAAAGAGGAGGAAATAACGAGAGTCACAGGAAAACGCATCGGCCTTCAGGGGCCGATGCGGGAAATCATGCTACGGTTAGCTGTGGCGATGCTGATTACGACGGCAGCGTTTATCATAGTGGCGCACCCACCAGTAGCGGTCGCTGACCTGCTCGTGGCCGCCAATACGGGCACCGGCCAGCCAGAGCACGGCGCCAACGAAGATGCTTAAGATTGCGCCATGTGCAAAGAATTGCGGCAGGTTAAGCTGCGGAAGCTGGTTCAGAATGGAGTAACCTACCCCCACAACCATCACCACCAACCCTAACCCCATGAGTACGTTACCGAGTAACGAAGCGTTTTTGCGTTTCATGTGTCACCTCCGGACTTTGGGTTGCCAGGGAATATCCCCAAATCTTATAGGTGTAGTATAGACAGGGTCCCTGCCCTGGAGTGCGCCCACGATCACATTAGTGAACACCGATTAGACAAATATTTACAAATAAGCCTCTGAACAATATCAAATTCTAATGATTCAGGTGGGTAATCATCAATGCTGGTATTGTCTCATGGGCAGAACTTTGTCAAGCGCGCCCGCAGACAGTACACTACGCGGCAGAGAATGCCCCATGCAGGAAAGAAAACGTGACCATTAAACTGATTGTCGGCCTGGCCAACCCCGGTGCGGAATATGCCGCCACCCGGCACAACGCTGGCGCCTGGTATGTAGATTTACTGGCGGATCGCCATCGTGCGCCGCTGCGCGAAGAGAGCAAGTTCTTCGGCTACACCTCGCGCATCAATCTGGCGGGCGAAGACGTTCGCCTGCTGGTTCCTACGACGTTTATGAACCTCAGCGGTAAAGCAGTGGCTGCAATGGCGACCTTTTATCGCATTAACCCGGATGAAATTCTGGTCGCCCATGATGAGCTGGATTTGCCGCCCGGGGTGGCGAAATTCAAGCTTGGCGGTGGCCATGGCGGCCACAACGGCCTAAAGGACATCATCAGTAAGCTCGGCAATAACCCGAACTTTCACCGCTTACGCGTCGGGATCGGCCATCCGGGTGACAAAAACAAGGTTGTCGGCTTTGTACTCGGCAAACCGCCGGCCAGCGAGCAGAAACTGATTGATGATGCTGTCGACGAAGCGGCGCGCTGCACCGAAATCTGGTTAAAGGACGGGCTGACCAAAGCCACCAACCGCTTACATGCCTTTAAGGCGCAATAAGCCGTTGTCGTGCGGCATTTTTGCCGCGCACCGTGTATAATAGGCAAAGCTATTCAATTTTCTGCAATCTGTTGCTTATAACAGATTGATTATCCAAAGATTAAGGTGATTTAAATCATGGGATTCAAATGCGGTATCGTCGGTTTGCCCAACGTCGGCAAATCCACCCTGTTCAATGCGCTCACCAAAGCGGGTATTGAAGCGGCCAACTTCCCCTTCTGTACCATTGAGCCGAACACCGGTGTCGTACCGATGCCCGATCCGCGTCTGGACAAGCTGGCTGAAATCGTCAAACCGCAGCGCATCCTGCCGACGACGATGGAATTCGTTGATATCGCGGGCCTGGTGAAAGGCGCGTCCAAAGGTGAAGGTCTCGGCAACCAGTTTCTGACCAACATTCGTGAAACCGAAGCTATCGGCCACGTGGTTCGCTGCTTTGAAAATGACAACATTATCCACGTTAACAACAAAGTGGATCCGGCTGACGACATCGACGTTATCAACACCGAGCTGGCGCTCTCTGACCTCGACACCTGCGAACGTGCGATTCACCGCGTGCAGAAGAAAGCTAAAGGCGGCGACAAGGACGCGAAAGCGGAACTGGCTGCGCTGGAAAAATGCCTGCCACAGCTGGAAAACGCCGGCATGCTGCGCGCGCTGAAAAACCTGACTGACGAAGACAAAGCGGCGATCAAATACCTGAGCTTCCTGACCCTGAAGCCAACCATGTACATCGCCAACGTTAACGAAGACGGTTTCGAGAACAACCCGTACCTGGACAAAGTGCGTGAAATCGCCGCGGCGGAAGGTTCTGTGGTTGTTGCGGTTTGCGCGGCCGTTGAATCCGACATCGCCGAGCTGGACGACGCCGACCGTGAAGAGTTTATGGCCGAGCTGGGTCTGGAAGAGCCGGGTCTGAACCGCGTGATCCGCGCGGGCTATGAGCTGCTGAACCTGCAGACCTACTTCACCGCTGGCGTGAAGGAAGTGCGTGCCTGGACGATTCCTGTGGGTGCGACTGCGCCTCAGGCGGCCGGTAAGATCCATACCGACTTCGAGAAAGGCTTTATTCGTGCGCAGACTATCGCGTTTGAAGACTTCATCACCTACAAGGGTGAGCAAGGCGCGAAAGAAGCAGGCAAGATGCGTGCAGAAGGGAAAGATTACATCGTTAAAGATGGCGATGTGATGAACTTCCTGTTTAACGTCTGATTTGTTTTGAATGAAAAAAATCCACGCTTTGGCGTGGATTTTTTTTAAGTTAACGAACTTAAGCCCTCTTGCGCAGATAGAACTCAAGGTATTTTTTAGGTCTATCCTGAAATGCTCGTTCTTTGCCGTAATTATAAGCATCGTTAAAATATTTATACGCTTCATCGAATTGATTAAGCTCGTAACAGACCATACCCAGGTCGATTAATGGTGCAGTGTCTATATCCGATCCACGTGTCCGTAATGTCATCTCTCCCCATTTCTTTGCCTCAACGTAATCCGCGAGATCAAAATATGCGCTGTACATGCATGCAGAGATCCAGTTAGCGAGCTCCCATTCAAGCTTTGGCTCAGGGAGAGCTTTCCAAGCTTTTTGGTATTGCTCTAAAGCCTCGGCGTATTTTTTTTCATCGTGAAACTCGTTTCCTTTTTCAACAAAGGAGTTAATTTCGGATTCAATTTTTGGGTCTTCAAGGTCTTTCATGGAACAATGCTCCTTCATTGGAAATATTGGGATTTTTCCTGTGGGCCAATAAAATCGGCGGAATCTTTATATCTATCAGGTAGCAGAGCTCCCTGAGACCGGTTGTGGCCATAATATTCAAGCTCATAATTTCTGGAATCTCTCATAAAGGCTCTGACCTCACGAGATTTAGGCCCATAGTAGCCACCCTTCTGATTCCAGTATTTAACTGCATCCGTTAAATGAGCCATGTCCGCATCCTGAATACGGTACCATTTACCATCAGTTGAGCTTTTAAATTGCATCCTATCGCCCGTACCACGAATACGTCCTTCTCCTCGCATTCGTGCGATTACTTCACGTCCAGTCTTACTATTTTTTCCCGGGGTCCTTCCCATAAATTTTTTACGGCAACTCAACCCCCACGGATCGATCCACCCCAGCGCATTCGGCGCATACTGGTAAAGGTTTATCCCCCCCGCCAGCCCTATCGGGTCCTGCTGCGTAAACCGCCCGCAGTCCGGGTCATAATACCGGAACAGATTGTAGTGCAGCCCTGTCTCACGGTCCAGGTATTGCCCCTGCATGCGCAGGTTCTGAGAATATCCTGATATCTGCGTCTCGCTTTCCCGCAGCAGCTTGCCCCAGGCGCTGTTTACCCCTTCCCAGCGCACCTGCCCTTCGATATCCGTCATCCGCTCCGGCGTGCCGTTGGGCTGGCAGTGGAACCAGAAAATCTCCGGAGCATCAACGCCGTCAATACGCGCCAGCGGGTCGTAACTGTTCTGATCGCTGTAAACGTAGGTCAGCGGCACATCCCCGTGCACTTCCTGCAGCAGTCGGAACCCTTCCCAGACAAACCGGGTGGTGACCGGCTTGCCGGTTGGCTGTCCGCCCAGCATCTGGCGGCGCGTTTTGCTGATGCGGCGACCGAGCGGATCGTAGCGGAAGCTGACCTGCGTCTGCGGTTTGTTGCGATCCCGCGGCTGGCTGATGACTTCCGTCAGGCGATGTTCGCCGTCGTAGCGGTAGTGCCAGCGGGTCTGGCCATTATCCTTCTCCACGGTGCGGCCGTGGATGTCATAACGCCAGCGAATGCCGTTCAGCTGCGTCAGGCGGTTGTGTGTAACCTTCTCAGCAGATCCTTCGAGCGGGTTACCGGCTGCATCCCAGCGCCACTGCTCCTGGCCAGGCAGCGTGCCGTCCTGAACGAGCAGGCGCCCGGCGCTGTCGTACTGCCAGCGGTACCAGTTGAACGGATTATCGTCCCGCTCTTCGCGCACCAGATTATTGCGGTAGTCGTAATCCCAGCGGCGGGACCAGCGGCGCGGCGACGGGCGCTGGGCATTGCCGGTAAAGACGTCCCGGCGATGCAGGCGTCCGAGGCGGTCGTACTCGCTGCGGGTGGTCAACAGCCCCTGGGTGCGGCTGGTCTCACGGTGGAGTTCGTCGCGAGTAAAATCGGAGACCGACAGCTTATCGAGAGCAATGCTGAGCAAATGCCCGCTGCCGTAGTAGAACTGCTTCAGCTCGCGACCATCGGGCAGCGTGACGGAGGTGCGGTTGCCCAGCGCGTCATACTCCCACGTCAGCTCACCGTGCTCGCCCGCTTCGCGCGTCACGCGACCGAGCGCGTCATACTCAAAGGCGAGCTCCTGCTCTGCCTCGGTGGTCCACGCGTCGGCTGAAAGCGCAGGATGCAGACCAATCCGGCTTAATAGCCCGGACGGCGTGTAATGGTAGCGGGTCTGCCCTTCCGGTGTGGTGCGGGCGACCAACTGGCCGCTCGCGCTCCAGGCGAAGGCGTGGGTGATAGCCTCCGGATGACCGGCGGCAAAGGTGCGCGCAATCGTGCGCCCGCAGGCATCATAGCGATACTGCGAGGCTACGCCATCGAGCCCCACCTCTTCCAGCAGCAGCGAGTCTGGCCCCCAGCGGAACTGATACGCTTCGCCGTTCTCGTTTTCCAGGGCAATCAGACGCCCGCGGCTGTCCCAGCGGCGGCGCACCTCTTCACCCTGCATGTTACGGGTGGCGGTTAAGCGCCCCGCCTCATCGTATCTGAACTCGCTCTCTTTCCCGTCGGCGCCCGCATGTTTCACCGGCAGGCCACGTTCGTTCCATTTGAGCGATTCCGTCCAGCCTTCCGGGCGATCGAGCTGCACCGGACGCCCTGCGGCGTCGTAGCGGTAGCGCGTCTCTTCACCGTCGGCGCCAGTCTCAGCCACCAGCCAGCCCAGCGGATGATAGCGATAGCGGGTAATACGCCCGGAACAGTCCGTCGAACGGACAATCTGCCCGGCCTCATTGTACTCCTGGTAGCGGCTGTTGCCTGCGGCATCGACCTCTTCCACGACCTGGCCAAACTCGTCCCGGCGCAGCTGCGTCGTCTGCCCCATCGGGTCCACCACGCGCTTCAGCCCGTGATGTTCGTCGTACCAGAACCGGGTGGCGCTGCCGTCGGCTTCGATAATGGCCGCGGGAAGCGCGCGGTGCTCCAGCCAGGTGGTGGTGCGGGTATTGCCGTCGGCATCGGTCTCCTGCACCCGGTTGCCCATCTCGTCGTAGACGAAGGTAACGGCGTTGCCGAGCGGATCGATGCGACGCGTGAGAAGCTCGTTATCATCCCACTCGTAGCGCCAGTTTTCACCGCGCTCGTCTACGTAGCGGACAATCAGATTCTGCGCGTTCCAGTAGTGGCGGCGCGTCTGACCATCGTAGTGCTCGACGGTCGTCAGCCCGGCGGCTAAATCATAGCTAAAGCGGCAGCCGTCGCCGGTGCTGGTGCGGTTTTCCACCACGCGCCAGTGGTCGAATTTTTGCCAGCGGTATTCGCTCTCCAGCCCGCCCGGCATCCGGTGCCAGACCATCAGGCCGTGGTCGTTGTAACGGTATTCACGCGTCACCACGCCGGAGGCGTCCGTCGCGCTCGCCAACTGGCCGCGCGCATCGTAGCACCACTGCATCAGCGGCCAGGTTTGGTTGCCGTCGAAATGGCTGGCTACGGTCACGCGCAGCGGGAAGCGCTCATCTTCATAGCGCAGGGTGACGTCGATGGCCCGCGGCTCATCATGGATACCAATCAGCCTGCCGTGCTCGTCCCACGCCGTCAGCAGCGCGTTGCCGTATTCATCGCTAAGGGAGGCCAGACGCAGGATAGAAGGATTCATGCGGGTCGGTTTGTACAGACGCCACACCGCGCCGTCATCGTCGGCAATCGCCACGTCGCCGCTCTCATTGCGGCGGATAATGATGCCTTCGCTGATGCTGTAAAACGCGCGGTCGACAGGCGGCAGTTCAAAGCTCAGCTCGCGCCCGGTTTCGTCGAACCAGGTGGCGTTGTTTTCTTCCAGCGCCAGATAGCTGTCAAAGGTGGTTGCCCAGCCCAGACCAAACAGCCCTTCGCGGGTGGTCAGGCTGTTGTAGCTGCGCTGCCAGCGAAGCGGGAAGCGCCCCGGCAGCGAGAAGTCGAGCTCATCGTCGTCGTTCAGCACCTTCACGCCAGTGGCGGCGTGGACCGGGTGCGAGGAGCCAAACACGGCGTTGACCGCCATATCCGCCAGCATCCCGCCGCCGGCTGCGGCCAGCGCGCAGGGCATGTTTTTCAGGATCTTGCCCGGACGCCCGCGCAGCAGGGAGAGCGCAATCATCCCCAGCGCCAGACCCGGCGTTTTACCGCTTTTGATATCGCGGACCGTGAGCGTGTCCCCGCCGATGATCACATTCGGGGAGACATCGTCGGAAACGGTGCCTTCGCAGGTGGTGCGATCTTTCGCACGCACCGCGGGCTGGCCATTGATGAAGACGCTTTTGGAGCCTTCCGCCAGATACTGTGGCCCGGAGTGCTTTTTACACGCCACCTTGTCCTCTTCCAGCGGCGAGGTCCCCGCGGCGGCAGAGGCGACACTCGGCTGCCACATTTCGCTGCCAAACTGTCCGGCGGCGGAAAGCAGCATGCCCGCGTAATCAGCAAAGCTGCCCGGCGACTGCGGCTCAGGGGACGGTGTATCGGCGGGCGTCAGCGTGCCTGCCGCACGTGCGGCGGGGATTGCGTTGGTCAGTACGTTGTTCGAACCGGTGGTAATTTTACCCGCAGGCGACGGCGGGAAAAGCGCATTGCCTAACCCTTCCGCGGCGTTGCTGATGTCGTCGGTGATCCCCGCCACGTTCGCCAGCACGCCACCAATAATCCCGCTTAACAGACAGCTGGATCCGACTGCCGCCACGCCTGCTGCGGCGGCTCCGGCACCGAGGAGTGGCGCGGCGGCCGTAGCCGCCAGCCCCACCGCCGCGCCGATCACCGCATAGGCGGCACCTTCCGCCACGATGCTGGTGATGTCAGCAAAAATGCTGGAGTGAATAATCTCGTCGCCCTTACGGGCCGCGTTGTTATCGCTCATGCCTTACACATTCCGGTTGTCGTTTAGCGTCAGACTCTGCTTAAGCGCGCTCCAGCGCACCTCGTCCTCTTCGGTAAAGGCTCTTAATGCCGAGAGGGTAAAAATCATCAATACCGGATTGCCCGGCGTCTGCACGGCCAGCTGTTTTTGCCACAGGCGCTGCCCGTTACGGTCAAACGTCGTCTCAACTTCCAGCCCGTTAATTTTTCCGTCAGGCCCGGCGTTTACGTTCCTAAATTCGCTCTGGGCAATCTCACCCATCTGAGGACGCAGCACATCCCACTGGCGGTGAAATTCTTGTTCGTAGTCGCTGCCATCGGGAATCACGCCGCGGCTGACAACTACGGACAGCCCGCTTTCGTCATCGCGAATGATGTTCATGCTGTTGTCCTGCCAGGCAGCAGGAAAAAGGGAAAATGAACCTTCCTGGAGGGTGTATTTCATAAGTGAACTCGAGATGATTAATATTGAGAGAAACAAGAAGGCCAATCCATGCTGGCCTTTTGGCTGGCTGTTTTATTTACGCCATTGACCTGATTGTTCGACTAAAACATGGCGGCCTTTACTGACAACCAATTTCACAGGCGCATACGTCACGGTGTAAACGATCTCGCCATTCTTGTACGTTGAGCCGATTATTTTACCTGCGGAGTCGTGTAACGTTTTTCCCTTTAAGGAGATCGTACTGTTATCGCTTTTGCGCACGCCGAGATAAAACATCTCGTCACATTCGCTTTCGAAACGCCCGCACTTGTTTATCAGAGAGATAGTGAACTTTTCGGTGTCCAGTTTTCTGGTTTCAGTGTGATGAACCGAAGCGGCTTTACGTAACGTATAACGCAGCGGAGTATAATCATTTCCTTTTTGTGGAGGCGTTACCAGACACCATTCCATTTCACTCTCCTTTATTTCCAGAACAGCCCGTCCGCCTGCGCCGCCAAACGATGAGTTGAACTCTACGTTCGCACGGTTTCCCGCGATCGTACCGCTAAGATTTCGCTCATCTTCTTCCGAGCAGTCAATGCGATTCCCTCTCTGGGAGATATAGCAATAAGACCCGGTGATACGGTTGCTTGATTCAGCTAACTGCAGGGTTAACGTCGAGTCGTTGCCAACCCCGCCTGCCCAAACCCCGTCAAACACAGGTCTCGATTGGCTGTTCGTTGCAAACTGCATCGTATGGAATCTGGCGGCCCATTGCTGGATATCAGCATTAATACCCGGGCTATTATCAGAGGATTGGTAATGAATTACGTCCGACTCCGGAACCACCCAGGCCGCAAAGATTTTGCCATCAGGATTGATGACCAGCGCAGACGCGTTCTCCAGATAAAGATCTTTTAGCCAGCCTTCAACAAACAATCCTCCACCTGTGGTGGTATGCGGTTCGCCGAAGACGTCAAAGTTATCAATAAAGGTTTGGTAATGATTTCCCAACAGCGTCCTGAGATTGTCTGTCACTTCACTGTCGTTAAGGATGCGATTTACCGTATCGAGCTTATTGTATTGCGATAATTCAAGTGCCGATGACGTTTCAACGACGCCTGTCAATAAAGCCGCGAACAATACGACTGCCAGATATTTTTTGGTCATAAATTATTCTTGAGAATCATTGTTGTAATTCATCGTTATTTTTATAACGTTCCCGCCTTTTATCTCAAAAGAAAGCACTTTTTTATCCAATTCGTAGGTAATCCACTGCTCCCCCGCATCATTGTCGACCTGACCGGTACCGTAGGCGCTGTTCAGTTCCTTTCTCGTTGAACCCACATGGACACCACGCGGCGTTGCGAAGTCTTCGGCAGTCAGCGTAATCTGCGACACGATATAATCATCAACGCTTCGTTCAGCTTTATCCCACCAGAGATTGGAACTGAATATTTCTAACCCAGCCCTTTGATGCTGGTAGAATTTATAGTTCGTTCCGTCAAAAGGAACCTCACCGACAAAGTTGCCTTCCAACGGCACATCAATTTTACCGGCACTATCAGGAGACCATCGGTCGCCCAATGCGACAGGCTGGTCTTTGATCTGCACAGAAAAATCCCGTTTTGTCAGAACGGGAGGCATTACCTGAGCCAAAACCACATTGCTGCCGAGACAGGTAAACATCAGGACGGAACAAAGAAATATCGGCGTGTGTTTTTTCACGTTAATCGTCATTTATTGAATGTGTATTGCAATTATCACCCTGAAGAAACCGCCAGGACATGAGTGCAGTATTTCTTAGTCTGCGCTAATGACGACTGAACCCAGACAGTGAGGATTTTTCACGGTGAAACTGAAGCTCACCTTTTGTCCATTCATATCTTTTCGGGCTGTATGGCTGGTCACTTCTTTCTCCGAGCGGCCTCGTGGATAATCAGTTAACGTCAGCTGCGGATAATGCTTTTTAACGGTATCCAGCGTTATGCATTGACCTGAGGAGGGTGAAAAATTCAGTAAAGGCGCCATGCCGTCGTTATCTTTGCTTAAACGTAACTCAATTGCGGTTATGTTCGTTCCATCAGCGAGTTTGATATCGTCGGCATTGTAGAAATTGATATATTCATTTTGCCTGGTCATCTTAAACGGTAACGGCGCGTTACTAAGGGTTGTAACGGATAACGTCTTAAGCGATGCACTCATCCCGGAAATAAACATCCAGAGATCCTTTTTCTGCGCGTCTCCTCCAGCCATTCCCATCGTTAGTAACGCGATAAGTACCGCACCTGCTTTACTCATCTTTGGTCGTAAATTTCGCCTGCACCGCCGCATCAATATCACCTTTATGTCCGGAACCCGGCGCCGTGGTGCCCGGTTTTGTACCAGAGGTATTCAGATGCAGCTTACCGCCCGTGGTGATATACCCATCCCCTTCCACGAAGAAGTTAAACTCTTTGCCGATGAGGTTAATCTTGCCGTTAGCATTCAGCTCAATGGCGCTTTCCCCTGAGACCAGCCGCAGCTTCGTCCCGGAAGCGATAACATACTGCTCTACCGCCGCATCCAGCTTGCCTTTCCCCGTCAGGATCTCGGTGCCACCTTTCACGGCCTGAGTCTGATTCGCTTCCACGCGATGCAGTTCATTTTTCTTCACGTAATGGCTGCGCTCGCCGCCGACGCTGTGCGTTTCATCATTTTTAACGCTGGTGTCCATGTTACGCTCGGCCTGGATCCATACCTGCTCTGCGCCCGCTTTATCCTCAAACCGCAGGGCGTTGGCGTTGTCCACGGAACCGTCTTTCGTGCGGCTCATAAAGCCCATCTGCGTCGCCGCAG
>OLFS01002123.1_pt1 | contig 13279 bp, 7 predicted proteins | sample 1605491 | NCBI WGS metagenome assembly OLFS01 (sample SAMEA3888921, study PRJEB22519) | human gut metagenome | biome: human gut; feature: human-associated habitat; material: faeces | place: Denmark | collected 2011 | reverse complement strand
CGGGGCTGGTGCGTATCATCAAATCCACGCTTTCCTTCCGGTTTTCGTAATGGCCAGCCTTCATGGTGTCCTCAAAATAGGAATCATAGTCCTCCTCATCCCGGAGCACGCAGATGCCTCCCTGGGCCAGCATGGAATCGCAGGTCTTCCTATCCTCCTTGCATATCATCAGGATATGCAGGTCCTCCGGCAGGTTCAGGGCCGTGTAAAGCCCTGCCACCCCGCAGCCTGCAATCACCACATCACAGTATATATGTTTTGTCATTTCCTATGCCTCCTTTTGGAATCCGCCGCCCTGAATTTACTGCGCCAGCTTAAGCATCTGTTCCAGGGCCCTGCCTGCCGACGGGACATAGGCTTCCGGCACAGATGCCTGGTTCTGCCCGGTACGAAGGACATGGATGATTTTATCCAGGGTTATTTTTTTCATATCCCGGCAGACTGGTTCCGTGTCAGGAAAATAAAACTCTTTGCCGGGATTCTGCCGTTCCAGTTCATAGCGCACGCCATTTTCCGTACATATAATGAATTCCCTGGAGGAACTTCCGGCAGCGTATTTAAGTATTCCGGCAGTGGAGCCGATATAGTCGGCCAGCTTAAGAACCTGGGCATTGCATTCCGGGTGGGCCAGTACCTGGGCGTGGGGATGGATTTCCTTTAAGGCAGATACCTCGCCGGGGGACATATGGTCGTGGACAGGACAGCAGCCCTTTACCAGCATCACATGCTTTTCAGGCACCTGTCCGGCCACATACCGGCCCAGGTTTTTATCCGGTATGAACAGAATGTCCTGGTTTGGCAGGTTCCTCACAATCCGGACTGCATTGGCGGATGTAACGCACACATCGGACCAGGATTTGATTTCTGCCGTGGAATTGATGTAACAGACCACTGCAAGGTCCGGGTATTCCTTTCTGTATTGTTCCACTTCCTCCCTTGTCACCATGTGGGCCATGGGGCAGTCCGCCTGTGCGTCGGGCATCAGGACCACCTTGTCCGGACTCAGCAGCTTTCCGCTTTCGCCCATGAAGGAGACTCCGCAGAATACCAGGGTCCTGTTGCCAAGACCCGCGGCCACCTTGCTTAAATAGAATGAATCTCCTATGTAATCTGCCATTTCCTGCACCTGGGGGTCCACATAATAATGGGCCAGGATGACGGCGTCCTGTTCTGCTTTTAACTGCCTTATTTCTTCCTGCTTCGTCATAATTTCCCCTGTTCTGCCGGCATTGATGCGCCGGCGTTTTTTCGTTTGGCTTTCTGTTTGTGTCTGCAACAGTATAGCATATATATTTACATGTGACAAGACACATGGCGGGTTAATTTTTTCACCGAAACAAGGCGTCAGCGTAATTGTAAGGATTATTAAAGAAAAGTTCAGCACTGAAAAAAGAGGATATGGTAGAATTAGGATAGGAATCATGCCGGGCCTTTTAAGGACGAGGCCCAGCGTTCGAAAAGGAGGATTTGTATGAGGAAAATCCGCGGAATAAGAGCCTGTCTCATGTTTGCGGCTGTAAGCCTGGCGGCCTGCCAGCCTGCTGACAGCAACACAAGGGACAGACAGGAACAAACCGGGGCTGTCAGGGAACAGGACGGCCAAGGACAGACGGAGCCGGAAAATGGCGCCCGGGAGACAGCCGCAGCGGAGAAGACGGCAGCCGGTCCGGTGACAGAGAACCAGTGGCAGATGGTTCCAGGTTACGGCATATGCAAACAGGGAGAGCCGGTTCTGTATGTATTGGATATGGATGCCAGCAGGCTGAAAACAGATGGGGACGGAGTCAGTGCAAGGCTTCTCTCCGCGGTATACCAGGACAATGTACTCAGCGTCAAGGTGAAACTGAGGGATGATACCGTGACCCTGATACCGGATGAGAAGGTGAAGGAAATTTTGGAACAGGAGGAGGAGAACCGGAAGAAGCAGGAACAGGGACTTTATGTGCAATGGGATGACAGCTATTTCTGCATTGACAGCGGGAAGAACCTATATGGCCGCAGTGCTTTTCAGGACAGGTTACGGACCGGGAAAAAGGCGCAGAAGGAAAAGGGCGCAAGGGCGGTTACCTTTGACCGGATAAAAGGGAAGGGAATGGACGGCCTGGGTTTTCAGCAGCAGAGGAACAGCACCTCCTGCAATGACAACGGAAAAGGCGGCTACTGCATATCCACTGTGTCGGAAAAAACCATAGGGAAGGAGTGGTTTACACTGGCTAAGCCGGAGGGCGTCTATGAATTATGGCTGGAGGGCTTTCAGGAGCCTATGAAGATTGTTTTTAAGAAGGCGCCCTCCTATGGTTCGCTGGAGGATATAGGGGGAATGGTGGTGCATGAAGGATTTTACGGGATGGCTGAGGGGGAGGTGGAGGATGAGGGACTCAGACTTACCACCTATACCTACTCGCAGGATGGATACAGAATCGGATTCAGCCGCGGGAAACTGATGGCAACGCTGTCGGACGGGAAAACGTCTGAACTGGTGCCTGCGCGGGGGGAACAGCTGACCACGTCTCTGGTCCAGCTCTCTGGCATCCAGCCCAGAAGCATACAGGAGACGCTGTACAGGATACCGGAGGGAACGGCTGTTACGGAAGCATACCTGCATGCAGAGAAACCTGTTGTCACATCGCCGGAACAGGGAGCCGTACTGGAGATTCCCATTCCTGAGGAACGGCAGTCCCTGGACGAGGCAGTGGAATTCAGGGACTGCAGGATATACCTGAACGGAATCCGTCCCATGGATGAACTTTATGAATATGGTACGGATGAAAACGGGGAACCTCTTACCAGACATATGGTTTATATCAATGCCAGGGCCGAGATGAGGGATGCGGATAAGACTCTGTACTATGTGAATGCGGTACAGCCGGAGGAAGGCCAGGAGGGAGGGACCGGCGACCCCTTTAAGACAGTATACGCCCAGGCGGATATGGCAGGGGCAGATAAATATAATGCAGGAGAGCTGGCGGGATTTAAGGCTTTTTATCAGGAGGGGGACTCTGTAATCAGACTTCAGCTCCAAAGTCCTTCCTACAGGTGGAACCAGGAATTTGTATTGCCGGTACAGATGTGACCGGACGGAGAAGGAGGAGACTGTTTGCAGAACGATATCAGGAAAAATATGCTGGCTCTGGGTACGGCCGCAGCCATCATGGCTGTGGGAGGGATGGCCGGGTGCAGCAGGACAGCCCATATGAATTCTGCGGCCGGGACTGTAACCGTGGCTGCGGTGGAAACCACCCCCGCAGCGGAGCTGACCGAGAAACCGGCGGAGCTGACCGCTAAACCGGCGGACCTGGAAAAGATGTCCGACAATCTGAGCCTGCTGGGAGCTGATGGGATTGAGCTGGACTACGCAGGTCATGGGCAGATTGTATTTCATAGCTTTGCGGGGCTGTTCCAGTGTATCAATACAGGGGAAGGGTGGAAGATAAACAGGACCCTGGACCTTAAGTCCCTGGGCGCAGGCACAACACAGGGAGACAATTATTCCCTTATCACAGCAGATAAGGACAGTGCTTTTATATCGCCGGAATGCTATTCGCCTAAAACGGAGATGCCGGTGACATACCGGTATACATTTGCCGACGGCAGCCTGGAGCTGAAGGGGCGGTTTCAGGAAAAACCGGATTCCATTATGCAATGGAGCCATTCGGAAGAGGCAATGGCCATCCGGGAGACAATCCGGGAAATAATCCGGGAGCAGGCAGGGCAGGAGATTCTCTGGATATCCAATCTCTGCCCTGTCATGGAAACGGATGCCAATGTATACGGGTTCGTTACCTTGGGAAACGGCGGTCTGGAAACACTGGGCTACGGCCTGTACTGGATGGAAACGGACCGGCTTGAACTGGCGTCCATAGAGCGTCCGTAAAATAGATGGAATAAAGTGTAAACGCCCCTCAGGGAGGCCTTGCGGCCGCATTCCCGGACAGCTGACAGGTATGCAGGCTGGCCGGGATTTTACTTTATTTTTTCTTAATTATCCGGCTGCGCTATTGATTTTGCCAGCCACTTATGCAACAATTTATGGATGGATTCAGAGAAAGTATGCCTGAACCAGCATAATTAAAGAGAGGAAATATAATGAGAAGCAGAAGGAAGAGAAAAAAATCAAGGGCAGTCATTATCCTTCCCGCAGTCCTGGCCTGCCTTTTGGCTGCAGCCGCGGGCACAGGGTTTTTATGGTTTTCAAAGTCAAGGGACAGCTCCGGGCCGGCTGCGCCGGATGAACGGTTCATGGAGTATACGGGATACCTGTCCCAGGGAAATTATGAGGCCATGTACCAGATGCTGGATTCCGAAAGCCGTATGAGCATCAGCAGGGAGGACTTTGTAACCAGGAATAAGAACATATACGAGGGCATAGGCGCTTCTTCCATCCAGGTGGAGATTACCGGGGTGGAGGAAAAGAATCAGGAACAGGGGATTCAGACCGTCAGCTATGAGACCAGCATGGAAAGCTCTGCCGGCGCCATCCATTTTTTCAACCAGGTGGATTTTAAGCTGGAGGCATCTTCCGTGGAAAACGGAACAGGCAGCCATGGTGAAGAAAAGAACAAAAGGAAAAAGGATGGGAAGGAAACAAAGGATTACAGGCTGGTCTGGAGCGACCGTGTCATATTTCCCAACCTGAGCTGGAACGACAAGGTACGGGTTGTGGCGGACAAGGCTATAAGAGGAAGCATTCTGGACAGAAACGGTATCATGCTGGCCGGAAAGGGCAGCGCGTCCATGGTGGGTCTTGTGCCGGGAAAGATGAGCCGGGTTGGGGACAGCTATTCAGAGGACGACTTAAGCCGTCTGTCAGAGCTTTTAGGGATTTCGGCTGACAGCATCCGCAAAAAGCTGTCGGCCGGGTGGGTAAAGGACGATTCCCTTGTTCCTGTCAAGACGTTAAAGAAAGTGGATGAGCTCAACCTCAAGTCTGCTCTGCCAGAGGAGGAGAATGTACAGAACAGGGCGCTTCAGGACCAGCTTCTGACCATTCCGGGCGTCATGATTACGGACACGCCTGTCAGGTATTATCCCCTGGGCGGGAAAGCGGCCCATCTGGTGGGTTATGTACAGAATGTGACGGCCGAAGACCTGGAGGAGCACAAGGGGGAAGGCTATCTGTCAGACAGCGTTATAGGCAGAAGCGGAATGGAAGGGCTGTTCGAGAAGGAACTAAAGGGCCAGAATGGACGCATCATATCCATTGTCACCTCCCAGGGAGAAGAAAAGCAGGTGCTGGCCGCTATCCCCAGGATTGACGGCCAGGACATCACCCTCACCATAGACAGCAGCCTTCAGGAACTGGTGTATGATACATTCCAGGACAGCAAAAGCTGTACAGTGGCCATGAATCCCTATACAGGGGAAGTTCTGGCCCTGGTGAACACGCCCAGCTATGATAACAATGACTTTATCCTTGGCATGTCGGAGGCAGCCTGGGCAGCACTGAATGAGGATGAGAGAAAACCCATGTTAAACCGTTTCCGGCAGCGTTTTGCCCCCGGCTCGTCCTTTAAGCCCATTACAGGCGTCATTGGCCTTACCTCCGGCGCTCTTACGCCGGATGAGGATTTCGGGGAGGCAGCAGCAGGGCTAAGCTGGCAGAAGGATGCGGGCTGGGGCGGTTATTACGTCACTACCCTTCACGGATACAGTCCGGTTAACCTTAAAAATGCCTATATCTACTCAGATAACATATATTTTGCAAAGGCAGCCCTGAAAATCGGCTATGATAATTTCATGGCGGGACTGGACCGGCTGGGATTCAACCGGAAACTGCCCTATGAAATCTCGGTTGCGGAATCCCAGTACTCCAATACGGAACGGATAGAAACGGAAATCCAGCTGGCGGACAGCGGATACGGCCAGGGCCAGATGCTGGTAAACCCCATTCATCTGGCATCTCTTTACACCATGTACCCCAACCGCGGGAAGGTTCTGAAGCCCTATCTTGTGTATAAGGACACGCCGGAGCCGGAGGTATGGATTGAGGATGCCTGCACGCCGGAGGCGGCAGAAACCGTGGAGGACGGGATGAAGGCTGTTATCCATTCAGAGCACGGCACAGGACATGCTGCCATGCGTTCTGACATTACCCTGGCAGGAAAGACTGGAACCGCTGAGATAAAGGCATCCAAGGAGGACACCAGCGGCACGGAACTGGGGTGGTTTGCCGTGTACACGGCTGATGGGAACATTCAAAATCCGGTTCTTATGGTCAGTATGGTGGAAGATGTGAAGAACGCCGGAGGAAGCGGACTGGTGGTCAGAAAGTCCAGGGATGTGCTGGCAGCTTATATACCGTCCGGCCAGTAGTCCGTCCGGGTATAGTCCGTCCGGTATATAGTCCGGCCGGGTATATAGCCTGTCCGGTGAATAATCCGGGCGGCAGGACAATCCGGAGCAGCCGGCATATACTATAAGTGAGGAGGTAATCAACAGAAACCGTGTATCGGGGGATTGGAGGGGAAATCAATGCCTATGGATTCATTTTCATCAGAGGGGATTTTACGGAGGCTCATCAGGCTTCCCTACCTTCCGCTCTATATCAGCGTGCTTAATGCAGCCGTGGAGCTGGAGGTTTTTTCCGGCCTTACCCAGAGAAAGAGCGTAAGGGAGCTATCAGCGGAGAGAGGGTGGGATGAAGACAATACCCGGTATTTCCTGGATGCCCTTTACTGCCTGGGATTTATCTGGAAAAGGGATGGGATGTACTGCAACTGCAGGGAAACAGACCGGTATCTTGTAAAAGGCAGGCCGGAGTACATTGGAGGCCATCTGGCTTTTAACTGTGCAGAGGAGTGCATGGGATGCGGGGAGTTTAAGAAGCTGGTTGAAAAAGGCCCCGGCGGCGGCCGGGGACCGAAAGGGCAGCCGGACTTCCGGCAATACGTACAGAACATGCGGGAATCCCAAATGGGGTTCCGGCAGACTGAGATACAGGGAATCGTAAGGGAGCTTCCGGAGTACCCGGGTATCAGGAAAATCCTGGATTTGGGCTGCGGAACAGGACTGCTGGGGCTGGGAGTGATTGGGGAACGGGAGGACCTGACAGGAATCCTATATGACCGCCCGGCCATGGAACCGGCTATCCGCGAGTCCATCCGTCTGACCGGCCTGGAAGGGAGGGCAGCGCCCATGACAGGGGATTATCTGACGGACGACATAGGAAAAGGCTATGACCTGATTCTGGCCATTGCCACCCTGAGTTTTGTGGAACAGGAACTGGCTGCTCTTATGGGGAGGCTCTGTGAGGCCATGAATCCAGGGGGCGTGCTGCTGTGCTATTCAGAGGGAATCGAGAGGGATTGTTCAGGCCCGTGGGACATGATATTGGGCTGGCTGCCTTACAATATGCAGGGATATAACCTGGGGATTAAGAAGAATGAAATCGCAGAGGCTGCCATGGCAGCCGGATTCAGGAGCGCTGAAAAACGAACCGGTATTTATTCCACAGGAAACGTGGACGTGGATATATTCAGAAAACAGGTGTGAAAACCGGATAAGCAGACATTGGGATGAGCAAACCGCAATGAAAGTGAATCGGCAACGCCATGGATTACTTGGCAATGGTTTCTTAATATGATACAATAAATAAAGTTGTGTATCATTTGAAAAGAGGGAAAATAATGTTCACACAAAGAAAAATACTGGTTGTGGAAGATAACGAGATAAACCGTATGATGCTGAGTTCCATCCTGTCATCTGAATATGAGGTGCTGGAGGCGGAGAACGGGCTGGCTGCCCTGGAGGCGCTGAGGAAATACAGGGACGCAATTGCGCTGATTCTGCTGGACATCATCATGCCTGTTATGGATGGGTATACCTTCCTGGCGCGTATGCAGGAGGACCCGGCGCTGGCATCCATACCGGTCATCGTTACCACGCAGAGCGACGGTGAATCCGACGAAGTGGCCGCCCTGTCCCACGGCGCCACGGACTTCGTGGCAAAGCCCTACAAACCCCAGGTCATTCTGCACCGCGTGGCCAGTATTATCAAGCTCAGGGAAACAGCAGCCATGATAAATCTGGTTCAGTATGACCGGCTGACCGGGCTCTACACAAAAGAATTTTTTTTACCAGCGTGTGAAAGAAACCCTGGCCGCCCGCCCTGAGCAGGAGTATGACATCATTTATTCCAATATAGAGAATTTCAAGCTTGTCAATGACATATTCGGGGTGCCGGCCGGGGACAGACTCCTTGTGAATGTGGCCGCCATGTTTTCAAAGCGGGTGGGCAGATGGGGAATCTGCGGCCGGATTAATGCGGACCAGTTTGCCTGCCTCTTGGAACGGCGCTGGGAATATTCAGAGCAGTTATTCGTGGAGGCGGGAAACCAGATTAACACCATGTCCAATGTGAAAAACATGGTAATGAAATGGGGCGTCTACCATATTGACGACCGCTCCATATCCGTGGAACAGATGTGCGACCGGGCCCTGCTGGCAGTCCGAAGCATTAAGGGCCAGTACAGAAGGCATTTTGCAGCCTATGACGAGGCACTGCGCAGCAAGCTGCTCCGGGAACAGGCCATCACGGACAGTATGGAGGAGGCCCTGGTCCAGGGACAGTTTATTGTGTACCTGCAGCCTAAGTACAGCCTGAAGGATAAGACCCTGGCAGGGGCAGAGGCCCTGGTGCGGTGGGTTCATCCGGAATGGGGCTTCCAGTCCCCCGGGGAGTTTATTCCTCTGTTTGAGAGGAACGGGTTTATCACACAGCTGGACCAGTATGTGTGGGACCGTACCTGCGCCTATTTGCAGGACTGGGACAGGAAGGGATATCCCAGGGTTCCTGTATCCGTGAATGTGTCCAGGGCTGATATCTACAATGCAGACCTTGCCAACATCCTTTTGCGGACCGTACATAAATATGGCCTGCCGCCTTGGCGCCTGCATCTGGAGATTACGGAGAGCGCCTATACGGAGAATCCGGGCCAAATCATCGAGACAGTAACCCATCTCAGGGAATTGGGCTTCATCATTGAGATGGATGATTTCGGAAGCGGCTATTCCTCCTTAAACATGCTGAACCAGATGCCCCTTGACATTCTGAAGCTGGATATGAAGTTCATCCAGAGCGAGACGGCCAAGCCTGTGAACCAGGGAATTCTTCGTTTTATCATGAGCCTTGCGCGGTGGATGAACCTGAGCGTGGTGGCGGAGGGCGTGGAAACCGGGGAGCAGCTGGAACGGTTGAAGGAAATCGGATGCGATTATGTACAGGGCTATTTTTTCGGAAAGCCAATGCCCGGAGATGTCTTTGAGGAGCTTATGAAGTCAATGCCCCGGATGGAGACAAAGGAGCTGCAGGAACCGGAAAAGGAAAACCAGGACCCCGGCCATGCATATGACGGAGGGGAATTCCTGTACAGTACCTGCGGCGCCGGGGACAGCCAGGCATGTCTGGAGCAGAAGCTGGCTGCCATGAATGAACGGATGGAGGTTATAGTCAATTCCATTCCAGGAGGCATTGCAAGCTACCGGATTGAGGGTAACCGTTTTATACCGGATTTTTATTCCGACGGCGTCCTTGCCATTTCCGGGCATACCAGGGAAGAATTCCGGGAGCTGGTGGCCCGCGATGCCATGGATATCATATATGAGGCGGACCGGGAGCGTGTGCTGGCGGCAGCAAAGGAGGCTGTCTTAAGCGGCGGAATCCTGGATATTTCGTACCGTATGCGCCACAAGGACGGGAATATTATATGGATTCACCTGAACGGGCGGCGCATGGGGCCTGTGTCTGATAAAATGAGCTTTTATGCTGTATTTACCGGCATGTCGGCAGAGGCCCGCCTCTTCCAGAGCATTGCCAATGAAACCGTGGACAGTATCTATGTAATCAGCAAGGAAAATTATGACCTGCTCTATGCCAATGAGACAAAAGGCCCGTTTGCCGGGAAGCAGCGGAGCCTGGGACAGAAATGCCATCTGGCCCTGCGGGGGAATATGTCCCCCTGCGCCAATTGTGTGATTAAGAATTACCAGGCCGGCGGCAGGGACAATTCCATGATGCTGTCCAGTCAGGGAAGGTTTTACAGCGCCAGGTTCCGTGAGACGGACTGGAACGGCATTCCGGCCTATATCCAGTATGTGAGGGATGTGACGGAGGAAGTGCAGACCCAGAAAGAAAAGAAGCGCCTGGAACAGTATTTCCAGACAGTAGTAAAAAACCTGCCCGGCGGGGTTGCAGTGCTGCGGCGGAAAAAGGACGGGACCATGCAGCCGGAGTTTTTATCGGATGGATTTGCTGCAATGGCAGATATGGAGTATGAGGAAGCATGGGAACTGTACCGGGAGGATGCCATGTACGGGGTGCATCCCCGGGACCGTGCCTATGTGGCGGGACGGATGGAGGAGTATGCGGCTGATGGCTCCTGCAGCCGCGAGATAGTGTACCGTCTGAAGAAGGGCCGCGGAGAGGGAAGCTATATATGGGTCAGGAACCGGTTTACCCTGATTGAGGACGAGGAGGGAGAAAACCGGATTTATGCCATTTACTATGACATAACAGAGGAACGGGAGGAACAGGAACGGCTGAGGGCCCGGTACAGGGAACTTCTGCTCAAACACTACCGGACGCCCGGACCCAATGCGCTGATTGTGGGGCATTACAGCATTACCCAGAACCAGGTACTGGAGGTCATTGACCACACGGATTCCGGGCTTATGGAAACCTTTGGGTCAAACCGGAAGGAATTCTTTGCCGGTATCTCCGGATTCATTGAAGATGAGGAGGAAAGGCGGGCGTACATGGCAGCCTTTGTGGATGCTCCGGGAGTGAATCAGGATGTCAACTGTTTCATCAGGCTTCCCAGGGATTCCTACGGCCGGTATGTCCGGTTTAAGGTGGATTTGCTGGAGACGCCGGATACGGGTGATATCACGGGTATCTTCACTGTGACGGATATCACGGAGCAGGTCATATCGGAGAGAATTCTTCACCGGATGACCGTGGTGGGCTGCGACATGGTCATAGATGTGGATTTGTTCCGCGACAGATACATGCTGCTTAACAGCGGCAAAGAGGCGGAGGACGTCCCCGGGCCGTCCGGCTGCCATTCCCGGCAGGTGGATTATATGCTGAAGGTGCAGGTCGTGCCCAGGGACAAGGAACATGCGGCAAGGATGATGGAGCCCGGATATATCCTGGAACAGCTGAAAAAGGAGGATTCCTATTCCTTCCACTATTCAATCATCGGGGAACAGGGCGATATACTTACAAAAAACCTGACAATTTCCTCCATAGACCTGCGCCTGGGGCGCATCTGCATGGCCCGGACCGACATCACGGATTCTGTCCGGGAACAGCAGGGAATGCTGAATGTGGTTGCCTCCACCTTTGAACTCATGGGATTTGTGAATATCCGCAGCAGGCGCATGACCATGTATACCAGACAGACCGTACAGGAGAATCTGTCGCCGTATATACTGGATGACTACAATGATTCCGTGGAGCGGATTGCAGGGTATTATGATATTGGGGACGGAAAACAGTTTATCCGGACACAGTTCCGTCTGGATACCATGGTTTCCCGCCTGGAAAAGGAGCCGGCTGGGTATGATTTTGTGATTCCCTATACAGCGGGGGAGGGCGTACGGTATAAGCAAATCAGCATTCTGTGGGGCGACAGGAACCGCAAGACCGTCTGCATGGTACGGGCGGACGTGACCGACATGCTGGCGGACGAACGGCGCAAGAAGGATGAACTCAGGGAAGCCCTTGCCCTGGCAGAAGAGGCCAGCCAGGTGAAAAGTGAATTCCTTTCAGCCATGAGCCATGACATACGCACGCCCATGAATGCAATCATAGGCATGACGGAACTGGCTGCGGCCCACATCGGTGAAAAGGAGCGGGTGGAGGACTGTCTGAAAAAGATATCCCTGTCCTCAGGGCATCTTATGAGTCTGATTAACAATGTGCTGGATATGAGTAAAATAGAAGGTTCCAGGCTGATTCTCAACCGTATGCACATATCCCTTCCATCCCTGGTGGAACAGATTACAGGAATGATGGAACCCCAGGCCCGCAGCAGGGGACTGGACTTTGAGGTCCGGACAGAGGGGCTTGTCCACAGGGAGTTTTACGGGGATTCCCTGCGTCTGAACCAGATTCTCATCAATCTTCTGGGAAATGCGTGCAAGTTCACGCCGGAAGGAGGCCGGGTCAGCTTCTGTGCAGAGGAATACGGTCAGGTACAAACGGAAGGATGGATTCACTACCGCTTTACGGTCAGCGACACCGGGGTTGGAATCAAGGAGAAATTTTTACAGCATATGTTTGAACCCTTTAGCCGGTGCAGGAATGACAGCTGCGTGGAAGGCAGCGGATTAGGCTTAAGCATCACCAAAGGTCTGGTGGACCTTATGGGAGGGACCATCCAGGTAAGGAGCCGGGAACACCAGGGAACCACATTTCTGGTGGATTTGGAATTTGAACCGGCCGGGGACGAAGAAAGCGCAATGAGAGGGAAACCGGAAGGGGGCGCACAGGCGGGCAGGGAAGAGCAGGCCCTGGCCGGAGCAGGAACCCTGTCAGGATGCAGGTTCCTGATAGCTGAGGATAATGCCATCAATGCCGAGATTCTCTGCGAACTCCTTCAGATGCAGGGCGCGCAGTCCGTTATACGCACGGACGGGGTCAAGGCCCTGGATGAATTCAGGAACACTGCGCCTTGGACTTACGATGCCGTGCTTATGGATATACAGATGCCGGAGATGAACGGTTATGATACGGCCAGGGCTATCCGCGGTCTGAACCGGGAGGACGCAGCCCGGATACCCATTATAGCCATGACAGCCAATGCCTTTGCAGAGGATGTACAGGCAGCCCTTAAAGCCGGAATGACGGCCCATGTGGCCAAACCCATAGATGTCAGTGTGATGACGGCAGTGCTTTTAAAAGCCATAGGGAAGAATGCCTGATGCAGCGCGCAGACGTGATAATACAGCCTGATATAATAACATAAAGGAGAGACTAACAAATGAAACCGAATGAAACGACAGGAAAACAGGAAATCATGTACCGTCTTAAGAACGCAGGGGAGCTTTACGTTCTGCTTTCCATGTGTACGGGAGAGCCCTATGTGGTCTGCGACCAGGAAACCTATGATGATGAAATCATTGTTTTCTTTGATGCCCAGGCAGCCATAAAGGAGGCAAAGGAACAGACCGAGGCGGGAACGCCTGTAAAACCCATGAAGCTGGAGAACAAGCAGTTTCTGATGTTTTACACCAGCCTCTATACCCTGGGAGTGAATGCGCTGCTGGTAAAAGACGG
>OLFS01002114.1_pt1 | contig 13338 bp, 12 predicted proteins | sample 1605491 | NCBI WGS metagenome assembly OLFS01 (sample SAMEA3888921, study PRJEB22519) | human gut metagenome | biome: human gut; feature: human-associated habitat; material: faeces | place: Denmark | collected 2011 | reverse complement strand
CCCGGCGGGAGCCACAGGCCCCACGGGAGCCACAGGCCCACAGGGAGTACCGGGACCAGCAGGAGAAAACGGCCAGCCAGGGTCCACAGGACCAGCGGGAGCCACAGGTCCCACAGGAGCCACAGGTCCCACAGGAGTAACCGGGCCAACGGGCCCGGCAGCTGGAGGCGTATTCGCGTCGTTTATCAATTTTGGCGGTTTGTGGAATAATGGTATTCCGATTCCAATGGGAGAAGGGGTGGAAGACACTACCGGGAATATTGTCCTGACTGACGCAACCCACATTACCCTTATGCCAGGATACTACGCCATATCCTATCAGGTGTCTGCCATACTGGTGGACATTAGTTATATGCAGATAACCCCTGCATACAATGGAAGGGCACACCTGGAATACGGTATCTATTTTAAGACGGGAACAGAAAGAACCACTGCGTTCGGGGCAGTATCATTCATCATTGAGGTACCTGAAACCACCACGCTGTCTTTGTATTTTAACAGCCCTACCACCGGCCAGGAAGGGACTGCTACCATGGTGATTTTTAAGCTGGACAGAGATGTCTGAGCAGATGAAAGTGAATAAGGGAAAACAGTTCGGCGTGAAAGCGGGTATACCCTGTTTCCGCGCCTTTTTGTCAATGGAAGAGATGAATGCCGGACTGCAGGAGAATCCTGGCATGATATTGCTGTTTTTGATTATTTTTGCTATACTTTTATGTATTCAGTGATTTGATATCATTACATATGTATGATAACAGGATAAGCGGGGAGGTGCAGGATGGATTTCAGATATGAGACAGTGATTCCCAATGATGATTTGCCCTTTCGGATGTTCATATTTGAGGGAAGGGATGGGAATTACAGGGTCAGCAAGCATTGGCACCAGTCTGTGGAACTGTTTCTTGTGTTGGAGGGAAAGCTGGACTTCTACATCAATTCAAGACAATATACATTGAACCCCAATGATTTTGTCATTGTGAATCCCAATGAAATCCATTCCATTGAGTGTCCCGACCCCAACATTACCATTGTACTCCAGATTCCAATGAAATCCTTTGAAGGATATATGAGTGACGAGTCCTGCATTACCTTTGCGGATAGGGATGAGAACCAGAGGGCCAGGCTTGTGTCCCTGGTCACTGCCATGTACCGCACGTATGAGCAGAGGGGATTCGGCTATCGCCTGAAGGTGAAGAGCCAGTTCATGGAGTTCCTTTATCTGATTGTGACGGAATTCAGGATTGCGCAGATTGATAAGGTCCAGGTACAGCAAAAGCGGCATTTGGACAAGCTGTCCCAGGTGACCCAATACATGAAGGAGAATTATGACAAGGAATTGAGCCTGGAAATGGTTGCATCCAGGTTCGGCTTTACGCCGTCTTATCTTTCACATATGTTCAGGGAATATGCCCAGGTGGGGTACCGCACATACCTGATGGACTTAAGGGTGAAGTATGCTATGCGGGAACTGCTGAATTCAGACCGTTATGTGGGGGACATTGCCCTGGACCACGGATTTGCGGACGCAAGGGCATTTGCCAAAGCCTTTAAAAAGCGGTATGGCTGCCTGCCCAGTCAGTACCGGAAGCAGATGAACCGGAAGCAGATGAACCAGAAACAGGCGAACCCATAAAAATCGCAAAAAAGTGCTGTTAGTTCGTAAAATAACAGCACGTTTTTTTTTCTTGTTTATATTATAATGGTTACCAGAGAAAACAGGCTGGTGCGGATGGAAAAACGTACGGCCCGATATAAGGAGGTATGAACATGGGGATGACAGTCAGGAAGGTGGCGGATCCGGCGTTTAAAGCCTATGGAAGGGTCATCACAGGTTATGATTTCAGCGGTCTGCTAAAGGCAATGGAACAAACGCCTTTACCTGAGGACGTTATTTACATACCCTCACTGCCTGAGATGGAGGCCCTGCCTGCGGCAAAGGAGCTGGGAAATGGAATCTACGGCCAGATGCCCATCCAGATAGGATGCTGCAACGGACATAACAAGAAACTGAATGCAGTGGAATATCACCGGGATTCAGAAGTGGACATTGCTGTGGACGACCTGATTCTGATATTGGGAAAACAGCAGGATATTGAGGAGGACCACACATACGACACATCCAGAATGGAGGCATTTCTGGTTCCGGCAGGAACAGCCGTGGAGGTATATGCAACCACCCTGCACTATGCACCCTGCCATGTAAAGGATGAGGGCTTCCGATGTGTAATTGTCCTTCCGAAAGACACCAACCTGGACATGGAGCCGGTGGAAGTAAAGGACCCTGAGGACAGGCTTTTATTTGCCAGGAACAAGTGGCTCATCGGACATGCAGAGGGCGGGCTGCCGGAGGGAGCGTTTATCGGCCTAAAAGGTGAGAACCTGAGCGTGTGATGCAGATAACAGAACACAATTTTCAGATGCAGACAATAAAATCAATCATGTATGAGGAGGATAATACAATGAACAATACACCAGAAGTAAAAATCGGAATCGTGGCAGTGAGCAGGGACTGTTTCCCGGAGTCTCTTTCTGTCAACAGAAGAAAAGCATTAGTGGAAGCCTACAAGGCTAAATATGACGCAGCAGAAATTTATGAATGTCCGGTATGCATCGTGGAGAGCGAGATACATATGATGCAGGCATTGGAGGACATCAAGAAGGCAGGCTGCAACGCCCTGTGCGTATACCTGGGCAATTTTGGCCCTGAGATATCAGAAACCCTGCTGGCAAAGCATTTTGACGGACCTAAGATGTTCGTGGCAGCGGCTGAGGAGTCCGGCGATAATCTGTGCCAGGGCCGCGGCGATGCATACTGCGGTATGCTCAATGCCAGCTATAATCTGGCGCTGCGCAACATCAAGGCATATATTCCGGAGTATCCGGTAGGGGATGCAGAGGACCTCGCGGATATGATTCATGAATTTGTGCCCATTGCCCGTGCAGTGGCTGCATTAGGCGAGCTCAAAATCATCAGCTTCGGTCCAAGGCCGCTGAATTTCCTGGCCTGCAATGCGCCAATCAAGCAGCTTTACAACCTGGGCGTGGAGATTGAGGAGAATTCCGAGCTGGATTTGTTCGAGGCATTTAACAAGCATGCAGGAGATGAGCGTATTCCAGGTATTGTGAAGGAGATGGAGGAAGAGCTGGGAGCAGGCAATAAAAAGCCTGAGATACTTTCCAAGCTGGCCCAGTATGAGCTGACCTTAAAGGATTGGGTGCAGGAGCACAAGGGCTACCGCAAATATGTGGCCATTGCCGGAAAATGCTGGCCCGCATTCCAGACACAGTTTGGTTTTGTGCCATGCTATGTGAACAGCCGACTGACAGCCCAGGGTATCCCGGTGTCCTGTGAGGTTGATATCTACGGAGCGCTCAGCGAGTACATCGGTACGGTCATCAGCCAGGATACGGTTACTCTTCTGGACATCAACAACACCGTGCCGAAGGATATGTATGAAGCTGATATCAAGGGAAAATTTGATTATACCCTTAAGGATACATTTATGGGCTTCCACTGCGGCAACACCGCGTCCGGCAAGCTGTCCTTCTGCGAGATGAAGTATCAGATGATTATGGCCAGGGCCCTTCCAATCGAAGTGACCCAGGGAACATTGGAGGGCGACATTAAACCAGGCAGCATTACCTTCTACCGTCTCCAGAGCACGGCGGACAACAAACTGAGGGCTTATATTGCGCAGGGAGAGGTACTTCCGGTTGCCACACGTTCCTTCGGATCCATCGGCGTGTTCGCCATCCCGGAGATGGGACGGTTCTACCGCCACGTACTCATTGAGAAAAACTTCCCTCACCACGGAGCCGTGGCCTTTGGAAATTACGGCAAGGCATTGTTTGAGGTATTCAAGTACATTGGCGTGGATGTGGAGGAAATCGGCTACAACCAGCCAAAGAGCGTAAGATACAGGACAGAGAATCCATTTGCATAAAAATGCAGGGAGGGAAAGATATGCTTTACATAGGAGTGGACCTGGGAACCTCAGCAGTAAAATTATTATTAATGGATGGAAGCGGACGAATCCACAAGGTGGTTTCACGGGAGTACCCCCTGTATTTCCCCCATCCTGCATGGTCGGAGCAGAACCCGGAGGACTGGTTCGCAGCCTCCGTGGACGGCATGAAGGAGCTGACTTCGGAGTGCGATAAATCACAGGTGGCAGGTATCAGTTTCGGAGGCCAGATGCACGGCCTTGTGACGCTGGATGCGGCGGATGAAGTCATCCGCCCGGCCATCCTCTGGAATGACGGACGGTCCGAGAAGGAGACAGATTACCTGAACCAGACCATTGGCAAGGATAAGCTGTCCGCTTACACGGCCAATATTGCATTTACCGGCTTTACAGCCCCAAAGATTCTGTGGATGAAGAAGAATGAACCGGAGAACTTTGCCCGTATATGTAAAATTATGCTTCCCAAGGATTATCTGGCTTACAGGCTGTCAGGCAGTTTCTGTACGGATTACTCCGATGCCTCCGGCATGCTGCTTCTGGATGTGGCCCATAAGTGCTGGTCTGATGAGATGATGGAGCTGTGCGGTATCACCAGGGAACAGCTTCCGGATTTGTATGAGAGCTATCAGGTGGTGGGAAATCTGAAGGCAGAACTGGCAGAAGAGCTGGGATTTTCACAGAACGTGAAAATTATTGCCGGAGCAGGAGACAATGCGGCTGCTGCCGTAGGCACCGGAACCGTTGGGGAGGGATGCTGCAATATTTCCCTGGGAACCAGCGGAACCATCTTTATTTCCAGCGAAAGCTTTAAGGTGGACTGCAACAATGCACTTCATTCCTTTGACCATGCAGACGGGCATTTCCATCTCATGGGATGTATGTTAAGCGCTGCCTCCTGTAATAAGTGGTGGATGGAGGAAATCCTTAAGACAAAGGAATTCTCCAGGGAGCAGGAGGGAATCGTGAAACTGGGAGAGAACCATGTGTTCTATCTGCCCTATCTCATGGGAGAGCGTTCTCCTCATAACGACCCAAGGGCCAGGGCATGTTTCATCGGCATGACCATGGATACCAGCAGAGAGGAGATGACCCAGGCCGTATTGGAAGGCGTGGTATTCGGACTCAGGGATTCTCTGGAGGTGGCAAGAAGTTTAGGCATCCGAATCGACCGAACCAAAATCTGCGGCGGGGGAGCAAAGAGCCCTCTGTGGAAGAAGATGGTGGCCAACATCATGAATGTGAAGGTGGATGTGGTTGAAAACGAGGAAGGCCCTGCCCTGGGAGGCGCCATACTGGCAGCCGTGGGCTGCGGGGAGTATCCGGACGTGAAGACCGCAGCGGACAGCATTGTAAAAGTCATAGAGACCATTGAGCCGGATGCTGACCTGGCCGGAAAGTATGAAAAGCAGTACGGCAAGTTCAGGCAGATGTATCCTGCACTTAAGACGGTATTCCAGAATCTGGAAGAATAATACAAACAGGGAGCCGGATGATTCAGGCCCCATTGCATGGCAGTTGGATGCAGCGGGGTCCTGGAAGTCAGGCTCCTTTTTTCTGCGACGGTGCTCATTGTGCTGAGTATGGGCAATGTGATATGGGGTCAAGCCTGTACGGTTTCGGTTTGTGCTGCTTCAGGATAAGCGGCATATCATAGGCATGCATTGTTTAAATGGTATGCTGATTCATCATTCACCAGGATTTCATCCTGTGCCGTCTGGCAAGAAGCAATTATCTGATTTTCCGCCCGGTTTTGGGCATACGAAGGAGTGTGCAGCTATTATTATCAGGTAGAGGTCATTACCAGCGTGGTGTGCAGTTCTGCTGTACGGGAACTGAAGACAGAACTCCGGGAAGGGCTGAATACATATCAGGTCCATGTAATCCGTCTGAAGGATTGGAGTGCTGAGCGCATCATCCAGGGAAAGCTCCTGAAGAAGGGGCAGGGCACTCTGTCCAGACAGGATATGGTGGAGCTTCTGCTGACACCTCTTATGGGGGGTGCCATGCCGTAGAAAAAGCGCATTGAGGAAAGTCTGGATTTGCTGCGTGGCGTGGAGGACCTTCTGGGAAAAGAGGATTCTATGCGTATGGAATCTATGTTGTTTGCATTTGCAATGAAATTTTTGAAACAACGAGAGTTGAACGAGGTAAAGGAGGTATTTTGCATGTCATATTTAGGAGAGCTGCTGGAAGAAGGAGGAATACAGAAGGGGCTGGAGAAGGGTATGGGCGCGCTGATAGAGACCTGTGTTGAGCTGGGACATACATACGAAGTGACCATGCAGAAGCTGGGTGAGAAGTTTTCGCTTTCTCCGGAGGAGGCAAAGATGGAGAATTACTGGAAAACACCGTGATTTGTTTTATGCCCTCCCGTATTCGTAGAGGCGGAAGGGCATGAATAGGGCCGGAACTTTTAGTGGACAGGACATAAGCCCATCATTTTACCGGCCCTGTCTCATTTTCTTTCTGACGCCGGAAGGCGTATCCCCGAACTGTTCTCCAAACATCCTGCGGAATAATTTATAATTGGTGAAGCCATGGCGTTCCAGAATATCACGGACAGAATCCTCCGTGGTAATCAGGTCGCGGTAAATATAGGACAGGCGAAGTTCATTCTGGTATTCCAGGAAGGTAACGCCCATACATTTTTTGAAAAACCGGCAGAAGTATCCCGGCTGTAAAAAGGCCACCCGGGCGATTTCACTGGTGGTGATGGGACGGTTGTAATTCCTGGCCGTATAGGTCAGTACCGGGTCCAGACGGCTTAAAGCTTTGTTTTTCTGATTCACATCCGGTTTTAATACCTGTACACTGAAATTGTGGTACAGCTGGAACAATAATTCAAAGAGCAGGCTGTTAAAACGCAGCAAAAAGCCTTCCGGCCGTATGTCGTTGGCAATCTGCATCTGGGTCAGGGTGTCCTTCAACCGGTCCAGCTTGGTCCTCATGATTGGGTCCTGGGTTTCGGGGTTCCACAGAAAAAGGAGCTGGCTTACCTCAGGTATATAGGTTTCCATGAACTCCATGGGAATCTGCAGCACAATGGCCCGGTTGGGATGGGTACACTTGGTGGAGTGTATGACATTGGAATTAATAAGGATGCATTGACCGGCCGGGAGATTTCGGCTCATCCTCTCCGCTGTTACCTCCAGTTCACCTTCAAGCATATAAATAATTTCCACTGCCCTGTGCCAATGGCTGGGTACATAACTGCCCGGGTCCACAGAGGTGAAGAAACGTACCTTTGTGGCCTCGGGTACCTGAATAATTTCATACAATATATTTTCTTTTGCTTCCATCATATTCATCCCCCTCTTTCATTATTGTATCATTCCTGCAGTCATCCCACAAGAAGAGAAAATCGACCTATTATATGGGAAGTATCAGTCCTGTTTTCCCCACGAATCCTGTGATACTATATATTATGAAAGAAATACCCGGGGAACAGATTCCATGCGCATGGAAACAGGGATAGATGGAGATTACGGCTTACCGTATCTCTATCCGGCCGGACAGGAAGGGCAGGAGACTGGGGACGGACCCAATGGGGGATTGACGGATTCTCCATGGATAAGGATAAAATCCGCCTTATGGCAGTCCCTGCCATCCATCCACAATGGCAGGGCCATTTTATAAAAACAAAGAGAGGAATCAAGGGATGAATAGGGAAGGTAAATTAACGCTGGGGAAATTGGCGGAACGTTTTTCATATGGCTGCGGAGATTTCGGATGCAATATCATTTATACGGCCATGTCGGCATTTCTGCTGTTTTATTATACGGATTATGCGGGGGTCAGTGCCTTTGCAGTCGGAAGCATTATGATGGTCTCAAGATTTTTTGACGGTATCAGCGACATCATCATGGGCGTGATTGTGGACAGGACAAAATCCAGGTTCGGAAAGGCCAGGCCCTGGCTGCTGCGCATGTGCATACCCTTTGCCATATCCGGCATCCTGTTGTTCTCAGTGCCGGTTTCCTGGTCTTCTGCGCCTAAACTGGTGTATGTGTTTATTACATATAACCTGGTGTCCACGGTCATTTATACGGCCATCAATGTGCCGTATTCCGCGCTGAACGCATTGATGACCCAGGACCCATACGAGAGGTCTGTGCTGAGCATTTTCAGAAATCTGCTGGCAACAGCAGGCACACTGACCATCAACACATTTACACTGCCTCTTGTGGAGTATTTCGGAAATACGCCTTCTGCCTGGACTAAAACATTCATGGTGTTCGGCCTTCTGTCCGTGGCGGCATTCCTGATTAATTTCCTGGGCACCAGGGAGCGGGTGAAGCCTGCTGTCCGTGAGGAGGGGGAGGAGCCGGTGCAGAATGTGCCTTTTGCAGAAGGAATCAAGGCCCTGTTCAGGAATAAGTACTGGCTCATGATGACAGGAATGCTGGCATTGTTTTTCCTGATGTATTCCGTAAACGGCGGTTCCACTGTCTTTTATGCTAAGGATGTACTGGGCAATAAGGATTTAGTGGCACTGATAAACGGTATTTTCAATGTGGTGCAGATTGCAGGCATGTTCTTTATCGCCATGCTGGTAAAACGGCTGGGAAAGCGCAATGTGTTTTCGGTGGGCCTGATACTGGATATTATCGGCATGCTGGTGCTCAATTTCTCCGGCGGAGCCATGGGACTTATCATTGTATCCAGCATCATCCGGGGACTGGGCAATGCCTGCGGCGGGGCCACTATGTGGGCCATGGTATCAGATACCATTGACTACGGGGAATGGAAGACAGGATACCGCACCGAGGGGCTGGTCAACAGCGCCTGCAGCTTTGGATATAAGATTGGAAATGGAATTGGTTCCGCCCTCTTGGGATGGATACTGGAGTTGGGAGGTTATGTGGGCCAGGCAGCTGCCCAGTCTGTTTCCGCCCTTGCATCCATTAAAATTTGTTTTGTGTGGATTCCCATTGGGATTTATGCGGCAGGACTGGTCATTATGAGTTTCTATCATCTGGATGCTGAGTTTTCAGGCATCATAGCTGATTTGAAGAGCCGGAATGGAAAATAGGATTCCATGCAGGTTTATCCTGTAAGGAGAGCATCTGAAGGCAAATAAGGAGAGAAAACCATGCATATAAAAGGCGTGAATTTAGGGAATTGGCTGGTGCTGGAGAAATGGATGAGCCCGGCGCTGTTTGAAGGAACGGAAGCAGAGGATGAATATTACCTGCCCCGGCAGCTTTCGAGGGAGGTGTATGAGGCCAGAATCAGGATACACCGTTCAGAATATATCACGGAACGGGATTTTGTTGCAATCCGCTCCATGGGTATGGAAGCTGTGCGGATTCCTGTCCCGTACTTCATATTTGGAGACAGGGAGCCCTTCATCGGCTGTGTGGAGGAGCTGGACAAGGCATTCAGGTGGGCGGAGCGGTATGGTCTAAAGATACTGATTGACCTGCATACAGCGCCGGAAGGACAGAATGGTTTTGACAACGGAGGCATCTGCGGCGTATGTAAGTGGTCAAAAAACCCGGCAGAGGTGGAGTATGTCCTGGGTGTCCTGGAACGTCTGGCAAAACGGTACGGCAGGAGGCAGGGACTGTGGGGAATCGAGGTGCTGAATGAACCTGTTACGGAGCGGATGTGGAAGATATTTGACGTGCCAAACCGCTATCCTCCGGCAGAGCCCGCCACGGCAGAGGGGTCAGGCCCCATTTCCATGGAGTTTTTAAGGGATTTCTATCTGAGGGCCTATGACTGCCTGCGAAAGCATATGCCGGAAGATAAATATGTGGTAATTCATGACGGATTTGAACTTAAGGCGTGGAAGGATTTCATGAGGGAGGACAAATATGTAAATGTGGTCCTGGACACCCACCAGTATCTCATGATTGCGGAGGCGGCAGGCTGCGGACAGACCCTGCCCGCTTATCTGGAATATATCCGGAACCATTATGCCGCGGACATAGAGGAAATGCAAAAGTATTTTGATGTCATATGCGGTGAATGGTGCCTTTTCAACTCCCTGGCCTGCGGCTGTGATACAAAGGGGGGCAGAAGTGTGCTGAACGGCGAAGAAGGCGCAGGACAGGACGCTATGGATGAAAAGGAGAAAGGCCATATCTACAGGGCTCTGGCAGAGGCGCAGACAGAAGCCTGGGATAAAGGAAGCGGATATTTTTACTGGAGCTATAAACTACTGACAGACACGGTTAATGTACCTGGCTGGATTGGCTGGGACAGCTGGGATTTGGGCCGGTGCGCTGCCTTTGGATGGTTTCCGGTGCAAAGTAATAACATACAGGACCATGCCGGTGAGCACGGTGCTGTCCGAAATTATGAAGCTGCCCGGTGCCGTGCAGCCGGCCGGGATAAGGAGGAAATGAGATGATACACAACCCCATACTTCCGGGATTCAACCCGGACCCCTGCATCTGCAGAAAAGGAGACGACTATTATCTGGCAGTGTCCACCTTTGAGTGGTTTCCGGGAATCCCCATCTACCATTCGCGGGACCTGAAACACTGGGAGCTTTACACCCATGTGCTAACGGACGATGAAAAGGTGGATTTAAAGAAGCTTCCCAGTGCAAAGGGGGTCTGGGCGCCATGCCTGACATACTGTGAGGCGGAAGATACCTTCTATGTGGTGTACGGCGTTATGAACTCCATGAATGCAAGGTATTTTGACGTGGATAATTATCTGGTGACTGCAAAGGACATAAGGGGACCCTGGAGCGAGCCGGTCTACCTTCATTCCTCAGGCTTTGACGCATCCATATTCCACGATGACGATGGCAGGAAATACATTGTCTCCCTGGAATGGGAGACAAGAGAAGGATATGAAAAGCCCGGCTCCATCTGCATGGTGGAGTACGATGCAGCTAAAAAGGAAATCGTGGGATATCCCAGACGCATGTGGCGGGGCGGTACGGACCGCGGATGCATCGAAGCCCCCCATCTGACAAAACGGGGAGAGTACTATTACATCATGTGCGCGGAAGGCGGCACTGGTTATAACCACTGCGTAACCATGGGACGTTCCGGGAATGTATGGGGACCATATGAGAGGGACCCCATGAATCCAATCGTCACCAGTGTGCCGGGAGAATCCTTCGAGAGACAGGACCCGGACCACTTAAAGCCCAAGTATTATAATCCGGATTCCATCCTCCAGAAATCCGGCCATGGAAGCTATGTGGACCTTCCCACAGGGGAGGTGTATCTGGTCCACCTCTGCGCCAGGCCCTTTGTGCCGGAGCTTCGCTGTACCCTGGGCAGGGAGACAGCCATACAGAAAATGATGTGGACAGAGGACGGGTGGCTGCGTATGGCGGACGGAAGCAATCTGGCAAAGCTGGAGGTGCCGGAGACTTCTCTTCCTGAGTTCCCGGTGGAGAAAATACCGGACTTTGACGGTTTTGACAGCAATGAGCTGGGAAATTTCTATTATGCGCCCCGTATCATGCCCCAGAGGTTTGCTGATGTGAATGCCAGACCGGGCTATGTACGGCTCAGGGGCCAGGAATCCAGGACATCCCTGAACAAGGTGAGCATCCTGGCCAGAAAGCTGACCAGCGTGTATGCCAGAATTACCACAAAAATGGAGTTCGTGCCCCAGGTCCACCAGCACAGTGCGGGGCTGATTCTCTATTACGACAACATGAATTACATAAACCTGAGAAAATATTACAGCGAAACTCTGGGGCAGAGCGCCTTATCCGTCATCCATCTGGAAAACGGAGTAAAGACGGAATTCCTCAACACCAGGATACCGGTGGAGGACCGGCCTGTTTACCTGAGGCTGTACGTACAGGGCAGACAGTCCTGGTTTGAATGGAGCTATGACGGAGAGGAATATGAGAAAATCGGGCGCATCTTTGATACCACGCGGTTTTCCGACGAGTACTGCAGATACGGGGAGTTCACCGGAACCATGGCAGGCATAACCTGCGCGGACCGTGTAAAACATGCCCATTATGCTGACTTTGATTTTCTGGAATATGTGGAGCAGCAGGGAGAGTAAGAGGACAAGGATATATGTATTGGTATGCCGGTTCACCCGGCATACCATTTTTCTTTTTAGATTGGGATATACCAAAACACATTTCTCATCCCCTCCCCCCAATCCCCAGTGCTTTTCCGCTGCCGAAACCATCAAAAAACTTGCATTGTCAGCTTGGGACGTGCTAATATCTATAATATGGATAAAAGATACTTTGAGAGAACAGGAGAGGTAAGATGACAAGGGACAGGATATATGAGTATTTCATTGAAAAGGACAACAACTGTGCGGAAACCATGCTGCGTGCCCTGAATGACGAATATCAACTGGGAATACCGGACGACTCGGTAAAGCTGGTGGGCGGATTCGGAGGGGGAATGGGCTGCGGGAAGGCCTGCGGCGCCCTGTGCGGCGGATGTTCAGCCATCAGCTACCGGCTTATTAAGGAAAGGGCCCATGCAACGCCTGAGCTTAAACCGGCTGTGGCTGCGTTTGCAGAGGAATTCGTGGAACGTTTTGGTTCAGATGCCTGCTGTGAGCTGGTGAAAACCTATAAAAAAGAAGATACCCGCTGTCTCCACATGATTTGCATGGCTGCGGACATTGCAGATGCATGTTTTGAGAGAATCATATCAGCGGAAGAAAGGAAATAGAGATTATGAGGATATTAATTGTAGGCGGTGTGGCAGGCGGCGCGTCTGTGGCGGCCAGGGCCAGGAGACTGGACGCCAGGTCGGAAATCATCATGTTTGAGAGAGGGCATCATGTGTCATTTTCCAACTGCGCCCTTCCTTACTATCTCAGCGGCACGGTGAAGGACAGCAATGCCCTGGTCATGATGAGTCCGGAGAAGTTCAGGAAGCAGTATGACATTGAGGCGAGAACGGACAGCGAGGTGCTGTCAGTGGACAGGGAGAAGAAAACCATCCGGGTAAGAAACGGATGCACCGGGGATGTCTATGAGGAGCACTATGACATTCTGGTCCTCTCTCCGGGGGCGAATCCCATCCGCCCGAAGAGCATAGAGGGCGTGGACAGGTCCAATGTATTTACTGTGAGGAATGTGACGGATATAGTGAATCTGAAAAAGTTTGTCACCGACTGCCAGATTCAGGATGTGGCTGTGGTGGGAGGCGGATTCATCGGCATTGAAGTGGCTGAGAATCTAAGCATGGACGGAAGGCATGTATCCGTCATTGAGGCCCAGGACCAGATCATGGCGCCCTTTGATTATGATATGGTGCAGATGCTCCAGAAGGAGCTGCTGGACCATGGAGTGGATGTGATTGTAAATGACGGTGTCAGCGCCATCGGGGAAGAAAGCATTACCCTGGCTTCGGGAAAGGAAGTCAAGGCAGGCATGACCGTGCTGGCTATCGGGGCTGCGCCTGAGACAGGACTG
>OLFS01002105.1_pt1 | contig 13391 bp, 4 predicted proteins | sample 1605491 | NCBI WGS metagenome assembly OLFS01 (sample SAMEA3888921, study PRJEB22519) | human gut metagenome | biome: human gut; feature: human-associated habitat; material: faeces | place: Denmark | collected 2011 | reverse complement strand
GTTTAAATTCATCTTCTCTTCTAAATTATGGTATAAAATCACCCCAATTATTAGGTTTTATTTTATTAGGGGGTTAAAGAACTCACGTTGTTGCTGTATTTGCAATAGTTATTCAAAAAATGAAATATTAGTGAAAAGGGGTTGCAAGCATATCGAAAAATTTGGTATACTGACTATATTGAAAAACTTGAAATTGAGATTACTTGTTATATAGAAGTTTGAGAGCTTTATAGTAGTTTAAAGGAGAAAAGAATGAACAAGATTTTTAAAGTAGTTTGGAACAAATCCAAAAATTGCTACGTAGTAGTATCTGAATTCGCTAAGAACAATAGCGGTAAAAAGAAAGTTGTAGTAGCTGCTGTATTTGCGGCGTTGGCTATGTCTAATGCTAATGTGGCATTGGCGACAAATGATGTACCTAGTGGTAGCAATGCGACAGCAGTTGCATTTGGTTCCGGTGCTAGTGTTACAGGTTTAAATGCAGTTGGTTTAGGTAAAGATGCAACGGCTAATAAAAACAATGTTGTTGTAATCGGTACTGGTGCAAATGCTGAAAGTAACGAAAGTATTGCTATTGGTAACGGAGCATATTCTACTAGTAGTGGTGCCGCATTAAGTACGGCCAGTGTTGCCGTTGGTTCGAAAGCATCTGCTGTGGGTAATACTACGATTGCGATTGGTACAAATGCAAAGGTTAAAAATAGTAAACAAGGGATTGCTATTGGTGGTGGTGCTGCTGACAATGACGGTGCTATTGTAGAGGGCGACCAAAGTATTGCTATCGGTGGTAATACATATGCTAAAGGTGACGCATCTATTGTTATTGGTGGCGATGATACAGATAATGCAAATAGTAGAACGGTTGATTACACAGATATTAGAACTGGTAATGTTGTATCTGCAAACTTACAAACAGCAGTGCAACAATTAACAGGTGTAAATTTAGGGAGCCCTAGATGGACTACTGCAGATGCTGGTCATGCAAGTGTTACACTTGGTATGAAAGCTCACTCTGGTAATGCAAGTATTGCTATCGGTACGGCTGCTGATGCAAAAAATCGTCTTTCCGGTACTACAGATGTAACGAATGCAGTTGCTATCGGTACAGGCGCTAAAGCAAATCGAGATAACTCTGTTGCCTTAGGTGGCGGTTCTACTACAGATATTGCTGGTACAAAACAAACTAGCTATACATTGCCAAGTGGTGTTGTGGCTGCTTGGGAAGGTGGCAATAACACTTTACCTGGTGACGTTGTATCTTTCGGTTCTGCAGGCTATGAACGTCAGCTGAAAAACGTGGCGCCTGGTGAGGTAAGTGAACACTCTACAGATGCTATCAATGGCTCTCAGTTAGCTGCTATCGCAAATCAACTTTCACATAAATATGTATCTATTAATTCTAATGATAATCCTAATAAAGATAATTCTGGTGCGAAAGCAAATAATTCTATCGCTATTGGTCCTAATGCATCTACAGATAATACTGCAACAAGCTCTGTAGCTATTGGTGATGGTGCTAATACAACAGGTCGATCTACAGTTGCATTGGGGTTATCAGCACAAGCTACATCGGCAAATGCTACAGCGTTAGGTGCTAACTCCATTGCGTCCCAGGATGATACTGTGGCAGTTGGTCATGGTAGTAAGGCAACAGATGGCAATGCCAGTGCTTTTGGGGCTGATGCGATAGCTTCCAATATTGAGTCTACCGCAATTGGTCATGGTACTGCTGCATCTGGTGCATCCTCTACTGCATTGGGATCTAGGGCAAAGACCAGTGGAACTGCAAGTGTTGGTATCGGTATGTTAGCCAATGCAACTAAAGATTATGGTGTTGCTATTGGCGGAGAAAGCTCTTCCACTGCAGATAATGGTATTGCTATTGGTAGAAAAAGCTCAGTATCAGAGAATAATGGTATTGCTATCGGTAATGGTGCTAGTGCTACAACTGCTGATGGTGTTGCAATAGGTTCTAAGTCTGTTGCTAGTACTGCAGCTGGTGTAGCAGGTTATAATGCTAATACTGGTCGTACTGATACATATGCTAACTTAACTGGTGCAACTTTAACATCTACATTGGGTGGCGTTGCAGTAGGTACAACAAATCAAACTCGTCAAATTAACTATGTAGCTGCTGGTACGGCTGATACAGATGCAGTTAACGTGGCACAATTGAAGAGTGTAAACCTTGCTTTCACAGGCGACACTGGTAGTGGCGATGTGAATTTAGCAAATAGTAAATTAGCTGTAAATGGTGATAATACATATATCACAACTACAGCTAATGGTAAGAAAATTACTATTGCTGGTAAAAAACAAGATATTACTGTAACTAATGGTGTTGCTTCTGCAACTGCAGGTATGGCAGATGCTCAAAACGTAGCTGATGCAATTAATCAAGCAGTTGCTAATAGTTCTTCCAGTTGGAACTTATCTGCTAATGGTGAAGCGACAACAGCAACCGTTGAAAAAGGTAATAAAGTAGATTTCTCTGGCGATGATAATATTACAGTTGCAAGAAACGATAAAAACATCTCTTTAGCTTTGAAGAAAGATCTTACTGGCTTGAACAGTGCATCTTTCAACAATGCCGCAGGCAATCCAACTGTAAAAATTGATGGCGACAAAGGTATCAATGCAGGCGACATGAAAGTTACTAACGTAGCTGATGGTGTAGCAGATAAAGATGCTGTCAATGTTTCTCAATTGAAGAAAACAGACGATAAAGCAGAAGCTAATAAAACAGCAATCGATAAAAATACAACAGCGCTTGCTAATAAAATTTCCTTAGAAGGTAATACTGGTTCTACAACAGAGAAATCTTTAAATGATGGAGCTGTAAGCTTCAAAATTAAAGGTGAAGATGGTATTGCTACAACAGCTGCTGGTAATGATGTAACTGTTAAACTTGATACAGCTACTAAAAATAAAATCGATAACGCTGCTGACAAAGATTTGAGCAATTTGAATCCAGCCGGTGAGCAAAAGGTTAAAGATCTAGCAGCTTGGAAAGTGGTTGCTAACAGTGGTACTGCTGAAGATGTTAAAGGTGGCGACACTGTTAAGTTCATCGATGGTGATAACATTGAAATTACGCAAGCTGGTAAAAACTTTACAATTGCCACAAAGAAAGATGTTACATTTGATAATATTACAGCTACTCGAGCAATTACAGCTCCAACTGTGAACGCTACAACAGGAGTAGTGACACCTCAAGTAACAGGCTTAACTAATAGAGACTGGACTCCAGGTCAAACAACACCTGTACCTGGTCGTGCGGCTACAGAAGATCAATTGAAACAAGTTGATAATCAAGTAGCTACTAATAAACAAAATATTGCTGATAATAAAACAGCAATCGATAAAAATACAACAGCAATCGCTCGTAATATCTCCTTAGGTGGTAACACTGGTACTACGACTGAAAAATCTTTAAGCACAGCTGATGTGAAATTCAATATTAAGGGTGAAAACGGCCTTACTACTGAAGCTAAGGATGATAATGTAACAGTTAAACTTGATACAGCTACTAAAGATAAAATCGATAACGCTGCTGATAAAGACTTGAGTAATTTGAATCCAGCAGGTGAGCAAAAAGTTAAAGATTTAGCTGCTTGGAAGGTTGTTGCTAACAATGGTACTGCTGAAGATGTTAAAGGTGGCGACACTGTTAAATACATTAATGGTGATAACATTGTTATTACGCAATCTGGTAAAGACTTCACATTCGCTACTAAGCCAGATGTAACATTCAATACGGTAACGGCTAACGACACTATTACAGCTCCAAAAGTTAAAGCTACAACAGGTGTGGAAACGCCTCAAGTAACTGGTTTAACTAATAAAACTTGGGATCCAAATAACATTACATCTGGTCGTGCAGCCACAGAAGATCAATTGAAAGCAGTTGACGATCAAGTTAAAACAAATACAGGCAATATTACTCAAAATACTAATGATATTGCTGACAATAAACAAAAGATTGCAGATAACAAAACTGCTATCGATAAAAATGCTGGTGATATTGCGGCTAATAAAACAGCTATTAATAAAAACGCTGGTGATATTGCTGCGAATACAACTAAAATCGACCAAAATACAACAGCTATTGCTCGTAAAATCTCCTTAGGCAGTGATGATGGTGATACAGATGAAAAATCTTTGAGCACAGGTGATGTGAAGTTCAATATTAAAGGTGAAAATGGCATTACTACTGCAGCTAATGGCGTAGATGTAACTGTTAAATTGGACGATGCTACAAAAGATAAAATCGATAATGCAGCAAATAAAGACTTGAGCAACTTGACTCCAGCTGGTGAACAACAAGTTAAAGATTTAGCAGCTTGGAATGTAGTAGCTAACAATGGTACTGCTGAAAAGGTTCAAGGTGGCGATACAGTTAAATTTATCGATGGTGATAATGTTTCCATTACACAAAATGGTAAAGAGTTCACTGTTGCCACAAAGAAAGATGTAACATTTGATAATGTAACAGCAAACCAAAAAATTACAGCTCCAGAAGTGAGTGGTTTAACAAACACTACATGGGTTCCAGGCCAAACAGCACCTGTAAGTGGTCGTGCAGCTACTGAAGATCAATTGAAAGCAGTTGATGATCAAGTAGCAGCAAATAAAGCTAACATCACTAAGAATGCTGATGCTATTAAAGCTAACAAAGATAATATTGCAGCAAATAAAGAACAAATTGATAAAAATACAACAGCTATTGCTCGTAAGATTTCCTTAGGTGGTAACACTGGTTCTACTGATGAAAAATCTTTGAGCACAGGCGATGTGAAGTTCAATATCAAAGGTCAAAATGGTATCGTTACTGAAGCTAATGGTGATGATGTAACTGTTAAGTTAGATGATGATACTGCAAATAAAATCAACAACGCAGCAAATACTGATTTGAGCAACTTAACAGATGCTGGTAAACAACAAGTTAAAGATTTATCCGCATGGAATGTAGTGGCTAACAATGGTACTGCTGAAAAGGTTGAAGGTGGTAACACAGTTAAGTTCATCGATGGTGATAACATCTCCATTACTCAAAATGGTAAAGACTTCACAATTGCCACAAAGAAAGATGTTACTTTCGATACAGTAACTGCTAATGACACTATTACAGCTCCAAAAGTAAAGGCTACAAATGGTGTAGAAACTCCTCAAGTAACTGGTTTAACTAATACAACTTGGGTACCAGGTCAAACACAACCTGTAAGTGGTCGTGCAGCAACTGAAGATCAATTGAAAGCCGTTGATGACCAAGTAGCAGCAAATAAAGCTAACATCACTAAAAATGCTGGTGATATTAAAACAAATAAAGATAATATTGACAAAAATACAACAGCAATCGCTCGTAAGATTTCCTTAGGTGGTAACACAGGTTCTACTGACGAGAAATCCTTGAGCACAGGTGATGTGAAATTTAACATCAAAGGCGAAAACGGCTTAACAACGGTAGCTAATGGTGAAGATGTAACTGTTAAGATCGATGATGCAACAAAAGCAAAAATCGATAATGCAGCAAATCAAGACTTGAGTAACTTAACACCTGCTGGTAAACAACAAGTTAAAGATCTATCTGCATGGAATGTAACTGCAGCTGGTGGTACTGTTGAAAAAGTACAAGGTGGCGATACTGTTAAATTCCAAGCTGGTGATAATCTTGAGGTTAAACAAGACGGTACTACTTTCACATATAGCCTAGCTAAAGACGTGAAGGGTCTTAACAGTGTAACTGTAGGGGATGAAAATGGTCCATCCACTAAGATCACTCCTGCTGGTACAACTGTAAAAGATGCAGCTGGTAATGCTACAACAGTTAATGGTGCAGGTATGACTATCAATCCTGCAAATTCTGCAGCTAGCCCTGTATCCCTTACAGTAGATGGCTTGAATAATGGTGGTAACCAAATTCATGGTGTAGCACCTGGTACAGCTGATACAGATGCAGTAAACGTAAGCCAATTGAAAGAAACTAAAGCTGGTTTACAACAAGCTATTAACAATGTAGGTGTTGAAACACAACGTGTTGGTGCTCATGCGGCAGCTATGGCAGCGTTGAAACCAATCCAATACGATCCATTGGAACCAACACAAATCATGGCTGGTATTGGTAACTACCGTGGTGAAACAGCTGGTGCAATCGGTCTTGCTCACTACAAAACTGAAGATACTATGTTCAATATTGGTGTTACACTTGGTTCTAGCCATAACATGATTAATGCTGGTGTAACTCATAAATTTGGTGGTAGCCGTGATAGAAAAGATGCTATTCCAGAACGTTATAAAGCTGGTCCTATCAGCTCTATCTACGTAATGCAAGATGAAGTAAGTCACTTGCGTTCCCAAAATGAAGAGTACAAATCCAAGCTTGAACAACAACAATCTGAAATTGATGCGTTGAAAGCAGCAGTTAACCAATTGTTGGCAAATAAAGCATAATCATATTGTACATATAGTTAGAACTATGTATATCCCGTGAATGGATATGTAAAACTAGAAAGAGCCTTTCTCGAAAGAGGAGGCTCTTTTTAGTATGAAAACAAAAATAGTTTATTAAAGCTATATCTGTAAAATAAAATAGTCTGAAAATTCTAATTTAATAATTAATAAAAATATCGATAATAAGATTGAGGCTAACAACACTGTTATCAACCAAAATATTGATAATAAAATCAACAGCAATAATACAACAATCATTAATAAAGTAGATCAAAACATTGACGCTAAAATCAATGCAAATAACACTACTATTCTTAACAAAGTTGATAAAAACATTGATGTAAAAATCAACGAAAATAACACACAAATTAACAATACAATCAACAAAAAAGTTGGTGAAGTAAATGTTAAGATTGATGGAGTTAAAGGTGATTTGGATGGCCTTAAAGGTCGTGTAGATCGTCATGATCAACGTTTAGACTACTTACAAGATAATATTGCTGATCATTCCACACGTATCTCTATAGTTGAAGATGGTGTGAAAGCTAATGCAAAAGATATTAATGTAGTTGGTACAATTGCAATGGAAAACCGTAAATTCATTGGCGATAATAAAGTTGCTATTGCAAACAATACTAAAAATATCAACATCAATGCTAAAGCCATCGATGAGTTAAAAGGTCAAGTAGGTCAATCCTCTACAGTTATCAACGATATTAAGAAACAAATTACTAATATCAATGGTAAAGTAGAAAATAATACTACAAATATTGCTAACAACACAACTAATATTGCTAAAAACGCTACAGCAATTAACAACGTAAACGTTAAAGTTGATGCTAATACTACTAATATCGCTAACAATACAACTGCAATTAACAATGTAAACGTTAAAGTGGATGCTAATGCAAAGGCTATCGTAGATAATAGCAAACGTATTGATGCAACTAATGTGAAAGTAGATGCTAACACTACTAACATTGCTAACAATACAACTGCAATCAACAATATAAACGTTAAAGTTGATGGTGTTAAAGGTGATGTAGCTGGCCTTACTAAACGTGTAGAACAAAATGAAAAAGACATCAACGTAGCTGGCACAATTGCTCTTGAAAACCGTAAATTCATTGGCGACAACAAAGTAGCTATTGCAAATAACACTACAAATATCAATGTTAATGCAAAAGCTATTGATGAATTAAAAGGTCAAGTAGGTAAATCTTCTACAGTAATCAATGATATTAAAAAAGAAATTACTAATATTAATGGTAAAGTAGAAAATAACACTACTAACATTGTTAACAATGCTACAAATATTCAAGCTAATGTAGTAGCAATTGCTGATAATAGCAAACGTATTAATGAAAATACTACAAGTATTACTAATAACACAACTAATATTGCTAAAAATACTACATCAATTAACAACGTAAACGTTAAAGTTGATGGTGTTAAAGGTGATGTAGAAGGCTTGAAAGGTCGCGTAGATCGTCATGACCAACGTTTGGATTACTTACAAGACAACATTGTAGATAATTCTACACGTATTACAGCAGTAGAAGATAATGTTAAAGTAAATACTACTAATATTGCTAATAACACTAAAGCTATTGATGATTTAAAAGGTCAAGTTGGTAAAACAGTTCAAAATATCGAAACTACTATTAATAACAAAATTACTGAAAACAATGTAGTTATTAATAAAAATATCGATACTAAGATTGAAGCTAACAACACTGTAATTAACCAAAATATTACAAATGCAATTACTGAAAACAACAAGGAAATTAACAATACAATTAACAAGGTAAATGTTAAAGTTGACGGTATTAAAGGTGACTTGAATGGTCTTACTAAACGTGTTGACCAAAATGAAAAAGACATCAATGTAGCTGGTACAATTGCTATCGAAAACCGTAAATTCATTGGTGATAACAAAGCTGCTATCGACAAGAATACAAAAGCTATTGAAGCATTGAACGGCAAAGTTGGCACTACTATCACTAACATCGAATCTACTATCAATAACAAGATTGAAGCTAACAATACTACAATTCTTAACAAAGTAGATCAAAATATCGATGCTAAGATTACTGCTAATAACACAACAATCATTAACAAAGTTGATAAAAACATCGATGTAAAAATCAATGAAAACAACAAACAAATCAACAATACAATCAATACTAAGATTGGTGATGTAAATGTTAAGATTGATGGTGTTAAAGGTGATGTAGCTGGTCTTACTGCACGTGTAGATCGTCATGATGAACGTTTAGATTACTTACAAGATAACATTGTAGATCACTCTACACGTATCAGTGCTAATGAAGATGCTATTAAGAAATTACAAGGTCAAGTTGGTACAACAGTTACTAATGTTGAAAACACAATCAACGCTAAGATTGAAGCTAACAACACAGTAATTAGAAACGATATCAACACTGCAATTACTAATAATAACACTGTTATTAACAAAAATATTGCAAATGCTATTAGCGAAAACAACACAGAAATCAATAAAACTATCAACAACAAAGTTAATGAAGTAAATGTTAAAGTTGAAGCTAATGCAAATGCAATTGCTAATAATAGCAAGTCTATTACTGATATCAAAGCAAATGTTGCTAATATTAACAATAAAGTAGAATCTAACACTACAAATATTGCTAATAACACTGCAGCTATTGCTAATGTAAGCAAACAAGTTACAAATAATACAACTAACATTGCTCACAATGCAACAGCTATTGCAAACATTAGCAAACAAGTTGCTGGCAACACTGCTAACATCACAGATGTAACTGCTAAAGTAAATGCTAATACTGGCCGTATTGAATCTAATACAACAGCTATTAATAACTTAACTGGTAAAGTTGATGCTAACTCTCAAGCTATTGAATCCTTGAAAGGTCAAGTTGGTAAAGGCAATACTACAATCGTTAATGTAGCTCAAAAAGTAGAAAATATTACTCAAAACATTAACTCTCAAAACAGCAATATCCAAGCTAATACTGTAAACATTCAAAATAACACTTCCAATATTAATAACATTAAAGCTAATGTTGTTAACGTTGAAAAGAATGTAAACAATATTAAAGCTGATGTGACAGTAGTTAAAGCTGATATCACAAACATCAATGCTAAAGTTGATCAAAAAATCAACATTGTAAATAATAATATCAACAACATTAGTGCTAAAGTTGATAAACAACTCAATATTGTAAACAACAATATTTCTAATGTTCAAAATGATGTTAAGAACATTGATACAAAAGTTACAAACATCGATAATAAAGTTACAAATATCGATAGCAAGGTAAATGATATTGATGTGAAAGTTAATAATCAAAATACTGTAATCAACAATATCAAAACTGATGTATCTGGTTTGAAAGATCAAGTTGGCAAAAATACTGAAGCAATTAAGAACTTACAAAATGTAAGCGCTGATGTAAACAAAGTAAAAGAACAAGTTAATGTTAATACTCAAAAAGCAAATGCTAACGAAGAACGCATTAAAAATGTTCAAAGCCAAGTTTCTGTTAATACTGAAGCAATCAAACATAACACTGAAAACATCAATATTAACAAAGCAGCGATCAAGCAAAATGCTGAAGCAATTCAAAATACTAATGTAACTGTACAAAAAGTAATCAACAAAGTTGATGAACATAGTAAAGTTATTAACGATGTATCTAAACAAGTTAATACTAATACAACTAATATTGCTAATATTAATAATGTTGTTAACCAAAATACAACTAATATTACAAATGTAACTAACCAAGTTAATGCAAACACAAGCAATATTAGTAAAGTATCTAGCCAAGTTAATACAAATACTACAAACATCAACACTCTAAATGCTAAAGTAGATACTAATGTTACAAATATCACTAAGGTAGATAACCGTGTAACTACAGTAGCTAACCAAGTTAATGAAAATGCACAATTAACTAAAGCTGTTGGTACTCTAGCACTAGAAAATCATGAAAAAGTTAGTGTATTAGGTTTACAAGTAAACAAAAATACAGAAGACATTTCTAACAATGCAACAGCAATTGCAAATGTAAATACTAAAGTTGATGAAAACGTTAAATTAACTAAAAACATTGGTGCTATTGCATTAGAAAATAATGAAAAAGTTAATGTATTGGGCTTACAAGTAAATAAAAATACTCAAGATATCAGTACATTAGCAGAAGCTGCAAATTATAGCTTGAAAGCTTCTAACATTGCATTACAAGATCATGCAACACTTGTACAACATGATGCACAAATCGCAGAAAACTCTCGCCGCATTAGCAGCGTAGAACGTGATGTTAAAGTTGTAGGTGCTAATGCAGCAGCTTTGGCAGCATTGAAACCTATCGAATACCATGAAGGTCAAAAAGCTCAAATTATGGCCGCTGTTGGTACTTACAAAGGTAAAACATCTACTGCGTTGGGTGTAGCTCATTATGCAAATCCTGATTTGTTAATCCATGCTGGTGCAGCTTATGGTGGTGACCATAGCGTAATGGCAAATGCTGGTGTAACAATCGGTATTGGTAATGCTCCTACAGATCCTAAAGCATCTCCTGCAACTGTAAAAGTTCTTGAAGACAAAGTGGCTGATTTGCAAGCACAAAACAAAGAAATTCGTGAACTTCTTGATAAAGTGATTGCACAACAACCACAACAAGCTCCAAAAGCAGCTGTAAAAACAACTAAATAATATGCCTCCCAACCGATGGGTTACATAATAATCTATCGTAGGTATAGAAACCGCGTAGCAGAAATGCTACGCGGTTTTCTTTTTGTGTGGATGTGTGGTGATTATCTCCATATATATCTTTTTATTTTGGTGTAATGGAGTGGATAGCTATCTTGTAGTGGGGATTAGATACAGATAAAACTATATAAATCCTCTTGGTGGTAGATAGTGGTTTTTATAATCCAATTATTATTTATTTTCGAACATATGTATCGAAGAAAAAACGAGAAAAATAGAGATTATGAAAGAAAAATATAAAAAAGTGGGATAAAAATGGATTTTTTATTGTGAATGGTGGGGAATTGTGGTAGAATTTACCATATAGTGGTGGATAAGGAATAGTAAAGGGCGGTGATACGTATGTTCATGGGAGAATATAATCACACCATTGATACAAAAGGGCGGATGATTATACCCGCGAAAATACGTGAACAACTAGGCGAAGTATGCATTGTTACTAAGGGCCTAGATAACTGCTTAGCTATTTACACCGAAGAAGCGTGGAATAAAATTTCTACAGCTTTACAATCACAATCCTCCACTAAAGCTAGCGTACGTGCCTTAAAACGTTTTGTTTTTGGTAGTGCTGCTGAGCTTGAGTATGATAAACAAGGTCGTGTCCTCATTCCTGTACCACTACGTGAATATGCGAGCCTTGATAAACAGGCCGTTATTGTCGGTGCTGGGGATCACGTTGAAATTTGGAGCCGCGAAAAATATGATTACTATGATGATCAAGTGGCTGAAAGTATGGAAGAATTAGTCGAAGGGCTTGAAGGGATTATGTTATAGGAGGCTATGATGGAATTTAATCATACTAGCGTACTCTTACGTGAAACGGTGGACTCCGTCGTAACTAATCCAAAAGGCATTTATGTGGACTGTACCCTTGGTGGGGCAGGACATGCTCATGCAGTGGGCGAGATGCTAGATCCAGAAGGCATGATTATAGGTTTAGATCAGGATGAAGATGCTTTGAGTGTAGCTCGACAGCGTTTATCTGATTTGAAATGTCAGGTGTTAACGATACCTACAAACTTTTCTAACTTAAAAGAAGCCCTCCGAAATGCGGGCATCTATGAAGTAGATGGTTTTATATTTGATCTTGGTGTATCAAGCTATCAACTAGATACCCCTGAACGAGGTTTTTCATATATGAATGATGGACCTCTTGATATGCGAATGGATAAAGATGCACCTCTTACGGCAGAGGAAATTGTTAATGAATATGACAGTGAACAATTACTGCAAATTATCCGCGACTATGGGGAGGAACGATGGGCTAAACGAATTGTCGAGTTTATTGTTGAAGCACGTCAAGAAAAAAGAATTACTACTACTGGTGAGTTAGTTAGAATTATTAAGAATGCAATACCTGCAAAGGCGCGACAAGATGGACCTCATCCGGCAAAACGGACGTTTCAGGCCATACGTATTGAAGTAAATAGAGAATTAGCAATTTTGCATGATAGTTTTGTAGATGCTGTATCAATGTTAAAACCAAAGGGAAAGATTGGAGTTATTACATTCCACTCCTTGGAAGATCGAATTACAAAGCAAACTTTTAAAGAGTTAAGTACTGCATGTATATGTCCTCCACAATTGCCTGTGTGTGTTTGTAATCACAAGGCAGTTGTAAAGGCAAAGAATAAGGCTATAGAGCCAAGTATAGGGGAGATTGAAGTTAATCCGAGAGCTAGAAGCGCTAAATTGCGCGTAGCAGTAAAGTTGTAGATTTGGAAGGGGTTAAGTGTTATGTTAGCTAGAAAGGCTGTTGTGGGCCAAGTAAAAGGTGATATGTTGGTTATTGCACAAGGGAGAAGACGTAGTGCAAACGTAGCTTTAGATTTAAGCCCTATGATGTGGCAAGTTGTATATGGTATTGCTGCATTAGTTGCATGTTTGCTTATCATGATGGTTATGAATGCATATAGTACAAAGTTGGGCTATGAGGTAGTTAAAACACAGCAAGCTGTAGTACAATTAACAAAAGATAACGATGCATTGGACGTTGAAGTGGCTTCCTTGAAGTCTCCTGTACGTATCCAACAAATCGCAGAAGAACAACTAGGAATGGTTTTGCCTGATTCTTTTGTTTATAGCACAAAAAGCGCTGTTACTGAACGTAATGTACAAGAGAAACAGCAAATTATAGACTAGCAGGCGAAGCAGCTCGTATTGG
>OLFS01002098.1_pt1 | contig 13446 bp, 8 predicted proteins | sample 1605491 | NCBI WGS metagenome assembly OLFS01 (sample SAMEA3888921, study PRJEB22519) | human gut metagenome | biome: human gut; feature: human-associated habitat; material: faeces | place: Denmark | collected 2011 | reverse complement strand
CGGCTCCACCGGGTCCCCCATCTCAGATGGGGGCTTAATATACGAATACAGTTAATTCAACGGTCAGAATGGTATTTTTTGGAATGTACGCATGATTCGCCGGAATGGTGCTAATTTCCATCTTTTTTTCCGGATGCAAAATCGCCTGCGTTCTTTCTTTTATATCAGGAGCATTCGCTTCATGTTCCGCTTTAATCATTGGTATATCATTACTTGCCGTTGTACGTTCGGCATAAGATGCAACAGGATTTGACACAGAAAAGAGAAATGTACTTACGCAAAGTACACCAATAACCAGCTTTGACATTTTAGGCTTCATCGGCACGTCCTCCAATATAAAATTATTTTCTTGATTATAGCATAACTTTTCCTCAAAATAGACAAAAAATATTGAATTTCATATCCAACTTCACTGCAATCATCTTCTAGGCGCTGTTCTTAGCGTTTCATTCACATCGTGTACTTGTTCTGGCTCGAAGGCTAACATATATAAAGCATATAACGTTGCAGCACTTCGCGCCGCCCATCACTCCTGTCACTCTTCCAAAGGAAGAGCGTAGCGATACGAGAAAAGCGCCTGATGCCATTCTATACTCCACATCGCCATTCGTCATCATAAGCAGTGGGAATTTCGTATATTAGATAGTGGTTGTCAAAATAATTGAGGCATGAGTCGAAGAATCTGCCTCCATTGAACCCGTTGAACCTCGAACCCATCAAAAAAGCAGTCCTCTCAAATAGAGGACTGCTTTTTATGATGCATCAATTATTCCGCATCGGATCCGGTTTCGAAGGATTCACCCTTATGGATGACATTCAGCTTGCGGTAACGGGACATGCCTGTACCAGCCGGGATGAGTTTGCCGATGATAACATTTTCCTTGAGGCCGAGGAGCGGATCTTCCTTGCCTTTGATCGCTGCTTCGGTGAGGACACGGGTGGTTTCCTGGAAGGAAGCGGCAGAGAGGAAGGAGTCGGTCGCAAGAGCTGCCTTGGTGGTACCGAGGAGCAGGTTTTCGCCGACGGCTCTTTCTTTGCCTTCATCATCGAGACGCTGGTTCATCGCACGGAATGCGACGATATCGACAGTCTCGCCCGGGAGCCAGCCGGAGCCGCCCGGTTCGGTGATCTTGATCTTACGCAGCATCTGATGGACGATGATCTCGATGTGTTTATCGTTGATTTCTACGCCCTGGCTGCGGTAAACCTTCTGGACTTCCTTGACGATATAGTTCTGAGTCGCCTGTACGCCGAGGACATCAAGGATATCGTGCGGGTTGACGTTACCTTCAAAGAGGCGGGTGCCGGCTTTGATAAATTCACCGTTTGTAACGGAGATCTTCTTCGCTACCGGGATCTTTTCGCTTTCCGGGGCGATTTCCGGATCATTGCTGGTGATGGTAATGATCTTGACATTCGGGTTATCCTCTGCGCTGGTGATGGAAACCGTGCCGTCGATACGGGAAATGATCGCATTGCCCTTTGGCTTGCGGGCTTCGAACAATTCTTCGACTCGTGGAAGACCCTGTGTGATATCTTCTGCAGAAGCAACGCCGCCGGTATGGAAGGTACGCATGGTCAGCTGGGTACCCGGTTCGCCGATGGACTGTGCAGCGATGATGCCGACTGCTTCGCCGATCTCTACGTGACGACCAGTTGCCAGATTTCTGCCATAGCACTTCGCGCAGACGCCGTGAGCGGAGTGGCAGGTGAGGATGGAGCGAACCTTCAGCTTGTCGTAGTATTTCTGGATCTCTTCTGCCTGGGCATCGGAAATTTCTTCATTCTTCTTCGCGATGACTTCGCCGGTGGTCGGGTTCACGACATCTTCCAGCGGGCAGCGGCCTGCGATACGGTCAGCCAGAGACTCGATCGGCTGGCCTTTTTCTTCGATGAGGGAGACTTCGACGCCTTCCGCTTCATCCATGCGGACTTTGAGCACCGGGATATCGGAAACGAGGATCTTCTCTGCGACATCGCTGTCGATGACAGTGCCTGCCGGGAAGAGGACATTGCCTTGGCGGTCATAGGCATCTTCTTCGAGTTTCTTGCCTGCGAAGTGGACAGTCAGATGATGGCGCATCGCGCGGTTGTATTCAGCGACAGCATCCTGTGTGCCAAGGTCGAAGGTCTTGGGTTCTGCGGCTTCGATGCCGTCAGCGGTCGGGATGATGACGGAAATATGTTCTACGAGGTGACGGTTCAGCAGGGTCACATCGTCCGCATCTAGGGTCTTGCCCTTGACGAGGAGGATATCTCCATTTCTGCGGTCGAGAACATCTTCATCCAGAACTGCGCCGAGGAGCGTCTGCTTGAGACCCATGATGGTCTTCTTGACTTCCGGCTGAGAGGCGATGAGGCTCTGTTCTCTGTCGAAATTCAGGACCTGTACGTCGCAGTCTTCTTCGCGAACGATGACGTCCTGGGAAACGTCGACCAGACGACGGGTAAGGTAACCGGAGTCTGCGGTACGGAGTGCGGTATCGGCAAGACCCTTACGAGCACCGTGGGAAGAGGTAAAGTAATCGAGGACGGTCAGACCTTCACGGAAGTTTGCCTTTACAGGGAGTTCGACCGTCTTACCGGAGGTATCGGCGATCAGGCCGCGCATGCCGGCGAGCTGACGGATCTGGTTATCGTTACCACGGGCACCGGACTGGGCCATCATGGTCAGCGGGTTGAACTTCACCATGGAGCTCTTCATCGCAGCACCGACTTCGTCGGTCTTCTTGCTCCATACTTCGACGACTCTTCTGTATCTTTCGTCATCGGTCATGAGGCCGCGGCGGAAGAAGCGTTTGATCTGTTCGACTTTTTCATCGCCGTCTTCCAGGATCTTATCCTTTTCCGGTGGTACAGCGACATCGTAAATGCCGATGGAAATACCAGAGATCAAAGCGTAGTGGAAGCCGAGGGCTTTCACGGAGTCGAGCAGGTCACCGGTCGCCTTGAATCCGAGTTTTTTGAAGCAGTCATTGACGAGCTTGCCCATCTGCTTCTTTCCGATGGTGACGCCAAGACCATTGTTTTCGACGGTATAGGTATTGCCGTTTTCATCAAGGCGCTTTTCATGGCGCTTGTAGAAGAAACGCAGTTCTCTCGGGATCGCATAGTTGAAGATCAGGCGGCCCGGGGTGGTGATGACAAGATCATCATCAGATTCATTGAATCCATCCGGACGATCTTCCTTCGGGATGAAGACCTTGATGAAATCATGGATCTTGATCTGATGCAGGTTGTAAGCCAGCATGACTTCGTCATAGCCGGTGTAAGCGCGAAGCTTGGAGGTGTCCATCTCGTCTTCGGCTTTTTTCCACTGCTTCATGACATCGAATTTCGCCTTCGGATTTTCTTTCTTTTCTTCATCGGTGAAATCGACCTTCGTATCATTGGCTGTCTGTACGATGGTGAGGTAGTAGGAGCCGAGGATCATATCCTGCGAAGGAATAGCGACTGGCTTGCCGTCCTTCGTGGACAGGATGTTGTTGATGGAGAGCATCAGGGTGCGTGCTTCAGCCTGTGCTTCGACGGACAGCGGCAGATGGCAGGCCATCTGGTCACCGTCGAAGTCAGCGTTGTAGCCTGGGCATACGAGCGGATGCAGCTTGATCGCGCGGCCTTCCCAGAGGATCGGTTCAAAAGCCTGGATACCGAGTCTGTGCAGTGTCGGTGCGCGGTTCAGGAGGACCGGGTGTTCTTTGATGACATCGCCAAGGACTTCCCAAACTTCCGGAGCGAGTTTGTCGACCTTCTTGCGTGCTGCCTTGAGGTTGCTTGCGACACCTCTCTTGATGAGTTCATGCATGATGAACGGCTTGAAGAGTTCGATCGCCATTTCCTTCGGCAAACCGCACTGGTACATTTTGAGTTCCGGGCCGACGACGATAACGGAACGGCCGGAGTAGTCGACACGTTTGCCGAGAAGGTTCTGACGGAAACGGCCCTGCTTGCCCTTCAACATGTCGGAGAGGGATTTCAGCGGGCGGTTGCCCGGGCCGGAGACGGCGCGTCCGCGACGGCCGTTATCGATCAGGGCATCGACAGCTTCCTGCAGCATACGTTTTTCGTTTCTGATGATGATTTCCGGAGCACCGAGTTCCAGAAGTCTCTTCAGACGGTTATTTCTATTGATGACGCGGCGATAAAGGTCATTCAAGTCGGAGGTGGCGAAACGGCCGCCATCGAGCTGGACCATCGGGCGCAGATCCGGAGGGATGACCGGCAGGACAGAGAGGATCATCCATTCCGGCTTGTTTCCGGAGTGCAGGAAGGCTTCGACTTCTTCGAGGCGACGGATACATCTGACCTTGCGCTGACCGCTGCCTTCTTCGATCTCTTTCTGCAGTGCTTTTTCCAGCTTCGGCAGATCGAGCTCTTTCAGCAGGTACTGGATGGCTTCTGCGCCCATCTGGGCTTTGAATGCTTTCTTGCCATAGGCAGCTACGGCATCCTGATATTCCTGTTCATTCAGGACCTGGCACTTGGACAGGTTCGTATCGCCCGGATCGAGGACGATATAAGCTGCAAAGTACAGGACTCTTTCGAGCTGGCGAGGAGAGATCTCAAGGATGAGGCCGATACGGGACGGTGTACCCTTGAAGTACCAGATATGGGAAACCGGGCAGGCCAGAGAAATATGGCCCATGCGTTCACGGCGGACTTTGGAGGAGGTGACTTCGACACCGCACTTATCGCAGATGGTGCCTCTGTAACGCATCTTTTTGTACTTGCCGCATTTGCATTCCCAGTCTTTGGTCGGTCCGAAAATCTTTTCACAGAAGAGGCCGTCGGTTTCTGCCTTCAGGGTTCTGTAATTGATGGTTTCCGGCTTCGTCACTTCCCCGTGAGACCATTCAAGGATCTTTTCCGGAGAAGCGATACCGATCTTCATGGAATCAAATTCATTTACATCTAACAATTGATTAGCGCTCCTTTCCGGAATCAGTCATCCTGGCTGTCATTCGTAAAGCCAAGTTCTGTATCAAGATCAGTTTCACCAAAGCCGGCTTCTACGGGAGCCTGTGCATTGGCTTCTGCTTCGAGTGTATCATTGAAGGATGCGACATCATCGCCGGCGTTTTCAATAGCGCCATTCATGTGGCTTTCCATGTCGTTTCTGGAATCGGAAACGGCATCATCACCTTCCATGGCTTCTTTCAGTTCATCCTTATGCCATGGCTGTCCGCCGCCGTAGCCCTGTTCCAGATCGCTTTCATCAAGCTCTTTCAGGACGACTTCATCGCCATTTTCATTCAGGATACGGACGTCGAGACCGATGGACTGGAGTTCCTTCATGAGGACCTTGAAGGATTCCGGTACGCCCGGACTCGGGATGTTTTCGCCCTTGACGATCTTTTCATAGGCTTTGACACGGCCGATGACATCATCGGACTTCACAGTCAGGATTTCCTGCAGCGTGTAAGCCGCGCCGTAGGCTTCGAGAGCCCAGACTTCCATTTCGCCGAAACGCTGACCGCCGAACTGTGCCTTGCCGCCCAGTGGCTGCTGGGTAACGAGGGAGTATGGGCCGGTGGAGCGGGCATGTATCTTATCATCGACGAGATGATGGAGCTTCAGCATGTATTTCCAGCCGATCGTGACCTGATTATCCAGTTTTTCACCGGTACGGCCATCATAGAGGTCCGTCTTCGCACCGGCCGGAAGTCCTGCTGCCTTCAGGGTCGCTGCGAGGTCTTCATCTCGGCAGCCGTCGAAGACCGGGGTCGCGATATGGATACCGGACTCGGTCGGTTCCGGCATGCCGTATTTTTCAAAATCATAGCCGCAGTCGATGAGGCGCTGCTTCATTTCTTCGTACTTCGGAGAGCCGACACCGGCAACCATCGCCGCATGGATCTCTTCGCCGAGCATGTGGCAGGCCCAGGAAAGATGGATTTCCAGGATCTGGCCGATGTTCATTCGGGACGGTACGCCCAGTGGGTTCAGTACCAGATCGACCGGACGGCCATCCGGGGTGAACGGCATATCTTCGACAGGCATGATGCGGGAGCATACACACTTGTTGCCGTGACGGCCTGCCATCTTATCGCCTTCACGGATCTTACGTTTCTGCGCGATGTAGACGCGGACGAGCTTGTTCACGCCCGGTGCCAGCTCATCACCGTTTTCACGGGTGAAGACCTTGACATCGACGACCTTGCCGAATTCGCCGTGCGGCACACGCAGGGAGGTATCACGGACTTCTCTTTCTTTGTCACCGAAGATCGCACGCAGCAGGCGTTCTTCCGGCGTCAGCTCCGTCTCGCCCTTCGGGGTGACCTTGCCGACCAGGATATCGCCAGGACGGACGTCAGCGCCGACCATGATGATGCCGTTTTCATCGAGGTATTTCACAGCGTCTTCCGAAACAGAGGACAGCTGACGGGTGATCTCTTCCTCGCCCAGCTTCGTGTCACGGGCATCGCATTCATATTCTTCGATGTGAATGGAGGTGTACAGGTCATCCTTGCAGAGACGTTCGGAGATCAGAACGGCGTCTTCGTGGTTGTACCCTTCCCAAGATACGAAAGCTACGAGTACATTGTGGCCGAGAGCCAGCTCGCCGCCATCGGTCGCCATGCCGTCTGCCAGCGTGTCTCCCGCTTCTACGCGGTCGCCCTTGGATACGATCGGGTGCTGGTTGATGCAGGTGGACTGGTTGGAACGCATGAATTTGATGATGTCGTAGGTGTCAAGCTCGCCGTTCTCTGCGCGAACGATGATCTGGCGGCCCGTGACTCTTTCGACAGTGCCGGCTCGCTTAGCGAGGATGCAGACGCCGGAGTCCTGACCAGCGACCCATTCCATGCCGGTGCCGACGAGCGGCGCTTCCGGACGCAGGAGCGGTACAGCCTGACGCTGCATGTTCGCACCCATCAGAGCTCGGTTCGTATCATCGTGTTCGAGGAATGGAATGAGGGAGGTACCGATGGAGACGACCTGCTTCGGAGATACGTCCATCAGCACGACTTCTTCTGGTTCCGCTTCGAGTACGTCCGGGCCGCGGCGGCTCGCTACATTCTTATGAACGAAATGACCTTCTGCATCGAGCGGTTCGCTCGCCTGTGCGATGATCTTATCTTCTTCGATATCAGCGGTGACATATTCGCATTTGTCAGTGACAGTGTGGGTCTTTTCATCGATCAGACGGTACGGTGTCTCGATGAGACCGTATTTGTTGATGACGCCGTAGTTGGACAGAGAGGAGATCAAGCCGATGTTCGGACCTTCAGGGGTTTCTACCGGGCACATACGTCCATAGTGGGAGTAATGTACGTCGCGAACTTCGAAGCCCGCACGTTCACGGGAAAGACCGCCAGGTCCCAGAGCGGAAAGACGACGCTTATGCGTGAGCTCGGCCAGCGGGTTCGTCTGGTCCATGAACTGAGACAGCTGGGAGCTGCCGAAGAATTCCTTGATAGCAGCTACGACCGGGCGGATATTGACGAGCGCCTGTACGCTCATCTTATCCTGGTCCTGGGTGGTCATTCTCTCGCGAACCACCCTTTCCATACGGGTGAGACCGATACGGAACTGGTTCTGCAGGAGCTCACCGACGCAGCGGACGCGACGGTTGCCCAGATGGTCGATGTCATCACTCTTGCCATAGCCCTGCATCATGTTCAGGAGATAGTCAACGCAGGCGATGATATCACAGATCTCCAGCGTGCGGTAATTGTCTTCGCGGTTGCCGGAAGAGCAGATCACCTTGACCGGAGTGCCATCATCCTTCTGGGTCATGACTTCGACCTGATCATAGGAAGAGAATACACCGCTTTCTTCGATCCTTGCGATCGCTTCTTCATCGATGGTGCTGTTGCCTTCGATGACCACTTCACCCGTTTCCATATTGACGATCGGGCCTTCGGTCTTGTGACCGAGGAGACGGTTCTTCCAAGCCAGCTTCTTATTCAGTTTGTAACGGCCGACCTTCGCGAGATCATAACGGCGCGGATCAAAGAAGAAATTATGGAGCAACGTCGTACCACTATCTTCGGTAGCCGGTTCGCCCGGGCGGAGCTTGTGATAGATCTCGATCAGAGCAGACTTTTTGTCCGTGGTGCTGTCTTTCTCCAGCGTCTTTTCGATGTGGATATCATGGTCGAAAAGCTCCAGGATCTCTTCATTGGAAGAGTAGCCCAGCGCACGGATGAGGACAGTGACCGGCATCTTACGATTGCGGTCGATACGGACGGAGACGGAGCCGGCCGGATCCGATTCCAGCTCGATCCATGCACCGCGATTCGGGATCAGCTGCGCGGTATAGATCTCCTTGTCGAAAGCATCTCTTTCGCGCTTGTAGTATACGCCAGGAGAACGAACCAGCTGGGATACGATGACACGCTCGGCACCATTGATGATGAATGTGCCCGTATCCGTCATGACCGGGAAATCCCCCATGAACAGATCGTGCTCTTTCAGCTCGCCGGTTTCCTTGTTTTCCAGACGCGTCTTCACGTACAGCGGAGCGGAGTAGTTCACATCCTTCGCCTTGCACTGTTCGATATTGTACTTGCCCTTGCCGAAATAGAAATCGCCAAAGTGCAGCGCCCATTTCTTAGCGCTGTCCTCGATAGGAGAAATATCTGCGAAAACATCCTTCAGCCCTTCCTTGCAGAACCATTCATACGACTTCGTCTGCAGATCGAGCAAATGGGGCATCTTCAGTACTTCCTGCGATCTGGCATAGGTGTATCTCTTTTTCTTTCCTACCACGACAGGTCTGAACATCTTGCTGTTCGGCATTCCTTGCCTCACCCTTTCATAAAAACAACATGGCTTTCTTCCTCCCGGAAAAAAGAAGCAGGAAATCGAACCAATCATCGAGTCCCTGCCTGCCTCCGGAAGCATTACACAACCTTATTATATATACTCTACTAAAAGAACCGTTGCGAATAAAAATTATATCACACAAAGTCAATATTCGCAACATTTTCCGCGAAAACCCGCATAAAGATTTCTTCTATAACGCGTATCGTTTATTTTCTTTTATAGAAATTATCATACGCCATATAAAAGTTTTTATGCATCAATTTTTCTATTGACTTTTTCAGGATCTTCGTTCCGGCTTATTCTAGCATTGTGTTCTGAAAAATGCAAGGGGACCAGCGGCCTTCGAGCGATGACGATTCGCCAAGAAGAGGTGCTGATCTTCACGGAGGAGTGTTTTCGGAAAAAGTCCCTCTCATCTAATTTGCTCACCGATACCCCGAGTAAACATTCGCATTTCATATTGGTAAATCAAAAAAGGAAAGCGCATAATGAATGAAACGATTCCCCGCGTCACTTCACAACAAGGAGGTCCCATGGAAAAAGAAAAGAGAACGCTCAAGAAAAGAAAAGGCTTCATGCTCCTGGAGCTCATCATCGTCGTCGCGATCATCGGCATCCTTGCCGCTGTCGCCATTCCGAACCTCGTCGGCATGACCGACGAAGCGAAGGTCGCCAAGATCCAGTCTGATCTTTCCACCATCGGCACCGCCATGGAAGTCTACCACGTCAAGAAAGGCGGCACCTACCCCGACGACCTCTCTGTGCTCGTAGGCGATAACGGCTATCTGAAAAAAGTCCCCGAACCGCCAACGGGTGCCGGTGCTTATACCGTAGGAAACAAAGGCGAAGTCACCTGCACCTTTAACGGCGTCACCTACTCCTCCTTCGGCACATCGACGGAAAGCACGACCAGTGATACAGGGAAATAATCTACGCACAAAAGCGCGCCCTCACACTGATATGATCCCCCCTAAAGCAGACAACGTAAATAACCAAACTGCTTTAGGGGATTTTTAATGCCCAAATGAAACGCCGTGATCCCGGAGCGCAGGAAGTAGTGTATGGAGTACCGTGTTTCCCGTTTTCCGATGCCCTCCCGTTTCTTATTGACCGCAAACGAAAAAGATTTCTCGCTTGCGCTCGAAATGACAGTATGGGAAAGCTATGCAGGGACATGGCTCTCCCTCCTTCCTATGGAAGGAGGTGCCCCGAAGGGGCGGAGGTTGGCTCACACAGCGGAATAAAAAGGAATGGGTAAGGAGCATTTTCTCATATCGCCTTCCCAAGCACGGGGCGCGCTTTTGTGTGTGATTGACAGCTGATAAGCCTGCGTGCCTTGCAGGAAAGACCACTCTCCCGTAACACAAACTGGTAACTGGTGGCTACAGAGCAAATGACCTACCCTCCCATAAAACGGCAGCGCCCCCGATGCGGATGACATACCAGCAAGCAAAAAACACCAGCCATAAAGACTGGTGTTTTTGCTTGCCATAGCAGGTCTTCAAAAACAACTAGATGGGTGCTATTGGAATAAATAGAGAAGAGTCTTATCTCGGATAGCCTCCCTATGTACACGAAAAGGCCCAGACTTTATCTGAGCCTCTTCGAAGCCTTCAGGGAAATGATTACTTAGCCTGTTTTGCTTCCAGTTCTTCAATTTTCTTCTGCTGCTGATCCATCTTGTCCTGCATAGCACCGATCATTGCGTACAGGTCAGCCGTGGTAAGACCAGTTTCCGTGTGCTTACCGGATTTACCGATTTTGAAGGTCACACCGACATTGTAAGCATTATCACCGCTGGTCAAGGTCGTTCCCATGCTCAGCATGACATTTCTGTTCGGACGGTAGAATGCACCCAGAGCAAATGCATTCTCGCCTTTATAAAAACCACCTGCGGCAGCAATGTCGAATTTATTGTCCGGATCATAGTCCAGTGGGTGAAGTGCAGCCAGAGCGGATGCCTTGGCGATGCCCTTATTCGCATCGGATTCCACCTGATTGATGCGGCTGTTCAGCACATTATCGCCTGCAATGCGATCTGCGGTTTCTTTTTCGATGTTGGCCTGCAGCTTCGTGTCTGCATCTTTGCGTGCTGTTGCTTCTGCATCGATGTTGGTCTGCAGCTTCGTGTCTGCATCTTTGCGTGCTGTTGCTTCTGCATCGATGTTGTCCTGCAACTTCGTGTCTGCATCTTTGCGTGCTGTTGCTTCTACATCGATGTTAGTCTGCAGCTTCGTGTCTGCGTCTTTGCGTGCTGTTGCTTCTGCATCGATGTTAGCCTGCAGTTTCTTGTCTGCATCTTTGCGATCTTTTACTTCGTTGTCAATAGCAGTTTTATTAGCATCGATTCTGTCGCCAAGTTTGTTGTCAGCTTCTTCGCGAGCATTTTTCTCTTGAGTAATCTGTTCACCCAAGTTTAATTCAGCAACTGTACGTGCATTTCTTTCTTGCGTAATTGCGTCTTGACGATCTTTTACTTCTTTATCAATTGCTTTTTGGTTAGCAGAGATATTTTCTGCATTTTTAGCAATGTTTGCTTTATTGGTAGCAATGTTTGCTTCATTGGTAGCAACTTTAGCATTAATTGCTTGGCCATCTTTATAGCTCAGTACTTTATCCCAATTGCCATATATTGTTTCTACATCTACTGAAGGACCAATTTCAGCAGCCAATGCATCATTTGCAACAAAACCAACGCCACCCAATACTAAGCTAAGTGCTACAGCTTTTGCCAACATCTTTTTCATTGATGAACCCCTCTTTTCTCCTAAATTTTAATAAAATTCGCCAAACCGGTCAAGGCTACCGGTTTCAACGTTTACTACAGATATTGTAGCTCTTTCATTATCCATAATGCAAGGCTATGTACCGAAAATTTTATGTATACACAGAGGCCTTTAACCTGAGAGTTTAAATTCATTTTTTGGCTTTTGTCGGCTTTATTTTATACCCTTACCCTTTTTCACCTCATAATACAAATTAAGACAATTTATTGTGATTAAAATTTCACAAGCTTGACGTAAAAGCAAACTCAGCTTTCGCACACACTTCTATCTATTTTTTCTCCTGTAATTGGTAAAAGCTCCTGTTTTATTCATTACTTTTCACGCCAATAAAAAGCGTACATACTCACACTCCGTATGTACGCTTCTTTCTTAATCTGTCAGTTTAACACTTGTAAATTTATTATTTTTTCGGAGTAATCGCCAGTACGCGTACCGGCAGGCCGGTCGCTCCTTCAATACGCGGCCAGGCCGCAACAAGCAATGCTCCTGCAGGTGCCACACGGTCCAGGTTCTGCAGCACTTCAATCTGCAGCTTGCCCTTGCCAAGCACATAGCGATCGCACGCCAAATCTCCTGCCTTGGCAGCCTCTGCCGAAGCATCGGTATCCAGTGTTTCGTGGCCGTTGGCTGCAGCGTTGCGCTCTTCATAAATATATTGCAGCGCCGGCAAAGACCAGCCGGGAAAGTTTTCGCTGCCGTCGTCAGCAATACCGCTCAGCTTATCCATATCCGGCCAATTTTTATACCAGTCGGTACGCAGTGCCACAAAGGCGCCGTCGGGAATCAGGCCGTATTCCGCTTCATAAGCCTTGATGTCCTCCACCCTTACGGCGTAATGCACATCCTCTGCAACCTTGGCGGTGATATCAATCACGCACAAGGGAAACAGCATCTGCTGCGCACCGAATGCTTCGGATAAAGGCATATCCTTAACAAAGTGACCGGGAAACTTTATCCCAGCTGTCTTTCATGCCATAGTCACCCTATCCGCCCCTGCGGGGCACCTTCCCCTAGAGGGGAAGGCTGCGATACGAGAATACCATCTTCTAAAAAGTCAGCGATACCGCCAGCCTTTGAAACCATCCGCCCTCGCGTATCGTCATCCTGAGCGGACGAAAACGCTCTATGTGTGAAAAGCCCCAGCCAGAACAGGTGGGGACTGAGCCGAAGGATCTCATGCCACATATATGAGACGATCCACTCCCCGCTTATCAAAGGAATGACTGGTGACTGGGAGACTTTATAAGCCTTCCCCGCATGGGGAAGGGGGACCGCGTCAGCGGCGCTCGGATGCTTTCGTATGCAGCACAAATGCGCCTCTCTTTTCCCTATACTACCAGCGGTCTTTCATGCCATAGTCACCCTATCCGCTCCTGCGGGGCACCTTCCCCTAGAGGGGAAGGCTGCGATACGAGAATACCATCCTCTAAAAAGTCGGCGATACCGCCAGCCGGTGAGACCATCCGCCCTCGCATATCGTCATCCTGAGCGGACGAAAACGCTCTATGTGTGAAAAGCCCCAGCCAGAACAGGTGGGGACTGAGCCGAAGGATCTGACACCATACATGTGAGACAATTCCTTCCCTCGTATCGTAGAATCGACTGGTTACTAAAATACTACTTTCGGACATCACCCAATCAAAAAGGCGGCGAAGCCGCCACCTCTACCCTGAACCTTGAACCCTGAACCATGTAAATGATTGGTTCCTTCCCTTAATCAGCAGCTTCCTATCCTCATCTCAGCTATCTTTCATACCATAGTCACCCTATCCGCCCCTGCGGGGCACCTTTCCCTAGAGGGGAAGGCTGCGATACGAGGATACCATCCTCTAAAAAAAGGCGGCACACCACCCTTGTGAATCTATCCGCTCCCCAAGTACCGTCATCC
>OLFS01002092.1_pt1 | contig 13482 bp, 8 predicted proteins | sample 1605491 | NCBI WGS metagenome assembly OLFS01 (sample SAMEA3888921, study PRJEB22519) | human gut metagenome | biome: human gut; feature: human-associated habitat; material: faeces | place: Denmark | collected 2011 | reverse complement strand
ATTACAGCAAGCTGCTTACCAACCCCCAAAGATACCGTCTTACGATTGTTACGTAAGTTCATAGTACAAAATGCTATACCTAATATTCTTCAGGTGAGACAATACAACTATAAAGAGGAACTTTAAAAACAACGGCGTTTTTTATGAAATAATTTTATTTTCTTAAGAAACGTCGTCATTTTTTCTCAAAAAAGTACCGGTTAGTTAAAACTTTATCAACAAAAGTTACAAAAACATTAAAAAAACAGTTGCAAGTCATATAACAATGTGGTATGCTTTGTACTAAGATGTTATGTGTTGTATCAATACAACAGAGACACCGGAAACTGAGGACCGAAAGGAGATCATTATGAAAAAACAACTGAAAAAGACCGTGAGCCTTGGACTTGCAGCAGTAATGGCACTGGGCCTTACCGCATGCGGAGGCGGCAGTTCCTCTTCTGACAGCACCACAGCCGCAGCAGGCAGTGGAGAAAACAAAACAGAAGCAGCTGCTGATTCCGGAAACAGCGGTGACGTAAAAGTCATCAAACTGTTCCATCGTTTCCCTGATGATCCATGCAACAGCTTCATTGAAAGCAAACTTGCTGAGTACGAATCCCTTCATCCAGATATCAAGTTTGAAGTGACCAGCGCACAGAACCAGCCATACAAAGAGAAGATCAAAGTCGTAGTTGGTTCCGATGAGTGCCCAGATATCTTCTTCAGCTTCTGCGGTGAGTTCTCTGAGAGATTTATCCGTGAAGGCCTGTTATTAGACTTAACTCCATATATGGAAGCAGATCCTGACTGGAAAGCTTCTCTGATGGAAACACAGATGAATGAATACACGACGGCAGATGGCATGGTTTATGGTATCCCATTCCGTCTGGATGCAAAAGAATTCTTCTACAACAAAGATATCTTCAACGAGTTAGGACTGGAAGTTCCTGAGACATGGGATCAGTTCATCGATGTTCTTGACAAGATCAAAGTAGATTACTATGGAACACCAACACCTCTTCAGCAGGTAGGAAACGTATCTGTTCCGGAAGCACGTATGATCGTGATCCAGCCATGGGAAAAGAGCCTGTTAAAAGCAATCGAAAAAGCGATCCTTACATCTGAGTTAGGTATCAATCCTACCAACGACGGAAACTGCATCCGCCTGATCTTCCCGGAGATGACTGAGGACCGAAGAAAAGAAGTTGCAAAGGAAGTAAAGAAGAAAGGTGACAACGCAAAGGTTGCTGTCCGCAACATCCGCCGCGATGCAAATGATGCATTTAAGAAAGCAGAGAAAGCTGGAGAGATCACAGAGGACGAGTTAGCTGATCTGACTGAGAAGATGCAGAAACTGACTGACAAGACCATTGAGCGTGTTGACAAGGCAGTAGAAGAAAAGACAAAAGAGATCATGACTGTATAGTCTCTGAAATTGATACGGAGGCAGGAGAGACTCCTGCCTCTTCGTTTTATGCAATAAGATAAGAAAAGGTGAGGAAAATGGCATTAGACAGTAATATGGTAATACCGGCTCATGTAGCACTTATTTTAGACGGAAATGGCCGCTGGGCGAAAAAAAGAGGTCTTCCTAGAACCTTTGGTCACAAAGAAGGCTGTGTTACAGTAGAAAAGACAGTAGAGATCGCTGCCAGAATGGGCATCAAATATCTGACTGTTTACGGATTTTCTACTGAAAACTGGAAAAGGTCCGAAGAAGAAGTAGGAGCGCTGATGCAACTGTTCCGTTATTATATGGTCCGCCTGTTAAAGATCGCTTCTGCCAACAATGTGCGGGTAAAGATGATCGGTGACAGAAGACGTTTTGCCCAGGATATTATTGACGGTATCAACCGTCTGGAAGAAGAGACAAAGGATAATACAGGACTTACCTTTGTGATCGCAGTTAATTATGGGGGAAGAGATGAGATCCGCAGAGCAGCTGCGAAACTGGCAGAGGATGTAAAGGCAGGAAAAGTGGAGGCAGAGGATATTACAGAACCTGTATTTGCTTCTTATCTGGATACCGCGGATATCCCGGATCCGGATCTGCTGATCCGTACCAGCGGAGAGTTAAGACTGTCCAATTATCTGCTGTGGCAGCTGGCATATACAGAACTGTATGTTACAGATTGTCTGTGGCCGGATTTTGATGAGAAGGAACTGGAAAAGGCGATCATTCAGTATAATAAGAGAGATCGACGGTTCGGCGGGGTAAAATAACGTATTCAAAAAGGAGATTTTTATGTTTACAACACGATTGATCAGTGGTATCGTACTGGTCATCCTTGCTATTTTCTTCGTAGGAAAAGGAGGCGCCCTCCTTTTTGCAGTGACAGCCCTTATTTCACTGGTAGGCCTGTTTGAACTGTACCGCGTTCTCGGGATCGAAAAAAGATCAGTAGCTGCAGTTGGCTATCTGACAGCTGTCTGCTATTATGGGATCTTATGGTTTGAGGGACAGAAGTATCTTACATTAATGATCATTGCGTCCCTGATGCTTTTAATGGCTCTCTATGTTTTTACTTTTCCAAGCTATAAAACAGAAGAGATAACCGGCGCCTTTTTTGGTGTGTGCTATGTTCCGGTAATGCTTTCTTTTCTGTATCAGACCCGCAGCATGCATGACGGAGCTTATCTGGTATGGCTGATCTTTTTAAGCTCCTGGGGCTGTGACACCAGTGCCTACTGTGTAGGAATGCTTCTTGGAAAACATAAGCTGGCGCCTGTATTAAGCCCGAAAAAGTCCATTGAAGGGGCTGTAGGCGGTGTAGTTGGTTCTGCACTGTTAGGCCTTGCTTATGGCGCTTATTTTGGTCATAATATGGAAGAAGTGGCAAATCCCATGGTTGCCTGCGCCATTGCCTGCGCTATTGCGGCAGTTATCTCACAGATCGGAGATCTGGCAGCGTCTGCTATTAAGAGAAACCACAATATTAAAGATTATGGCCATCTGATCCCGGGACACGGAGGTATCCTGGATCGTTTTGACAGTATGATATTTACAGCTCCTGCTATTTATTTTGCAGTTACTTTTTTAAGATAGTAAGATAGGCAATTTAAATTAAAAGGAGCAGCATGATTTTAAGCATTTCCTTTACAAAGGGAGAATAATTATGGTAAAGAACATATCAATCCTGGGTTCAACCGGTTCCATCGGAACCCAGACATTAGAGGTAGTAAGATACAATAAAGATATTAAGGTAACGGCTCTGGCAGCCGGTTCCAATGTGGATCTGATCGAAAAACAGATCCGCGAATTTAAGCCGGAGATCGCCTGCCTGTGGAGTGAAGAAAAGGCAAAAGAACTGAAAGAAAGGGTAAAAGATCTGGATGTGAAGGTCCTTTCCGGTATGGAGGGTCTGCTCACTGTTGCAACAGAGCCAAAGGCAGAGATCGTAGTTACCGCAGTAGTGGGAATGATCGGTATCCGGCCTACCATCGCTGCCATGGAAGCAGGAAAAGACATTGCTCTGGCAAATAAGGAGACACTGGTCACAGCCGGTCACATTATCATGCCGTTGGCAAAGAAAATGGGTGTGAAGATCCTTCCGGTAGACTCCGAACATTCTGCAATCTTCCAGTGCCTTCAGGGAGCAGCCGGAAATAAGATCCATAAGATCCTTCTGACTGCTTCCGGAGGTCCTTTCAGAGGATGGAAAAGAGAACAGCTGGAAAAAGTCCAGGTGGAAGATGCCTTAAAGCATCCAAACTGGTCTATGGGCCACAAGATCACCATCGACTCCTCTACTATGGTCAATAAGGGACTGGAAGTAATGGAAGCCGGCTGGCTGTTTGATGTATCCTTAGATCAGATCCAGGTAGTGATCCAGCCTGCAAGTATTATCCATTCCATGATCGAGTATGAAGATGGAGCAGTGATCGCCCAGCTAGGTACACCGGATATGAAACTGCCGATCCAGTATGCATTATACTATCCGGAAAGACGTTTTCTTCCAGGAGACAGACTGGACTTTACAAAGCTTCGTGAGATCACCTTTGATGTACCGGATCCGGAAACATTTAAGGGATTAAAACTGGCATACCAGGCAGGAAAGACAGGCGGAAGTATGCCAACTGTATTTAATGCAGCCAATGAGATGGCAGTAAGTCTGTTTTTAAAGAAAAAGATCCCGTATCTGACCATTCCGGACATGATCCAGGCATCCATGGAGCATCATAAGAAGGTTGATGCACCGGATGTAGATCAGATCCTGGCAGCGGAAGCAGAAACTTATGACTTTATCCATTCAAAGTGGAATATTTAAGTTAAACGGATATGTCACCTGGCGGTGATATCACCGTAAATGAAAACAGGAAAGGATGAATGAAATCCTATGAATATTGTACTGGCAGTGCTGATCCTTGGGGGAATCATCCTGTTCCATGAACTTGGACATTTTATATTTGCAAAATTAAGCGGGATTGAAGTGACGGAATTTTCCTTAGGGATGGGGCCGAGGCTTTTAAGTTTTGTAAAAAGCGAGACGAGATATTCTTTAAAACTTCTGCCTTTTGGCGGTTCTTGTGCCATGTTAGGAGAAGATGAGGATGCAGAAGGGGACAGGGCTTTTAATAACAAACCTGTATTTAACCGTATTGCCGTGGTTTTTGGAGGCCCTTTATTTAATTTCCTTCTGGCTTTCCTGTTATCCCTTGTTATCGTAGGCTGTGCCGGTGGCTTTTATGAGCCGGCGGTCATGGGTGTGGAAGAAGGGTACCCGGCTGAGCAGGCGGGGATCCTTACAGGAGATGTGATCATAAAAGTAGACCACAGAGCGGTCCATTCTTACCGGGATCTTTCACCTTATCTTACATCCCATCCTCATCAGGATGTGACCATTACCTGGAAACATACAGATGAAAATGGGAAAACAGAGAAGAGATCGGCAAAGATCACTCCGGTTTATAACGATAAGACAGGGCAGTCCATGATCGGTGTGCGGTTTGAGGCAAAACTTCAGAAGATCACAAATCCGGTGCAGCTGCTGGTGCAGTCGGTTTATGAGGTGGAACACTGGATCTACTATGTATTTGACAGTTTTCATATGATATTTGCCGGCAGAGTAAGCGCAGATGATATCAGTGGCCCTGTAGGGATCGTTACTACCATTGACCAGACGGTGGAGCAGGCAGCACCTGCAGGAAAGACAGTGGTTGCCATGGTACTTGTGAATTTTGCCATTCTTTTAAGCGCAAACCTGGGTGTAATGAACCTGCTTCCACTTCCTGCACTGGATGGCGGACGTCTGGTATTTCTGATCATCGAGGCTATACGCAGAAAGCCTATTGACCGTGAAAAAGAGGGAATGGTCCATGCTGCCGGTATGTTTTTACTGCTGGCACTTATGGTATTTATCATGTTTAATGATGTAAGAAAATTATTATAAAAGTGCTGCCTCCAGGCGGCATGCAATCGGAGATTAAGAATAAAGAGGAAAGAAACATGAGCAGAAAGGATACAAAAGTTGTTCATATTGGTGACCGGGTGATCGGCGGGGGAAATCCCATCCTCATCCAGTCTATGTGTAATACAAAAACAGAAGATGTAAAGGCAACGGTAGCACAGATCTTAAGCCTGGAAAAAGCAGGCTGCGATATTATCCGTGTGGCAGTACCTACCATGAAGGCGGCAGAAGCCCTTAAGGATATTAAAAAAGAGATCCACATCCCGTTAGTGGCAGATATCCATTTTGACTACCGTCTGGCGATTGCAGCTATGGAAAACGGAGCTGACAAGATCCGTATCAATCCAGGTAATATTGGAAGTACAGACCGCGTAAAAGCAGTAGTAGACCGTGCGAAAGCAGGAAATATCCCTATTCGTGTAGGTGTAAACAGCGGATCTCTTGAGAAAGATCTGGTGGAAAAATACGGTGGTGTAACAGCTGAAGGTATCGTAGAAAGTGCTTTGGATAAAGTACATCTTATTGAGGATATGGGCTATGACAATCTGGTCATCAGTATCAAATCTTCCGATGTATTAATGTGTGTGAAAGCACATGAACTGATCACTTCCAGAACCGATCATCCTCTTCACGTAGGTATTACAGAAGCCGGAACTTTATTTTCCGGAAATATCAAATCTGCTGTGGGGCTGGGTATCATCTTATATCAGGGCATCGGAGATACCATCCGCGTTTCCCTTACAGGTGATCCAATCGAGGAGATCAAGTCTGCCCGTCAGATCCTTAAAACTCTGGAACTTAGAAAAGGCGGCGTAGAAGTGGTTTCATGTCCAACCTGCGGCCGTACCCGTATTGACCTGATCCATCTTGCAAACCAGGTAGAGACCATGGTTTCCGGCATGGAAGGCTTAGACGGTGTTAAAGTAGCTGTTATGGGCTGCGTAGTCAATGGACCTGGCGAAGCAAGGGAAGCTGATATTGGCATTGCAGGCGGCGTAGGTGAAGGTCTGATCATCAAAAAAGGTGAGATCTTACGAAAAGTACCGGAAGAAGATCTGTTAGACTCCCTTCGCAGTGAACTGGAAGCAATGGCAGAAGCAAGAAAGAAGTAATCTGAATGGCAAAAGGTTTTTTAGAAGTATTTCCAACCCTTAATATTGCAGAGCCTTTAAAGGAGCTTTTAGCTTTGGCAGAAGTAGAAAAAGTTACTTCTGCCAGAGATAGAAGCTCTATTCGTGTTTATATGAAAAGCACAAGGCTGATCCATAAACAAAATATCTATGATCTGGAGCGGGGCATCAAAGACCAGCTGTTTCCGGATAAACAGATTACCATTAAGATACAGGAAAAATACAGACTGTCTGGTCAGTACACACCGGAAAAGCTTTTAAAAATGTATAAGGACAGTCTGCTGCTGGAATTAAAGCATTACAGCATCGTAGAATACAGTATGTTCCGCAAAGCCCAGATCGTCTTTGAAGATGAAGGAAAAATGGTGCTGACTGTAGAAGATACCATGGTCAACCGGGACAAGACCAATGAGTTAAAGAGGGTTTTGGAAAAGGTATTTAATGAACGGTGCGGTCTGCCGGTAGAAGTAGCGTTTCAGTACATTCCGCCAAAGGAAAATGACCGTAGAAAGCAGATCGAGCTGAAGTTAGAGAGAGAAGCACAGGCTATTTACTGGCAAAATCATAAGGATGAGTTAGAAAATGCAAGTGGTAGAGAAAATATCTCACAGACAGTTGCAAAAAGCGATAATGGTGAGAAAAAAACTCATAATAGTAATGCTGCTATTATGGATATTCCTATGCCGGAGGCAGCTCCATGGGACGCTCTTATGGATCAGGCAGCTTCCGGAAATGTTCCTGGCAATGATGAGAATATTTCTCCTGTATCAGATGGCATAAAACCAGTGGATGCAGGAAAAACAGCTGCTGCAAAACCACAGTCAGGCGGAAAAACGGAAAAACCTCAGCTTAACAAAGGAAGAAAAGGCTGGGGAAGAGATAAAGACTCCGGTTTTGGAGAAGACAGGAAGTTTTCTGTTAAACGTTCCAATAATCCGGATGTACTTTACGGCCGTGATTTTGAAGATGACTTTATGGAGATTGAGAAGATCGACGGAGAGATCGGAGAAGTTACTTTACGTGGACAGATCTTAACCTGTGAAAGCCGCGAGCTAAGAAGCGGTAAATTCATTCTTACCTTTGATTTGACAGACTTCACAGACACCATTACAGCAAAAATGTTCATCCGTCCGGAAATCTTCAATGAAGTAAAGGACATGATCAAAACGGGCATGTTCATTAAGATCAAAGGTGTTACCACCATTGATAAGTTTGACGGAGAACTGACATTAGGCTCTATTGTAGGTATTAAAAAGGCCGATGACTTTACCACCAAGCGTATGGACAACAGCCTGGAAAAACGTGTGGAGCTGCACTGCCATACAAAAATGAGCGATATGGATGGTGTTTCTGAGGTAAAGAGCATCATCAAGCGGGCGAAAAAATGGGGCATGTCCTCCATTGCTGTTACGGACCACGGCTGCGTTCAGGCCTTCCCTGATGCAAACCATGCATTGGATAAAGGGGATACCTTTAAGATCTTGTATGGTGTGGAAGGCTATCTGGTAGATGATACCAAGCAGCTGGTAGAAAATTCCAAGGGACAGACTTTTGCAGATACCTATGTTGTTTTCGATATTGAGACCACAGGTTTCAGCCCTGTAAAGAACCGGATCATTGAGATCGGTGCTGTAAAAGTAGTAGACGGTGTGATCACGGACAAGTTTTCTACTTTCGTAAACCCGGATGTGCCGATTCCATTTGATATTGAAAAGCTGACCAGCATCAATGACGCTATGGTACTGCCATATCCGAAGATCGATGTGATATTACCTCAGTTTCTGGAATTTGTGGGAGACGCAGTACTGGTAGCCCACAATGCAGGTTTTGATGTTGGTTTTATTGGTCATTATGCAGAAGCGCTGGGACTGCCATTTTCACCAACAGTACTGGATACGGTATCTCTGGCCCGCCTTCTTCTGCCAAACTTAAACCGTTTTAAGCTGGATACAGTAGCGAAAGCTTTAAATATTTCCCTGGAAAATCATCACCGGGCAGTAGATGATGCAGGAGCTACAGCGGAGATTTTCGCAGCTTTTGTAAAGATGCTGCGGGATCGGGATATTGAAGATCTGGACCACTTAAATGAATTAAGTACCATGGATGCCCAGACCATTATGAAACTGCCTACCAACCATGTGATCATCCTGGCAAAAAATGACCTGGGACGTATCAACCTGTACCGTCTGGTCAGCTGGTCCCATTTGGATTATTATTCCAGACGTCCCCGTATCCCAAAGAGCGTTCTGGACAAGTACAGAGAAGGTCTGCTGATCGGATCTGCCTGCGAGGCGGGAGAATTATATCAGGCCCTTCTTCGCGGGGCTCCCGATGCGGAGATTGCCAGACTGGTAAATTTCTACGATTATCTGGAGATCCAGCCTTTGGGAAATAATGCGTTTATGCTCCGGGATGAAAAAAGTACAGTTAAGACAGAGGAAGACCTGATCGAGATCAATAAAAAGATCGTAGATCTGGGAACCCAGTTTGGTAAGCTGGTGTGCGCTACCTGCGACGTTCATTTTCTGGATCCCCAGGATGAGGTTTACCGGCGTATCATCATGGCTGGTCAGGGATTTAAAGACTCCGATGACCAGGCGCCGCTATATCTGCGTACAACAGAAGAGATGTTAGAAGAGTTTGCTTATCTGGGACCGGATAAGGCATACGAGGTAGTCGTTACCAATACCCGTAAGATTTCTGATATGTGCGAAAAAATTGCGCCGGTGCGTCCGGACAAGTGCCCGCCTGTTATCCCAGACTCTGATAAGACCTTAACAAAGATCTGTTATGACCGCGCCCATGAGATGTATGGTGAAGATCTTCCAAAGATCGTAGTAGACCGTCTGGAGCGTGAGCTTCATTCCATTATCACCAATGGATTTGCGGTTATGTATATCATTGCCCAGAAGCTGGTTTGGAAATCTAATGAGGACGGCTATCTGGTAGGTTCCCGAGGTTCTGTAGGTTCCTCCTTTGTGGCAACCATGTCCGGTATTACAGAGGTAAATCCGCTAAGTCCTCATTATCATTGTCCAAAGTGCCGTTACTATGATTTTGACTCTGAAGAAGTGCGTAAGTTCTCCGGTATGGCGGGCTGCGATATGCCGGATAAAAAATGCCCGGTATGCGGAACACCTCTGGAAAAAGACGGGTTTGATATTCCATTTGAGACTTTCCTTGGATTTAAGGGAGATAAGGAGCCTGATATCGACTTAAACTTCTCCGGTGAGTACCAGAGTAAGGCCCATGACTATACGGAGGTTATTTTCGGTAAGGGCCAGACTTTCCGTGCAGGAACCATTGGTACACTGGCGGATAAAACGGCTTTCGGTTATGTAAAGAAATATTATGAGGAAAGGGGAACCAGGAAGCGAAACTGCGAGATCAACCGTATTGTTCAGGGCTGTGTAGGCGTGCGCCGTACCACCGGTCAGCATCCGGGAGGTATCATTGTACTGCCTTTAGGTGAAGAGATCTATTCCTTTACACCGGTACAGCACCCGGCAAACGATATGACTACCTCCACCGTTACCACACACTTTGATTACCATTCTATTGACCACAACCTGTTAAAACTGGATATTCTTGGACATGATGATCCTACCATGATCCGTATGCTGCAGGACCTGATCGGTCTGGACCCGGTTAAGGATATTCCTCTGGACAGCCCGGAGGTTATGAGCCTGTTTCAGAATACCTCTGCACTGGGGATCACGCCGGATGATATCGGTGGCTGTCCTTTAGGAGCTCTTGGTGTGCCGGAGTTTGGTACGGACTTTGCTATGCAGATGCTTCTGGATACCAAACCAAAGTATTTCTCTGACCTGGTGCGTATTGCCGGTCTGGCACATGGTACGGACGTTTGGCTGGGAAATGCCCAGACGTTGATCCAGGAAGGAAAAGCTACTATTCAGACAGCGATCTGTACCCGAGATGATATTATGATCTATCTGATCGCCCAGGGAATGGAACAGGGACTTTCCTTCACCATCATGGAGAGCGTGCGAAAAGGTAAAGGTTTAAAGCCGGAGTGGGAAGAAGATATGAAGGCGCATGGTGTGCCTGACTGGTACATCTGGTCCTGTAAAAAGATCAAGTACATGTTCCCGAAAGCACATGCGGCAGCCTATGTTATGATGGCGTGGCGTATTGCCTACTGTAAGATCTTTTATCCACTGGCTTACTATGCGGCCTTTTTCAGTATCCGCGCCAGCGCCTTTTCCTATGAGATCATGTGTCAGGGAAGAGATAAACTGGAATATTATCTGGCAGATTATAAAAAACGTTCCGATACTCTTTCTAAAAAGGAGCAGGATACCCTGCGTGACATGCGTATTGTCCAGGAAATGTACGCAAGGGGCTTTGATTTTGTGCCGATTGATATTTATAAGGCAAAAGCAAGACATTTCCAGATCATTGACGGTAAGCTGATGCCTTCTTTAAGCAGTATTGACGGTTTAGGTGAAAAAGCGGCAGAAGCAGTGGTAGATGCAGTAAAAGATGGTCCGTTCCTGTCAGTAGAAGATTTCTCCAGCCGTACCAAGGTAAATGGAACTATCTGTTCCCTGATGTCAGACCTTGGACTGCTTAAAGACCTTCCTCAGTCTAATCAGTTAAATTTATTTGAGCTGATGTAGGAGATTATGTAAGAGATTATGCATAGTAAGCTGGTATCATAAAATTGACTTATAAAAGAATTTATGGTATATTTTTGAAAGAGTTTTTTCACATGTGGAGTGTGGAAAAACTCTTTCTTGCGCTTTAGGGGCAAATTGACGCACCAAAGTGTTAAAGTGTATGCGCTGGAATAAAAATGAAAACAGCGTAAATCAAAGTAGATGGGGGTTTATACTTTCAATGGAACGTGAAAAATTTTCTTCCAGACTTGGCTTCATCCTGATCTCAGCAGGCTGTGCCATTGGTCTGGGCAATGTGTGGAGATTTCCTTACATTGTAGGAGCTTACGGTGGAGCTGCCTTTGTACTGATCTATCTGGCATTTCTCCTGATCCTTGGTCTTCCTATTGTAGTAATGGAATTTGCTGTAGGACGCGCCAGCAAGCGCAGCGCAGCCCTTTCTTTTAACATGCTGGAGCCGAAAGGTACAAAATGGCATCTGACCCGCTATGCAGCTATGGCAGGAAACTATATGCTGATGATGTTTTATACCACGGTAGCAGGATGGATGATCTATTACTTCATCAAAATGCTTCGTGGGGATTTTACAGGACTTGACTCCGATGCAGTAGCAGGAGAGTTTACCAACATGCTTGGAAATCCTGCATTAATGACTGGATTTATGATCTTTGTTGTAGTTCTCTGTTTTGGTATCTGTGCCCAGGGTCTGGTTGCAGGTGTAGAGCGTATTACAAAAGTAATGATGGTCTGCCTGTTATTCCTTATGATGGCACTGGCTGTCCACTCCATGGTATTAAAGGGCGGTGCTCCAGGTCTGGAGTTTTACTTAAAACCTGATTTTGGAAAAATGGTAGATGCAGGACTAGGAAATTCCATTTTTGCGGCTATGGGACAGTCCTTCTTTACATTAAGTATCGGTATCGGTGCGTTAGCTATTTTCGGAAGTTATATTGGAAAAGAACGCCGTCTGACCGGCGAAGCCATCAGTATCACCATTCTGGATACACTGGTTGCATTTATGGCTGGTCTGATCATTTTCCCGGCATGTTTTGCATATGGAGTTGAGCCAACTTCCGGTCCATCCCTGATCTTTATCACGTTGCCAAATGTATTTAACCATATGGCATGGGGCAGACTTTGGGGAACTTTATTCTTTGTATTTATGTCCTTTGCGGCTCTTTCAACTGTAATTGCCGTATTTCAGAACATTATTTCTTTTGCAACAGACCTTACCGGCTGTTCTGTAAAGAAAGCAGTAGCATGGAATGTAATAGTAGTGATCATCCTGTCTCTTCCATGTGTATTTGGATTTAATATCTGGAGCAGCTTCCAGCCATTAGGAGCAGGTTCTAATATCCAGGATCTTGAGGACTTTATCCTCAGTGATAACCTGCTGCCTATTGGAAGTCTTCTGTATCTGCTGTTCTGCACCAGCCGTTATGGATGGGGCTTTGAAAAGTTCCTGGCAGAAGCAAATGAGGGATCTGGCATTAAGTTCCCAAGATGGGCACGTTTTTACGTAAGCTACATCCTTCCGCTGATCGTGATCTTTATCCTGGCTCAGGGATATATTGCAAAATTCTTTTAAATTAGAAGCAGTTAAGATCAGTGAAAAATGTAGGAAACACAGGGGTTGGCACAGGAAAACAGCAGTGCTGACCCCTGTTTGATCATTATTTTTCTAGTTGTCTAAAAAAAATTAAAAATTTTGAAAATTTATAGTTGACAATTGGAAGAATGTGTATTATACTGTGTAACGTAATCGAGATCGAGGCGTGGCTCAGTTTGGTAGAGCGCTGCGTTCGGGACGCAGAGGTCGCGTGTTCGAATCACGTCGCCTCGATTTATTACAAGGCCTGATGGTCAAGCGGTCAAGACGACGCCCTCTCACGGCGTAAACCCGGGTTCGATTCCCGGACAGGTCACTGGAAAGAGATTCGAGATTCGAGTCTCTTTTTTATTTTCTTCATTCTTGACCTTTCATCAAATCATGTAAACTATAACTGATTTTTGCCGATGCTCCCGCATTCCAGATCAGCAAAATACGCTTTTCTACAGTATCGAACAGGATTTTCAGTCCAGAAAATTCCTGCCTGCAAATAGTAACTCTCCTTTTTTCTTCTTCATATACTGCAATATAGCCAATATGAAAAGGGGTATCTTTTTATGGAAACATACAACTACGATGCAGCAGCAGTGCCTGAGGGGGATGCTGACACGACTCCGGCGGCGGCACCGGAGACGGATGCGGCAGCAGCTGGAACCAGTGATACGGCACAGTCTGGATTTAGTTCTCAGCCTCCTGTTATCTTAACATATCCG